>Ga0070681_10007304_pt1 | contig 10783 bp, 7 predicted proteins | sample KBSC83BmetaG_FD_65650 | JGI IMG/M metagenome (GOLD analysis project Ga0070681, IMG submission 65650) | Corn rhizosphere microbial communities from Kellogg Biological Station, Michigan, USA - KBS C8-3B metaG | ecosystem: Host-associated > Plants > Roots > Rhizosphere | place: USA: Michigan...
AATGTTTGGAAAGCCTGCTTAGGCTCGCTGCGCCGCCAGCAAATAGATCGGCTGATCGATAGAGCCAAAACCCCACGCTAAAGCATGGAGCACCCTCTGGGATGTCGAGGTGGTCTTTGCCAGCAGCATGTCGTTATCTCACTGCGGCCATAGGGGCCTGAGTGGTGCTGTGCGCCGAATGCTTCCTTGTTAGACTTAAGTCTTGCCCTCGAAGAAAAAACCATCCGACCCTACTGAGACGGCGCAGTCCAATTCCGTAGTGCCGCGAAAACCGGTGGTGTTGCCGAATCCGGATTGCAATCGCATTTTCCTCATTGATGCAATGTCGTTCATCTTCCGCGCCTATCACGCTATGGCGAGACAACGCGGGATGTCTACGCGCAAGGGGTTGCCGACGGCCGCCATCTATGTGTTCGTGAACATGCTGCGAAAGCTGCGAGACGACTTCTCGCCTTACTATCTTGCGGCCGTTTTCGACGTGGCCGCGCCGACATTTCGCGATCAGCAATACAAACAGTACAAAGCCAATCGAAGCGAGATGCCCGGTGATCTGGCGCAGCAGATTCCCTATATCCGGCGTGCCCTCGAAGCCTATCGCATCCCCATGGTGGAGGCACCGGGCTATGAGGCTGACGATGTAATTGGGACGCTGGCAAAGAAAGCGGCGGATAGCGGCCGGCCGGTGTATGTAGTCTCGAGCGACAAGGACATGTTGCAACTGGTGAACGACCGCGTGCAGGTGCTGAACCCGCCAAAGGATAACCTCATCTGCGATGCCGCAAAGGTTCAAGAAATTCTAGGCGTGCCCCCCCATCGGGTCATCGACGTGATGGCGTTGCGCGGCGATTCAATCGATAACATACCCGGCGCACCGGGAATTGGGGACAAAGGTTCGGTTGAATTGATCCAGCGTTTTGGTTCGCTCGAAGCCGCGTTGGACCGAGCTGCCGAGGTGGAGCGAAAGACCTATCGCGAGTCCCTGCAGAACAATCGCGAGCAGATTCTAATGAGTAAGGACCTAGTCACGATCAAGTGCGACGTGGAAATCGACCTTGATGTCGAGAAGATGCATACCGGAGAGCCCGACGTTGAGGCATTGCGGACGCTATTCACCGAACTGGAGTTCACCTCGCTGCTCAAAGAGCTGTTGCCGGTGGTCGAAGCTGGACCCGCAGACTATGGGGAGGCGAAATCCGCGGCGGACATTGAGTCTATGATTCGACGGCTTGGGCCGGGTGCGGCGCTGGCGGTTGCGATTGAAAGCCGGGAACTGGCACTCGATGTGGAAGAGCCGCAAATCGAGGAGGCGCAAGAGGCATTGTTGCTTCTAAGCACCGAGCCGGCTGAGGAAACGAATCCTCGCGCCCTGGCCATCTCCGTGGAATCGGGTTCCGCACTCAGCATTGTGCCGGGATCAGAAGCGGCCACCACGTTGAATTCGGTGCTCCGCGATCCCACCCTGCCAAAAGCGATTCATGACTGGAAGGCGGCAGCGCACGCGCTCGCCGGCGCTGCTGTCGAAGGCGTGCAACACGATACCAAGCTGTACTCGTATCTCTTGGATCCGACCTATTCATCGCATTCCCTGGCGGAAGTCGCGCTACGGCGGTTCAACGTAAAGCTGAGCGGCTCCTTGGGAGAAGCTGCGGAGATGACCAGACGACTCGCGTCGGCTCTCCGCACAGAAGTAGAAGATGAGAGGTTGCTGAAGCTGTACGAGGAAATCGACCTGCCGTTGGTTCCGGTACTTACGCGCATGGAGCAGGCAGGAGTAGCGATCGATCGCGAGGCGTTGGACAAGATGTCGGCGCGACTTGAAAAAGAGATCGACGCCAAGGCGAAAGAGATTTACGACTGCTGCGGTTCGGAGTTCAACATCAACTCGCCGAAGCAACTTGGGGAGGTGCTGTTCAACAAGCTGAACCTCCCGAAGCCAGTGAAGTACGGGAAGGGGAAGACCATTTCCACTGCCGTTGACGTGCTGGAGTCGCTTGCCGCGGATCATAAAGCACCAAAACTGGTCCTTGAGTACCGACAGCTTTCGAAGCTGAAGTCGACTTATGTGGATGCATTGCCTGCATTGCTAAACCCCGATACAGGCCGCCTGCACACCACCTTTGATCAGACCGGGACGGCGACCGGGCGGCTCTCGTCCGCCAATCCCAATCTGCAGAACATTCCGATTCGCACCGAATTGGGGCGCGAGATTCGGGCTGCGTTCACCGCGCAAGCTGGTTGCCGGTTGCTGGCGGCTGACTATTCGCAAATTGAGTTGCGCCTGCTCGCTCATTACTCGAAGGACCCTCTTTTAGTGGAGGCATTCCGGCGCGGGGATGACATTCACACCCTTACGGCTTCGCAGGTATTTGGAGTACCTCCCCTGATGGTTACGCCAGATCACCGCCGCCAAGCCAAGGTTGTGAATTTTGGAATTGTTTACGGCCTCTCGCCGTTTGGTCTGTCGCAAAATCTAGGGATCGATACTTCCGAGGCCAAAAAATACATCGACGCGTACTTCGAGAGGTATGCTGGGGTGCGCTCGTTCATCGATCGTACGCTCGAAGCAACCCGCCGCGAAGGGAAAGTGAAGACGTTATTTGGACGCGTCCGGCCGATTCCTGATATCAACAGCAAGAACTTCAACTTGCGTGGATTTGCCGAGCGTACGGCGGTGAACACCCCCTTGCAGGGGACCGCCGCCGATCTGATCAAATTGGCCATGATCCGCATCGATGCGGCGATTCGGGAGCGCGAGTTGCAGGCGCGGATGACCTTACAGGTTCATGACGAGCTGGTATTTGAGGTGCCTGAAACCGAGTTGGACATCATGCGGAGCCTGGTGCGCGAGCAGATGGAACAGGTGCATCCACTTTTGGTTCCATTGGTGGTTGAGATCGGTGTGGGCAAGAACTGGCGCGATCTGGAGTGAGGCATTCGAACGTGGTCCCAGGGTAGAACTATGGCCCGAGGCTGGGAGAGTAAATCGGTCGAACAGCAGCAGGAGGAAGCGGCTGCCGAAAGTGTCCATCGCAAACCTCTGACCCGAGAGCAGATTCAGACAGAAAACCGCCGCAAGGGACTAGAGCTTTCTCGACAGCATATGTTGCAGCAGATACAGGCCGCAAGCAATCCTAAGCATCGCGAGATGCTCGGAAGGGCGTTAGCGGACTTGGACAATCAGCTCAAAAGCCTAGGTTCCGAGTAAATCTTGAAGGCCAAGTAGAATAAGACGGTGAAGAAATTCTGGGACAGCGGTCCAACCCCAGCTGCGCGGAGTGGTTGTGCGGAAGCCCCGGCATTCATCGAAGGCCGCTCGGACAGCCTTGCCCCAAGCGCAGGCGACGAGAATGTCCGATTCGCACAGGTGTCGGTACCCGCAGAGGTTCAGATCGGCCCCGTGAGGGTCACTCCAGCGACCGTTCTCGCGCCGATGGCGGGAGTTACCGACACGGTGTTTCGCCGATTCATCCGGAATCTTGGCGGGTGTGGACTGATCATGACCGAGTTCACTTCTGCCGATGGCGTGCTCCGCGCCAAGGACAAGAAGGCCAAACGCTACCTTCATTTCTACGAGGACGAGCATCCCATCTCGGCGCAGCTTTTTGGCAGTGATCCCAAGGTGATGGCCGATGCGGCGAGGATTGTCGAGGATCTTGGGTTCGATCTGGTTGACCTGAATCTCGGCTGCCCGGCGAAAAAGGTCGTAAAGTGCAACGGCGGCTCGGGGCTGCTGCGCGATCTGCCCCGCATTCGATCGATCTTTGAAGCCGTGCGGGCGGCGGTCAGGATTCCCTTTACCGTAAAGTTTCGCGCGGGATGGAACGACGAAGAAATTGTCTGTGTCGAGCTGGCAAAGATGGCCGAGGACTGTGGCTTGGGCGCCGTCGCCCTGCACGCGCGCACGCGTGAGCAGGGTTACAGCGGGAATGCGCGCTGGGAGTGGATTGCGGCGGTCAAGGACGCCGTGAAGATACCCGTCATCGGCAACGGCGATATCCGGTCTCCGGAAGACGCTTGCGCGATGGTAGCGGCCACGGGATGCGACGCGGTGATGATTGGGCGGACTGCGCCGGCGAATCCGTGGATATTCAGGCAAATTGAGCAGTATTGCGGAAAGCTCACGGACGAGCCTGCCCCGGGTACAGGTTACGACCAGCCCTCCGAATCCGACCGCTACGAAATGATTCGCACCTACTTCAAGATGCTGATCGAAGAAGAGTTGCCCGATGCCACGGGGAAGATGAAGCAGTTCGCCTCGTGGTTTACGCATGGCGTTCCGGGCGGAGCGGCGCTACGAAAAGAGATCTACGATTCGAAGTCCGCGCCGGAAATTCTGACGAGAGTAGAAGAGTTCTTTGAGAAGAGATTGTGTGAGGCAAACGCTCTGGTCCGGGAAATGTCCCTGTAGCGGTATCCCGTGTTGCCCATCTGTTCTAGACCTCCGCTTGATCGCGGACCGCTACCTTTCCCCGCTCATCCTTTTGCAGATACGCCCAGGGAATTTGGTGATCATGGGTAAACATGACCAACCAGTTCTCCGGGAGCGCGCGCGAGTAGAAACGCTTGCGGCTTTCGACGCTTTGAACCGGGTAAAGATCAAAGGACATCAGCCAGTACAGATCGAGATGGCTGCTGGTCGGGATCAGGTCAGAGATGTAGCAAGCGGTTTTGCCTCCACCGCGCACATAGATCGCCTGCATATCGCGAGTGTGTCCAGGATAGACCTCAACCGAAATTCCCGGCACGATTTCCGCACTGCCGCGCAGCAGTTGCATTTGGCCGCTCTCGACTAGCGGGTCATAGTTCTCGGTGAAAAAGCTAACGCTGTCGCGCTGATCCTCGTGAGCGTGTTGCCATTCGCCTTCCTGAGCGTAGTACTTCGCATTGGGGAATGTGGCTCTCACGCTGCCGTTTTGGCGGATGGTGTTCCAGCCGCAATGATCGAAATGCAAGTGTGAGTTGATGACGATGTCTACGTCTTCTGGGGCGAGGCCGACGGCGTGAAGGCTGTCGAGAAGCTTTGCCGGCTGGCCGTAGATTTGCGCCATTTTTTCCGGCAGCTTGTTACCGATGCCGGTTTCGATGAGGACGTTCCTGTCCCCGGTGCGAATCAGGACGGAGTTCAGGCCTGAGGGGACTCGGTTGTTTTCGTCGGGCGGCAGCTTCTTTGACCAAAGGGTTTTGGGGACGACGCTGAAGTAAGCGCCACCGTCGAGGTGGTGGATGCCGTCGGAGAGGGAGGTGAGTTCGAAGTCGCCGATATCGGTTCGAAAAGGTGCCATCGTCTTGATTTTAGCCTTTAAACGTGAGCCCTTAGCTTTCGGCAATCCAATGCCGACCAGCAGGAGCTTGAAGGCTAGTCGCTAAGAGCCGCCATGCCACATGCTAAAATGACCGCAACTCCCGATGTCCCCTGAAATAGAGCATTTAATCGCGCTGCAACATGCTGACGCCGAGATTCGGCGCCTGAAGGCGGAAATCGCCGAACTTCCCAAACGCGTAGCCGTCATTGAAGAAAAGCTCGCAGCTACCAAGACCGCGCTAGAGAAGGCCAAGAACGCGGTGAAGGGCGACGAGGCTGCGCGTCGCAAGTACGAAACCGCCATCACCGACCTGCGCACCAAGATCTCCAAATATCGCGACCAGTCGCTCGAGGTAAAGACCAACGAGCAGTACAAGGCGCTCATGCATGAGATCCAGTTCGCGGAGCAGGAGATCGGCTCGAACGAGGACAAGATTCTCGAACTGATGGTGAACGCCGAACTCCGCGAAAAAGAAGTCAAAGCGGCGGAGGCCGAGTTGAAGGCGGAGACCGCGGAGATCGAGATAGAGAAGGCGCACGCACGCGAGGAGACTGCTAAGGACGAGAAAGAGCTTGCCGAGTGGAACGCCAAGCGCGAGGCGGCACGTAGCGCGGTGGATCCCGACCTGATCCGCCACTATGAGCGGGTGCTCAAGTTTCGCGGTTCAGGCCTTGCTGAGGTGCGGGATCAAAAATGTATGGGATGCTCGGTCATGCTGCGCCCGCAGACGTTCAACGAGGTGAAAACGGGCAAGCTGATTTACTGTGATTCCTGCCAGCGGATTCTCTTTTACGACTCTTCGAAAGATGCTCCTTCCGAGCAACCAGCTGAAAAGCCGAGCCGCAAACGTGCGCGGCCCAAGGTTGATGCCAGCCAGGCTTGGTACTACCGCCCGGAGTACAACAACGATGGCGAGGTGTTCCTCAGCTTTGCGAACATAGAAGGCATGGCTTCGCGTCGGGTGTACGATGCCGCTACCGGTCGCAGGCTAGGGGATCCTCTGGTTCGCGAAGGAGCGTATCGGCAGGCTTTTCCTGAGGACATCACCGACGCCATTCGCCTGAATGGCAACTGGTCGGACGCCGAGCAGGATGAATGGGACAACGAATTACCCAGTTCGGTGCTCGATGCGCTGCAGCGTGACCTCGACCTTGCACGGGCGGAAAGGGCCGTGCATCACGAGTCGGCTCCGACGAGTGTGGCAAGCTAAGGCTTTACCGCCGCGCAACCTTCTTCTTTTCCCATTGTGGTTCAATCGGGTTTGCGGGGAGAGCAAGGCAACTCTTGCGTGGAACTGCTTGGCTATCCCGGCCACGAACGCGAAATCAGCCAACCGCAAATTCAATCGCCCGGCTCATAAACGAACCCATTCCGGGCAGACAACCAGTTCTTTTCCCATTCCTCCTTGAGACCGTTCGATGGGTTTGGAGTTGACGAAAGGCTGGGTGCGTCGCTCTGGGGTTGCAACAGCCTGAATCAACCTTCCGGATAAGATTGAGTCATGGAAAGCCCTACACGGCAGCCGATAGTAGTTATCTCCACTCGCGGTGCGGACCGCATTCGTGCAGGACACGTGTGGGTGTACCGGTCCGACGTGGTTGAGGCAACGGGGATCGCGCCGGGGGCTGTAGTCAAAGTAGTCGAGCACGGCGGGAGAGGCCGGCCGCCGTACACCCTAGGCAATGCTTTTTACAGCACAGCCTCCGAGATTGCGATTCGCATGATCTCGCGGAAGCCGGTGGGCGATCTTGAGCAACTTGTTCGCGAACGAATTCGCGCATCGGTGGCGTACCGAGAACGATTTGTGCGGGATACAAATGCCTATCGCGTGATCTTCAGCGAAGGGGACTTTTTGCCGGGGCTGATCGTCGACCGATACAACGATGTCCTGTCCGTTCAGGTGCTCTCCCAGGCGATGGACACCGAGCCAATGCGACGCGTGTTCCTTTCTGAACTGCAGGGCGCGCTTTCACCGGCAGCGATCGTCGAGAGAGTTGATCCGCGGGTGCGGAAGCTGGAGCAATTGCCGGATCGGCAAAGCGGAGTGGTTTGGATTAACCCTGCTCTACCGATCACTCCCAGTCGTGATGGGGGTGAGAAACCGGCTTCTAGCGGACGGGAAGCAGGTTCTTCGGAATGGCAGGGCGTTAAAACGAAAACCGGGGAGGACGGAGCGACGGACGATACCGCCGCCACCGCCGCCGCTCCACCCACCCGAACCGAACTTCGAATCAATGGCGTGCGCTTTATTTACGACGCGCTGGGAGGACAGAAAACGGGAGCTTTTCTTGACCAGCGGGAGAACTATGCCGCAGCCGAGAAGTACGCCCGAGGCGAAGCGCTCGATGTGTTTACCTATCAGGGAGGCTTTGCTCTCCATCTCGCCCGCGTGTGCGACAAGGTCACGGGGGTGGACAGTTCGCGTCCGGCCTTAGAAGCCGCGGACCAGAACGCGGCTCTGAACGGATGGGATCTCGAATGGATCGAGGCCAACGCCTTTGACCTGCTTCGGGACTACTCGGACGCCGGACGAGCGTACGACACCATCATTCTCGACCCGCCAGCCTTTGCCAAGTCGCGTCAGAATCGGGAAACCGCCATTCGTGGGTACAAGGAACTCAACCTTCGCGCGCTGAAGATGCTAAGGGCCGGAGGCGTCCTCGTCACTTGCTCCTGTTCGTACCACGTGAGTGCCCCCGAGCTCATGGAAGTAGTCTCCTCGGCAGCGCGGGATTCGCACAGGATTATTCGATTGTTGGAAAACCGTGGCCAGTCGAATGACCATCCGAGCGTGCTGGGAATACCAGAGACGGCTTATCTCAAATGCCTTATATCAGTCGTAAGCTGATGAAAGGTAAAGAATAACCAGCTATTGACAATATGACGCTCATATTTTATGCTTTTATTGTTATCAAACAACGAAGCCTAGGGGCAGGGGCCAAGTCAGCCACCTATGCCCCGAAATTCAAGCCTTAGCAGGAGGATTTTGTTATGACCGTTCTAACTCGCTGGGATCCCTTCCGTGAGTTTTCGACTTTGCAGGACCGGATGAATCGCCTTTTCCGCGACTCCTATGGCGATCGCGACGAGGCATTAACCACCTCGACTTTTGCACCCCCGGTGGATGTTTACGAGGACGAGCACCAGGTCACCTTGAACATCGAAGTGCCAGGAATCGAGGAGAAGGACATCGACGTTCGCGTGGAAAACAATGTGCTCACCGTGCACGGGGAGCGCAAGTTCGAAAAGGAGCAGAAGGAAGAGAACTTCCGCCGCGTGGAGCGTCAGTATGGCAGCTTCACCCGCTCATTTACATTGCCGAACACCATCGATACCGACAACGTTCAGGCCAGCTACAGCAAGGGCATTCTGAAAATCCAGCTTGCCAAGAAAGCGGAAGCTAAGCCGAAACAGATCAAGGTTAACGTCAGCGGCGAGCGCCAGCTGGAAGGCAAGGAAGCCAAGGGTACCGTAAAAGCAGCGTAAGCCTTTGCTCAGGTGATCGGTTGTGCGGGGAGGCGGCAGAGGTGAACGCCTCCCCTTTGTTTTGCAATTTGTGTTTAGTTTGGCTGTACCTAGGAGAGCTCCCGTCCGCCGGACCTTGAATGCCAAGTAGCTAAATGCGAGGAGTTAACCATGGCAATTCGTTGGGACAAATTCACGCTGAAAGCGCAGGAGGCCGTGCAGCGCGGGAATGAACTCGCGTCCGAGCACGGGAATCCCGAACTGCTACCGCTGCATCTGTTGGCGGCGCTGCTCGAGGACCGCGAGGGGATTGTTCCTCCCATACTCGAGAAGATCGGCATCGCTCCCCAGGCGGTTCTCAATGATGTTTATAGCGCGATCGAGAAACTTCCGAAGGTTTCGGGAGCCACAACCCAGGCGTCCCTGTCTTCTGCGGCGAGCCAGCTCCTGGAGCGCGCATTCAAGGACGCCGGCAACTTTAAGGACGAGTACGTCTCGACCGAGCATCTGCTACTTGCGGCCACGGATCTGAAGCGAGACCCGGCGCAGGAGATTCTCGTTCGCCATGGTGCCACCCACGACGCCATCCTGAAGGCGCTGACGGTTGTTCGCGGATCGCAGCGCATTACTGATCAGAATCCCGAAGCCAAGTACCAGGCACTGGAGCGTTATGCGAAAGATCTGACCGAACTCGCCCGCCGCGGCAAACTCGATCCCGTGATCGGCCGCGATGAGGAAATACGGCGGGTCGTGCAGGTGCTGTCGCGCCGCACCAAGAACAATCCCGTTCTGATTGGCGAGCCTGGCGTTGGCAAGACAGCGATCGTCGAAGGGCTCGCACAGCGCATTGTGTCTGGCGACGTTCCCGAGGTGCTCAAGGACAAGCGCGTGGTCGCGCTGGACCTCGGCTCCATGCTTGCTGGTGCCAAATATCGCGGCGAGTTTGAGGATCGCCTCAAAGCTGTGTTGAAAGAGATTGAGGACTCGGAAGGGAAAATCATCCTCTTTATCGACGAGCTGCATACCCTTGTCGGCGCAGGCGCTGCCGAAGGCGCGATTGATGCTTCCAACATGCTGAAGCCGGCACTGGCTCGTGGCCAGCTACGCGCAATTGGCGCGACCACGCTGAACGAATATCGCAAACACGTCGAGAAAGACGCCGCCCTGGAGCGGCGTTTCCAGGTGGTGTACGTCGGCGAGCCAAATGTCGAAGATACAATTGCAATTCTCCGCGGCCTGAAGGAAAAGTACGAAGTCCATCACGGTGTCCGCATCAAGGACTCGGCCATTGTGGCGGCGGCAACCTTGTCGCACCGCTACATCTCCGATCGCTTCTTACCCGACAAGGCAATCGACCTGGTCGATGAAGCGGCGGCATCCCTGCGCATCCAGATCGACTCCATGCCAACCGAAATCGATCAGCTCGAGCGCCGCGCCACCCAGCTCGAAATCGAAAAGCAAGCGCTGAAAAAGGAAAGCGACCCGAATTCGAAGGAGCGGCTTGGGAATGTTCAGAAGGAGCTAGCTGGAATCCGGGAGCAATCGAACGCCTTGAAGGCGAGATGGCAAAGGGAGAAAGAACTGATCCAGCGCTCCCGGCAGTTGAAGGAAAAAATCGAGCAGCTCAAGGTCGAGGAACAGGTGGCGGAACGAAAAGGAGACCTGCAACGGGTAGCTGAAATTCGTTACAGCCTGATTCGTCAGGCAGAACAGGAACTGGCCAGCCTGACCGCCCAAATTGAGAAGTCCGGCGGCGAACGCATGCTGAAGGAGGAGGTGGACGAGGAAGATATCGCCCGAATCGTCTCTCGCTGGACCGGTATTCCCGTCTCGAGGATGCTCGAGGGCGAGGTCAAGAAGCTGGTCACGATGGAAGAGCGCCTGCGCCAGCGCGTGGTGGGGCAAGATCTGGCATTAGAGCGAGTTTCCAATGCAATCCGCCGTTCCCGTGCAGGATTGAGCGACCCCAAGCGTCCCATTGGCTCGTTCATCTTCCTCGGACCAACCGGTGTCGG
>Ga0070681_10007308_pt1 | contig 10783 bp, 9 predicted proteins | sample KBSC83BmetaG_FD_65650 | JGI IMG/M metagenome (GOLD analysis project Ga0070681, IMG submission 65650) | Corn rhizosphere microbial communities from Kellogg Biological Station, Michigan, USA - KBS C8-3B metaG | ecosystem: Host-associated > Plants > Roots > Rhizosphere | place: USA: Michigan...
CCCACCGCACCGATGAATTGAAAATCCTTTGCTCCCTGAGCCCAGGCGGCGACAACTGTCGAAGCTCCCTGCAATTGCAACGGCAGATCGCCGGAGAGCGCCGCTTGAATCCCCATCAGGCCGCCACGTATGTAGATCGGCTCGAGTTTCAATCCGTATTTTTCAAACGAACCGGAGCGGTACGCGACCCAAAAATAACTGGAAGACCCGCCCAGCGGATAACCCACCTTGATCTCGCGCATGGGTTTGGACTGCGGGTGAGCCATCGCTGGCCATTGCAAAATCAACGTTAGGAGCGCTGCGATCAGCGCTGGCGAGCGCCGCGGCAATTTTGGATTTTGGATTTTAGATTTTAGATTGCCGGCTAAGGCGTTCGACAAATTCGGCCACTCCATTGCGTTCTCCTCTTCAATCGAAAAGCCAAAATCGAGAATCAAAAATCGTCAGGCCAGTTCAAAGCACGGCAACTTGATCTTCGGGTCGTGAGTATCCTGGAAAACCGCTTTCACCCGATCGCCCATTTTTACTTTTTCTCTGCTATCGCCCACCAGCCGGCTTTCCATGATCACGCCTTCATCCAAAATCACGTTGATATAATAAATCGGCGTCTCTTCTTTGAAAGCCGGATTGCGCGGCACACGTACCAACGTGAAAGTGTGTACTTTTCCGCCGCCCTTCGACTCGATCCAATCAAGCTCGCCGAAACAATCCACGCAGGCGACACGCGGAAAGAATTGCACCTTGCCGCAACTCTTGCATTTTTGCAGCAAAAGCTTACCCGCGGCGGCGCCGTCCCAGAAGCGCTGATCCACTTTGTTGATCTTCGGCAGACTCTTTTGCGGCGTTCTTGCTTCAGCCATTATTTTCTCCTTTCCATTACCAGCGCCGCGGTGGTACCGAGATTGCGGCCGTAGTTGAGCCAGCCGATGCCGGTGACCAGCGCGCGCTCGGCTTTTTTTACCTGATGACCTTCGGCCTCGCCTCTCAACTGACGCAATGCTTCGACGAGATGGAGATAGCCGCCGGCCAAACCCGCCTGCCCGACGGACAATTCGCCGCCGCCGGTATTCACGGGAAAATTACCGTTGTAGGTCAAATCATGATTGTCGACGAATTTACCGCCTTCGCCTTTTTTGCAGTAGCCGAGGTCTTCTATTTGGATCATCACCGCGATCGGATAATCATCGTAGATCTCGAACAAGTCGATGTCTTCTCGTTTGACTTCGGAGAAAATCCGCTCGCCCACGACTTTCTGCCCGAAGGTCGTTTTATCGGGCAACATATTAGCCACCTGGTAATGCGAAATCTCCGCGTCCGTGACGAGATAAACCAGTTTGTCCGTGATCTGCTTCGCCTTCTGTTCCGAGGCCAAGAGGATGCACTCCGCGCCCGAGCAAGGCATGACACAATCAAACAAGCGAATCGGGTCGGAAATCATCCGCGAATTGAGATAATCTTGCATCGTCATGGGCTGGCGAAACAGCGCCTGCGGATTGTTCAGCGCATTGAAACGTTGCGCCACGGCGATCTTGCCGATTTGTTCCAGCGTCGTGCCATAATTAGTCATGTGCAGTCTCTGGATCAGCGCCATCAAGGAATTCGGTCCGCCGTAGCCGAATACATCGACGAAGTTGCCGCGCTGGTACTCGAGCTGGCGCTGTGTGGGCGTGCTTCGGTCGAAGGAATTGCCGCCGACCAGCAATGCCAGATCGAGATGGCCGCACTCGATCGCGTCCGCTGCGCGCCGGACGCTCATCACGCCGCCTGCGCCACCGTAGTCGCCGTTCAACACCCAATCGACTTCCAAGCCTAATTGTTCCGCCACATGCGGCGAATAATCAGGGCTCGCCTGCGTCGTAATGGAGAATCCGCGAATTTCTTTCTTATCGATGCCGGTCCGCTTGAGCGCGTCTCGAGTCGCATCGGCATAATACGAAAGCGCCGATGCTTCCGAATTACGGGAATACTCCGTCGAGCCATAGCCTACGAAACAAACCTTACTTCTTCTCATTCTTTGCTCCTCTGATGGGCGCAGCATGCTGCGCGCCTAATTTTCCCGTCCATCCTCAGTAGGCGACGGAGTCGCCGTATCGAAGGACTACCCTATTGCTTCAAGAATTTCTCCCCGGCAGCTCGATCCAGTTCATTTTCCCGTCCGTATAACAACCGCATTAGGCGCGCTTCGCGATAAAAGCCTTCGAACGGGAATTCTTTGCAGACACCGTAACCGCCGTGGATTTGAATCGCGCTATCGGCGGCCTCAAATGCCATTTTGGTCGCGCGCTTTTTTGCGAGCGCGGCCTCGTCGAAATAAGTGAGCTCCTGATCTGCGCGCGAGGCCGCTTCGAGTGTAAGCCAGGTGCAGGTCCTTATGTCCACGGACAAATCGGCAAGCATCCATTGGATCGCTTGGCGCTCCGCCAGTCGGCGCCCGAAGGTTACTCGATTGCGCGCATGCTCGATGGCGCTGGCCAAACAGCGCATGGCGATGCCGAGCGAGCGCGCCGCCATGTTCAATTGCTCGGCAGCGATGATTTCGCCGGCTTCGTACTCGTAACCGAGCAGCCGGTCGTTGGGAACTTTGCACTGCTGGAGAATCAGCCTGGCGACAGTCGCATCCGTGGTGAGATCCACTTCATCTGCGATCGTGACACCGGGGGCGTCTCGCTCGATCAAAAACAGGCCCAGGCGATCGCTCCCCTGTTCTCGGGCCGGAAACAAAAACAAATTGGCGGCGGAGTTCGAAACAAAGATCGATGAATCGCGCAGAGTCGTCCCGTCCGGCTCCTGACGGTAAAGAATTTGTGTCGCGCTCAGCTCGCCGGTCTTGTGAGCTTCTTCGAAAGCCAATGCGAGTGAGAGCTCGCCAGTAGCGAGTTTTTCGCCATGCGGCGTGTCGAACAGGAACGCGGGAATCGAGACCGGGCGAAAAGGTAAAATCGCACGGCCAAACTCGCGATGAACCAGCACCCGCGCGACGACGCTTAGCGGGCTGCCACCGAGTTTCTCCGGTATCTCGAGACTCCAGAGCCCGGCCTGCCGTGCGCGCTCGGCCAATTCCGCGCTGACCGCCGGTTGAAGTCGACGTCGCACCGGCGCCCCGGGGGGCAGAAACCGCGTGTCTTGTCTCAAATAATCTCCCTCGCGGGAAATTAATTCCTTATCGACGAATTGGGCCGCCGTATTTCTGATCAGTTGTTCTTCTTCGGTGAGTTTGAGATCCATCTTTTTTTTCCATTGAGCGGCGCAGCATGCTGTGCCCTTATGCCGCCGCCCTACGATAATTCTAGCCCGGCGATACCCTCGCGAAACAGCGCGCGTTGAATAATGTGTCGCTGAATCTCCGACGGACCTTCGACAATGCGGGTCGCGCGCGCATGACGAAACGCTCGCGCGAGGAAATGATTTTTGCGGAGTCCCGATGGCCCGGCGACTTCCAGAGCAAAATCGATCACTCGATGCAAAAGCTCCGTGGCGAACAATTTGACATTCGCCGCCTCCGCGCGCACATCCAATTTCTGGTCCGCTTTCCAGGCGCCGAGGTAAGTGAGCGTCCTCAGGGCTTCGGTTTCGCCGAGAAAGTGACCAATCGTCGAAGCCCATCGATCACGGGCTTTCTCATCGTGCCGCACGAGATCCCGTACGATGCGCAGCACCCGCGCTGATTTTCCGTGGGCGCGAATGCCGACCTGGAATCGCCTTGCTCCGAGCCATGCCTGGTTCAAGGCCCAACCCTTGCCGACCTCGCCAAGAACCTGGGATTTGTGCACGCGGCAGTTTTCAAAAATCAGCTCGCAAGGTTCGCTGCCTGCAATCGTCGCAATGCTGCGTGCGATGCTATAGCCGGGCGCGCCGGTGTCGATTAAAAAACAAGTGACACCGTCTCGACCGCTAGTGCCCGGCAGACGAGCGAAGAGCTGAACGAAATCAGCGACGTCGGCAAACGTCGGAAACATTTTCGTGCCGTTGATCACGAAAAATTCGCCGTCAGGAGTTGCCGTCGTTTGCATCATTGAAGGGTCCGCTCCCGAGGCTGGCTCGCTCAAGCCGAATGCCGAAGTCTTTTCGCCGCGAATGCATGGCCAGAGATACTTTTCGATTTGCTCCCCTGTGCAGCCATAGAGGATATTCGAGACGTGGTTGCCTAGCTCGAAAGGAACCGAGCTCTTTTCGAGCTCCTCCGTCACCGCGATCAACGCCACATTGCTGACTTCCAGTCCGCCATAATGTTTAGGCACATCGAGGTGCCACAGTCCTTCTTCCTCGGCTTTCCGCCGCAGACCCTCCATGATTCCTAAGTAGCGTTTGATTTCAGGATCGTCACTCGATTTGACCCGACTCTTCCATCTGCTCCCCTCGAATATGTCGGGAGCGTTGGCGAATTCGGGCTCCAATGGGATCAGCTGGTCGAGCACGAACCTCTCGACGTTCTTACGAAGATTTTCTTCCTGAGCGGAAAGACGAAACTCCATGGCGTTCCTTACGTCGGTCCCGGCGCACCGTTTTTGCGGCAATTTGACTGTTAGCTCCACTTATCACACCCTGCCGTGGCAACAAAACAGGAAACCCCGGTTGACCGGCGAATCGGCTCTGTGCTAAGCGGAAGGCCAGAATTTCACTCGAAGCCGCGTTTCCCCGACAGTCCATTGGCAGCATGCGATCGATGGACGACGTAAAAAAACTTTGCTAGATTGCGCTGCTCCGAACAATTCCCGTGGCTCCGGTCGCGCGTGGCGCGTGGGAGTCAAATCTGGAGGATGACATTTGAAAATCAGACCGGCGGCTATTTTTAGCTTTTGCGCATTAATTTTTTTCTGCATCTTCGTTTTCGAAGCGCACGAATGGCGCATGCAAGCGCGGCTGTATCCATGGGCTATCGGGATTCCGATGATTATTCTCGCCCTCATTCAGGTCATCTTCGATCTGAAAGGCATTGAAAGTAAGGCCGACGATGCTGCGCCGGTGGATATCCAGCTCGGTCAAAATGTTCCGCCGGATATTGCGTTCAAGCGCACCGTCAATATCTTTGCGTGGTTTTTCGCGTTCTTCTTTGGCTGTTGGCTGATCGGGTTTACGATCACAATTCCGATCATCGTTTTCTCTTACATGTATTTTCACGGTAAAGAGAAACTCTGGTTGTCGGCGACCTTAACCGTGATCGCGTTCATTTTCTTTTGGTCGCTTTTCGTCAGACTGCTTAACCTGCCTTTTCCTGATGGCCTGGTACAAACCTGGTTGGGCATGACATAGCCGTTCGGTATAAGGTCGGACCTTTTTCGAGTGGGCGAATAATAAAACACATGCGCTTTGGCCTTCCGCATTCCCGACCGTAACCATTGCTTTCCTAGTCCCTTCCGACTCAGCGTGCCAGGAGGGTCCCAATATGAGTGCTATGCCGGCGAAGATTCTCCTCAGTACAGCACTGCTCCTTTTTAGCACCCCGGCAATGCTCGCGGCGCAAAGCCAATCATTTTACGACGGCAAAACGGTTCGCATCATCGTTGGCTTCACTCCAGGCAGTTTTTACGATCGATGGGCACGAATGCTCTCACGTTACATGCCGAAATACATTTCAGGCAATCCCAATTTCGTGGTGCAAAATATGCCGGGCGCGAGCTCGGTGATCGCCGCCAATTACGTCTACAATCTGGCGAAGCCCGACGGTCTGACCTTGTTGGTGCCCATCAACAGCTTGTATCTCGATCAGATTGTTGGCCGCGGTGAAGTCAAATACGACGTGAGGAAATTTCTTTTCATCGGCAGCCAGGAAAAAGCCCCAACGATGCTTTACTTCCGCGCTGATAGTCCATTTAAGACTCTCGCGGATATCATCAAAGCGAGCGAGCCACCGAAATGCGGCTCCACCGGAACGGCGAGCACCGGTTATCTGATCGCCAAGCTCCTGGACGAAGCTTTCAAAGCCAAACTCAATACGGTGACAGGATATCAGGGCGGAGCGGAAATCGATGTCGCGGTCGAGCGTGGCGAAATCATTTGCCGAGGTATGGACATCCCGCCCCATTTTGGCCGCGAGCCGTTCGATAGCTGGCACAGGAATGGATTCGATCGCCATATTCTACAGGCGGGGTCAAAGCGCGATTCTCGTTTGCCTGACACTCCGACGCTCTCCGAGCTCATGAATCAATATAACTCTCCAGACATCGTACGCCGTGTCACGCGAATTGTGCTCGCCAGCGGCGATTTTGGTCGGCCGATGCTCGCCGGCCCGGGAACGCCACCCGATCGACTGCGAGTGCTCCGCGAGGCCTATGCCAAGGCGATGCGCGATCCGGCTTTGATCGATGAAGCGAAGAAGGGACAGATGGATATGGAGTACACACCCGGTGAAGAACTACAGGTCCTGATGAAGGAAATCATGGATCAGCCTAGCGAAGCCATGGAACGCGTCAAGAGAGTCCTCTCCGACTAGCCTGTCATCTCCGCGCCACTCGGCAAAGCCGATCTTCCACAGACCCAAAGCGCCTCAATTATTAATGAAGGCGTCATTGGCGTCGTCTAATCATTGCCACATTACTTGTTGTCCGCGCGGTTGATTGTAACTTTTTTTTTGCTACCGTTCCTGGAGATTTATTAAAGAGGAGGGTTGAAATTTAAGATGATTCGTTTTGCTCTCGGAATTTTTTTACTACTCGTTGCCTGGAGTTACGCCGACGCCCAGACGCCATTTTATCAGGGAAAGACGATTACCATCGTAGTCGGTACCAAGACTGGTGACGCTTACGATCTATATCCCCGCATGCTTGCGGAGTTCATGCCGAAGTATATCCCGGGAAATCCGAATATCATTATTCAAAATGTGCCTGGAGCCGCGTCGATGATTGCGGCAAATCAGGTCTACAGCGTGGCTAAACCCGATGGTCTGACGATCGGCGCCATTTACCCCGCGCTTTACTTCGAACAGCTAACCAAAAAACCGGAAGTCAGGTTCGATTGGACCAAGTTCGGCTGGATCGGCAATCCGGTCACGTCGAATCACCTTTTATATATGCGCTCCGATGCGCCGTACAAGTCCATGGAGGACATCCGCAACGCTTCGACACCACCGAAATGCGGATCCAACGGCATCACCTCCACTGGCTACTATCTGCCCAAGTTGATGGAAGAAACGATCGGCACGAAATTCGACATCGTGCTCGGCTACCAGTCCGGCCAAGACGTGGATCTCGCGGTAGAACGCGGCGAGGTCGTCTGTCGCGCCTTCACGATCACTGCTTTCTTTGCACGCGAGCCTTTTATCTCATGGCGCAAGCGGGGGTTCGTCAATGTGCTCATGCAGAGCGGTGCGAAGCGCGACCCGCGCTTGAAAGACGCGCCCACGATTTACGAGTTAATGGATAAGTACAAAACCGCCGCGGCGGGCCGAAGCTTGTCGAAAGTCGTTTTGGCCGCCGGCGAGTTTGGCCGTCCGCTTGTGGCGCCTCCAGCTATGCCAGCCGACCGTTTAAAGATTCTGCGCGACGCCTTCGACAAATCGGTGCAAGATCCGGCGCTGCTGGCGACCGCGGAAAAGCGACGTCTTGAAATGGATCCTGCTTCGGGGAACGAGCTTGAGTCGCTCGCAAAGGAAGTCATGGCTGCCAGTCCAGACGTTGTTCAGCGTATGGAAAAATTGCTGAGCGGAAAATAAACGTATGGCTGCTCCCTCGAGGCTGTTGCATGAAGGCAGCCTTGAGGGATATGGTTCGGGAAAATTTTTGGCGGGAAGGGGAAAATATGATTCTAATTCTCGTCTGTTTGCTTGTCTGCGGCTGGAATTCTGCTGTCTTTGCTCAAGCGAATTTCTACCAAGGAAAAACCATCACGATCGTCGTCGGCACGAAGGCCGGCGATGTTTACGATCTCTATCCGCGTCTGCTTGCGGAATTTTGGCCGAAATATGTTAACGGCAATCCCAACATCATCATCCAAAACGTTCCTGGAGCAGGCTCGTTGATAGCCGCCAATCAGGTTTATAACGTGGCCAAGCCGGATGGGCTCACCCTGGGCGCGATTTATCCGGCGCTCTATTTCAATCAGCTGATAAAGAAATCGGAAGTCAAATACGATTGGGCAAAATTCAACTGGATCGGCAGCACGGTCACCTCGAACCAGCTTTTGTACATGCGTTCGGATACGCCGTACAAGTCCATCGAAGATGTGCGCAAGGCGTCCGCCGCGCCCAAGTGCGGCGCCACCGACATCAGCTCGGCGGGATATTACATCCCCAAAATCATCGACGAGACGCTCGGCACCAAGTTCGAGATCGTTACAGGTTATCCTTCCGGACAGGACATCGATTTGGCGGTGGAGCGTGGCGAGCTTCAATGCCGCGCCTTTACGATCACGGCTTATTTTGCGCGCGAGCCTTTTATCTCGTGGCGCAAGCGCAATTTCACCAGCGTGCTGATCCAGACCGGAAACAAACGTGACGCTCGGATCAAAGAATCGCCGACGATTTACGAGCTGATGGACAAATATAAAACCAACGAAAACGGCCGGAAGCTCGCCAAAGTGATTCTCGCGTCGGGAGACTTTGGTCGGCCGATCGTCGCCGGCCCGGGAGTACCGCCCGATCGCATGAAAATTCTCCGTGATTCGTTCGACAAAACCATCGCCGATCCCGCATTCCTGGCCGAGGCGGAAAAACGCCGGTTAGAAATCGATCACACGCGTTGGGACGAGATGGAGAGCCTGGCCAAAGATGTCATGGCTACGCCGCCGGAAATCATCGCCCGCATGCGCAAGCTTTTAGGCGAATAAACAGACCACGTAAAATCATACCAATAGAGGAGACCACATGTTGACGCGTTTTTTACTGGTTTTATTGCTGCTGCTTTGCTCGGCACCGCTGCATGCGCAAACGCCCTTTTATCAGGGCAAGACCATTACGATTATCGTCGGCACTAAAGCCGGCGACGTTTACGATCTATATCCGCGGCTGGTTGCCGAGTTCATGCCGAAATTCATTCCGGGCAGTCCCAATATTATTGTTCAAAACGTTGCGGGAGCCGCCGGTCTAATTGCCACGAATCAACTGTACAATACGTCCAAACCGGACGGGCTTACCCTCGGTGCCATTTACCCGGCGCTCTACTTCGAGCAACTCGCCAAACGACCCGAAGTGAAATTCGACTGGAGCAAATTGGTTTGGATCGGCAGCACGGTGAGCTCCAACAGCCTCATGTATATGCGCGCTGATACTCCGTACAAGACGATCGAGGACGTGCGTACTGCGTCGACGCCGCCCAAATGCGGCGCGACCGGTGTCACTTCCTCTGCATACTACATGCCCAAACTTCTGGAAGAAGCGACCGGAGCCAAGTTCGACGTCGTTCCCGGTTACGTAGCGGGGCAGGATATCGATCTGGCGGTCGAGCGCGGTGAGGTGATGTGCCGGGCTTTCACCGTGAACGCGTTCTTCGCTCGCGAACCCTTTATTACGTGGCGCAAGAAGAATTTTGTTCGCGTGCTCTATCAGACCGGCAACAAGCGCGATGCGCGAATTAAAGACGTGCCGCTCTTCAATGAATTGATGGACAAGTACAAGACCGCGGAAAATGTTCGCCGTCTAGTGAAGGTGGTGCTTGCGGCCGACGAGTTCGGTCGGCCGATCGTTTTTCCGCCCGGCGTTCCCGCCGATCGGGTGAAGATTATCCGCGATGCCTTTAACAAGACCATCCACGATCCCACGCTTCTGGCCGAAGCGGAAAAACGCCGGCTCGATATCGATCCGGCAAGCGGCGAAGAGCTCGATGCGCTCGCCAAAGAGGTGATGACCGCCACACCGGATATCGTTGACAGGGTGAAAAAATTAATCGGCATGTAACACGCGATTTTTTGCGGTTCAGCATGAACTGCAAGACGTAATCCTCACCCTTACCCTCTCTCGCAAGCGGGCGAGGGTGAGGATGATTCGATGTTTATTGGATCGAAAATCCCCTCGCCCATTCCGACGGGAGAGGGCGAGGTGAGGGCTCTCTCAAAATCGGTTCGTAAAAAGCAAAAGACTCGGAGAAACTAATGACAGCAGTTTTTTCATCGCTAGTTAAAAACCTGCGGAGAAAATCGGTCGCATCGCTCACTTTGCTGTTTACACTGCTCAGTGCCGCCTCGAGCAGCGCCGCGGAATCAAATTATTTCGCAGGAAAAACTATTCGTGTTGTGGTCGGCTCGTCGGCCGGCGGCGGTTATGATCTCTGGGCACGCCTGATGGCGCAGCATATCGGCAAGCATATTCCCGGAAATCCCTCGGTAGTCGTGCAGAATATGCCCGGGGCCGGCGGCGCCGTGGCCGCCAATTATATCTATGGCGTCGCCAAGCCCGATGCCTTGACGCTCGGCGCATTCAATCCAGCGCTTTATTTCGATCAACTCGTCGGCCGCCCGGAAGTCAAGTTCGACTGGTCCAAATTTACCTGGATCGGCTCACCGGAACAGAATGAGGTGCTGCATTTCATCCGTACCGATGCGCCGTTCAAGACCATTGACGATCTGCGCAACACCAAAGAGCCACCGCGCTGTGGCAGCACCGGAACCGGCACGACCGGGCATTATCTGCCGCGTCTGCTCGAGGAGACCTTGGGTATCAAAACGATCATCGTCAGCGGCTATCAGGGCGGCTCGGAAATCGATGTCGCGGTGGAGCGCAACGAGGTGGTCTGCTGGTCGCCACTGGTTGCCACCTATTTCGGCCGCGAGCCTTACAAGCGCTGGCACAAATCGGGCTTTACGCGGGTCGTGGTGCAGAGTGGTTCGAAGCGCGACGAACGCTTAAAGGAGGTGC
>Ga0070681_10007309_pt1 | contig 10783 bp, 12 predicted proteins | sample KBSC83BmetaG_FD_65650 | JGI IMG/M metagenome (GOLD analysis project Ga0070681, IMG submission 65650) | Corn rhizosphere microbial communities from Kellogg Biological Station, Michigan, USA - KBS C8-3B metaG | ecosystem: Host-associated > Plants > Roots > Rhizosphere | place: USA: Michigan...
CGGTCGCGTCGATCACGAAGCCGGTGTCCACCGCAGCGCGCTTCGGCAGGTAGCGCGAGAGCAGATCGCGCAACGCCAACTCGCGCGCGTCCCCCGACTCCCCCGGATGCTCAATCTCGCGAGCCAGTTCCTCGAAGTCCACCGTCAGGTTCTTGGCGACTTTGCGGAATGTCGAGTTGAGCTTCACAAGCGCGCTCCTTTGCAGACCCTTTGCAGCGAGCCTAACTTTCCGCCGACAGACGTTGTCCGCGCAAGAGAAAACCCGCCGTTTCCAGCGGGTTCTCAAGTGGGCGCACCTGGGATCGAACCAGGGACCTCTCGCGTGTGAAGCGAGCGCTCTCCCGCTGAGCTATGCGCCCCGAAGAGGCTCCAAACGTAGCACCGCAACAGAATGCTTACCCCTTCGCAACCAGGCGGTCCATTACCGTGGACGCGACCCCACGATAAGGAGAACGCATGGAAGGGATCGAGACAGAAGGACCGCACCACCAGCTGCTCCACCTCGTGGAGGCAGCGCAGAACGCCGGCTACTCAGAGCGCGAGATCGTCCAGATCGTCGAGGCAGAGCTCGAGACCGACGCCGACCTCGACCGGGCTGCCTAGTAGCCGCCGCCGCCCTTGCCGCAGGCGGCGAGGATGAACGGCAGGGCAGCGAGCCCCACGAGCAGGATGCGTGTGTGCAGGAATGGCCGCATGGAATGTCATACCCGGCCGCGCCGCCACCGGATTCCCAGACGCTAGAGTCGCCTCATGGCTGGCATCACGATCCATTACTGCCCCGTCTGACACGGGTACGACAAACGCGCCGCGAGTCTCGTGGCGGAATTGAACGGGCTCGGCCACGTCGCCGAGATGGTCGCTGGGGAGAAGAGCCAGTTCGACGTGATCGCCGACGGCGAGACGATCTGGTCGAAGCAGCAGGCCGGCCGCTACCCCGAGCTTCCAGATCTTCTGTCGAAGTTGAAATAGAGCCGCGGCACCGGTGAGGGATCCTTAGGGCTGCTTCCTCCCGGATCTGACCCGGTTCGGAACCTCACCGCGCCACGGTCCGCACACTGTACCCTTGGCTTCTTCCGGCGACGAAGGAGGTGCGGCGACATGACGACTGTGCTGAATGCGATCACCGCGCCCTGCGTCGCCCCCGGCCGCAGCGTCTCCTGACGCGTGCGTGACGGGCGCGACGCCCGTTCATTCACGCGCAAAGGAGCTTTTGGTTGACACTTCCGTCCACGGGAACGCTGCTGCACAAACTCGGGTGGGACGACGGCTGGGAAGCCTCGTTCGCCGACCACCGCGCCGCCGGGCTCGTGCCCGCCCGCGTCGCGATCCAGCACAGGGGCGCCTACGACCTGATCGCCGAGGCGGGCGAGCTGCGCGCGAGCGCGACCACCCGTCTCTACAAGAGCGACGAGTTGCCGGCCGTCGGCGACTGGGTCGGCTTCGACCCGGCGTCGAACCTCGTCGAGGCGGTGCTCGACCGGCGCACCCACATCTCCCGCAAGGAGGTGTGGCAGGCGGCCCGCGAGCAAGTGCTCGCGGCGAATATCGACGTCGCGTTCCTCGTCCAGGCGCTGCCGCTCGACTTCAACGTGCGCCGGCTCGAGCGCTACCTCGCCATGGCGTGGGAGAGTGGCGCGCAGCCGGTCGTCCTGCTGACGAAGACCGATCTCGTCGACGACGTCACGCCGTACCTCGACGAGGTCGAAGCGGTCACGCTCGGTTCGTGCCCGACACACGCCGTGTCGGCGAAGACCGGTGCCGGGCTCGACGAGCTGCGTCCCTGGCTCGAGCCGAACAAGACAGCAGTGCTGCTCGGCTCGTCGGGCGTCGGCAAATCCACGATCGTGAACGCGCTCGTCGGCCACGAGGTGCTCGCGACGAACGAGGTGCGCGCCGACGACCACGCGGGGCGTCACACGACCTCGCACCGTGAGCTGATCCTGCTCGAGGCCGGCGGCGTCATCCTCGACACGCCGGGGATCCGCGAGCTGCAGCTTTGGGATGCCGACCTCGAGCAGACGTTCGGCGATGTCGAGGAGATTGCGGCGACCTGCCGCTTCTCCGACTGCAACCACGACCAGGAGCCCGGCTGCGCGATCCGCGCCGCGCTCGCCGACGGGTCGCTGTCGGCGGAACGGTGGCAGTCGTACGTGAAGCTGCAGCGCGAGCTCGAGGCGATCGAAGCGCGGCGGAACCACCTACTGCGACATGAGCGCCTGCGGGAGTACAAGATCCGCGCACGCCAGAACCGGCCGAAGAAACAGCGCTGAGCCCGCCCCGCGTCCGCGACGACGCGGTCGAGTTCGCCCTGCCCGATCCCGACCACGTGTACCGCGAGGTCGTGCTGGCCCAGGAGGTCGCGCGTCCGCGCGTCGGCCCGCCGTTCGAGTGGCGCGACGGCTCGTGGCGGCTCGAGTTCCAGCGGCCGCAGGTCGACCGCATGGAGTACCTGCTCGGGATCGACGGACGCTTCCTGCCCGACCCGGCGAGCCCGTTGCGCGCTCCCGGCCCGTTCGGCGACAAGTCGGTCGTCGAATGGCCGGAGTACGAATCGCCGGCGTGGCTCGACTCCGTCGCGGACGCCGGCCCGACCGAGCGCATCGAGATTCGCTGCCGCCGCCTCGTCGCCCGCGTGCACGTGATCCTCTATGCGACGCCGGATCCGCCTGGCCTCGACGCGCCGCTCCTCGTCGCTCACGACGGCCCCGAATACGCGGACTACTCCGGGCTGACCCGCTTCCTCGACGTGATGAGCTGGGAGGAACGCATCCCGCCGCTCCGCGCCGCACTGATCCAGCCGGTCGACCGCAACGAGACGTACTCCGCCTCGGCGATCTACGCCGCCGCCCTCGCGCGCGAGCTCCTGCCCGAGATCTCCAGACGCGTACCGCACAACCGTCGCATCGGGATGGGGGCAAGCCTCGGGGGGCTCGCCATGCTCCACGCGCACCGCCGTCACCCGAAGCTCTTCGACGGCCTGCTCCTGCAGTCGGGCAGCTTCTTTCGTCAGCGCTCCGACAAGCAGGAGAGCTCGTTCCCGCGCTACCGCCGGATCACGCGGTTCATCGGCACCGTGCTCCGCGGGCTCGAAGGCGCGCGGCCGATCCCCGTCGCGATCACGTGCGGGACGGCCGAGGAGAACCGCTCCAACAACGAGGCCGTGGCGGAGGCGCTTCGCGCACAGGGCTACCCGGCATGGCTCGCGCACGTGCGCGACGCGCACAACTGGACGTGCTGGCGGGACGCGTTCGATCCGCACCTGCCGGCAATCATCGAGGCGGCGGCATGAATCGACGCTCGGTCGACATCGACGGTGGTTCGGTGCTCGCGTACGGGCACTACGGCCGCCCGCTCGTCGCGTTCCCGTCGGAGAACGGCGAGCCGCACGACTGGGAGGACCGCGGCATGGTCGAGGCGATCGCCCCGCTGCTCGACGACGGCAAGGTGAAGTTGTACTGCGTGCCGTCGTTCGACCGCGACAGCTGGACGCGCGGCGACCTGTCGCTCGAGGAGCGCGCGCGCCGGCACGGCCACTACGAGTGGTGGGTGCTCACGAAGCTCGTGCCGTTCGTGCAGGCCGACTCGCATGCCCACGAGCTGATGGCCGCAGGCGCATCGTTCGGTGCCTACCACTCCGTCAACTTCTGCCTGAAGCGCTCCGACCTGTTTCCGCTCGCAATCGGGATGAGCGGCGTGTACGACGTGGCGGTGCAGGGCGGCGGCGAGCGTGGAGAGGCCGTCTACTTCAACAACCCGATGGACTACGTGACGAACCTCCAAGGCGACCACCTCGACTGGCTACGCCGGCAAGCGTCCGTCCTGCTCGTCTGCGGCCAGGGGCAGTGGGAGGACACGACCGGGGCGCTCGACTCGACCAAGCGCTTCGGCGCGCTGCTCGCCGAGAAGGGCATCCCGCACGAGGTCGACCTGTGGGGACACGACGTCCCGCACGACTGGCCGTCCTGGCGGCGCCAGCTCGCACACCATCTGCCAAGGTTCCTGTCGTGACGGAACGTGTGATTGGCCTGCTGCTCGGCACCGAAGAGGATTGGCCGGCTGCGTTCGAGGCGCTCGTCGCACGGCTCGGGCCGGTCGACGGCAACGAGCTGCGCACCGAGCGCATCGTCAACGAGCCGTTCGACCTGCGCTATCGCCCTCGCTACTCGATCGTCATCGACCGGCTCGCGTGGTGGTACGACCTGCCGCGTGCGTGGCTGAAGAAGGTCTCGCTGATGGACGACGTCTACCTGCTGAACAACCCGTTCACGTTCCAGGCGATGGAGAAGCACTCGGCGTACTGCGCGCTGATGCGGCTCGGCATCCGCGTGCCGGACACGTGGCTGATCCCGCACAAGGTCCCGCCGCAGAACCCGCGTTTCCAACCGACCGCCGAGCGCTACAACGCGCCGTTCGACCTCGAGGCGATCGGCAGCCACGTCGGCTACCCGCTCTTCATGAAGCCGTTCGACGGCGGCCAGTGGGTCGGCGTGTCGCGCGTCGGCTCGCCGGAGGAGCTGCGTGCGCGCTACGACGAGTCCGGGGAGCGGATGATGCACCTCCAGACCGCGCTCGAAGACTTCGACGTCTTCGTGCGCTCGCTGTCGATCGGCGCGGAGACGATGTCGATGTGGTTCGACCCGTCGCGGCCGATGCACGACCGGTATCAGGTACGCCACGACTTCCTCACCCCGGAGCTCGGCGAGGAGGTGATCACGATCTCTCGCCTCGTGAACGCCTTCTTCCGCTGGGAGTTCAACTCGTGCGAGACGATCGTGAAGGACGGCATCGCGTATCCGATCGACTACGCGAACGCGTCGCCGGACGTCGCGCTCACCTCGCTGCACTACTACTTCCCGTGGGCGATCAAGGCGCTCGTGCGCTGGTCGGCGTTCTGCGCGGTCACCCGGCGCGAGATGCTCGTCAACCAGAACTCGCGCGACTACTTCGTGTGGGGCGACCGCGGCGACCTCAGCTACGAGGAGAAGCTCGCGAAGTATCGCGAGCTCGCGGATGCGTACTTCCAGGTGTCGCAGTACGAGGAGTTCTGCGCCGAGCACCTCGCGCACCTCGACGAGCTCGCGCACGAGTGGTTCACGTCGCCGGAGTTCGACGAGGTCCTCGTCCAGACGGTGCGCTCGACCTTCCCGGCCCACGAGCACGACCATTTCGTCGCGCACTACCGTGGCCTGCTCGCAGCCTGGGCACGAGACGACGAAGACGGCTGACCAGTCAACACGGTCGGCGCGGGGAGGGCCTGCACCAAGCAGTGTGGCTGGCGAGACGGGCGCAATGCGCGGCGTGCGGGCCCCCAGCCGCGATGGCTGGGTTGGCGGGTCAGTCGTCTGGGTGTAGATTCGCCCGGTCGCTGCGGCTCCGTCCCTAAAGGAGGCCGCAATGGCAACCACCGAGATCGCGGCGCGCAAGCTCGGCAAGATCACGCCGCGCGTCGACGTCCGCACGCTCACGCTCTCGCGCTACATCGACCGAGCACAGCTGCCGGACCCACCCGCGACGATCGACCTGACCGGTCACGTCGCCGACTGGCCGATGTACGCGAACGACCGTATCGGTGACTGCACGACCGCAGCGGCCGGACACATGATCGAGGCGTGGACGGCGGAGGCGCGCGGCTCTGCCGTCGAAGTCACCGAGTCGGCGGTACTCGCCGCGTTCGACCGCGTGAAGATCGTCGATCCGCAGAGCGGCGAGGAAGGCGCGGTGGAGCTCGACGTGCTCCGGGACTGGCGCAAGCACGGCGTCGGCCGCCACCGCATCGGTGCCTTCGCGCGCGTGTCGACGAGCGATCACCGGCTCGTGCAGGCTGCCGCCTGGATCTTCGGCGGCCTCTACATCGGCCTCGCGCTGCCGCTCTCGGCGCAGTACCAGGACACGTGGGACTGGAACGGCTCGCTCGCCGGCGACGACCGCCCCGGCTCGTGGGGCGGGCACGCGGTCGACGTCGTGCGCTACGGCGCCGCCGGTCTCACCATCGTCACCTGGGGACGCCTCAAAGCGATGACGTGGTCGTTCTGGGACCGCTACTGCGACGAGGCGTACTGCATCATCTCGCGCGACTTCCTCGACGGCGACCGTGCGCCGAACGGCTTCGACCTCGCGGCGCTACGCGCGGACCTGGAGCTCGTGACTGCGTAGTGGTGATGCCACCGGATGCAGCACGAGCAGCGCGCCGAAGGCGAGCTGGAACACGAGGATCCCAGGGCTCAGGAGGCCGATCCACTGCGCCTGCGATGCGCCGGCCACGAGTCCGGCGGCGATCTGCACCACGTAGAGCTGCAGCACGAGGGGCGACGGAGCCCGCACGAGGAGCCAAAGGCCGACGACCGCCTGGAAGAGGAACAGCGCGACGCTCGCGACGATGTGGGCGACGTAGAAGAACCGATCGATCGAGTCCGGGGTGAGGAGAATGAAGACGAGCAGCACGACGTTGATCCGCAGGCAGCGCGCGAGCAGCGGGTCCTCGACCTGGAGGGCGTCTGCGGCGCGCCAGATCAGCATCGAGGCGGCGGCGATGCCGACCGCCCAGGGAAGGATCGTGGTCCACCTGCCGCCGTAGACGCTGAAGCCGTGGTTGTGTCCGAGCCCGCCGCCGGTCACCGCGAGACAGAGGAGGACGCACGACCAAAACGCAAGCTGTGCCAGCAGGAGCAGCCGCCGCGCGTCGTTCATGCCTGAACTGTACGCCTGCTCAGCAGGTTGAACGGACCGGGTGCCCGGCACGCGAGATCGCGACGTGCTCGCTCCGCGCGAGCGCGGTGAGGCGTCCGCGGTACGTAGTCATGTCGGCGTGCGCCCAGTCGGCGTGGGTCTGGCAGCGCCACGGCGCGTAGCGCTCGCGGTGGTACGGGCTCGTGAGGCTCTCGCTGTGCCCGATCACGTTCGCCAGTGAGATGCCATAGCGGTGCATGAGCCAGAGCGTGAGCCGGAGCGACGCTGCGAGCTGCTTCGGGTCGGACAGGATCTGCGCGTCGCTCGTGCCGACGTGCTCGATCCCGATCGCAGTCCAGTTGAGGCCGACCGTGTGCCGGCAGATCGTCGTGAGCGGAACGAGCTGGTAGATCGTCCCGTCGCGGTCGATCACGAAGTGAGCGCACGTTCCGGGCAGCTCGTGCAACTCGATGTCCGGGGTGTCGCTCGCGAAGGTGTTCCAGGCGGAAGCAAACGTGGTGCTCGCGGTGTAGTGCTCGACGATCACGTGCGGGTGCGTCAACCGCCAGGTTTGGAGGCCGTAGTGGCGGTTCGCGTACGCGGCGGTCTCGCTGCGCCGCGCCGCGCCGAAGGGGATCGGCTTCTGCACGATCGGCGGCTTCGCCGGGACGACGAACGCGATGAGAAGAGCGGCGAGGATCCGCACGTCGCAGATCCTCGCCGAATCGTCGTCAGGCCGGCGGCGGTGTGCCGTCGCCCATGGGCGGTCCGAATCCGTGCGGGCCGCCGTCGGGACGTTGCGGCAGCGTGCCGTTGACCTCGTCGGTGACTCTCGACTCGATGTTCGCCGACAGCGCGTCGGCCTGTGCCTGGGTCAGACGGCCGTCCTTCACGGCCTGAGCGAGATGTGACTTCTCGTCGGCGACGAGCGCTGCGATCAGGCCCGTCTTCGACTTGCCGGCGGTCGCGTCGGCGATCGCGCCGAGCGTCTTGCCCGACTGCAGCTGCGTCATCAGGTCGCTCTGGGAGAGGCCGAGGTACGTCGCTGCCGCGTCGAGCCCGCCACGGTGCGGGCCGCCGCGCCCGTGCGGCCCGCCCGGCGACCCGGTCGAGTTGACGCGGTTCGTGATCTGCTGCTTCAGGCCGGACTCGATCTGGTCGGCCTGGGCCTGCGTGAGGCGACCGCTCGACACGTCGGCCGCGATGTGCTTCTTCGCGGCGGCGACGAGGGCGTCGACGAGGCCGTCGACGGACTTGCCGTCGCTCGCGTTCGCGACCTGCGCGAGTGTCTTGCCGTTCTGGAGCTTCGTCTGGAGCTCGCTCTCGGTGAGGCCGAGGTACGTCGCCGCGGCCGAGAGATCGTCGTGCATCCCGCCGGGGCCGCCTCCGCGGAGGCCGTGCATCAGCGGGTTGGAGTGAGCGTGGCCCGACTCCGCGACCGCTGCACCTGCCCCCGCAAGGCTTGCGGCGGCAACGGCGATCGCTACTTGGGACATCCGTGATCTGGTCATGGGAAGCAGTCTTCGACCGCTCCCTAAGACCCGCTTGTGACGTTCGTAGGAGGAGCCTGCGAAAGAGCGGTTGTGTCGCCGGAACGCGCTTCCGCAGACTCCTCCTAGGAGTTCGCCTCGAGCCGCGCGCGGATCGCCGAGCGGACGCGTGTCGCGACCGACGGCATCTCGCGTTCCATCTGGCGGAACTCGCGCTCGAACATGACGATCAGCTCCATCGGCGTCGTCGCGACGACGGTGGCGGTGCGCCGCTCCGTTTCGAGGAGCCCGATCTCGCCGAAGAAATCACCGGCGCCGAGCTCGGCGATGCGGTCGCCGTTCGAGACCACTGCGGCTGCACCGTCCTCGATGATGAAGAACTCGTGCGCGAACTGCCCCTCGCGTGCGAGCTCGTAGCCCTCGGGCACCGAGACCTCGTCCGCCCAGCGCGCGACGCGCTCGAGCTCCCCCTTCGTGAGGTCGGAGAAGATCGCGACACCTTCGAGCCGGGAGGGATCCATCGGCTAGATCATTGCATGGTCGGCGCTGCAGGAGCAATCTGCTCAGCGCGGCGGTCGAGTCGTGCCGCGGACCACGAGGTCGAGCGGCAGCGTCTCGACGTGCACCGGGGCCGGCCGGCCCGCGAGCGCCTCGAGCAGGAGCTCCGCGCCGCGCCGCCCGCTCTCGAACAGCGGCTGGCGCACGGTCGTGAGCCCGACATAGCTCGCAATCTCGATGTCGTCGAAGCCGATCACCGACAGCTGCTCCGGCACGCCGATCCCGAGCCCGCGCGCCGCTTCCAGGACACCGAGTGCCTGAACGTCGGATGCGGCGAAGACCGCGGTCGGCGGCTCCGGTAGCCGCAGCAGCTCGTCCGCGATGTTGCGCGCCAGGTGGCGGCTCTGCGTGCCTTCGCGCACGTAGTCGCGCCGAACCGGGATCGACGCCGCCGCAAGCGCACGCTCGTAACCGATCGTGCGGTCGCGGCTCGACTGGCGGCGGAACGGGTCGGCCGGCTTGTCGCCGATGAACGCGATCCGCCGGTGCCCGAGCTCGAGCAGGTACCGCGTCGCCAGCTCGCCGCCGGCGACGTCGTCGATCACGACGCTCGGGAGCGCGTCGTGGTGCGCGTCGATCAGCACGCATGGGATCGAACCGGCGCTGAGCCGGCGCACCTCGCCGTCGGGCGGGATGAGCGAGACGACGAGCAGGCCGTCGGTGCGGTGCGCGTCGGCGAGCAGGCGGAACGCGCGCTGCTGGCGGTCGGCCGACTCGACGTCGTAGAGCGCGATGTCGTACGGCGACGACGCAAGCGCCGTGACGACCCCGCGGATGCGCTCGATCGGCGACGCCTCGGTCAGGAACGGCAGGACGACGCCGATGACGAGGGTTCGCTTGAGCGACAGCGCCTGAGCGACGGAGCTCGGCCTGTACTCGAGGACGCGGATCGCCTCGAGCACGCGCTCGCGCGTCGCCGCCGCGACGCTCCCGCGCTCGTTCAGGACCCGTGAAACCGTGGCAATGCCGACGCCGGCGCGAGCGGCGACGTCGGCGATCCGGGCCGGTGTGTTCGGAACCGCTTCCATCCCGCATCGATGTTTTGCCTGTTCGTCGACCAGAAGTCAAGGCGCTTGATAGTTGAACCAGCCTCGAGAACCCGGTATTCTGGCGGTCCCGTGGTCGACTGGAAGCGGTTCCAACTGAGGTACGAAGGAGGGGAACTCTGACGTGAACGCGCAACGGACCACCCGCGGTGCCCGCTGGCAGCTCTCGCTGGCGCTCATCGCGGTCTCCGCGCTCGCCCTGACCACCGGCGTCGCGCTCGCCGGGCAGCAGAGCCACAAGGCCGGCGTCACCGTCACGGCGCTGATCGGGAGCTCGGGTCCAGCAGAGACCTACGCTGTCAACAACGCCGCCCGGGCGTGGTCGAAGCAGACCGGCAACACCGCCAAGGTGATCGTCGCCTCGGATCTCGGCCAGCAGCTCGCCCAGGGATTCGCATCGGGCAACCCGGCCGACATCTTCTATCTGGGGAACGACCAGGTGGCGACGTATGCCAAGGCGGGCTCGCTCGCTCCGCTCGACAACCTGAAGAACGTCAACTCGTTCTATCCGTCGCTGAAGGCGGCTTATACGTACAACGGCCACCTGTACGCGGCGCCGAAGGACTTCTCGACGCTGGCGCTCGTGATCAACACGGCGTCGTGGAAGGGAGCGAAGCTGACGAACGCAGACCTCCCGAAGACGTGGAAGCAGCTCGCCGCCGTTGCGAAGAAGCTGACGCGCAACGGTCAGGTCGGGCTCTGCACCAACCCTGAGTTCCACCGGCTCGGTGTCTTCATGCTGCAGAACGGCGGCTGGCTCGTCTCGAAGAACGGCAAGACCGCCACCGTGAACAGCAAGGCGAACATCGCCGCGTTCAACTTCGTCAAGTCGATGATCAAGGCCGGCTCGATGAAGTTGACGAACCAGATCGGCGCAGGCTGGGGCGGAGAGGGCTTCGGCAAGAAGGAATGCGCAATGACGATCGAGGGGAACTGGATCTCCGGCGCGATGCAGCACGACTACCCGACCGTGGGTTGGCGTGTCGCACAGCTTCCCGCCGGCCCGACCGGCATCAAGGGGAC
>Ga0070681_10007310_pt1 | contig 10782 bp, 10 predicted proteins | sample KBSC83BmetaG_FD_65650 | JGI IMG/M metagenome (GOLD analysis project Ga0070681, IMG submission 65650) | Corn rhizosphere microbial communities from Kellogg Biological Station, Michigan, USA - KBS C8-3B metaG | ecosystem: Host-associated > Plants > Roots > Rhizosphere | place: USA: Michigan...
TAATGGCCGGTGGTGATGGTGGGATCCTTCACCTCCTCGACATAGGCGTTCTCGATGAGATATTTGCGCACCTCGAGATGCGGGCAGTTGCCGGCGACATTGAGCAGCCAGCGCGGAAAGTTGGCGGCGAAGACGCAATGCTCGAGCGCGTAGACCCGCCCACCCTCACGCGTCAGATGCTCGCGATTATAGGTCTCGAGATAGGTGGGCGTGTCCCACCGGAGCTCCTGCAACAGATCGAGGATCGCTTCCTGGAACTGGTCCGGGCTGCGCTTCATGGCGTGATTCCTCCCTAAACTCGGGGCCGTCTTCTTGGCGCCGAAGCTAGGCCCGGCGGCGCGCGCCGGGAACCGGCTTTCCATTTGACACGCTGTCAAATAGACTTTGACGCCGATGGACCGATTCACATTGATGGAAAGCTATGCCGCGGTGGTGCGGGCCGGAGGCTTGAGCGCCGCCGCGCGCGAGCTCGGCGTGACCCGCGCCCTGGTCTCGAAGCGCCTCCAGGATCTCGAGACGGCGCTCGGCGTCCGGCTGCTCAATCGCGACACCCACAAGCTCAGCATGACGGCGACCGGCGCCGACTATTACGCGAACTGCACGAAGCTGCTGGCCGATCTCGCAACCCTCGAGGAGCGGCTGCAGGCGCGGCGGAGTGCCGCGCAGGGCGAGCTCAAGATCCTCTCCTCCAAGACCTTCGGCGAGCGCATCCTCGGGCCGGCCGCGACCGATTTCTGCCTGGCGCATCCCGGCATCCTCATCCATCTGACGCTCGCCGACCGCGGCCAGGCGGCCTTCGGGCTCGATCTCGTGGCGGGCGGCTTCGACATGGCGATCGGCAGCCTGCGCAGCAACCATTCACAGCTGATCGCACGGCCGATCGCGACGCTGGAGCGCATCCTCGTCGCCGCGCCCGCCTATCTCGCGCGCGAAGGTCTGCCGCAGAGCCCGGCCGAGCTCGGCAGCCGCAATTGCCTCGATCCGAGCGGCACCGGCACGGTGCGGTGGGACTTCACCGGCCCCGGCGGCCGCACCAGCCTGCGCGTCGCGGGCAGTCTCTCCGCCAACAGCAGCGCCGTCATCCGCGACGCGGCCCTCAAAGGCCTCGGCATCGCACGGCTCAGCGCCTATCTCGCGGCCGAGTCGCTGGCGGAAGGCGCGCTGGTCCGCATTCTCGAAGGCTGGAGCCTGCCCGAGCGCAAGCTGCATGTCGTCTATCCGCGCGATCGTCAGCGCCCGCTGCGCATGCGGCTGTTCCTCGATTTCCTGGCGCAACGGCTGAAAGACAAATCCCCTCTCCCGCCGGCCGGGAGAGGGTGGCGTCGCGCAGCGACGCCGGGTGAGGGCCGCAAACGCATTTTGTGACTCGAGGCCGACTCACCGACGACGTGACCCGGCCCTCAGCCCCCGCTTCGCGCTGGGCCCCTCCCTCACCCGGCCATCGGGGAGAGGGGCTATTTCTTCCAGCCGATCATCCGCCGCAGGAAGGCGTAGCCCAGCGCCGTGAAAGCGGCACGCTCGCTATTGTCCTTGCCGTAGCCATGGCCGCCGGATGCCGGCTCGTAGAACCAGGCGGGATAGTTCATCGCTTGCAGCTTCGCCGCCATCTTGCGCGCGTGGCCGGGATGGACGCGGTCGTCGCGGCGCGAGGTCGCCAAGAGGATCGGCGGATAGGTTTTTCCGGGCTCGGCCGTGTGATAGGCGGAGATGTGCTGCAGAAATTCCCAGTCTTCGGGCTTGTCGGGATCGCCATATTCGGCGATCCAGCTCGAACCGGCGAGCAGCTTGGAATAGCGGCGCATATCGATGAGGGGGATGGTGCAGAACAGGGCGCCGAAGCGCTCGGGATAGCGCACCAGCATGTTGGTGATGAGGATGCCGCCATTCGAGCCGCCCTCGGCGGCGATGCGGCCCGGCCTGGTCACGCCGCGGCGCACGAGGTCGCCGGCGACGGCGGCGAAATCATCGTGGCTGAGGCGCTTGCCTTCGCGGCGCCCGGCCTCGTGCCAGCGCGTGCCGAACTCGCCGCCGCCGCGCAGATTGGCGACGACGCTGGTGCCGCCGCGTTCGAGCCAGAGCTTGCCGAGCGCCGAATTGTAGCTCGGCAGCAGCGAGATGGCGAAGCCGCCATAGCCGTAGAGATGCACCGGTGCGTCGTCGGTCTCGGCCTCGGGCCCGACCTGCTGGTAGGGGATGCGCGTGCCGTCCGCCGACACGGCCTCATGGCGGCTGGCGACGAGACCTTGCGCATCGAAGGTGCGCGGCGCGCGCTTGAGGATCTGCGGCGCCGTGCCCGGCTCGATCAGTGATAGGGTCGCCGGCGTCAGCGGATCCTGGCTGCTCGCCAGGAGATCGCCGTTCGATTCGGCGCGCTCGACATCGAGCGGCCAGACGCTGGCGACGCCCGTGTCGGGCAGGCCGGTCAGCATTGTGCGCGACCAGCCGGTCGCGGCCGGCGTCAGCATCTCGAAGATGGGCCTGAGATTGTCGAGGATGGACAGCACCAGCCGGCCGGCGCACCAGAAATAGCCTTGCAGCGCCCGCCGCTCGGTCGGCAGGAACAGGATCTCGAAGCGCCGGTCGCCGGCGATGAAGGCGTCGAGCCCGATGCCGAGCACGCTGTCGGGCGGATGAGCCTGGCCGCCGACCGCCCAGGCGCTGCGCGGCCGCACGACGAGCCAGCCGCCCTGCCAATCGATATAGGAATCACTCGGCACCTCGAGCCGCAGCTTGGGCCCGTCGCGGTCGCCGAGCCACACCACCGCGTCGTAGAAGCCGAGCTTTTCGGCATAGCGGACCTGCTTCGGCCGGTCCGGATCGCGCGTCGCCCAGACGCTCATGCGGTCGGGCGTGGTCTCGAATAGCACGGGTGCGGCGGCGGGATCGCTGCCGCGCTGCCACAGGCGCACGGTGCGCGCATAGCCGGCGCGCGTCGCCATACCTTCGCCGAAGGAGGAGGCGAGCAGCAGCGTGTCGCGATCGAGCCAGTCGGTGCCGCCCTTGGCCTCGGGCAGCTCGAATCCATCGGCGAGGAAGCGCCGGGCGCCGAGGTCGAACTCGCGCAGCACAACGGCATCGCCGCCGCCACGCGACAGGCGCAGCATGGCGCGCGCGTGCGAATCGGGCAGGGTCGACGCGCCGCCCCACACCCAATCCTCGCCCTCCTCGCCCGCGAGCTTGTCGAGATCGAGCAGCACCTCCCAGCCGGGCTGGTCGGCGCGGAAGCTCGCGAGATCGGTCACCCGCCACAACCCGCGCGGATGCTCGGCGTCGCGCCAGAAATTGAAAAGCCGGCCGCCGCGCCGCGCGACATAGGGGATATTGTCGGGCCGATCGAGGATCGCCTTGAGATCGTCGCGATCGGCCGCGAAGCCGGCATCGCCGAAGCGCTTCAGCGTTGCCGCGTTCTGCGCCTCGACCCATTGAATCGCGCGGGCGCCGTCGACCTCCTCGAGCCAGAGATAGGGGTCGTCGTCGGGGCTGCCGAGGGTCGGACGCGGGTCCACCCTCATTGCTTCAGCAGCGACGCGGCGCGCTCGGCGAGGGCCGGCGACAGGTCGAGCGATTCCGCAACCGCCTGCTGCAGCACGGCGCCGCCCAAAGGCTCGAGCGGCATCTCGTGCTTTTTCATGTCGGCGATGAAGTCCGGGTCGGCGACCATCGCGTCGAAGGCGCCGCGCAGCGCCGCGAGCCGCGCCGGCGGCAAAGCGGGCGGCGCCATGATGGCGCGGCCGAGGCTGGCGGTGCTGCCATAGAGCGCCAGGATGCGGCGGTCGTCGGCGCTGCGGCCGAGCTCGCCGATGGCCGGCACATCGGGAAATTCGGCGGCGCGCTTGTCGGTGAACTGCACCAGCACGCGCAGCTTGCCGGCGCGCACCAGGTCGGCGCGGGCGGTATAGAGCTCCCACAGGCTGGCCGAGGCCGCCTGCACCTCGCCCTTCTCCATGGCGGCGATGCCGTCGAGCAGGCCGGGATATCCCAAGATGATCTTGAAACGCGTTCCGGCGAGCTGGTTGAGCAGCTTCGGCACCATGCCGGTCATGCCCGAGGGGCTGGTGGCGGCGACGATGAGCTCGTGCTGCGTCGCGTCCGCGATGGTCTGCACGGGTGCGGTCTGCCAGACGGTGAGGAATTGCAGCACCGGCACCAGCCGCCCGATCCAGGAAAAGCGCGCGGCATCGTAATGCGCTGCGGCATTGCGCGTCGCCTGGGCCAGCGCCACCGTCTGGCTCAGTATGCCGATCGAGGTCCCGTCACGCGGCGCCGCCTGATAGAGGTAATCGGCGGCCTTGAGGCTGGTCACGCCCGGCATATTCTGCACGACGATCACGGGATTGCCGGGCAGGCGGCGCGTGAGATAGGGCGCCGCCACCCTCGCATAGGTGTCGTAGGTTTCGCCGGCGGCGAATCCCACCGTGAAGGTGATCTGCTTGCCGCGATAGAAATCGCCGATCTCGTCGGCAGCGGCAGCTTGCGCCGAGCCGACGAGGCAAAGGAGCGCTAGTCCAGCCCGCAGCGCGCGTAGAGGCGCACGGCATTGTCCCAGAAGAGCTTCTGCTTGCGTTGCGGTGACAGATCCCATCCCAGTACCGTCTCGACCGATTTCGGGAACCAGCTCTCGCCGTGCGGATAGTCGGAGGCGTACATCAGCACATCCTCGCCGACGAGGTCCATCACCGCGTTGGTGAGGCGCGCCCCTTCCGGGATCTCGATGCTCTGGAAATAGCGGCCGCTCAGCACATAATCGGAGGGCTTCTGCTTGAGCTCCGGCAGCGCCGCGCGGATGGTCTCGGCATGCTCGTCGATGCGGGCCATCCAGAAGGGCAGCCAGCTATGGCCGGCTTCGAGGGTCGCGATGCGCAAGCTCGGATGGCGGTCCATGACGCCGCTGCCGATCAGCGCCGCCATGTTGCGCATGCCGCACCAGGGATGCGCCGCCGAGCGCTGCAGCCAAAGATTCTCCCAATTGTCCTGGCCGCCCGGCGCGTAGGGCGGCATCACCGTGAAGGTGTGGAGCGCGATGCAGAGATCGTGCGCGGCGGCGGCGGCCCACAGCGGCTCGAGATCGGGATGGTCGAGCGGCGTGCCGTAGGGCGCATAGACGAGCAGGCCCCAGGCCCAGCGCGCCTTGCCCCAGCGCTCGATCTCGGCGAGGCCCGCCTTGACGTCGCGCGCGCCGGCCAGGATGAGGCCGCCGAGCCGCTTCGGAAAAGCGCCGCAATACTCGTCCATCCAGCGGTGATAGGCGCGGTACATGGCCATCTCGAGCGCCACGTCCTCGCCGGTCGTCCAGGTGCCGAACCAGCCCGAGGGCAGAGTGAGATTGACGTCGACTCCTTCGAGATCCATGTCCTTGATGCGCTCGGCCGGATCGTCGTCGCCCCTGGGGTTCGGATCGCGGCCGCGATGGGCGCCGGTGAATCCCGCCATATAGCCGGCCGGCGCCTCGTCGGGCTTGGCATCGCCCAGGCGCCGGCGATATTTGCGCTGGCCCTTGGTGTAGGTGACATGGCCGGTCTTCTTGTTGACCGATTTGTATTCCTCCCAGGCCGCGAGCCGCGCCTTCTCGGGAATCGAAAGGTAGCGATCGAGAATCTCGGCATAGGGGCCGACATGGGTATCGGAATCGAAGATCTTGTAGCCGTCACGCGCCATGATGATTCCCTCGCAGATGTTCGCCCTCCTCTCCTTTCCGTCATGGCCGGGCTTGGCCCGGCCATCCATATGGACCCCCGGGTCAAGCCCGGGGGTGACGAGCTAGAGGAGCCTATTTCCTCTCACACGCTGTCGCCGCCGGCCGAGCGCCGATATTTCTCGAGGCTCTCGCGCGACAGATATTTTTCCTCGAGCGCCCGCTGCTTGGCGGCGCCCTCGCCTTCCGGCGGCGTTTCCGGATGCGGAAAGGGCCGGTCGCGGCGGCTCGCGACGAAGTCGTCCCAGGCGCCGAGACCCTGCTGCTGGAAGGCCTGCATGAAATCCCACAAGGCCGCCCAGGTGACCTGGTGGGTGAAGTTCGGATACCAGGCGACGTTGACGCCCAGCGCCAGATGCTCGTCGAGACCGAGGAAGCGCGGCAGCTTGCCCTTCATGAAGGAGAAGGTCCCGGGCACGACGGCGCGCGCCCGGCGGATCTCCTCCTCCGAATGCGGCGATTCGAGCTGGCACCAATCGACGCCGGCCTCGGTCTGATAGGCGGCGAGGCGCTGCAGGCAATCTTCGAGCCCGCCATTGGCGGCATCGCGGGCGTAGCATTGCGCCATGACGACGAAGTCGGGATCGAGCTCGTTCTTCATATCGACGGCGGCGCGGTAGCGGGCGATCGCCTGCTCCAGCGGCACCACCTCGAGGCCGGCGCTCTGGGTGCGGCGCTTGCCCTCGATCGGCTGATCGTCGATGCGCACGCCGGCAATCCCGGCGCGGATGCATTCGCGAATCATGCGGCGCACCGCCATGATGCCGCCATGGCCGGTGTCGCCGTCCATGATGATCGGAAATTGCACCGAACCCGCGATCCAGCCGGCGATCTGGACGCATTCCATCATGGTGGCGGTGCCGACATCGGCGAGGCCGGTATAGGTGCCGACGACGCCGCTGGTGCCGACGAAGGCCGCCTCGCAGCCGGCGCGCTCCATGATCCGGGCATGCGCCGCGGTCGGCGGATGCATGATCGCCAGCACCTTGCCCTGCCGCGCCAGCAGCTGGCGCAGGCGGGCACCCGGCGAGCCGGTCTGCTTCGAGCCGCTCATCCGCTCTGGACCTCCCATTTCTCGGTCGTGCGCTTCTCGATCGTATCGACGATCAGCCGCTCGGTGAGATAGCCCACGATCGAGATCAGGATCATGGCCGTCATGAGATCGACGGCGCGGAACTGGAAGCGCGATTGCATGAGCAGGTAGCCGATGCCGTCCTGGCTGGCCAGCATCTCGCCGGCGACGATCATGCGCCACGCCGTACCCAGGCTGATGCGCAGGCCGGTGATGATGAAAGGCACGGTCGCCGGCAGGACGACACGGAAGAAGAGCGACGGGCCGGAGGCGCCGAAGCAGCGGCCGGCATTGAGGATCACCGGATTGATCTGGCGGGCCCCGGCCTCGGTGTTGAACAGGAGCGGAAACAGCGCCGTCGTGAAGACGACGAACACCACCGCCTGGTCGGACAGGCCGAACCACAGGATGGCGATGGGGATCCAGGCGATGCCGGGCACCGGGTACAAAGCGCGGATGATGGGCAGGATATATTCGCGCAAGGATGTGACGCGCCCGAGCAGCAGGCCGAGCGGGATGGCGATGGCGGCGGCGAGCAGGAAACCGGTCATCGCCCGCGCGATCGAGTTGGCGAGATGCACATAGATGTTGGGGCCGTAGAGCCAGGGCCTGTTCTGCACCAGCAGGGTCGTCACGACATTGCGCAAGACCGAGAGCGGCCGCGGCAGGATGAGCTCGATGTCGAACCAGCGCGACATCAGCTCCCAGAGCACAAGGATGGCGAAGATGCCGATGCCGCCGCGGATGATCCGCCGCAGTCTCAACCGCCGCTGCTTGGCGCGGGCATAATCGGAATAGCTTTGCTCCGCCGGCTTGGCGGCGGCCGGGTCGCGAACGATCGCCGATTCGCCATAGAGGCTCATTTGCCGGGCGAAGCGTAGGAAAGATCGAAGATATCGTCGAAACGGACCTTGTCATCGATCTCGCCACGCGCCTTCAAGGTGGCGCCGTTGAATTCCCACCAGGCATCGGCCGATTGCCGGGTCAACAGCACGCGGGCGTCGAACCGGTCCTGCAGCGAGGCGAGGACGGCCGGGTCGGAATGCGTCCAGTCGGCCATGATCTCGGCGGTCTTGGCCTTGGGCTCGGTCTCGTAGGATTTGCTGGCGTCGAGTAGCGCCTGGACGAAGCGCTTGGCGGTGTCGGGATGCGCCTTGAGGAAGGCGCGGCTGGCGCTGATGAGGGTATTCGGCAGGGTCTTCGCCTTGTCGCCCATGTCGCCGCGATGCGAGTTCATGAAGACGAAGCCGGCCTTGGCGTTGACGGCGAGGGTGGCGGTGAGCGCGTCATGCATGAAGCCGTCGAGCTGCTTCGACAAGAGGGCCGGCACCATATTGCCGCCCTCGAGGCTGACCAGCTGCCATTTCATCTGCTCGGTGGTGAGGTGGCGCTCGGCGAGATAGCCGCGGAAATTGATGAGATGGATCGAGGACGGCGAGGAGATGCCGATCTTGAGCGGCTGGTCTTTCAGCTGGTCGAGCGTCTTGCCCTCGAATTCGGGCCGCATGAGGATCGAGGTGCCGCCGATATCGGTGCCCTGGATGACGGCGATCGGCGCCGGCTTGCCGGCGACGATCGATTGCGAGTTGGCGCGCACCGCCTCGCCGCCGGCCCCCATATAGACGTCGAGATTGCCGCGCAGCAGCTGCTCGACCCCGGCGACGCTCTGGCCGCTCGGGAAAGGCTTCTCCTCGACCTCGATGCCGTTCTTCTCGAAGGCGCCGGTCTTGACCGCGATCCAATAGATCACCGTCACGACATTGGGCTTCAGCACGCCGACGCGGATCTTGTCGGCGGCCTGGGCCCGGCCGGCGCCGAGCAGCGCCAGGCACAGGAGGGCGGCGGCGGCGATGCGGCTAGCGTCCTTCACTCTCATCTCATCCCTCCCCTTACAGCGCGTGCAGCCGGTGCATTTCCTCGGTGATCCGGCTTTTATAGGCGGCGACCTCCGGGCCGTTGCGGTCGCGCGGCCGCGGCAGGTCGACGGTGACCTCGCGGCCGACGCGCCCGGGCGACGGCGTCATGATGGCGATGCGGTCGGCGAGGAACACGGCCTCGTCGATGTCGTGGGTGATGTAGAGCACGGTGCGCTGCTCGACCTGCCAGGTGTGGACGAGATGGTCCTGCAGCGCCATGCGATTGATCGCGTCGACGGCCGAGAAGGGCTCGTCCATCAGCAGCAGCGCGGCCCCGGTCAGCGCCCAGGCGCGCGCCACGGCGGCGCGGTGCTTCATGCCGCCGGAGAGCTGGTAGGGATAGAGCTGCGCATAGGCCGCGAGGCCGACGATGTCGAGCACCTGCATGGCGCGCGCCCGGGCACTCTGCCGGTCGGCGCCGCCCATCTTGAGGCCGAACTCGACATTGCCCAGCACGGTGAGCCAGGCGAACAGCGCATGCTCCTGGAAGACGATGCCGCGATCGAGGCCGGGGCCGGTGATCGGCTTGCCGTTGAGCAGGACCGATCCCGCGGAGGGACGCAACAATCCGGCGACGAGCTTCAGGAAGGTGCTCTTGCCGCAGCCCGACGGGCCGAGGATGCACAGGAACTCGTTGGCGCGGATCTCGAGCGCGAAATCCTTCAGCGCATGCACCCAGCCATTCTGCCCTTCATAGCGATGGTCGAGCGCCACCGCCTCGACGACCGTGCCGTTGCCGAGGATCATGCGGCCGCTCCGCCGAGACGCGCATCGGGCGGTGCCCCGAGCCGGCGCGAGATGGTCGCGGCCGCCTCGCGCACCAGCGCCTGGGTGCGCCGCTTGAGCTCGGGCGCATAGCGGCTGGTCGGAATGGCGGCGCTGAGCGCGCCGAGCAGCGTGCCGCTCGGCCCGAACAGGGGCGCCGCGACGCCGGCCCCTCCGGAATTACGCTCGTCCCAGCCCTCGGCGAAACCCTGGCGGCGGATGGCGGCGATCTCACGCTTCAGGGCGGCCGGGCTGGTGAGGGTCGTCTTGGTGAAGCGGGCGAGATCGGCGCGGGCGAGCCAGCCAGCGATCTCCGCATCGCTCATATCGGCCAGCAGCAGCTTGCTCGCGGCCCCGGCATGCAGCGATTTGGGCTCGCCCATGACCAGCACGCGGCGCAGCGACTGCAGCCCCTCGACCTGCTCGAGATCGATGCGCCAATCGCCGGCGCGCACGCTCAGGAAGATCGTCTCCTCCAGCGCGTCGCGGAGCGTGCGCATCACGGGCAGCGCTTCCGCAGCGAGGCCGCCGGACGCCTTGGCGATCTCGGCGAGGCCGATGACGCGGAAGCCCAGCCGGTAGCTGCCGGTCTCGGCATGTTTCAGCACGAGGCCGCGACGACAGAGTGCGGCGAGCAGCCGGAAGGCGGTCGCCTTGTGCAGGCCGGTGGCGGCGGCGATCTCCTTCAGGCCGAGCTCGGGCCGGCGCTGGGTGAAGGCTTCGAGAATGTCGATGGCGCGATCGAGCGAGGAGACCGCATAGGTCTCCTCGGAATTTTTCGCCGCGGCTTTGCCCGGCCGCGCGTCCGCCGTCGCGAGCGACGCCATGCCCCTCCCCTGCGTTTCATATAATGAAACACAATTTTGTTGCTTGAGACGCTAGGGCGCGGCGGCGGCGGCGTCAAGCGCCGCCCGGGGGGGCGCGCGCCGGCCGAACAGCGGGCGCGACTCGACCCGCCGGCGACTGCCTGGCGGCAGACCTTGCCGAAAAGGCGCAGAAAAAGGAGAGAAGCGACGAGGCCGGCTAAGCCGCCCCGAGGGACATCATGCCCCACAGGAGGAGCGGGATACCGACAGCCAAAATCACGGCCCCGCAAAAAAGAACATCCCTCAATTCACTATGCGTGCGCATCGTCACGGCCCTCCGTCTGCGGTAGGGCAACGCCGCTGCGCGTGAAAAGTAGGCAAAGGCCAAAGGTCGCAAAAGAGAAGCGGCCGGAGGGGCCGACGGGTCGCCCGATCGCCTCGTCCCCGCCCAAGAACCGGGCGGGCGCGCAGAAGGCCAGTCCTGAGCCTTGGGACGTCGTTCCGGAGGCCACGTGCGACTCCTATCCTGTG
>Ga0070681_10007311_pt1 | contig 10782 bp, 10 predicted proteins | sample KBSC83BmetaG_FD_65650 | JGI IMG/M metagenome (GOLD analysis project Ga0070681, IMG submission 65650) | Corn rhizosphere microbial communities from Kellogg Biological Station, Michigan, USA - KBS C8-3B metaG | ecosystem: Host-associated > Plants > Roots > Rhizosphere | place: USA: Michigan...
GGGCGCGGCTGGGATCGAACCAGTGAATTTGAATGGACCAAAAGCAGGGGCGGTCAGTCGCGCCGCCGCCTCTAGAAAACGGCGGGTGCTTGTAACCTCCCGTCCGCGGGGTCGTCCACGATCAACGGAGGCGAGAGGTGCACGCCATTGTGGTGAGAGTGACGATCAAAGATGACGCCGCGGCCATGCCTGTCCTGCGCGAGCAGGTAGTGCCCCGCGTTTCGCAGGCTCCGGGATTCGTCGCTGGCTACTGGACAAGGAAGAACGACACCGGACTGTCGATGCTTGTTTTTGAGTCCGAGGAAGCTGCGACAAAGGCGCGGGAGCAGGTGACTGCGAACATGCCAGACGCGGTCAATCTCGAAAGCGCCGAAGTACGAGAGGTAGTGGCGAGCGCCTAGACCGTTCTCGCAGCCTTTCCAGGTCGTGGGGGATATCGCCCGGGTTCCCCACGACCGCACTTGCCCAGCTCGAGTCCGATAGACCGCAGCGCGGCCACATCGACACGTAACCGAAACGATGGATCTCGCCTAAGCCTCTAGCCGCCGATTGCCGGTTCTCGTCGTCGGCGGCGATCGACGCGTATTTGGTGGGTGCTTCCGCCGGGGGCGGGTCTGTCGATCTTTCAGTGCGGCGCTCGCTGCGCGCGCTTCGCGGACGGTCGCTGCGCATGTCGTGGTTTGAAGGCTGCAGCTGGGGTATTAATGCTGTGCGGGGCGGAGGAAGAGGAACCTTGCAGAAGCTTCCTGCAGCCGGTTCGACCACTTGGATTGCATGCGGCCCTAGGCGCGGGTGTGGAGCAGGTTGCTTGTGCAGCTCGCGGGAACCGCCGCCCGCGGGCAGGTTGGGCTGCACCAGCGGCGGAAGAGAGGTGTTCAGATGAGAAGGAGAGCCTTAGCGGGACTCGTCCTGCTTGTGGTTACCGTCGCCCTGCTGGCGCTCGGCCTGTTGGTCGGCGGCGCGGCCGGCGGCAACGGACACGGGAAGCACCACCACGGAAGCCCTGGCGAGACGGCGCAAGGACAAACCGGTTACCACTTTCTCGTCTTCGACGCGGTCTCCGGCACGACAGATCGGATGATCATCACCGGCGACGGAGGCTTCAATGCGAACCGGGCGCACGGTGGCGGGACCTTCGACCACTTCCGCGCGGTCGGGAGTCCGCCGCTACCGGTCGTCGCGAGCGGAACATGGAAGGCGAACGACGTCGTCAGCTTCGCCCCTTCGCCGACGAATCACGGCGGCGTCTTCGAGGGCGGCACGCTCGTGATGCACGTCACGTTCTACCCGAAGGGCCAGCCGGCGATCCCGAACGTGACGATGGAGGTGGCCTGCAACTTCGGCCCAATCGGGTTCAGCACCGGCAAGCCGGAAGGAGTTGTCATCACATTCCCAGGCGGCGGCCCGGTCTTTGCGCCGACGAACCTCGGTCCGGAGCAGCCGGTCACCGGAGTCACTGTCTTCACGGTCGGCCATGGGGAAGGAGGGGACTAGGCCTCGATCACGATACGAGCGCCGCGCCGGGCGATCCGCTGCGGCGCTCGCCGATTGCTTACGGCTCCGCACCTACGAACGAAGGGGGATGGCGGTGAAACGAACTCTCGTGAGCGTCGGGGTCGTTCTTGCAACAGCGCTCATCATTGTGGCGCCGAGCGCGACTGCGGCGACGGCAGGCCACCTCTCGGGTGGCGGTACAGCGTCGATCTCGCAAGTGGCGTTCAACGTCACCGTCGACGGCACCGGCCGTGCGTCAGGCAGCTTCGAGTGCTTGATGGCGGGCCGCTCATCGTTTGTCCTGGGCGCCTTCGGGCTGGCGCACATCATGCAAGTGCACGCAACCCCGACCGCCGGAACGATCTCCGGTTCGCTCGTCAGCTTTAGCGGGCCGGGCAAGCTGATCATGGACGGCGGACAGCACATGAGCATCGACGTGACGGTCTGGGCGAACGTCGCCACTCAACAGTTCCAACTCACGGTCGTCCAAGTCGGGGCGATGCCCGTTGAGAACTTCGTGAGCGGAGGGATCTCGCTCAAGTGAGATAGCAAGATGCGCGAAGGCCCGCGCTAACGCGGGCCTTCGCGCACGTCTCACCCGTGTCAGCTGGTCTGGACGATGAGGTTGTCGCCGCCCGCGGTGTGGTTGAAGTTGACGATGCCCGGGACGCTGAGTGTTGCGCCCTCTGAGCGGTCGCCGTTCGAGATGATGCTGTTCGGCGGGTTCGGGCCGATGACGCAGATCACGGTGAGGATCCCCGGCAGCTGTCCGAGCGGGGTTGTGAGCGTGACCCGCATCACGACTTTGCCGCCGCAGAAGTTCGGCGGGATCTCATCGCCGAAGACGACGCCGCACCCGTAGGACTGGTAGTCGATCAGCCCGGTTGCCTCCCACGTCCCGGTGGCGAGAACCGTTCCGGCCGCGTTCATGTGTGTGAACGTGCCGCTGCCGGCGACCGTCTTTGGATTGACGGAGAACTCAGCCTCGCCCGTGATCGCGATTTGATCGCCGTTCGGAGCGACGCCGAAGTTGGGCTCCTCCATCACGAGGACGTAGGTATGTGTCGCGCTATCGGCGACCGCGATGGACGGTACGAGGACGAGCACCGCAACAAGCCCGAGCACGAACAGAAGCAGGCGCCTCATATCTGGCCTCCCCTAAGTTCGTGAAACAGTCAGACATAGAACTGTACGCCGGACAGCCATGTTTGTCAGGAATCGCTGCGCCGGAATCGAGGTGGCTCGGATACGTACCGATCGGGTCGGAGCGTTCTGTCGGTGCGAACCGCGGGTCGGTTGACGAGCGTGGCAGCGAAGACAGCAGTTGCCTTGCCGGCCTTCGAGGGCCACGATCTCAGGAGCGCTGATGGTCGACATCGTGGGGAGGGAGGATCACCTCGCCTCGATCGAGGCGTTTCTCAGTGGGCGTGACCCCCGGTCGCTTGTGCTGGAAGGCGAGGCCGGCATCGGCAAGTCGACACTGTGGCGCGCGGGCGTGGAGGGGGCGCACGAGCGCGGGTTCCGCATCCTCTCGTCGCGGGCGGTCGAGGCGGAGCGAGGCTTGGCGTTCGTTGCGCTCGGCGATCTCCTCGACTGCTGGCTCGACGAGGTGTTGCCTGCGCTGTCGCCGCCAAGGCGTCATGCCCTGGATGCCGCTCTGCTGCTCGAGGACTCGACGTCGGAGGCGGTCGACCCGCGCGCGCTCGGCCTCGCGGTGCGCGACGCGGTGCAGGCGCTTGCCGCGAGTACGCGACTGCTCGTCGCGATCGACGATGCTCAATGGCTCGACGCCGGATCCGCGGCCGCGCTCGCGTTCGCGCTGCGCAGGATCGGGGACACGCCAATGTGGCTGCTGCTCGCGCAGCGGTCCGGGACCGTGTGCGAGCATGAGTTGCCGCTCAACGAAGCCTTGCCGCTGTATGTCGGTCCGCTCAGCGTCGGCGCGCTGCATCGACTCCTACACGACCGGTTGGGGCGGACGTTCGCGCGGCAGACGCTGCTGCGCATCCACGAGCGTTCCGGCGGGAATCCGTTCTTCGCGCTCGAGCTTGCGCGTGCGCTCGGCTCGGACGTCGACCCGACGCAGCCGTTGCCGGTGCCGCGGACGCTCGCGGAGCTCGTGCGCACGAGAATCGCTGGCCTCCCGAAGCCCACACGCGAGGCGCTCGCGGTCGCAGCGTCGCTCGGGGCGCCCCCGCTCGCCCTGCTCGAGCGGGCCGGCGTCGATCGGCGAGCGCTCGATGCTGCGCTAGCTGCGCACGTGATCGAGCGCGACAACGGCTCGATCCGGTTCACGCATCCGCTGCTGTCGTCGGTCCTCTACGCCGATCTCGGCGCCGAGCGGCGAGGGGTCCATAGACGGATTGCAGATGTCGTCGATGATCCGCTCGTCCGTGCGCGCCATCTCGCCCTCGCGACGGAGACCCCGGACACGGAGGTCGCCGGCCTCCTCGACGACGCGGTACGCGTCGCCGGCGAGCGGGGCGCGGCAGCGCTCGCCGCCGAGCTCGCGGAGCACGCGGTGCGGCTCACGAAGCCCGACGACGGCGACCGCCGCCACCCGCGCGCGCTCGCAGCGGCCCGAGCTCATCAGGCAGCCGGCGAGTGGACGCGCGCCCAGGCGATTGGGCGCGAGCTGCTGGCGGGGACCGGACCGGGGCCGCAGCGCGCGGACGTCCTCGACCTGCTCGCCGATTTTGAGGTCGACGAGCTGTCGGTGCCGCTACTGGAGGAGGCAATTGCCGAGGCCGGGGGGCGGCCCGATCTTGAGGTCGGAATCCGGATCCGGCTGGCGCTCGCCAGGCGCTTCACGAGCGGCTTCAGGGCCGCCTTCACGGAGGCGCGTGCTGCGCTCGCGGCGGCCGAAGATCTCGACGACGACGGACTTCGCGTCCGGGCGCTGAGTGCGGTCGCCTTTCTGGGGCGCCGTGGTCTCGTGCCCGAGGCCCCGGAGTACGCGGCGCGGGCGCGGGAGATCGCGGTCGCAAGTGGCGATCCCGAGCTGGTGAAGCAGTCGGTGGCAGTGGCTGGCCAGCTGCTGATCGACCGCGGCGAGTACGAAGCGGCGCGAGCGTCGCTCGGGCGCGACTACGACGACTGGCGCGAACGGGACGAGCAGGTCGCAGCCGCCCTCCTCTGGAGCCTCGCCTGGCTCGAGCTTTGGACCGGCAACTTCGAGCGCGCCGCCGACTGTGCCGAGCGCTCGCACGAGCTCAGCGTTCAGTACGGGGTGGAGGGGCATCCGGCACCGCTCCCGCGTGCCTGGATCGCTGCCTACCGTGGCCGTCTCGACCTTGCGCGACGGATCGCGGAGCACGGCTTAGCGCTCTGCCGGGAACAGATCCACGTGGCCGGTCCGCTGTACCCGGGCGTCCTGGGCCTTGCCGACTCCTGGGGCGGCGACCCGGTCTCGGCTGTTGTGCGATTCGCTGAGGCAGACCGGCTCGCGCGTGCGATGGACTGGACGAACCCGCATACGCGGCCGTGGACGGCCGACTACGTGGAAGCGCTGCTGGAGCTCGGCCGGGTCGACGAGGCGACGCGTGTGCTCGACATCTGGGAGGCCGACGCGACGGCGCTCGCGCGGCCGCGCGTGCTCGCGCAGGTGACGCGCTGCCGTGGCCTGATCGCCGCAGCGGAGGGCCGCGTTGTCGACGCCGGGTCGCTCCTCGAGCGGGCGGTCGTCGAGCACGGGCAGCTCGGCGACCGGTTCTGCCGCGCCCGCGCGCTTCTCGCGCTCGGCGTCGTCCGCAGACGGCAGCGGCAGAAGTCGGCCGCGCGGAGAACGCTCGAGGAGGCGCTCGCCGGATTCGTCGATCTCGGCGCGGCGACGTGGATCCAGCGGACACGGGCAGAGCTCGGCAGCATCGGCGGGCGCACGCGCGAGCAGGGGCTGACTCCGGCGGAGGACCGCGTCGCTCGGCTCGTCGCGGAGGGGCGGACGAACGCGGAGGTCGCCGCGGCACTGTTTCTTACGCAGCGGACGGTCGCCGGCCACCTGACCCACATCTACGCGAAGCTCGGCGTCCGCTCGCGCACCGAGCTCGCGCGCCGGCTCTCCTGAGGGGCAAAGTAAGGAGGTTCTGACCTTTCCGCAGTCTCGCGCCGGCCCTAGCGTCGGTCGCGTGCCGAGCTACCTCGTCGAGACGTATCTCGCCCGCGGACGCGCGGCGGCGGTTCGCTCGGCCGCAGCGAAGCTCCGTTTCGCACAGTCGATCTACGTTCCCGAGGACGAGATCTGCTTCTTCGTCTTCGACGCTCCGTCGCCGAGCGAAGCTGCGCTCGCCGCGCAGATCGCAGGCTTCGAGCCCGTCCGCGTCGTCGAGGCGATCCCGTCCGGAAGAGAGGAGCCATGAAAACGCTCTTGTTGCTCGCCGTGCTCGCGGCTGGACTGGCCGCGCCCGGGCTCGCGAAGGCCGATCCCGTCACCGACTGGAACCGGACGATGGTCTCCGCGCTCGAGGCGGCGCACATCGGGCCGCAGCCGGCTTCGCGGATCGGCGCAATCGTGCAGGCCTCGGTCTTCGACGCCGTCAACGGCATCGATCGGCAGTACACCCCGTACCACGTCGATACGGACGCGCCGCCCGGCGCGTCGCGGATCGCGGCAGCCGCGAACGCCGCATACACGGCGCTCGTCGCGCTGATCCCGTCACAGCAGTCGCTCCTCGACCAGCAGCTGCAGACGACGCTGGCGCAGATCACAGACGATCCGTCCAAGCCCGGTCAATCGGTGCTGCGCGGCCTCGCCTGGGGCAAGACGGTCGCCGACGCCATCCTCGCCCGGCGTGCGAACGACGGCCTCACTGCGGTGCTGCCACCGTACATATCAGGCACGGCTCCCGGCGACTGGCAGCCAACACCGCCGCTCTTCGGGCCGCCGCTGTTCCGCCAGTTCGCGACGATGACGCCCTGGGCAATGACCTCGCCGTCGCAGTTCCTGCCCGCCGGGCCGCCGTCGCTGACGAGCGCACGCTGGGCGCTAGACCTCGCCGAGGTACAGGCATACGGCAGCGCAGCGAGCACAGTGCGCACGCCGTGGGAGACGGAGACCGCGCAGTTCTGGCAGTCGGACACGCCCGTCGCGATCTGGAACCGCGTCGCCGACGACCTCGCCGACTCGCACGACACAACCCTGTCTCAGAACGCCCGCCTGCTCGCGCTGACCAACATCGCCATGGCCGACGCGATGATCGCCACGTTCAACGCCAAGAACACCTACAACTTCTGGCGACCCGTGACGGCGATCAGAGCCACGAGCGACCCGACCTGGTCGCCGCTGCTCCCAACGCCGTCGTTCCAGGAATATCCGTCCGCGCACTCGACCGTGAGCGCTGCTCCGGCAGCCGTGCTCGCCGGCTTCTACGGCGACAACACATCGTTCACCGTTACCTCGGCCAACATGGCCGGCGTCACGCGCGACTTCGCGTCCTTCACGGACGCGGTGCAGCAGGTCGAGGACGCACGCGTCTGGGCAGGCTTCCACTTCCGCTTCTCCTGCGAGGACGGAGCCTCGCTCGGAACGAACGTCGGGAACTGGGTTTTCGCGACCGTCGCGCACCCGCTGCACGGCGAGAAGACAGGCCAGCTCGGCCGCTGAGTCAAGTGAAAGGGGGCGTGCGTGCTTGCGCGCCCTCCTTCGCTCGCCGCTCGCGCGCACGGCTACCGGGTCGACGAACTCATTTCGCTCATCGACGAGGTTTCAGGACGCTAGAGCTTGATGTGAAACATCAAGCCTCAACGGCCGCGGCAGCGGCCGTTCTTCAGGGGTCTTTAGCGCGTGCGGGAATCCGCGCTAGCGGATTCCCGCACTTGCGCCAGCTACTACTAGCTAGGTGCCGTGATGGGCGGCGTCTGCTGCTTGTGCGAGATTTGTCATCACGGCGAAGAATTCCGTCGATTGGCCTCTGAAGAGTCCGTCGGCGGTCAAGGCGCTGAGTGCGCCCATCGCGGCTCCGTCGGTTTCGGTTGGACGGATGATCGAGCAAACCGGGAATTTCCGGTCGAGGAAGATGGTCGGCTCGGGCATGATCAGGTTCGTCTGCAGAAGCTCACCGTCGGCGTTCAGGTCGGGGAACGTCAACCCGGTGACGGGATCGGTCAGCGGCGGCGCGTTGCCGGCCTTGTCTTGCCAGGTCTGGAAGTGCATCGTCTCGGTTGGGCCGATGCTGAGCAGAATGCGCAGCACCTCGGTACTGTTGACCCGTTGGGCGAGCGATGGGTAGAGGCTCGTCCCGCCTTGCTCGATGAAGGCGAAGTGGAAGCCGGCCGTGTTCGCGATTGCCTGTAGGTGGTCGGGCGGCGTGAGGTCGTCGTTGCTGCGGGGGATCCCCGGGTGCTCGCCGGTGGCTAGGTCGGGGACTGCCTGCGGGAGGGTGTCGCCGAAGTCGGGGTTCAGCGAGTCGCTGCGGTAGCGGGTCCACCAGCTGGTGTCAACGGTGAGCCGCATCAGGTTCGTGAGTCTGCCGATCTGTTGGGCGCCGGTCGCGGTGCTGCTCGGCAGGGTGCGGAACTTCTCCAGGTTTGCCGGAGCCATCCCGTGCGCAATCAGGTAGGCGTTGAGGAAGGTGAAATGCGTGAACTCGTCGTCGGTGTTGTCGTGGATGTACTGCGCCATGTCGGAGTCGAGCACCGAGAGCGCGTCTGTGTAGTCGGGGTTGCCGCTCCCGCCGGGGACTTCGCTGTCCTGAATGCCGCCCAGCTCGTTGTATTGCTGCCACAGGTCAGTCTCGAGGGTCTCGAGCGCTGCTAGAAAACGGAGAATCGCCGCGTCTCCCGGGGTTAGACCGCCACTCGCATGGGCGTTTGGAGGATCCGCTAACAGCCGTCCCGCACCGACGGTTGCCACACCGGCTGCGGCGCCTTTGAGCAGGAAGGAACGACGGTTGCTCCGATGCTCGTACTGCTCTGTTGCATCCATGGTGTTCTCCTTCTCGAATCGGCCCTGCCTGCCAAAGGGCGGATGTGCGCAGGGCTGATTCGTCGGCCGGAGGAGCGCGCGGCCGAGCCGGCCGGGCGAAAGAGAGTTTGCCGGCGGGCATCGTTTAACGGCCGTACGGCCTAGGCGACCCTGCGGATTCACCTCCGGGTCGCGGAGGCTGCTGCTAACCGCGGGACGGCTTCGCCGCGACGGAACGACAACTCGAACGAGCTCAGGAAACGGCGAGGTCTGGAAACGCACCCGTTACGCGCATCTGTATGCGCACCGAGCGTTGCCGCAGAAGCGGTCTCGACGCGCGGGGTCTCTTGCTGGGCGGATGCCTCCTCGCCGTCGGTACTGCGATGCTATACGTGGCAGCTCCCAGTGCGCTCTTATGCCCGGGAGGGATCGAAGATGACCGAGAAGAAGCCACCGTTGCCCCCGTTCACGCGCGAGGCTGCCGAGCAGAAGGTGCAGGCCGCCGAGGACGCGTGGAATACCCGCGATCCGGAGAAGGTCGCGCAGGCCTACACGGTCGACTCCGTCTGGCGCAACCGCGACTTGTTCGTCGCCGGGCGCGAGGAGATCGTCGAGTTCCTGACGCAGAAATGGGCGCGCGAGTTGGACTACGCGCTGCGGAAGAACCTCTGGTGTTTCGACGACAACCGGATCGCCGTTCGGTTCCAATACGAGAGCCGCGACCGCGACGGCCAGTGGTGGCGCAGCTACGGCAACGAGCTGTGGGAGTTCGACGAGCACGGGCTGATGCGGCGGCGGGAGGCTAGCATCAACGACGTGAAGATAGAGGAAAGCGAGCGGCGCATTCTCGGCCCGCGCCCGGCCGAGGAGCATGGTGTCGAGTTTCGGCTGCAGTAGTTAGAGCAGCGTCACGACGCCGCGCGACCCGTCGACGCGGACGCGCCGGCCGTCGGGGATCGCCGCCGTGGCTCCCGTCGCCCCGACCACGGCCGGCAGGCGATATTCGCGGGCGACAACCGCTGCGTGGCTGAGGATCCCGCCTGTCTCCGTCACAAGTGCCGCGAGGGCTGGGAAGAGGGGAGTCCAAGCCGGGGTCGTCGTCGTCGCGACGAGGACGTCGCCGGCCTGAACGCGCGAGAAGTCTTCTGGGCCGGCGATGATCCGCGCAATGCCCTCCGCGGTGCCAGGCGATGCACCGGCGCCGCTGAGCGCTCTCCCCTCGGTCCCGTAGAAGCCCTCGACAACCGAATCGCGCTCACGCGAGTCGGGCGGGTCTCCGAGATAGGGCCGCGCCCCTTCGAGTTGCCCCCGCTCGACGTCGGCTCGCCGCTCTGCCACGAGCGCGCGGAGATCGACGTCGTCCGTGAGCGACTCGCGTAGCTCCGTCAGGTCGAGCAGCCATACGTCGTCGGCCGTATCGAGCAGTCCCTCGCCGACGAGCCTGCGTCCGAAGCCTCGTAGGACGTCGCGGGTTGCGAGTAGCCCGGGGTAGTCGATGTCGTAGGTGTGCAGCTCCTTCAGCGCATACGAGGCTCGAAGTTGCTCAGTGAGCTCGTTTACAGGGGGCGCTGCCAGGCGGCTGGGACGCGCGCCGGTCTCGAGTGCGAGTCGCACCGACTCGAGCGTGAGCCTCGGCTGCTCCGCTTCACGCGGCAGCGACAGCTCGTGCCAGCGCGACCGGCCGCCGAAACGCTCGAGAAATGCAGCGAGCTCGCGCAGGAAACGGCGGCCGGGCTGCGTTTCGTAAAGCCGCGTGTGCGCAGCGGCCGGTGTGAAGTCGCGGATGACGTCCTCGACGCCTTCTCGCCGCGCAATGTCTGCGAGATCCCAGATCCCGTCATCTGCAGGATTCTCGATCCCGACGAGCAGCTCGGGATCAACCAGGTCCGCGGCGGCAAGCGCGGGCAGCACGACAAGGAAGTGAATCCGCCACTCCTCCTGGACGAGGCTCCACATCCGGTCGAGGAGCGCGACGGCGTCGTTCGGCGGCGGCAGCTCCGGTCGCATCTGCTCGAGCTCGGCATTGATCTCGAGCACACGTGGGCGGAGCTCGCTCTGCCAACGATCGGGGAGCTCCTGGGCCGCGCGCTCGAGCACGGACCGATCCGGCTGCCACTCAGGTGACAGCTCGCCCTCGTACGCCCATCCGAGCTCGAGACGGGTCCGGAACCCGCCGAACGGCGCACGGAGCTCGCGTGCGGCTGCATGCAAGCCGAGGCCCAACGCCTCGAACCAGACGGACGCGGACAGCGGCGTCATCTGCTCTGGGTAGTGCGACGGGTCCGGGAGCCAGGTGCGCGGCTCGGCGGTCACAACGTCGTGATCGGTCGGCACTGCACGAGCCACGGGTCTCGACCGTCGAGGCAGAACTCGACGTCGACCGGCAGGCC
>Ga0070681_10007312_pt1 | contig 10782 bp, 7 predicted proteins | sample KBSC83BmetaG_FD_65650 | JGI IMG/M metagenome (GOLD analysis project Ga0070681, IMG submission 65650) | Corn rhizosphere microbial communities from Kellogg Biological Station, Michigan, USA - KBS C8-3B metaG | ecosystem: Host-associated > Plants > Roots > Rhizosphere | place: USA: Michigan...
AGTCCAAGCCGTTCGGCGACGGCGCGCTCGGAGATTCGGGAGCCGGGCGGGAGCTGCCCCCAGACGATGACGCTGCGCAGGTCGTGGTAGGCGCGCGAGACGTTGTCCAGCCGCTCGCCGGCGTCGGCCTGGTCGTCGCGCGTACGTCGCGCGCGCGCGGGCTTCTTCACGGGGAGGAGTGCGGATCGCGCCACAGTCGCCAACGATACCCGTTCGCCGGGGGAGGCGCAAGCGCGCCCGCGGGGCCGGCGGATGCGCCCGGGCGGGCGCGCCCGGAGGACAGTTACGGTCTACCGTTGTGGTATACCAGAATGCATCCTATGTTGGTCTCGCTATCGCGGGCCATTTCTTCCACGTCCATCCTTCAGTCCGGACCTCGTGCCCCTCGACTCGCCTCTCTCCCCGGTTCCACGAGCCTCCACCGCCGTCGCCGATCGCCACGCGGAGATCACCATTCGCCCCCTCGACTCGCTCGACGAGCTGCGCGCATGCGTCGCCCTGCAGGACGAGGTGTGGGGCAAGGAGTACGGCGACGCGGTACCCGCCTCCCTGCTGCACGTCGTCGCCCACGTCGGCGGAATCGTCGCCGGCGCCTTCGACCGCGACGGAGAGCTCATCGGCTTCGTCTTCGGCCTCACCGGCATCAAGAACGGCGAGATCGTGCACTGGTCGCACGCGCTCGGAGTTCGCGAGTCGGCCCGCGACGCCGGCGTCGGACGGATGCTCAAGCACTACCAGCGCGCCGAGCTCGCGCGGCGCGGAATCGCCGTCCTGTACTGGACGTTCGACCCGCTCATGGCGAAGAACGCGCACCTCAACCTCAACCGGCTGGGCGCGCACGTCGTGGAATACGTCGAGAACATGTACGGCAAGACGGCCAGTCCCCTTCATCACGGCCTCGCCACCGACCGGCTCATCGTGTCGTGGTCGACCACGCTGGAGCCCGCTCGCGCTCGCGACATCGATGCGGAGGACTCGCGTCGTCATCCGATCCTCACCCCGGTGCCGCGCGCCGGCGACGTGCTCGGCGACATCGATGCGCCGGAACGGCCCGCGGTCTTCTGGATCGAGGTGCCGGCGGACATCCAGCGCGTCACCGACCCCGCGACGCTCGCATCGTGGCATGCGGCCATGCGCAAGCACTTTCAGTGGTCGCTGCACCATGGATACACGGTGTCCGGGCTGCATCGCGATGCGCTCACCGGACGCTCGTTCTACGTGCTCGAGCGCACCGCGGGCATCGAGTGATGACTACCATCGTGGAGGCGTCAGTGGGTGACGAGGCGGGCGCGCCGGCGCTGCGGCGCATGCTCGGCGTCACCGATCTCACGCTCCTCGCGATGGGCACGGTCATCGGCTCCGGCATCTATCTCGTTCCCGCGGTCGTGCTCCAGCAGACCGGCGGCGCGAGCGGACCGGCGCTCGTAGTCTGGCTCGCGGCCGGCGTGCTATCGCTGCTAGGCGCGCTGACGTACGCCGAGATGGGTGCGATGAAACCGGAGGCGGGCGGCCTGTACGTCTACGTGCGCGACAGCTTCGGCCCGCTTCCGGCGTTTCTCTACGGGTGGACGAGCTTCTTCGTCATCGCGAGCGGCTCTACCGCCACACTCGCCGTCGCATTCTCCGGATATCTCTCCGAGTTCGTTCCGCTGGGACGCGTGGCCTCCCGCGTGGTCTCCGTGCTCATGATCGTCGTGATCGCGACGATCAACGTTCGCGGCACACGCAAGAGCGCGACGGTACAGAACTGGACGACCGGCGTGAAAGTGGGAGCGCTGCTGTTGCTGAGCACCGCGCTGCTGATGTTCGGCCGCGCCCCGAACGAACAGGCGATCAGTTGGCCGGCGACGTTCACGCCGTCGCTCGCGGTGGGAATGGGCGCGGCGATGATCGGCGTCCTCTGGGCGTACGAGGGATGGCAGTACGTCACATTCTCCGCGGGAGAAACCCGCGACGCCCAGCGAACCTTCCCGCTGGCGATCACGATCGCGACGGCGGCGCTCGTCGGACTCTACCTGCTCGTGAATCTCGCGTATCTCGCCGCACTCGGACCACTCGCAGCTTCGCACTCCGAGCGCATCGCTGCGGACGCGGCGTCCGTGGTGCTCGGCCACGCGGCCGGAATGGTGGTGGGTGCCCTGATTCTCGTGTCGATCTTCAGCGCCGCCAACGGCCTGATTCTCACGGCGCCGCGCGTGTACTTCGCGATGGCGCGCGACGGCGTGTTCTTCCGGCGGCTCGCGGTGGTGAGCCCGCGCTTCGGAACGCCCGCGTTCGCGATCATCGCGACCGCGCTGTGGGCCGCTGTGCTGGCCGTGAGCGGGACCTTCGAGCAGCTGCTCACCTTCGTCGTATTCACCGGATGGATTTTCTACGCTCTCGGTGCGCTCAGCGTGTTCGTGTATCGACGCCGGCTTCCCAACGCGCACCGTCCGTTTCGCGTCCCCGGTTATCCGGTCACTCCATTGTTGTTCGTCCTCTCCGCCCTGGGGCTCGTACTCAATACCGTCGTCACGCAGCCGCTGCGCGCGGCCACGGGAATTGGAGTCGTGCTCCTCGGCACTCCGGCGTTTTTCATTTGGCGCGCGCGCTCGCGCCGCGACGAGCGCCCAGTCGCTCCAACAGGAACGGAGGTCTAGGCATGCTCCAACGTCGTAAACGCATTATCGCGCTGGCAATGGCTGCGGGATTGCTGGCGTGTACCAGCGCGAATCCATCAGGCGGCAGGAGTGGGTCCGCGGCTCCCGCATCCGATTCCGCCTACGACGTCATCATCGTGAACGGAAGGGTCGTCGACGGGAGTGGCAACGCGTGGTTCTACGGCGACGTGGCGATTCGCGGTGACCGGATCGCGAAAGTCGTCCGGCGCGGACAGCTTGCCAATGCGCACGCGACAAAGCGCATCGACGCAACGGGGATGGTCGTCGCGCCTGGGTTCATCGACATCCAGGGTCAGTCAGGAGGAATGTTCCTGGCGGGCGACGGTCGCGATGTGGGCAAGCTCACGCAGGGCGTCACCACGGAGATCCTCGGCGAGGCGTACACGTACGCGCCGATCAGCGATCTGACGCTTGCCGATCTCGCCGCCGACACGGCGACGCTCGCATTGGTGCGCGGCTTCAAGGGCCCGCACGGATTCGACGCGTGGCTGCGCGCGATGCAGGCGCACGGCATCTCCCCCAACGTCGGCTCGTTCGTGGGGGCGAGCACCATTCGCGAATATGCGATGGGGCTGCACATGGGCGCGGCGCCGGCGCCGCAGCTCGACTCGATGCGCGCCGCTATGCGACGCGGCATGGAGGACGGCGCGTTCGGACTTGGCAGCGCGCTCATCTATCCGCCCGGGAATTACGCGAGCACCGAAGAGCTCATCGAGATCGCGAAGGCGATGTCGCCGTACGGCGGCGTGTACATCACGCACATGCGCTCGGAAGCCGACCAGCTAATCGATGGCGTGGACGAGGCGATGCGCATCGGACGGGAGGGGCACGTCCCCGTCGAGATCTATCACCTGAAGGCGGCTGGAAAGCGCAACTGGGGCAAGGCGCGCCAGGTGATCGCGATGATCGACTCGGCGCGCGCCGCCGGACAGGACGTTCAGGCGAACATGTATCCGTACACGGCCGGTGCAACCGGACTGGCGGCGTGTTTGCCGCCATCGGCGTCTGCCGATGGAAAGCTGTTCGAGAATCTCGCCGACTCCGCCAAGCGTGCGAAGATCCGCGATGAGATCGCGCACCCCACCACGTACTCGGAAAGCCTGTGCGATCTGGCGACGCCCGAGGGTGTGCTGCTCACCGCGTTTCGGAATCCAGACAACAAGAAGTGGGCGGGGCACCGGCTGTCAGAGGTGATGGCCGCGAGCGGCCATGACTGGATCGGAACCGTGATGGACCTGCTGCTCACCGAGCACCAGGACATTGGGACGATCTACTTCCTGATGAGCGAGGACAACGTCGCGCTGCAGCTGAAGCAGCCGTGGATCAAGATCGGCACGGACGCCGAGGGTCCTGATCCGGACAGCACGACGGAGTTCACGCATCCGCGTTCGTACGGCACGTACCCGCGCATCCTCGGCAAGTACGTGCGCGACGAGCACGTGATCACGCTCGAGGATGCGATCCGGAAGATGAGCGGGGCCGTTGCCGACAGGCTGTTGATCCGCGATCGCGGGCTGCTTCGCGAGGGGATGTACGCGGACGTCGTGGTGTTCGATCCGGCGACGATACAGGAGCACAGCACGTACGAGAAGCCGAATCAGGCGTCGACGGGCGTGCGCGAGGTGTTCGTGAACGGCACCGAAGTGATACGGGATGGGAAGCACACGGGGGCTAAGCCAGGCCGCGTCGTTCGCGGGCCTGGATGGCATCCCACCGTCGGAATTGGGCAGTGACTGGCTGCACGGCATTTCACCAACAGGAGCTCGCTATGAGAGACAGGGTTCGTCGGCAGCTTCATCGAGTTTGTTTCGCGCTGCAATGGGTGCCGTTGGCGGCACTCGTGCTGCTCGTCGCGCCTGCCGCGCACGCGAGCACGATCGCGACGCGCAAGGTATCCGTCATCCTTGGGCAGGTGACCGACTCTAGCACCAAGTCCGCGATCCCCGGCGCCACGGTACGGGTGGAGGGAACAAGCCTCGGCGCGGTGACGGGGAACGATGGTCACTACCGCATCCTGAATGTGCCATCGGGAGCACTGACGCTGGTTGTGCGGCGCATCGGCTACGCGCCGCAGCGACGGACCGTCACGGTGGGCGACAACTCCGAGGTGACGGCGGATTTCGTGTTAGCAGCATCGGCCAGCCAATTGAGCGAGATCGTCGTCACGGGAACTGCGGGGGCGCAGGAGCAGCGCGAGATCGGAACTGCAGTCGGCAACATAAGCAATGCGCCTGAGGAGCTTTCGAAGTCGGCATCCCCGAATCTGAGCTCGCTCCTGAACTCGCGCGTCGCCGGTGTGAGTGTCGTGCCGAGTAGCGGGCGTCTTGGTGCCGGCCCGAACATCAACATTCGCGGAGTATCGAGCCTCAGCCTCAACAACAATCCGCTCATCTACATCGATGGCGTTCGGGTGAGCAACCGCACGGGGGGCGATCCGACGGTGAACGGCAGTGGAGGCTTCGGCTCCCAGAACGCCGGAGTAGTCGGCCGGCTCAACGACATCAGCCCGGAAGACATCGAGAGCATTCAGATCATCAAGGGACCTGCCGCGTCGACGATCTACGGAACGGAAGCGGCGAACGGCGTGATCCAGATCATCACGAAGAAAGGGGCGGGCACCAAGCCCACGCTCGATGTCCAGGTGCAGCACGGCTACATCTACTTCAGAAATCCCGAGGGTCGCGTCGAGACGAATTTTGCGCCGGATGGCAGCGGCAACATCGTCGGATTCAACGCGATAAAGGCGCAGGACGCGGCCGGCACGCCGGTGTTCACCACCGGCGACGCAGGTCAGTACACGGCGTCCCTTTCGGGCGGGGTCGGTTCGACGAACTACTTTCTGTCCACCAACTACGAGGACGATCACGGCGTCGAGCCGAACAACAAGATCAGCCAATTCGGCGCGCACGCGAATTTGAATGTGACGCCGAGTCCCAAATATGATTTGGGCACGAGCCTCAACTACGTCCAGGGCACCTATCACACCGGTGTGGACGTGGGGCTCTCGGCGCTGCTCGGCGCGGAGTTCGCGCATCCGGACGTGTTCGCCGTTCCGGGAGCGGACGGATTCTATCCGAACGTGCCGCCCACGGTGCCTCAGACGCTGTTCGACAACAGCGACGACATCCACCGGTTCACTGGCAGCGGCACGATCAATCATCATCCGGTGAGCTGGTTCACGGAACGTCTCGTCACCGGTATCGACTACACCACCGAAGACCAGCGGGGACTGGAGAAGTTCGCGCCGCCGGAGCTCGCGCCGTTCACGCTCGGTGGCGCGGCGGGGCGCATTGGCCAGACGCTCACGAGCACGTCGCTCACGAGTCTCGATTACAACGGCACCGCGAAGTTCCACCTCACATCGTCACTCACCTCTTCGTCGTCGCTCGGCGGCCAGTGGTACCGCACGGCACTGCACCAGGCTTTCCTCGGAGGGATCGGATTTCCGGGACCGGGAATCACAACCGTCTCCGGTACGGCAAATAAACTGTTGTCGACGGCGGTCGACACCGTCAACACCACCATCGGCGGATACGGACAGGAGGAGATCGGGTTGAACGACCGACTTTTCCTCACCGCAGCGCTGCGCGTCGACAACAACAGCTCGTTCGGAAGCCAATTCAAGTGGATCACCTATCCAAAGTTGAGTGCTTCCTGGATCGTGAACGAGGAACCGTTCTGGCACGTGAACTTCGTCAACTCGCTCAAGCTGCGCGCCGCGTACGGTGAATCGGGGCGTGCGCCACTCGCATTTTCCGCACTCCGCTCCTACGCGCCAGCGCAGGGCCCCGGCGGCACCAACGCGTTCACGGCCGGCTCGTTCGGCAATCCCGATCTCAAACCCGAGCGTGGCAAGGAAGTGGAGGCGGGCTTCGAGTCCGATCTCTGGAACCGGGTGCATCTCGACTTCACGTACTTCAACAAACACACGATGGACGAGATCGTGGCGCAGCCGATCGCTCCGTCGAGCGGATTCACCGGCACGCAGTATAAGAATCTGGGGCAGGTAAACAACCACGGCATCGAGCTGCAGGCGAGCGTTCAGGTGCTCCGTGGGCAGAACTTTGCCTGGGAGATCGCCGGGAACTTCGCCACCGCGCACAACGAGATCATCAACCTTGGCCTTGGCGGAATACCTTCTGAGATAACGACGGCAGGGCAGGCGAACCAGGTGGGCTTTCCCATCGAGTCCTATTTCTCGCGCAAGGTGGTGTCCGCGACGATCGACCCAACTACCGGCGCAGCCTCGAACGTGATGTGCCAGGGCAACGGTGGCGCTCCCGTCGACTGCGCGACCGCGCCGTTCGTGTACATCGGATCGGTGACGCCCACGAGCACCGGCTCGATCGGAAACACTTTCACTCTCTTCAAGAAACTGCGCCTGTACGCGCTGGTGGATTGGAAGCACGGCAATCGTCTCCAGAACGCCGTCGAAGAGCTCCGCTGCGCTGGCCTCATCGGCATCGGACTGTGCGACGTGAATTATCATCCGACGAAGTATTCGCCGCAGTACGTCGCCGAGGCGAGCGTCGGGAGTTACGTGGGGCAGATGCAGGATGTGTTCTTCCAGGACGCGTCGTTCGTGAAGCTGCGCGAGGTGTCTGCGACCTATTCGCTGCCGGACCATCTCTTCCCCGGCATCCAGCACGCGTCGTTCACACTCGCCGCGCGCGAGCTCGCGCTCTGGACCAAGTATCGAGGGCCCGATCCCGAAGTGAACCTGTTCAACTCGGGGCTCCTTTCCGCGGATCAAGCCGTCTTGCCGCCACTCTCCCGTATCGTCGCCACCCTCAACCTGACCTTCTGACCAATGCCAAACTCACACACGAGCAGTGAAGCGTCTGTGGTGCGGGTCGCCCGGCGTGGACACAGGGGAGTGCTGGCGACGAGTGCCACGATCGTGGTGCTGTCGATCGCGATGCTAACTACGGCCTGCCACGACCTGACTCATCTCGAACAATCGGATCCGGGGCAGCTCGGCCCGGGCGTTTTCGCGCCGGAGAACGCGGACCTCATCGTCAACAGCTCTCGCGGCGACTTCGAGTGCGCGTTCAACGAATACATCGTAGCGAGTGGAACTTTCATGGACGAGCTCGCGAACGCGATCTCCTTCACCACGAACTTCGATCTCGATCGCCGCACGGTGACACCCGACGGATCGTACGGGACGAGCGATTGTACGGCCCAGCAGGTCGCAGGCGTTTACACGCCGCTCTCCGTAGCGCGCGCGTCGAACGATGTCGCCTTGTCGCATCTCGAGGGATGGACGGATGCACAGGTTCCCGATCGCGATCATCTGATCGGCGTGGCCGCCTCGTATGCCGGCTACAGCCTCGTGCTGATGGGCGAGGGAATGTGCTCGGCCGCGCTGGACCTCGGTCCGGAGCTCACACCCGCGCAGATCTTTGCCGACGCGAAGGAGCGATTCGACACGGCGGTAGTTGCAGCGACTCGCGCGGGGGATGCACAAACGCTCAACCTCGCTTTGCTCGGCCGCGCGCGTACCGAGCTCGATCTCGGAAACTCGGCAGATGCCGCCACCGATGCGTCGTTGATTCCGCCCGGCTTCGAAGTTGACATCGATCACGATGCCACGGATCCGCGGCGGCAGAATCTCGTCTTCATCCAGACGCTCCAGCAGCAGTTCGCCTCGGCGGATACCTCGATTCAGAACCGCTATGCCCAGTTGCCTCACGATCCACGCATTGCGGTGACGAACACCGGCGCCCTGGGGTCAGACGGTGCGACGGTCATCTGGTCGATCAACAAGGATGCTACCGCCACGGCGCCCCAGGCGGTCGCGAAGTACTCGGAGGCACAGCTCATCATCGCGGAGAACGATGTGAACACCGGCAGCCTGCCGGCCGCGAGGGACATCATCAACGCGCTGCGCACGGCAGCCGGGCAGCCGGCATTCAACCCCGGCACCCTCACCGCCGCCAACGTGATGGCCGAGATCGTCGAGCAACGCCGCCGTGAATTCTTCCTCGAGGGACACCGCCTCGGCGACATTCGCCGGCTCAACCTGCCGCTCAGCCCCGCTACCGGCGCGCCGTACGTGTCGGGCGGTACGTACAGTGATCAGTCGTGTTTTCCGCTTCCGAACATCGAGCGGATCAACAACCCGAATCTCTGAGACGGGAGTTATCATGGAGTGACGCGAGCGTGCCTCCGGTGAATCGGAGGCACGTCTCGCGACGTCGGATGCGCGATGTGAGCGAACTGGCGGTATTGCCGCCGGGAGACAACGATGTCGATCGATTTCCGATATTCCGTAATCGTGCTCGCCGCGATCGCCGGCGGTTTCGCGCGTCCGGCGAACGTGCGAGCCAACGCCTCCACCGGCCGCACTGGCTGGCGCGACTCCGTTCGCGCGCTGAACGAGCAGAACTTCCACCACTCGGCCTGGGGCACGTCGCATTCGCGTCGCGACTACGAGGTGGCCAAGGCGCTCGCGGACAGCGATCATCTCGCCTACGACGATGACGTGCTCTACGCCGCCGCCTATCTCCACGACATGGCGGGGTTCGCGCCCTGGGCCAAGGCGGGCGTCGATCATCAGGACCGTGGCGCAGAGCTGATGGACTCCGTGCTCACGGGAGTCGGCTTTCCCCGTGACAAGATCGCGCGGGTCGCCGCAGCCATCCGCACCCACATGCCCGATCGCGACCCGGGAAGTGCCGTGGAGTCGCGGCTCCTCCACGACGCCGACGCTCTGGACTGGCTGGGCGCGATAGGGATCGCGCGCCTGATGTCACTCGTGGATGCGAACGGCGGCAAGCCGAATTTCGCGTCGGTGGTGGGGCAGCTGCGTGGCTTCCTGAAGCAGGTTCCGCCCGCGCTCACCACGGAGGCGGCCAAGCGAGAGGGCGCCCGCCGTGCCGCCGAGACTCGAGCCTTTCTGGAGAGTCTCGATCGACAGACGAGGAGCCTTTCCGATCTCTAACAATCGAGAGCTGTACCTGGAGGATTTGCACGTCGGTCAGAAATTTCACTCCAGCAAGTCGCATCACGTGACGCAGAGCGAAGCGCTCGCGTTCGCCGCGCAGTTCGATCCCCAGCCTTTTCATCTCGATGAGAAGGCGGCAGCCGAGAGTTTCTTCGGCAAGCTGGCGCTGAGCGGCTGGCACACCGCTTCCATCACCATGCGCCTGTTCGTCGAGAGCGACCTGCGGCTCGCGGGCGGCTTGATTGGAGTTGGCGTCGACTCCCTCATCTGGCCGCGGCCTTCGTTCCCTGACGATACGTTCCGCCTCGAGATCGAAGTCGTGCACGTGCGGCCACTCAAATCGAGGCCCGATCAGGGCATCGTGAAGCTTCGCAATCGCACGCTCAATCAGCGCGATGAGGTGGCGCAGGAGGTGGTGGTGAACGTCCTCGCGCGCCGCCGGTCAACGTCGTAGCTCCAGTCATGCTCAACCGCACAACCTCAATTCCTTCTCCGATTCGCCAGAGGGCACTCCCAATGCAGTTCTTGCGTCGCTCCATGCCGGCTACCCGCGTGATGATCACCATGATCGCCGCGCTGTCTGTGCCGGGCATCCCGCTCGGCGCACAGGCGCCCACGCTGTCGCAGCGAATTCAGCGCATCATCGACAGGCCGGAGTTTCGACATGCGCTGTTTGGCATCGAGTTCTATTCGCTCGACAGCCGTGCGCCGATCTACACGCTCAACGCGGACAAGCTCTTCGTTCCCGCCTCCACCACCAAGCTGTTCACGGAGGGCACCGCGCTCGAGCTGCTCGGCGCCGACTACCGCTTTCACACTCGCGTCTATCGTACCGGCACCCTTAAGGCCGATGGAACGCTCGACGGCGATCTGGTGCTCGTCGCGAGCGGAGACCCCGATCTCTCCGCTCGCGTGCGCCCGGATGGAACGCTGGCTTTCGAGAACGAGGACCATGCGTACGATGGCGATCCGCACACGCGCGCCGTGCCGGGCGATCCGCTGCTGATCATTCGGAAGCTTGCCGCGCAGGTGGCAGCGCACGGCATCAAGCGGATCACGGGTCGCGTGCTCGTCGACGCCACCATGTTTCGTGGAGGCGACCGCGATCTCGGCACGGGACTCGTCATATCGCCGATCGTGGTGAACGACAACATCGTCGATCTCATGGTTGGC
>Ga0070681_10007314_pt1 | contig 10782 bp, 8 predicted proteins | sample KBSC83BmetaG_FD_65650 | JGI IMG/M metagenome (GOLD analysis project Ga0070681, IMG submission 65650) | Corn rhizosphere microbial communities from Kellogg Biological Station, Michigan, USA - KBS C8-3B metaG | ecosystem: Host-associated > Plants > Roots > Rhizosphere | place: USA: Michigan...
TCGGCGTCGGTATTGAGCACCTCGATGGTCTGGCCGGACAGGGATTTGACGACGTCGCCCGGCCGCTGCGCCGCGCCCGAGGGCATGTTCTCGACCAGCCCGACGAGGCCGACCGCATTGACCTTCGCCTTTCTCCCGGCGAGCGCCATCATGGTGCCGACCACGGCGGCCGAGCCCGCCATGTCCCATTTCATGTCCTCCATGCCCTTGGCCGTCTTCAGCGACAGGCCGCCGGAATCGAAGGTGACGCCTTTGCCGACGAAGGCGATCGGCGCCACCTGCGGGCGCGCCCCGGTCCAGCGCAGCACGACCACTGCCGGCGGTCGGACCGAACCTTGCGCGACGCCGATCAGCGCGCCCATGCCGAGCCGCTTCAGCTGGGCCAGCCCGAGCACCTCGACCTTGAGGCCGAGCCGCGCCAAGGGCTTCATGCGCGCCGCGAAGGAGTCGGGATAGATCACATTGGCGGGCTCGCTGATCAGGTCGCGCGCGAAGACGACACCGTCGGCCAGCTTGTCGAGATTGGCGAAGCGCTTCTTCGCCTCGGACGCCGCGGCCAGCATGATGTCGAGCCGGTCGAGGGTGGGCTTGTCCTCCTTGCCCTCCTTGGTGCGGTAGCGATCGAAACGATAGGCTTTGAGGCGCGCGCCCAGCGCCAGATTGGCGGCAAAGCCGGCGGTGCCGAGCCCGCCCTGCATCGCATCGAGCGCGATATGCGCCTCGGCCTCCGGGTAGCTCAGCAGCAAGCCGGCGAGGCCGCCGCCCATCTCCTGCACCTTGCCCTCGCTCGATTCGCCGGGCTTGCCGAGCCCGAGCAGCAGGATGCGGCTGGCGGCGAGCTTGGCCGGCGCCAGGATCTCCAGAAGATCGCCCGACTTGCCCTTGAACTTGCTGGATTTCAGTGCCCGGCTGATGGCGCCGCCGGTGCGCTTCTCGAGCTCTTCGGCGCTGCGGCTCAGGGTGCGACCTTCCAGCACACCGACGACGAGCGTCCCCTTCTTGTCGAGATCAAGCTCGCCAAATCCGATCTTCATCTGCGCAGATCCCCAGCCATTCGCCCGACGCGGGCGCGGGCTTCATAGGACAAATTCCGCTCAGATGGGACCGGTATTTGTCCTGCCGGCAGGCGAAACCCGCGGTTTCGCCGTGAGGCGCGTGGCGTCACCCGCTAAACCGTGCGCGCGATGACGGGAAAGGCCGGCCTCCGGACGCCCGCGCACGGGGCAAAGATCCTTGCTCCGTCTCCGCGAATCCGTCACCCTCCGCCGATCTCCCCTCACCCCGTCAAGAGTACCCGATGCACGGTTTTTTCTCTTGCTTCCCGCGTCTTTCCGGCCTGGCCCGCCTGCTCGCTCTCGGCCTCGCCGCGGCCGTTTTTCTGGCACCGGCCGACAGTGGCGCGCAGGAGGAGCTGCGCATCCTCGCCGTCGTGAACAACGACGTCATCTCGCAATTCGACCTGCAGCAGCGCATCGCCTTCATCATGGTGAGCACGGGCCAGCCCCGCACCCAGGAGAATGCTGACCGGCTGACGCAGCCGGCCCTGCGCCAGCTCATCGACGAGCGGCTGGAGGCCAAGGAAGCCAAGGACCGCGGCGTCGAGGTCACCGATCAGGAGGTCAGCTCGGCGATCGCCGAGATCGAGCAGGCCAACCACATGCCGCCCGGCGGCCTTACCCAGGTGCTCGGCAATGTCGGGCTGCCGATCTCGGTCATGGCCGATCAGCTGCGCACCCGCATCGCCTGGCAGCGCAACGTCGCGCGCCGCGTGCATGCGCTGAACGACGTCACCGACGAGGAGGTCGACGAGGCACTGGCCGAGTTCAAGGCGAATAACGACAAGCCGCAGAGCCTGGTGTCCGAGATCCTGCTCACCATCGACAATCCCGAATCCGAACCGCAGGTGCGCGCCACCGCGCAGCGGCTGGTGCAGCAGGTGCGCGCCGGCACGCCCTTCGGCACGCTCGCCCGCCAATTCTCCGAGACCACCTCCTCGAACGAGGGCGATCTCGGCTGGGTGCAGGCCGGCCAGCTCGATCCCAAGCTCGACGCGGCGCTCGCCGGCATGAAGCCGGGCGAGGTCAGCGACCCCATCCGGCTGATCAACGGCTATCATATCGTCGAGCTGCGCGACCGGCGCCTGCCGCGCGAGATCGCGGCGCTCGGCAGCGAGGTCCTGCGCCTGTCGCACGCCTCGCTTTCCCTCGCCCCGGGCGCCTCGGCGGCCGAGGTCGCCGCCGCCAGCGACAAGCTGCGGCAGGCGACGAGCGGCGTGAGGAGCTGCGAGGATCTCAACACCGTCTCCACCAAGATCGGCGGCGTGTCCGGCACCATCGGCTCGATGACCGCCGCCCAGCTGCCGGCCGTGCTGCAGCCCGTCTTGGCGCGTCTGGATGTGAACCAGCCCTCGCCGCCGACCTTCGTCGAGGATCACGTCACGGTGCTGATGATCTGCGAGCGTTCCGGCGGCCAGGCGGCCAGTGCCGAGACGCCGTCGCGCGACGAGCTTCGCGATCGGCTATTCCTGCAGCGCGTCGATGCGGTGAGCCGCCGCTATATCCGCGACCTCCGGCTCGCTGCCTATATCGACATCAGGCAGTGAGCGGACGGGCGCTGCCGCTCGCCGTCACCATGGGCGAGCCCGCCGGCGTCGGCGGCGAGATCGCCCTCAAGGCCTGGGATCGCCGCGCCGAGCTGCCGCCCTTTTTCCTGATCGACGATCCCGACCGGCTCGACCGCCTCGCACGGCGCATGGGCCGCCGCCCGAAGCTCGCCGTCATCGACAGGCCGGCCGACGCCGCCGCGACATTCGCCGAAGCGCTGCCGATCCTCGCCAACCGGCTGGCGGTGCCGGTCGAGCCCGGCCGGCCGGATCCGGCCAATGCCGGCGCCGTGCTGCAGTCGATCCGCCGCGCCGTCGCCCTGGTGCAGGAGGGTGTCGCCGGCGCCGTCGTCACCAACCCGATCCACAAATCCGTGCTTTACCAGGCGGGCTTCAACCATCCCGGCCATACCGAGTTCCTGGCCGAGCTCGCGGGCTCGGGCACGCGCTCGGTGATGATGCTGACGGCGCGCGATCTGCGCGTCGTGCCGATCACCATCCATCTTTCGCTGGCCGAAGCGATCAAGCGTCTGTCGCGCCAGGAGATCGTCGCCATCGGCACCGTCACGGCGGCGGCGCTGACGCGTGATTTCGGCATCGAGCGGCCGCGGCTCGCCGTCGCGGCGCTCAATCCGCATGCCGGCGAGAGCGGCGAGATGGGACGCGAGGAGATCGACATCATCGCGCCGGCGGTGGCCGATCTCGTGGCGCGCGGCATCGACGCGTCCGGACCGGCACCGGCCGACACGCTGTTCCATGACGCGGCGCGCAGGCGCTACGACGCGGTGCTGTGCATGTATCACGACCAGGCACTGATCCCGCTCAAGACCATCGATTTCGCGACCGGCGTCAATGTCACCCTCGGCCTGCCCTTCATCCGCACCTCGCCCGACCATGGCACGGCCTTCGACATCGCCGGCACCGGCGTCGCCGACGAAAGCAGCCTGATCGCCGCCCTCCAGCTCGCCGGGCGCCTAGTCGAGACGCGCCGCCCCAGGGCGAGTTCCGGTCAGGCATGACCGGAATTCTGCCCCAGCCGTCAGGCGAAACCTCCGGTTTCGCCGATCGGCGCGCATCGTCACCCTGTCATGTCGAAGCGCTGATGCGATTCGACATGACAGGGATCTGCGCTTGCTGAGATGAGCGATATCGCGGCGCTGCCGCCGCTGCGCGATGTCATCGCCCGCCACGGGCTCGCCGCCGACAAGCGGTTCGGCCAGCATTTCCTGCTCGATCTCAATCTGACGGCGAAGATCGCGCGCGAGGCAGGCCCGCTCGCGACCGGCACCACGATCGAGATCGGCCCCGGGCCGGGCGGCCTCACGCGTGCCTTGCTGATGGCGGGTGCGGCTGGGGTGATCGCCGTCGAGCGCGACACCCGCTGCCTCACGCTCCTGAGCGAGCTCGAAGCGGCGGCGGCAGGACGGCTCACCCTCGTCTCCGGCGACGCGCTGGAGATCGACGCGTCCGAGCTCGGCAGCGAGCCGCGCCGCATCGTCGCCAACCTGCCCTACAATGTCGCGACACCGCTCCTGATCGGCTGGCTGCGCACCATTCGCAGCTTCGAGAGCCTGACCCTCATGTTCCAGAAGGAGGTCGCGGACCGCCTCGCGGCGCCGCCGGGCAGCGCCGCCTATGGACGGCTGTCGGTGATCGCGCAGCGGCAGGCGCGCGTGAAAGCGCTGTTCGACCTGCCGGCGCGCGCCTTCACCCCGCCGCCCAAGATCGATTCCGCGGTGGTGCGCTTCACGCCGCGCGCCGACGCGCTGGAAGCGGCGGCGCTCGCCGATCTCGAAAGCGTCACCGCCGCCGCGTTCGGCCAGCGCCGCAAGATGCTGCGCGCCAGCCTCAAGAGCCTGGGCACCGATCCGGCACCGCTGCTCGCGGCCGCCGGCCTGCCCGGCACGGCACGCGCCGAGGAGATCGACAATGACGGCTTCGACCGCCTGGCACGGGCCTATGCCGAGCGGCGCTGACGGGCCATAGTCGGACATCCTGCGGGTCCTGACCGGCAGCATCGGAGGTGAGCCGTGCCATTCCGCTCGAAGGACTCGCGTGCGGCGGCGCTGCTGCACATCGCCCGCCGCAGCGGGGAAAGGGCGCCGTGATGGTCGATGCGACGATCGAGCTCGCCCGCGATGCCGCCGTTGCCGCGGAAGCTAGCTGACGCCGAGACCGCGCACGAAGGACTCGAGCCCTTCGCGGCGCCCGCGGCGGACGCGTTCGGCGGTCAGGACGGCCTCGACTTCCTTCAGGCAATTGGCGACGTCGTCATTGACGACGACATAGTCGTATTCTTGCCAATGGCTGATCTCTTGATGCGCCATGGCCATGCGCTTGGCGACGACCGCGTCGCTGTCCTGGGCGCGCGTGCGCAGCCGCCGCTCCAGCTCCTCGATCGAGGGCGGCAGAATGAAGATCGAGACGAGATCGTCGGGCAGCGCCTGACGCAGCTTCTTGGTACCCTGCCAGTCGATGTCGAACAGGATGTCCCGCCCCTCGCGGATCGCCTTCTCCACGAACGCGCGCGGCGTCCCGTAGCCATTGCCGAAGACCTCGGCATGCTCGAGGAAGTCGCCGTTGCGAACCATCCTGTCGAACTCTTCGCGCGTGATGAAATGATAATCCTGGCCCGGCACCTCGCTCGGCCGTCGCGGACGCGTCGTTGCCGAGATCGACATGGTCAGCGCGTCCTTCTCGTCCCTCAGCAGCCGCTGCGAGATGGTGCTCTTGCCCGCCCCCGAAGGCGAGGACAGCACCAGCATGATGCCGCGGCGGCGGATGGCGGGGGGTAGGGTCGTATCGCTCGTCATTCGACGTTCTGCACCTGCTCGCGGAACTGGTCGATGACCCCTTTCAAGGCAAGCCCGATCCGGGTGACCGCGATATCCCCGGACTTGGCCGTCAGAGTATTGGCCTCCCGGTTGAATTCTTGGCTAAGAAAATCGAGCTTGCGGCCGATCGACCCGCCGGCCGCCAGGAGCTCGCGCGCCGCCGCGACATGGGAACTCAGCCGGTCGAGCTCCTCGGTCGCATCGCTGCGGGTCGCGAGCAGCGCCGCCTCCTGGGCGAGGCGCTCCGGCGGCAGCCCCTCGCCGATGAGCTGCGCCACCTGGCGCTGCAGCCTTTCGGCGATGACCGCGGGCTGCAGCGAGGCGAGCGCCAAGGCTTCGCGGGTCAACCCCTCGATCGCATCGACCTGCGCCGCCAGCAGCCCGGCGAGGCGCCTGCCTTCGATGGCGCGCATCGCGACCAGTGCCTCGACCGCCTGACCGAGACTGGCAAGCAGCGCCGCCTCCGTCTCGGCGTCGAGTGCGGCAGGCTCCTCGCTGTCCCCCGATTCGAGCACGCCGCGAATGGCGAGCAGGGATTCGATGCGCGGCGGGCTTTGATCGACGCGCGCCCCGAGCTCGCGCTTCAGCTCGAGGATGCGCTCGATCATCTCGCGATTGACGGCGAGCGTGCCGCCGGCCGCCTGGCGCTTCAGATCGAGCGCGATGGTGACGCTGCCGCGCGTGACGCGCTTGGCCAGAAGCTCGCGGATGCGCGGCTCGAGCGTATCGAGGCGCGGCGGCAGCCGCACGCGCACATCGAGACCGCGATGGTTGACGCTGCGCGCCTCCCAGGTCCAGCTCATGGACGGGCTCGATCCCGCCATGCGGGCAAAGCCCGTCATGCTGGCGACGGTGAGGATGGCGGCGGTGCCGGCCGGGCTTGTCTTGTCCTGCATGCCCGCGCTTATAGACCCTGCAGTAGTTCCATGCCTAGCCGGAGCTTGGCCGAGCCGCTAAGCTCGGATGGCTTTCATCGGCCAGGGAGATGCAGATGGACTCCGCGATGGCGCGCCAGCGATTCACCTCGATCCTGATCACCGGCGCGTCGAGCGGCATCGGCGCGGCACTGGCGCGTCATTACGCGGCGCCGGGCGTCACCCTGTCGCTCACCGGCCGCAACGAAGCGCGGCTCGCGACGATCGCCAATGCCTGCCGCGGTGCCGGCGCCATGGTGCGTACCGCGCTGCTCGATGTGGCGGACGAGGCCGGCATGGCGGCGCAGCTGGTCGAATGGGATGCGGCGCAGCCTTTCGACCTGGTGATCGCCAATGCCGGCGTGGGCGGCACCGGCAGCGTGCCGCCGGGCGGCGGCTGGGACGAATCCTTGCGCGCCATGACCGTCACCAATGTGCTCGGCACCGTCAACACGGTGACGCCGCTCTTGCCCCGCCTGCTGGCCCGCCGCAGCGGGCAGATCGCGGTCCTCGGCTCGCTGGCCGGCTTCACCGGCCTGCCGCGGGCGCCGGCCTACGGCGCCAGCAAAGGCTGGGTCAGGCTCTATGGCGAGGGGCTGCGCGGCGCCGTCGCCAGCCAGGGGGTCGGCGTTTCGGTGATCTGTCCCGGCTTCGTCGCGACGCCGCTCATCGCCGATGCCGACTATCCGACGCCGTTCCGCATGAGCGAGGAGCAAGCAGTGCGTCGCATCGTGCGCGGGCTGGCCGCCAATCGCGGTCGCATCGCCTTTCCCTGGCCGATGCGGGTGCTGGTCTGGATGGTGTGCCTGCTGCCCTACCCGCTCGCCGAGGCGTCGGTCAGGCTTCTGTCCCGCATGCCTGCAGGTGCCCGAGCAGCGCGCTGAACCACAGGGCGCCGGCGGCGATCTGGCCGCTCTTGGTGAAATGCACGCCGAGCTGCCAGCTCGAGCGGTTGCCGGCGCCGCGCAGCAGATCGGTGTCGGGCCCGGGAAAGATACCGGGTTCGCGCCATAGCGCATCGAGCGCGGCGCGCATGGCGCGCTCCTCCTCGGGCTTGTCATAGACCAGCGGGTGGTGCGTCGATTTGGCGACGAGCCAGTCCGGCCGCCAGCCGAGATTGGCGGCCAGGCTGTCGCGCAGCTCGCGAAAGCCTGCGACGTAGGAGTCCGGCCGATTGCCGTTCATGACGTCGCTCTCGCCCTGGGCCCAGAGAATCGCGCGAAAGCGCCCGGCGTCGCGCGCCGCGCGCAACAGCCGCTCGTAGAGCGGCTGGCCGGGTCGCCAGGCCGCGAGCGGCGTGCCCGATTCCGCGACATTGATCATGCCGATCGGCATGTCGATCGCCCCCAGCAGCAGATTCATCGCCGCCGGCCAGGGGCTGCCGCCGGCGCCCGTGATGCCGTACTGCGCGGCCCATTCCGCCTTGTCCTTCCAGAAGCCGGCCTCGTCCGCGGCATCGCGATTGGCGCCCGGCTGCGGATCGTGCGCGACGCGCCAGAAGCGGGCATTGGGATGGAAGGCGACCACGCGCCCTTCCTCGTCATCGATGGTGAGCAGCGCGTCGCTGGTGCTGGCGGCGAAGCTCTGTCCGGCGATGACATAGACCTCGCCGACGCCGACCGGGCCGGCGCGGCTCTCGGCGCGCGTGCCGTCGGGTGCCGTGATGGCGAGGGCAAGCACATACCAGCCGCCGGCGGGCAGGCTGAGACGGGTGGTGAAGGCGCCGTCCTCGAGCGTGAGCCGGATGGCATCGAACTTCGCCACCGCGCCGGCCCGGCGTCCGACGCGGTTGACCTGCACCTCCAGCACGGCTTCGCGATAGTCGCCGAAGCGGCCGCTGATCTCGATCTCGCCGCTGCCGGCATGCGGCGGTTCGAACAAGGCGGTCGCTTGCGGCGGCACCGGCTGCGCCAGCCGCTGGACGACCTCGTAGAAGCGCGGCCGCGTGAGGGTGAGCGTGCCGGCCGAGAGGAAGCGCAGATTGGTCTGCGCCGGCTCGAAATTGGGATCGATCTTCAGGGCGAAGCGATAGAGGCGCCTGGCCTGCTCGAGATCGCCCTGCTGCTGCAGCCGCACGCCTTCATTGAACAGGCTGAGCGCGTCGCCGCCTTGCGATTCGCTCATCTGGTCTCTCCCGGGCGGCGCTGCACCTGGCGCCAGCGCGCGACATTGCGGTTGTGCTCCTCGAGGGTGCGGGCGAAGACATGGCCGCCGCTGCCGTCGGCGACGAAATAGAGATCCTCGCTCTTGGCGGGATGCACCACCGCCTCCAGCGTCGCCTTGCCGGGGTTGGCGATCGGACCCGGCGGCAGCCCGTCATGGGTGTAGGTGTTGAAGGGATCCGTCGTCTCGAGGTCGGCGCGGGTCAGGCTGCGCGCCAGCGGCGCCGCGCCATGCGTCACCGCATAGGCCGCCGTCGGATCGGCCTGCAGCCGCATGCCGTGCTTCAAGCGGTTGAGGAACACGGCGGCGACCCGGCGGCGTTCCGATTCGAGCGCCGTCTCCTTCTCGACGATCGAGGCGAGGATGAGCGCCTGCTGCGCGTCGGCGAGCGGCACGCTCTGATCGCGCCCGGCCCAGATCTGGGCGAGCTCCGTATCCATGGCCTTGCGCATGCGCTCCACCAGGTCGGCGCGCGCATCGCCCCAGATGTAATTGTAGGTCTCCGGCAGCAGGCTGCCCTCGGGCGGCGGCGGATCGGGCAGGTCGCCGACCAGCGCATCGGCTTGCGCCACCTGCGCCAGGATCTGGTGCGTGGTGAGCCCCTCCGCCAGGGTCAGGTGATGGATGACGATGCGGCCCGCCTGCAGCGCATGCAGGATCTCGCGGCCGCTCATCAGCGCCGTGAAGGCGTATTCGCCGGCCTTCAGCGGCTTGCCGGCGCCTTCGAGCTCGGTGCCGAGCATGAAGGTGAGCTTCGAGCGGATCGCCCCCGCCTCGACGAGCTGCTGCGCGATCTGCCGGATGCCGGCGCCGTGCGGCACGATCAGGGTACGCGATTCGGCGAGCGGTCCCGGCCCGGTGAAATCGCGATAGACCCAGACCATGCCGCCGCCGAGGAGGGCGGCCAGGACCATGATCCCGACCGCGAGCGCCTGCCAGCGGCGCATCAGGCGGGCATCGCCCCTAGTGTGCCGAATTTGAAGTTCGCCCTCCCTCGGGATAAGCCCCGGAGCGAACTTCAAATTCTAGAGGCACACTAGATTCTAATGTGGGTAGTGTGGCTGAAGATTCAGAAATTCGCTCAGCGCTTGCCATCGGCAAAGGCGAATTTCTGAATCGCCACACTACGGCGCTCCGACGAAGATCAGCGACGCGTTGGTGCCGCCGAATCCGAAGGCATTGCTGAGCGCCGCGCGCACCGGGCGCTGCTTGGCGTGATGCGGCACCAGATCGATGTCGCAGCCCTCCGACGGATTGTCGAGATTGAGGGTCGGCGGCACCACCTGGTCGCGCACCGAAAGGATCGAAAAGATGGCCTCGACGCTGCCGGCGGCCCCGAGCAGATGGCCGATCGCCGATTTGGTCGAGGACATGGAGACCTTGTAGGCATCCTGGCCGAACACGCTCTTCACGGCGCCGAGCTCGATGCCGTCGCCGACCGGCGTCGAGGTGCCGTGTGCATTGATGTAATCGATCTCGTCGGTGTTGCGCTGCGCGTGACGCAAGGCCTGCTTCATCGCCCGCTGCGCGCCGTTGCCGTCCGGCGCCGGCGAGGTGATGTGATAGGCGTCGCCGGACAGGCCGTAGCCGATCAGCTCGGCATAGATCTTCGCGCCGCGCTTCTTCGCATGCTCATATTCCTCGAGCACCAGCACTCCCGACCCTTCGCCCATGACGAAGCCGTCACGGTCGCGGTCCCAGGGCCGCGAGGCCCGGGTCGGCGTGTCGTTGAAGGCGGTCGAGAGGGCGCGCGCCGCGGCAAAGCCGGCGAGGCCGAGCCGGCATACCGCGGCCTCGGTGCCGCCCGCCACCATCACATCGGCATCGCCGAGCTGGATGAGCCGCGCCGAATCGCCGATCGCATGCGCACCGGTGGCGCAGGCCGTGACCGCCGAATGGTTGGGGCCGCGGAAGCCGTATTTGATCGAGACATGGCCCGAGGCGAGATTGATGAGCGCCGACGGGATGAAGAACGGGCTGATGCGGCCCGGCCCCTTCTCCTGCAGCGTGATCGCCGCCTCGGTGATGCCGACGAGACCGCCGATGCCGGAGCCGATCATGACGCCGCTGGCGTTGAGATCCTCCTCCTCGGTGGGCTTCCAGCCGGAATCCTCGACCGCCTGCTGCGCCGCCGCCATGGCATAGAGGATGAAGTCACCCATGCGCCGCCGATCCTTCGGCGGCACGAAATCGTCGGCGTTGAAACCGCCGGGCGCGCCGCCCACCGGAACGAGGCCGGCGATCTTGGCGGGAAGGTCGCCGACATCGA
>Ga0070681_10007318_pt1 | contig 10778 bp, 12 predicted proteins | sample KBSC83BmetaG_FD_65650 | JGI IMG/M metagenome (GOLD analysis project Ga0070681, IMG submission 65650) | Corn rhizosphere microbial communities from Kellogg Biological Station, Michigan, USA - KBS C8-3B metaG | ecosystem: Host-associated > Plants > Roots > Rhizosphere | place: USA: Michigan...
TCCGGGGAAAAAGAAGGCCATGATTCGTTGCCGGGATAGCTGGTCAGCGGAACTGCGGATAACGTCACCTGTGGCGCTTCAGTCTTCGATCGAACCAGCCACACTGCAATGGTTGCGATCACTAGTGCTGTAGCTGCACTCAGGGCCCACCTGAGGCGATGACGAGGCTTGAGCGTAGACGCAACAGCGACTTCGAGCACTCCGGAGTCAGAATCCTCTTTTAGTTCCTGCAGCACAATCTTGACATCAACCATGTGCTGCCAGCGGCGATTAACATCCTTCTGCAGACAGCGCGAAATGAGTCGGTCCACCTCTCTAGGAATCCTTGCCACGGATTGGCTGATTGGCCGTGGGTTGTCCTTCAGAATGGCCGCGAGAGTTGAGCCTTTTGTGTCGCCGCGGAACGCATGTTCCCCCGTGATCATCTCGTATAACAACGACCCGAAACTGAAAACGTCAGAGCGTGCATCTACTTTCTTGCCCTCCGCCTGCTCGGGAGACATATATACAATGGTGCCAACGATCTGGCCCTCTTCCGTCGTGGGGCGAATAGTACGCGTAGAGTCGTCTTGGCCAATCGGAGTGGATTCGGTCAACTTCGCAAGACCGAAGTCTAGAACCTTTACGAGACCATGCTCATCGACCATGACGTTTCTTGGCTTGAGGTCCCGATGGACAATGCCTGCGGAATGCGCCCGAGCGAGTGCATCGGCAATCTGGACGGCGTACTTAAGGGCGTCGTTCAGCCGCATTCCGTGTCGCGGAATTAGCTGATCCAGCGTTTTGCCGCTGACGTACTCCATAGAAATAAAATCAACGCCTGCATTTTGGTCAATCCCGTAAATCGTGATGATGTTGGGGTGGTTCAATGACGAAGCTGCTTTCGCTTCTTGGACAAAACGCTGCTTCCGTTCCGCGTCGGTGACCTTTTCTGGAGACAGGAGCTTTATCGCCACAAAACGACCAAGGCGAGTGTCGCGGGCCTTGTAGACGACACCCATTCCACCCTCACCAATCTTTTCTAGGATGTGGTAATGCGAGATTGTTTTTCCGGTCAGCTGTGAAGGAGGTGCCACTGGCGAGAATAGTATGGGGTGAATGGGCCCGAGTCAACGAGCACGGCATCCATGCGGTTTGACGGTAGGTCGCGGTCCATTTTCGCGATTATTGGTCTACGTTGTCCAAGACCCAGATACTCCCCGAGACTTCTTCCATCGTCAGTACAATCTTGTCCTCATTGATCGAAAACGCGACTAACGCTATGGTCTCTGGAACCTTAAGACTCGGTTTCTCGAATTCCGTGACGCGGAACGGTTCCCCGATCGCCCTTCCCTTAGCCGGATCGAACTGAATTCCCCAAACATTGAAGAGCCACCTCTGCGTCACACGTATTTGACTCGCCTCGGGCTGGCGGGTGCCGATGCATTCACGATCATGCGGCTTGCCGGGCACTCCAGCATTAGCGTGTCCCAGAAGTACGTTCACCCGACACCGGAAGCCATGGAGACCGCGGTGGCGCGGCTAGACAGGATGAATGCCCGCTCATTACAATCAAACAAGGAGTCCACAGGCCAGTCGAGTTCGCCTGAAGCGACACCTCAGCTTTCTGGTGACGAACTGACACCACAAGTGGCACCAGTCGTAAGCCAGCCATCGTAAACCATTGACGGGCGCGTAGCTCAACTGGCAGAGCAACTGACTCTTAATCAGTAGGTTGAAGGTTCGATTCCTTCCGCGCTCACCATCTTTTCAACAACTTACCGGGTTGCCATTTTTGGGTGTGCCGTAAAATGTGTCGTAACTTTTCCCGGCTACGCACTACGCACCCAATTGCGTCGCCACTCCAGCCTGGTTCAGAGCGGCGCGAACAATGTCGATTTCCGGATGTTGGTACTTCATCGCGGTTTTGACATCCTTGTGGCCCATCACCTTCATCACCGCCTTCAGGTTGCCCGTCCGGCTGGCGATCATGGTGCCAAAATCGTGCCGCCCGCAGTAAAGCACTAGATTTACCGGAAGGCCCGCTTTCTTTCGTGCCTCCCGAAAGTGAACCGCAATCGAGCCAAGGTGAGGAACCTTGGCCGCTTTTCTACGTGATGGAAATACCCAACCCGAGGTCTTCGTGCCGCACCGCGCACGCAGGATCTGGAAGGCCCGCTCACTCATGGGAATGGTTCGTCTTCCCTCTGGGGTCTTGCTGTCGGGAACAAAGATGTTTCTCTTCGCCCAGTCGAGACCTCGAATTGCATAATGTCGGAGATGCTAGCTTTCGCAGCGAACTCGCTGTAGCTATCGATCACATGTTCGGGTGATTGGACTGTTTCCATCCTGGGGTCCCGTGCCAATCACGATTGGGAACTCAAGATTCAAGGGCCCAAAGAGTTTGAGCGTTCGTACACGCTGATTGCCTCAGCCGGGCAACACGAACCGGAGGCGATCCGGACTTTGCTCCTCAAGCTCTTGCCATCTTCAATATGATGAAAAAAATTGGGTTTCTTTCGTTCGGTCACTGGGCGCCTTCTCCACAGTCCGAAACGCAATCGGCATCTGACGCACTCTTGCAATCCATTGACCTTGCCGTGGAGGCAGAACGCTTAGGTATGGACGGAGCATATTTCCGCGTTCATCACTTCGCACGGCAATTAGCGTCACCGTTCCCACTTCTTGCTGCCGTCGGGGCGAAGACGAAGAACATTGAAATTGGCACGGCAGTCATCGACATGCGCTATGAAAACCCTCACTACATGGCTGAGGAGGCCGGCGCCGCGGATCTCATCGCGGGTGGACGTTTGCAATTGGGAATCAGTCGCGGTTCACCCGAGCAAGTAATTGATGGCTGGCGCTATTTTGGTTATGAACCAGCGGAAAACGAGAACGAAGAAGAGATGGGACGCCGGCACGCCAAAACATTCCTCGAACTTCTGCAGGGCAACGGCTTCGCTCGGCCGAACCCGCGCCCCATGTTTCCCAATCCACCGGGGCTTCTCCGGCCTGAGCCATACTCCGAAGGTTTGCGGGAACGCATCTGGTGGGGATCGGCCTCAAACGCGACTGCGGTTTGGGCCGCGAAGTTGGGAATGAATCTGCAAAGCTCAACACTTAAGTTCGATGAGACCGGCGAGCCGCTCCACGTTCAGCAGGCCGCGCAGATTTTAGCTTTTCGTACAGCCTGGAAGGAAGCCGGACACACCCGTGCTCCCCGAGTATCCGTCAGCCGGAGTATCTTCCCATTGCTTGACGATCGCGATCGTATTTATTTCGGGCGGGCAGGTCAGGAAGGGGACAAAATCGGTTTTCTTGACGAAACCACACGAGCGATCTTCGGTCGCAGTTACGCTGCCGAGCCCGATGCCCTTGTCGAGCAGCTTCGAAAAGACTCGGCGATAGCGGAGGCCGACACTCTGTTGCTGACCATCCCAAACCAACTGGGCGTTGACTACAACGCGCACGTCATGGAGGCGATTCTGAAAACAATCGCGCCTCCTCTCGGCTGGCGCTAGCTGGAGTTCTCGCGACGACGGCTTTACAGATTTTCGAGCACTCGTCTGATGGCACGGACAATAAACTGCGCCTCGCGGTCGCGTTCGTCACCCTTCAGGGACATATGATCGAGAATCATTTCTACCCATTTCGAGTCGGTGTCCGTAAACTTCGCTTTTAAATCTTGTACGGTTCTCGCGACTGCCGGCTCGCCGATGGCTTTGGCCAACATTTCGCGGATCGACTTGGAGTCTTCGGAATAGCGACAGTAGTAGTAGATGTCGTAGGCATCCTTGGGATCTTCGCGGTAGTGGCCGACCGCGGTTTTCAGGAGCAGAAAGCCGACGGCGTCGGGCACGACGATTTCGAAGGTCTCGACCTTTTCGCCGTCACGAACCTTGATGTGAAGCGTTTCAATGTGATTGTTCAAGTCTTCTCCGCCATCCACTCGGCAGAGATCGAGACTGGTGGTCACGCCTTGGACTTTGAGAATGGCATCGTCTTGTCTCACACGGGCTACGTCAGCGAGCAAGTCGAGTTGAACGGGATTCCCGTCGACAGTCTTTTGATAGCGGAACGACTCGTTCTTGTCGCGTTCGTAGGCCAGGGATTTCGAGAGCAACGTCTTGATGCGATCGACAGACTCGCGCTCGCGGGCCTTGGCGCGAAGTAGCAGGTCGATATCGAAGCTCATCGAGTGACTGGACTGAGAGTCGCGCGCGAGTTCCTTGAGGAAAGGCACCCAACCACCGCACACGATAGCGTCGATTCCTTCCTTTTCCAACGCTTGCGTAACTGCTAAAAGCTCAAGCAAGACCGCACGCTCACGGCTCGGCGGAAAGCCTTTCGTGATTTGAATCTCGTTGGCCATCTATTCGCGAAAGCCCAAAGCGTGTTCTACCAGGAAATTCGCCTGTTCCTTGCCGCGGTTCCCATGCAACGTGAAGTCGAGGTAGAGCTGTACGGGATTCACACCGGTCAGGCCATTCATTAGAGTTCTCGGTTGATAGAACACTCCACCCGCATCGGTATTATCAGCTTCTGGTGGCGTCATCAGGAAAACGTTCGCGCCTTTTCCAACTTCTTCCAGTTTCAAATCGTCGCGCAGGCGTTCGGGCGATACGCTGACATAGGCTGCGGTCAGTTGCTCCCGCACATTGCGCTCACTGGACTCAAGGCCACTTCCCAGGGTGAATGCGTGCTGAATGTCCCGTCGTCTGCACAACTCGCTCACAGAATGTGCGAGAGCGACTGGATCCTTTTCTGAAAATCCGCTGAAGACGGTCCGATTCTGGAGATAGTCTTCTTTCAACTCCTCGGCAAAGACACGGAGAAGACGTCGAGGCTGGGTGAGGAGGCATCCCTCCGAGTTCCGCGTGACCATGCCGTCGTCCTGAAGACGGCGAACCACCTGCGAGACCTGACCTACGCTCAATCTGGTTTCGGACGCGAGCTTTTCAAGACGATAAGGATGATACGGGTGGACTAGGAGAACGCGCAGAATTCGTCGCGATCTCCCGGAAAAGATGTTCTTGATCCCTTGCGGATTTTTGAAGGCAGTGGCGGGACGAACGACATCGATATACACGTCGTTATATATAAGAGACAGGGTTCCATTCAGGTCAATGTAGCCAACCCCCAGTTCCTTGCATCGCGCTTGCACCGACTCGGAGATGTAAGGCGCCGCCACCATTGGGTATAGGTTCCGGTAGGCTCCTGAACGATGTAGCTCATTTCGATAGCCGAGCACTTGGTGAATCACTCCTTCGAGTGCCATGGGCTGCAATCGTGATTTCAACTCAATGACGGCGATGATCGATTTTGGATGAGGATGACTCACTGTGAATTCAACAACGGCATCGGGTTGAACACTCCGCCCCGCGATTGGCAAATTTCGGTCCGCAGCCAATGTTTTCGCACGGACACCAGGGGGCAGAAGGGCCCCTGATTCCAAGCCTTCGAGTAACAGCTCGAGCGCATTATATTCCGTCATATAAAACATCCAAATAATGAAATTTTATACTACTACAACATCATCAAAACGCCCAATTAATAAGAATAACAACGGCATTTTCAGTAGTTTACGATAAATTTCATCAGAAAGTAATTTAACACGTAATGAATGATTCTGCGTCCTCGAAGTTGATTGCGGCCATGCAACGGTTGGCACCGACCTAGAACAAACCAGCCAGGTACATGGACCCATATCGAGCCGCCTGAATTTAAACCTTTCGCGATTCCACGCGAGTCACTTTTTCGCACAACCTGTTTACTCTCCAGCACTTAGAAAGTCACGTCCATTTCAGTCCGAGTTCCTTTGACCCGAACGCGGCACCGCGATATCCATACCTCAGTTTCCGGAGGTGGAATGGGCGTACGGACCACACGTCTTCCATGTCTTCTCATTCTGGTGTTGTTTTCACAGGTGCCGATTGCGTTCTGCAGTACACCACCTACTATGAGCGGGATGGGAAAGACGGCAAAGTCAGCAAGACCCATTCCGAGGGGACGACCATCAAGAAATAGCCGCGGATAAGGGAGAGAGTATGAGCATCGCTTGCGCAAAATGTGGATCGCATCTCGCGGAAGGCCAGTCATTCTGCACGTCATGCGGCACGCGGGTTCACGAACAAGCGGCCACTGAGGTGCCTCGCTTTTGCACGGACTGTGGTGCACCATGGTCTGCAGCAGGGAAGTTTTGCGAGAAGTGCGGAGCATCTGCAAATCCACAACCAACGTTTTCCTCAGCAGAATCGTTGCCTTCTTCTTCACGCTTCCAGGTTGTCCACACTACTGCTCAAGTTTCTCCACCGCCGCCTGCGAAATCTGGCGGTAAGTTTCTGAAGTTTGTCATGATCGCGGCGGCCTTGTTCGTTCTGCTCTTGTTGCTCGCGATGGGGAGCTGCGCGTACATCGCCTATCGCGCAAAGCAGCGAATCAACAAAGTGCAGGAGGCCTACAACAAGGATGATCTTTCGGGCATGGTGGCCGCGGCGACGGGTCAAAACGCCAAGCAACAGCCGCTTCCAAACTGGAAACCTGCATCCGCAGACCTCATATCATCACCGGCGAGCAGGGTCCCGCTTCGCAAGTCGCTGAAACTTGTTCATGCCGGCACCGACGAACTGCGGGGAGACTTTGAGTCCATTTTCGTCGTGGATAAGGTAACTGCCCAAAGCATCCACATCAGTGCCTCGCAGCAGTTTCCTTCCGGTCAGGGCATTGAGCGCGTGTTAAATGGCGGAGCCAATAGCAACAATCTCCGAAAAATCGAGTGTGGGCGAACCGTGTTCCTCGCGGACATGGAGAACTCCTCCGAGACCGATGGCTACATGTGCCGCGAGGGGAGGGATGAAAAGCACCCCGGAACGACTGCGATGAGCCTATCGCGGAAAACGTTGAACGAGTTGAAAACTGCGGGTAAATCTGAATTCACCTATCATGAAGACCCCCTCAAGTCTCTGCTAAAGTCGTTCAAGAATGCGATGGCATCCGACTCGAAGGGTGCCGATGCAGCCAGCCAGGATCTTCTAAAGAAGATGATGAACTTTGCTCCCGAGGGAGGAATCGGCAACAACTCCGCAATGGACACGCCGGCCCTGAAATGCACCCTGCTCAGAAACAGCAACAGTGACGTTGCTTTTCCAGTACTCGTGAACGACCGACCGGCTGACCTGCCGGTGGTCGACGTTGTAGTCAAGCTTCCAGACAAGGAAGGCCATCTCTATGTCCTCGACGATCCTGACGATCCGCTGGTCCTGGCCGGTGCCTCGACCGACGGCGGGCACGAGCAGGTCATCAAGATTTATTGGGATCAAGAAAAACCATCAGGACCAAACCAACTCGAACAGGAATTGGAGACAAATGGCCGGGTCAAGGTTTATGACATCTACTTCGACTTTGCCAGCGCAACGCTGCGCCCAGAGTCAGGCAAGGTCCTCAGCGAAATCGATCAGGTTATGCGCGATCATCCTGACTGGAAGCTCAGTGTTGAGGGGTATACCGACAACGTTGGAGGCGATACTTCGAATCTCGATCTGTCGAAGCGCCGTGCTGCCTCGGTTGTTCAGTCTCTTTTCGTGAGCTACGGTATTCCCGAAAGTCGTTTCACCACGGCAGGTTTCGGTGCATCGCGCCCAGTCGATACGAACGACACCCCTGAAGGCCGTGCTCGCAATCGACGCGTAGAGTTGGTACGTTATTGAAGTAGATGGGGCGATGTTGGTCGGGGGCGATAGGGATCTGAACTTGAGGCGCTTACCGGGCCCTTCTTGGCCTCGTATTCCTCTTCGTCCTCTTCCTTTTTCCTGAGAGGGATGTCGCTTCGGTGACCTTGCCGATTTCTCCTGCGATTTCGGAAATCAGTTTGTTGTCCACCATAGACTTACCAACACTAAGATCGCCAACTGTGCTCGGTTAAGTTCTTTGAAGCGCGTCAATGCGGAAGAATTGGAGAGATGCATTCTGCTCTAACCATTCTGATTCGCATAAACTGGGAGTTGAGAGCACCCATTCGGCGCATGTCTCCGCCGACCATTGAGGTTTGTGTAAACGTTCGCAAGTGCGCGCACATGGTTTCATCGTTGTGCTGAACTGAGTTCGCAAGAAATAATCGATGAGGAGCTCACCACAAATGGGTTCGTCACACCTTTACCCAGAAATCGATCCGTACTTGCATGGCCACATGGAAGTGGGTGACGGCAATCGAATCTATTGGGAGTGCTGCGGAACTCCTTCTGGCAAAGCTGCAGTAGTTTTACACGGTGGTCCAGGTTCAGGGTGTTCACCATGGCATCGTCGACTTTTTGATCCGAGTGCCTACCGCGTCGTACTGTTTGATCAGCGAAATTGCGGACGGAGCACACCGAACGCCAGCCTTCAGGGGACTGACCTTGCGAATAACACTACCACCCACTTGGTCCATGACATAGAGCAACTCCGCTGCCATCTGAGTATCCAGCACTGGTTGTTGCTTGGGGGCTCATGGGGTTCAACCTTGGCCCTTGCGTACGCCGAGACGCATCCAGACTGTGTAACGGAGATCATCCTATTCGGTGTCACCACAGGACGACGAAACGAGTTTGACTGGCTGTTCGGCGGCGGTCTGGCGCACTTGTTCCCCCAACAATGGGACCGACTTCTGAGTTGGTTACCGCGAGAGGATCGTGACGGCGATATCGTTGAGGCGTATAGTCAGCGCCTCAACAGCCCGGATCCCGCAATCCGCGAACAAGCTGCACTCGAGTGGTGCATGTGGGAATCTGCCGCGCTTGAGTGGCCGCCATCGTCGGGGCTAGCAAAGCGATTCGCCGATCCTGACTACCGACTGGCATTTGCACGCATTGTCACCCACTATGCCAGTCACAATGCATGGCTTGAGGACGGAATTTTGCTTCGCAACTGCTACAGGCTAGCTGATACTCCCGGAGTCTTGATAAACGGACGGTATGATTTTCAATCACCGCTCCTCAGCGCCTGGCGGCTCAAACGGGTCTGGAAAATAGCGGATTTAATAGTCATAGACAACGCCGGTCACGCGGTCGAGCAAGGCATTTCCAGCGAAATCATTCGGGCCACGGATCGGTTTGCGGCGCGCGAGACCTGATAATCCGCGGAATAGATGGCGGCTCGCTTTGCTTCGTTCATTGTCTCTCCTGATCAGATCCGTTTGCACGAATAGTGAGTACCCTTAAGCAATCTTCAGCTCGGCTAGTGAGCTGTCCGGCCATACGGTCGATTAGATCGTGATGCAAGTCTTCAGAGTGCAACTGCCGAGCCGTGTCCGCGATGTGATCTGGCAAAACGGTCGCGAATTCGATCAGGCGATTAATCAAGGCTGCATCGGTTAAGCGTAATTCTGACCAGTTTTTTCCAATTTCTTCTGCCAATGTCTCGCAAGCGATAGCTTCCACCGATCTTCATGGCAAGCTTTATTTTCTTGGGATCGATATCGGGATAGGCGAGAGCGCTTGCTAAGTCATACAGAGGGGCGAGTCGCATAGCGCCGGCAGCAGATAAAAGCACAGAATAGTTCTTCGCGTGACCGTCGCTTCCCGAGATCAGCCAGTTGAATGCTAGGGCATTCACAAAAGACTCCACATCCTCCTGTGGTTTGATAGAAGATCGTTCGAGCAAATTGACTACGTTCGCGGCTCCCGGCCCCCCCTCGGCCTCATATTTCTTGCTCGGCGGCAATCCCAGTGATTGGCAGATATCTTCCTGATGAACCCGTCTCAATCCCTCCTTGGTCGAGATCCTGTCGTATCTCTGCACCACGATCGCGATTTGCTCTTCGAAACGTCTGACCTTTGATAACGGAACTACCATCCCTAGCTTCGACGCCAAGATTAGGCAGAAGTGCTCATTTTCGGCGTGCCCGTGGAAGCCCGCGATTGGCGGCTTCAGGATATGAGTAGTCGGTGTTCGACCGGAAGGAACACCCCAACGGTCATTTTGAAAGAGCAGTGCAGTCTTCGGCTGTGCTCCGGCAAGGCTGAACTGGCCGGTATCCCTCTCGGTTCTCCACGCCCCATGATCTTTTGCGAGGAGGCGCAACCTCTCAGCGACCTCCGATTCGTTCAGCCAAAGAACGTCTGCAGTAGTTCCAGTCAGGACGCCTTCAACTCGTTCTGGACGGACGAACTGTATCGCTCCGGCGCAGTCTTCCCCCACATTTGCGATCAACCCAAATGGGCTCCGCGGGGATACCTGAAATCGTTGAGACCACCTGCCGAGAATAGTTTCATTGTCCGGAAGTAGCCCCACAGGAACGCATTGATCTTGCCATGTCCATATTCTCCGGACGATAAGGGCATTGAGAGCGAAATTGGGTAAGCATTGGCATCGTTACGCCATGCTTCGTTGTAAACAAACAAGAGCTGCCCTTTGTTGTTTCGGGAGACCCTACCCACCTCTCGACTATCAAGGAGGACAATCAACTCCCTGGTCATGAGTGGGACGACCTTTTGATGTTCTCAAGCAATTTGTTGAGGTCAACAGGGGGGCCGACACTTGGTTCGGTAGCAGGCCGCGAAGGTCGTGCTTTTATCGAGACTGAAAGGGAAGCCTTCAAAGCTGCAAGAACTCTCAAAATCACGGCAAGAGACACTCCCGGCGTTCCCTTTTCAACCTCAATTAGCCATACTCGGCTAATACCCGCGCGATGGGCTAGTGAAGCCTGGTCAAATCCGAGCTCTAGACGGCGATTTTTTACAAAAGATCCAAGCTGAGCTGGTGTCCTGATTTCGGTTGTGTGGAGCTCTGCCATGATGTGTCAATTGCTGAATGGGATGTTAACT
>Ga0070681_10007321_pt1 | contig 10776 bp, 8 predicted proteins | sample KBSC83BmetaG_FD_65650 | JGI IMG/M metagenome (GOLD analysis project Ga0070681, IMG submission 65650) | Corn rhizosphere microbial communities from Kellogg Biological Station, Michigan, USA - KBS C8-3B metaG | ecosystem: Host-associated > Plants > Roots > Rhizosphere | place: USA: Michigan...
GAGCTGCAACTCGGCGAACACGACGTGCTGTCGTTCCTCAGGCCCGACACCCTCATCGGTGCGGCCGTCTACCTCGTGTTATTCCTGCTCGCGGCGCTGCTGCTGGCGCGCGCCCTGCGCGCGGCGGTGCACGGGCAGCTGACCCGCCACGGGCACATCGATCGCACCACGATCAGCTTCGCGCAGCAGATCGGCACCGCGGCCATCTGGGTCGTGGTGCTCATCCTGTATGCGCACCTGATCCCGGAGCTGCGTGCCATGGGCACGGCCCTGCTCGCCGGGGCGAGCGTGGCCTCGGTCGTCATCGGGCTGGCCGCGCAGAGCACGCTCGGCAACCTCATCGCCGGCGTCTCGATCACGCTGTACCGGCCTTTCCGCCTCGGCGACACGCTGCTGGTCGCCACACCCACGGGCACCGAGGTCGGCGCCGTAGAGCTGATCTCGCTGGGCTATACCACGCTGCGCACCGCCGACGGGCGGCTCGTCGTGCTGCCCAACAGCCTCGCCGCCAGCCAGGTGACGATCAACTTCCGCGAAGCGCGCAGCGCCGCGCCCCTGGCGGTGGCCATTCGCATCGGCCGCCAGGCCGCTGCCGACGCCGCCCGCGCGCTGGCGCTGCGCGTCGGGCGCGAGCTGACGGGCGAGGGCGCCGCGCTCGGCTGTTTCGTGACGCGTATCGAGGCCGGGGCAGCGGTGCTCGAGCTGCGGGTGCGTCCGCCGGAGGGCGCCGACCGTGACGCGCTGCGCTCGCAGCTGATGACGGCGCTGGCGCGTGCCTTCGCGCAGGCAGGCCTCGACGCGGAGGGCGGCGAGCGCGCGGCATTTTCGTGAGTGGCGGCGGTGAAGGTGCGACGCTAGACTTTGGGGTTGTGACGTCCACGCACCGTCCCGGCAGCCTCAAGCTCACCGCTCCCAACGAGCTGTCGCTGGTTGGGGAAGACGGCAGCGCGCTGGCGCTGCATCCCCTGTGGCTGCGCGAGCGCTGCAGGGACGGCGCCAGTATGGATCTGCGCACCCAGCAGCGTCTGCAGGATCCCTCGGATTTTCCGCTCGACCTCAGGATCACCGCCATCACCCAGCCCGGGTCCGGGATCTACCGGGTCAGGTTCAGCGACGGGCATGAGGGCACCTTCGGCGCTGCGGACCTGCTGGAGGAGGCTGCGCTCGCTCCCAACAGCCATGATTGCCCGGCCCCGCATACGTGGGACGGCGGCCTGACGGGGCTGCCGCGCGCACGCTGGTCGGCGGCCCCGGCCGACACCGAGCTCATGTCCTGGCTCGAGGCGTTCCTCGGCTTTGGCTTCGTCATCTTCGAGGGCGTGCCCACCGATCCTGGCACTGTCCTCAAGGTCGGCGCGCAGTTCGGGTTCGTGCGCGAGACCAACTTCGGTGCCCTGTTCGACGTGCGCTCGACGCCGCAGGCCACGGATCTGGCCTACACCTCGGTGGCGCTCGATCCGCACACCGACAATCCATATCGCGCTCCAGTGCCGGGCATCCAGCTGTTGCACTGCCTGGTGAATGAGACCCGCGGTGGGCTGTCGACCCTGGTGGACGGCTTCGCGGTGGCGCAGGCGCTGCGCGCGCAGCATCCCCGGGCCTTCGACATCCTCGCCCGCACGCCGGTGCGCTTCAAATACATCGACGCCGATACCGAGCTGACCGCCAGCGCGCCGCCCATCGAGCTCGACGTGACCGGCGCGCTCAAGGCGATCCACTTCAGTCCGCGGCTGGATTTCGTGCCGCTGTTCGCCGCGCCGCGGCTCGCGGCCTACTACGCGGCCCGCCAGCTGTTCGATCACCGGCTGCGCGCAGCGGATTTCGAAATCCGCTTCCTGCTCGCCGCCGGTGACCTGGTGATGTTCGACAACTGCCGCCTGCTGCACGGCCGCACCGGCTTCGACCCGGCCGAGGGTCTGCGGCACCTGCAGGGTTGCTACATCGACATCGACGGTCCGCGCAGTCTGTACCGCGTGCTGCGGCGCCGGCTGCGGGACGCCGGCGCGGTGCGACGCAGCGCATGAAGCGCGTCGTCAGCTTCCGGCAGATGAAGGACGGCACCAAGGAGGACTATGTCCTGCTCGATGAGTCCGAGCGCCGCTACGCCCTCGGGCTCGCCGACCGAGTCCTGGAGGGCCTGCGGCGGCTGGACCATTCCCTCGAAGGCTACCCGGTGAGCCGGCTGGGCCACTCGCTGCAGGCGGCTACGCGCGCGCTGCGCGACCGGGCCGACGAGGAGCTGGTGGTCGCGGCCCTGCTGCACGACATCGGCGACGAGCTGGCGCCCTACAACCACGCGGAGGTCGCCGCCGGGATCCTGCGGCCGTACGTGCGCGAGGAAGTGGCCTGGATCGTCGCGCAGCACGGCCTGTTCCAGAACTACTACTACGTGCATCACTTCGGCGGGGATCGCAACGCGCGCGAGCGGCTGCGGGGCCATCCCGCCTACGATGCCTGCGTGCACTTCTGCGCAGCCTGGGACCAGAGCTCGTTCGATCCCGACTACGCGAACGAGCCGCTCGCGACCTTCGAGCCGATGGTGCGGCGGATTTTTGCCCGCGCACCCCACGACCCGCGCTATACGGCCGCGCCGCTCGGATAGCGCGCCGACTTCCCGAGGGAGTTTGCATGCTATCGCCGCGCCTGCTGCTGTCCGGAGTTTGCTTGCTGTACGCGGCGCTGGTGTGCGCGGAGGTGCCCCCCGGCCTCAAGCCCTACGTCAAGGAGGAAGCGCCGGTACTGGTGCTGAACCACGTGCGTGTAATCGACGGCAGCGGCGCGGCGCCGCGCGAGGACCAGCGCATCGACATCGTGTCCGGCCGCATCGAGCGCGTGCAAAGCGCCAAGCTGCGCAACGCCTTCCCGCGCGGCGCCAAGGTACTCGACCTCCGCGGCAAGACGGTGATGCCCGGCCTGGTCGGTATGCATGAGCACTTCTTCTATCCCTTGCCGGGCGCGGTGCCCGACGGCGTACCTCTGTACGGCGAGATGGCTGACAGCGCGCCGCGCCTGTACCTGGCGGCGGGCGTCACCAGTGCGCGCACCACCGGCAGCGTCGAGCCGTACGCGGACTTGGCGGTGCGGCAGCTGATCGATGCCGGCAAGATCCCGGGGCCCAAGTACGACATCACCGGACCCTACATCGGCGACCTGCTCGGTCGCATTCCGCAGCTGCACACACTTTCCGGTCCGGAGGATGCCGCACGCACGGTCGACTACTGGGCCGAGGAGGGTGTGACCTCCTTCAAGGCTTACATGTCAATCAAGCCGGACGAGCTGCGCGCCGCCGTCGAGCACGCCCACGCGCACCATCTGAAGATCACCGGGCATCTGTGCGCCGTGGGCTTCAGCGAGGCTGCCGCAATCGGTATCGACAACCTGGAGCACGGCATCGTCGTCGACACCGAGTTCTACCCGGACAAGAAGCCCGGCGTCTGTCCGTTCCGCGAGGCGGTCAAGGACCTCGCCGAGCGCGTCGACATCGAGAGCGCGCCGGTGCAGGACATGATCCGCACGCTCGTGACGCACCACGTCGCGATCACCTCGACGCTCGCGGTCTTCGAAATCTCCGTCCCCAACCGGCCGCCTCTCGAGCGGGAGGCGCGCGTGCGGCCGGCGCTGACACCGCAGGCCTGGTCCGCCTACCTCCAGACCCGCGGCGAGATCGCGCAGCAGAACCGGCCACAGGCTGCCGCGCTGCTGAAGAAGGAGATGCAGTTCGAGCGCGATTTCGTCAAGGCGGGCGGGCTGCTGCTGGCCGGCGCTGATCCCACCTCCTTCGGTGGCGTGCTGCCGGGCTACGCCGACCAGCGCAACCTCGAGCTGCTGGTGGAGGCAGGCTTCACGCCAGTCGAGGCGATCCGGATCGCGACCCTGAACGGCGCGATCTACCAAGGCAAGGAGCTGAGCGTCGGCTCGATTGCCGGCGGGCGCGCTGCGGACCTGGTGGTGGTAAACGGCAACCCGGCCGAGCGCGTCGACGACGTGGAGAACGTCGAAACGGTGTTCAAGGACGGACTCGGCTACGACCCCGTCAAGCTCGCTCAGTCGGTGCAGGGACTGGTCGGGTTGCGCTGAGACCGCCGCGCGCCGCCCCCAGCATCAGCGTGGCGGCGTACAGCACCACCACGACGACCAGCCATCGCAGCCACGTCAGCGGCAGCGACTGGACGACGTAGGCGGCGAGCAACACCCCGGGAATACCACCGAGCGCCAGACCGAGGGCGGCGCGGGCGTGGTAGCGCCCGGCGCGGATGAAGCGCAGCGCGCCCACCGGCATGAGCGCTGCACAGGAGCCCATCATGATGGGGAAGGCGGCGAGCGGGTTCATGCCCAGCAGGCACACCAGAATGAGGCAGGGTGCGTACAACCCGATACCAAGCGTCATGAGCGCGCCCAAGAAGAAGTTGACGGCAATCGCGAACAGCAGCCGCCCTCCGGTGAAGCCGAGCGCCTCGCCCCCGCCGGGCAGCCAGCCGACGTTAGCCGCCAGCATCAGACCGGCGGCGACGGTCAGCGCCAGGCCCATGCCGAGCTGCACGGCACGGCGCGGCAGGCGCGCCACGATGCCGGCGCCTATCCAGGCACCGAGGATGGCGGCGGCGATCATGCCGACCAGCGTGGTCAGGTCCACCGTTACGGCGGCGATGAAGATCAACGCCTCGGTGAGCGCCGGCAGGGCGTGACCGGAGTTGAGGGTGCCGGGAATCTCCTCATCCGGCACCCGCCGCAGCAGCCTGAAGGCGGCGGTGGTGGGCGCAAAACAGCCGATGCCGAGCGTGTCGAAGAAATTGAGTACGAAGCCGAGCAATACGTCCACCGGACGCGGTGCGTGCCCGTGCGGCGCCGGGCGCCGCCGCTCGAGTGTGATCCAGCGCCAGATGTAGGCCAGCGCCAGCAGCGCCAAGGCTGTCAACAGCAGCCGCGTACCAAGACTCACCTGGGCATCACCATCTCTCTGGCGGCACGCATCGGGCAAAGATACCCTGCGGCGCAGCGTTTGGGGCAATATCGGCCGGCCGCGTCACACAGGATCTTGAGGACCTAACCGATGAGCCAGGGCTCCCATCAGCACGGCGAGGATGCGCGCAACCGTGACATCCTCATCTACGTCAACGGCGACCTCTGCCCGCGTGAACGGGCGGTCGTGTCGGTGTTCGACTCCGGGTTCATCCTGGGCGACGGGGTCTGGGAGGGCTTGCGGGTGCACCGTGGCCGCATCGCGTTCCTCGACATGCACATGGATCGCCTGTACGAGGCTGCCAAAGCCATCGATCTCGACATCGGCCTCGACCGGGCCGCGCTGCGCGAGGCGCTGTACCGCACGCTGCGCGCCAACCGCATGGATGAAGGCGTCCACATCCGTCTCATGGTCACGCGTGGACTGAAGAGCACGCCATACCAGGATCCGCGCGCCTGCATCGGACCCGCCACCGTGGTGATCATTCCCGAATACAAGCTGCCGCGCCCCGAGACGCTGACGCGCGGTCTGCGTTTGTTTACCGTGCACGTGCGGCGCGGTGCACCGGACGTGCAGGATCCGAAGCTCAACTCGCACTCCAAGCTCAACTGCATCACCGCCTGCATCCAGGCGACCAAGGCGGGCGCGGACGAGGCATTGATGCTGGACCCGCATGGCTTCGTCGCCACCTGCAACTCGACGCACTTTTTCATCGTGCGCCGCGGCGAGGTGTGGACTTCGAGCGGCAAGTACTGTTTGGCCGGCATCACGCGTGCCAACGTGCTCAGGGCGTGCCGCGAGCACGGCATCCCGGCCTACGAGAAGGATTTCAGCCTGACCGAGGTGTACGGGGCGGAGGAGGCCTTCGTGACCGGCACCTTTGCCGGCGTCGCACCGGTCATCGACGTGGACGGACGCGCGATCAGCGCGGGGCGCGGCCCGATGGTGGAACGTCTGCAACGCCTGTATCTGGAGCTCATCGAGCGCGACATCGCCGGGCAGACCCACTCGTGACGCCGCTGCGTCTGGCGATGTGGTCGGGGCCGCGCAATATCTCTACGGCGATGATGCGCGCCTGGGAGAACCGCGGCGACTGTACCGTGGTCGATGAACCGCTGTATGCGCACTATCTGGCACGTACCGGCCTCGACCATCCTGGGCGCGAACAGGTCATCGCCGCCGGCGAGAGCGACTGGCGCAAGGTGGCCGCGCTGCTCACCGGACCGGTGCCGGGCGGCAAGGCGGTCTTCTATCAGAAGCACATGACGCATCACCTGCTGCCCGATATCGAGCGTGCCTGGCTCGGCCAGCTGGCGCACGTGTTTCTGATCCGCGACCCGCGCGAGGTGCTGGCCTCCTACGTCAAGAGCCGCCCGACGGTTACCGCGGAAGATATCGGCGTGGCGCAGCAGCTGGAGATCTTCGAATACCTGCGGACGCTCGGCCACCGCGCCCCGCCGGTGATCGACGCCGGCGAGTTCCTGGGCGCTCCGGAGGCACAGCTGCGCGCGCTGTGCGCGCTGCTCGGCATCGATTTCACGTCGCGCATGCTGCACTGGCCGCCGGGGCCGCGCGCCAGTGACGGAGTATGGGCGCCGTACTGGTACGACAAAGTTCTGGCCTCGAGCGGGTTCGAACCGCGGCGCGCGCGCGAGCTGCGCGTGCCACAGGAATATCGCAGTCTCATCGAGACGGTCATGCCGGCGTTCGAGACGCTGTTCGCGCGGCGCCTGCTCGCCTAGTCCCGCGCGCGCGTTCCGTCGCGTGCGGTCATCAGTTACCCGCGGCTGAGTTGCGGCGTCCGCTGCGCCTGCTGCCACGTCAGGTACGAGTTCTGCTGTTCGCCGCCGAGCAGGCCGGCGCACCCGATCGCGCCAGTGCGCACCACCTATGCCGAGGGGGTGAGGCGCCAGTACACGGCATAGCGTTCGTCGAAGATGCGATTGAGCGGTGACAAAACCAGCGTCTGGCGCTGACCGATGGTAGTGAACTCGAGCGGGCGCCCGGGAACCGGTGCCAGCCAGCTCGTCGGGTCGTTGCTCGGGGCGATGATCGGCGGCGCCTCGATCGGCTCGGCCGTGTATTCGGGCACTTTGCGCGGCTGGGTCGGCGCGGCACGCAGCGTGACGGCGGTCAGTCCCGCGCGGCCGAGGCGGCCGGCCAGCACCAGCGGACCGTACATGACGGCCTGCAGTGCCGGGTCGTCCGGCATCGGCGCGGCGTGCAGGTGCATCGACAGCTGCAGGGTCACTTCGTCCCCGTCGCGCCAGCTACGCGCCAGGCTGAGGTAGTCCCCCGGCGGCGTGTCGCCTGCGAGGGTCGCGCCGTTGAGGCGCACGAGCACGTCGCGGCTCCACGATGGCCTGCGCAGGCGCAGCGCGAAGCGCGTTGGGCGCGCACTGTGCACGCGCAGCCGCACGGTCGTGTCTTCGGGGAAGCGAGTTTCCTGCACCAGGCGCACGCCGCGCTCCTGCCAGTCGAGCGTCGACGGCACGAACAGGTTGACGTACACCCCATGGGCATCATGAAAGTAAATGCTGTCCCCGAGTGAAGCGAAGGACTCGGCCATGCTGCCCGTGCAGCACCAGAAGTCGTGCAGCGGCGTGCCGAAGAGCTTCCAGTATCCGCTCTGCAGCGGCAGGTAGTAGAGCTTGTCGCCGTCGTCGGGGTGCTGCACGCCGAGGATGCCGTTGTAGTAGGTGCGCTCGAGGTAGTCGGCGAGCCGCACGTCCGCGGTCCAGCCGTACACGTGACGCGTGAGCTTGCGCATGTTGTACGTAACGCACGACTCCTCGGTGTACCCGGACAGCTCATGAGCCAGCACACCCGGTGGCGTATTCCACGACTCGCCGTTGCTCGTCCCGCCGGTGCAGTAGCTGCGCCGTTCGGCGACGGTGTGCCAGAAATGGGCGGCGACATCGTGCAGGTGCGGGGCGCCAGTGAGCTCATAGCCGCGCGCCGCACCGATGATCTGCGGGATGGTCGTGTTGGCATGCAGCCCCTGCAGTTCGTCGCGCCCGGCTGCCAGCGGCGCGAAAATACGCTCGCGGTCGAAGCGCTGGGCGAGGGCGCGCCAGCGTGGCTCAGCGGTTGCCGCGGCCAGGTTGTAGAGCAGCTCGTTCATGCCGCCGTACTCGCGCTCGATGACTCGTGCCATCTGCTGCGCGTCGAGCGGCCGCGTCCAGCGCTCGGTCCAGCGCGCCATGCCGAGGAGCGTGGTCAGCGCACCGGGATCGCCGCTCAGGGTGTGGGTGTCCAGCAGTCCGGCCATGATCTTATGCAGCGTGTAGAAGGGTGCCCAGGCCGGCTGACCGGCGCGCAGCCGTGTAAACAACTCCTCGGGAAAGGCGCTTAGATAGCCACTGCCGAGGGCCGCCTGACACTTGGCGAGCTCGGCGCACACTTGCACGCCGCGCGCACGTACCGCGGCGTCGTCGGTGTGCGCGGCCAGCTGCGCGCAGGCCGACAGATAATGTCCGGTGAAGTGGCCCCGCAGCTCATTGTCAGGCGCTTCCCAGCCGCCGAGCGGCTGCGCGCCGCTCGGCAGTCCGGCCGTGATGCGGAACATGTGCAGCAGACGGTCGGGGTCGAGACCCATCAGGAACTGCCGGTTGACCTCGAGTGCGGCGCGTGCCGCCCCGGGCCCGAGGCGCACCGCATGCAAGGGGAAGGGCTGCACTCGGATGCGCTGCGACCGTGCCAGCGCCGCGAGTGTCAGGTGTGGCCACAGCGAGCCAGCGGCGGTGCCGAGGGCCGTCATCGACAGGAACGCGCGGCGCGCGAGCGTCATGCGTACTTCCAACAGTCTGTTACTACGTCGTGGCTGCTGTACACGGCTGGCACCTTGCTATCCTAGCGCTTTTGATCGTTGGGACCCGCACCATGTCCGCACACCTCTTCCGCACGAGCCTCGCCGCCGCACTGCTGGCCGCGGCTGCCTGGGCGACACCGCCCGCGCCGGCGCCGGCGCGCACGCCGATCACGCACGACAAGCTGTGGATGATGCAGCGCGTCGGCACACCGCAGGTCAGTCCCGACGGCAAATGGGTGGTGTTCTCGGTACTCGAGCCGGCCTATGACCAGGACCAGGAGGTGAGCGATCTGTGGCTGGTGCCGGCGGATGGCTCGGCACCGCCGCGCCGCCTCACACACACCAAGGCGCCCGAGAAGGGCGTCGACTGGTCGCCCGACAGTCACCGGCTCGCCTTTGCCACCAAGCGCGAGGGCGACGAGCTCGAGCAGATCTACATACTCGACCTTGCCGATGGCGGCGAGGCGCGGCGGCTGACGAACGTCTCTACGGGTGCGTCCAATCCACGCTGGCGCCCGGATGGACAGGCGCTCCTGTTCGAGTCCTCGGTGTAGCCGCACGCACTCGATGACGAGGCTAACAAGAAAATCATTGCCGAGCGCAAGGCGCGCAAGTACAACGTGCGCGTCTACGAGCACTTCCCGGTGCGCTACTGGAATCAGTGGCTGGATGACCACCAGCCGACGATTCTGGTGCAGGAAGTCACCGAAGGCGCCAGCGCGCACGACGTCCTGTCCGCCACGGCGCTGGCTCGGACGCCGGGATTTTCCGGAGTAGAAGGCGAGACTAGCGTCTCGCTGGAGCCGCTCTGGAGCCGCGACGGGCGCGAGATCGTGTTTGCCGCGACCGCCGAGCGGTGGAACTCCGCCGCGGGGCCGGTGGGCTATCACCTGTACCGGGTGCCGGCCAGCGGCGACGCCGAGCCGCGGATCGTCGTGCCGGCGAGCGGGGTGTATCACGACGCGATGTTCGCGCCCGACGGCAAGTCGCTGTACTTCAAGTACGCGCCGCAGGATGCGGAGGTGTACCACCAGCAACGCCTCGAGCGCGTCGCGTGGCCCGCCGGAGGCGCGGCGGTCGCAGTGACGCGCGACTTCGACAAGGAGATCGAGGCTTTCGCGCTCACGCCCGACAGCCGCACGGTCTACCTGCTGACGCCTGAAGCCGGCCGGCAGAACGTGTACCGGGTGGCGGCGACGGGCGGGGCGCCGGAGCAGGTCATCACCCCCGAGGTGGGCGGCTACACGGCCCTGGTCAGTGCCGAGAAGGCCGCGCATCCGGTGCTCATCGCCAGCTACGGCAGTTCGGTCAATCCGGCCGAAGTCGTGCGCCTCGAGCCGGCGGCGCGCCGACACGTGAACCTGACGCACATCGACACGGCGGCGGCGGCGGCGATTGACTGGCAGCCGCCGCAGCACTTCTGGTTCACGAGCGCCGGCGGCCGCGCCATCCACAGCATGATCGTGCTGCCGCCGGGCTTCGACGCCGCGAAAAAGTACCCTCTGCTGGTGTTCATCCACGGCGGCGCCGCCAGTCACAACCCCGACCAGATCGGTCTGCGCTGGAACTATCACCTGCTGGTGGCGCCGGGCTACGTGCTGCTGATGAGCGACTACACCGGTTCGACGAGCTTTGGCGAGAAGTTTGCTCAGGCGATCAAGCTTGACCCGCTGAAGACCCCTGGGGAGGAGATCAATCAGGCAGTCGACGAGGCTCTGCAGCGCTACGCGTTCATAGACGGCACGCGCATGTGCGCCGCAGGCGCAAGCTACGGCGGGCATCTCGCCAATTGGATCGAGGCCACCACGACCCGCTATCGCTGCATCGTCAGTCACGCCGGCGAGGTCGACCTCACCACGCAATGGGGCGAAAGCGACTCGATCTACAACCGTGAGGTGACCAACGGCGGTCCGCCCTGGGCAGGCGATCCCATCTGGCGCGTGCAGAGCCCGATCACGTATGCGGCCAACTGGAAGACGCCCATGCTGCTCAGCATCGGTGAGCG
>Ga0070681_10007324_pt1 | contig 10775 bp, 10 predicted proteins | sample KBSC83BmetaG_FD_65650 | JGI IMG/M metagenome (GOLD analysis project Ga0070681, IMG submission 65650) | Corn rhizosphere microbial communities from Kellogg Biological Station, Michigan, USA - KBS C8-3B metaG | ecosystem: Host-associated > Plants > Roots > Rhizosphere | place: USA: Michigan...
ATAGGCGGGAAGTGCGTGGGCGGGACCCCCGAAATCGATGCGCCTCACGCGGTGGAACCCGCACCGGCTTCACTTCAACGCTGCTTCCCAACCGCTCATCACCGTGAGGGGTGCCGAATCGCTTGTGCGTACGTTCACGAGAAATCGTCCATCCGGCGCGACGTCGTATTGATGCCCAACGAGCGCAGCGCCCACGATGCGCGTCTGCGCCACCGTTCTCGTCGCGCCGGCCTTGCCAGAACCTGCGTCGAATTCGACAGCCATCAGCTTTTTTTCGCCACTGATGTAAAACAGCCGCCGTCCATCGCGACTCCATCGGGGCTGACCCGCGTTCTCCGCGACCATGACACGATCGGACCCGGAGAAGGACTGCACCACGAGGCCATCTCTGCCGATGTAGGCGAGCCACGCTCCATCCGGCGAGAGCTGTCCCTCTGCTCCCGGTCCGAGTTCCGTCACGTGCTGTGGATCCTGCGAGGAGAGCGCGAGCGAAACGACGCCGTGCTGCGTGCCGAAAAAGAGAATTCGACCATCCGCAAGCCATGCCGTCGGATTGCCTCGGCGCGACGCGCGTCGTGGTGCGCCGGAACCATCCGCCGGCACACGATATATACCTCCGCCTGAGGAGTACGCGATCTGCCGCCCATCGGCGGACCAGACCGGAAAGCGATCGTTGGGGCCGTCCGTGATTCGAGTCGTAACATCGCGTTCAGGGTCGCGCACGCAAATGGAAATCGTGCCGTTCGCCGGGCCGTCGCAGGAGCCCGCGATGAGTCGCCCGTCCGGCGAGATCGCGGGGCCGCCGTATCTCATTCCGGGCAAAGCCCCCTGCTCCCGTCCTGAGTCATCGAGCCAGATCAACTGCGTTGGCAGATCGGAAAGCGATTGAAATACGAGCGCGCCGTTCGGGGACGCCGTGAGAGCCGACGGAAAAAACGCTGGCGCCCCTGCCAGCTCGACTGCTTCCAACGACTGGGGCGGACCGCGGGTGCGCAGGGCGGAGCGATCGAACGCTTGCGCATACAGCACGCCTGCGCGCACATAAAGCAAATGATCGAGAGCGTACGTCACCGAGCGGGAACCCTCCCACTCGATCTCGACCGACTCCAGGGTATCGAGGGATCCGGCGCGAAGCGCGGGCGCGTTGTCGCTCGGGCGCGCATCGCTGAAGGCGACAAACAAAAAATGACGGTCGTCCGGCAGAAACACGGGCCATCGATGTCCGTTGAACGCCTCGCGCGCGGACACTGAGGTGACTGCTATCGGCGTCCCGCCGGCTGCCCCGATGCGATAGAGCGGGCCGTTCACGTCTGGCGCGAAGACTATAACGCCTTCACTGCTCCACGCGCCGCCACTCGGCCGGCGCGCATTCGCGATGGCGCGAACAGAACCGCCCGCCACGTCCAGCACCTTGAGCTTGCCGTCCGCGAAGAAGCCGAGATTTCTCATATCGGGGGACCAAAAAGGAAGACTGGCGCCCTCCGTTCCTGCGACCTCTGACGGCATCGTGCTTGACATGGACCGGATCCACAGCGAACGCGAACCGTCCACGCGCTCGGCGACGAACGCGAGCTGAGTGCCGTCACGAGACAGGGCAAGGCTATATGGGACGAACGTCCTTCCCGCCGGAGGCAGGAGCGATGAACGAATCAGCGGTTCGAGGTTTTTCGCTGCCGGTCGGACACTCATCCACCAGCCCACCGCAAGCGATATAACGAGCGCGATCGTGAGCGTGGGTATCCAGTGGACAGCATTTCGCGCCGGCGCCGGCGCGGATGTGGGTGATGCCGAGGCCAGCGACCGATCTATATTGCCGATGAACCGATAGCCTCGCTTTGGCAGTGTCTCGATGAACCGCGGTTGCTCGGCGGAGTCGCCCAGGGCATCGCGCAGGCGGTTGATCGCCTTGTTCAGCCCCCGATCGAAGTCGACGAACGTGTCGGTCGGCCACAACTTCTTTTGTAGCTCTTCGCGCATGACAACCTCGCCGGGCCGGCCGAGCAAGACGGCCAGGACCGCAAAGGGCTGCTCTGCAAGCCGCAACCGGGTGCCGTCTTTGCGCAGCTCACCCGAATGCAGGTCCACCTCGAACGTGTCGAACCGGACGAGCCTCGATGCACTGTCCGCGCTCGGTATGGCCATCGCCGCTTCCTGTTGACGCCTTGATTGCCCGCAGTCTAGCCCTGGAAGACCGCGGCCACATAAATGGAATGCCGCCGGTATCGCTCTTCTCATGGTGATGCGCGGACAGTCCGCCGATCAACCCGCCACCGGAGAGCCTTCGTGAACATCACCGCCACTGCCGGGCAAGCACGGCGCTTCTATGTTCTGATGGGCTTAATCATGGCAGGAGTCGTGCTGCTGGGTTTCGCCCGGACGTACTACCTCAAGGAGTGGTTTCACACTCCTGCCCTGACATTGCGCCTGCACCTGCACGCATTCGTGCTGACGCTCTGGCTCGCGCTATTCGTCATCCAGGCGAAGCTGATAGCTGTCGGCCGGCGCAGGCTCCACATGACTCTGGGTGTCGCTGGCATCGTACTCGCGGCGCTCGTGGTGGTCGCCACCTTCGCCGCCGCAATCGAGGCCGCGCGTCTCGGAGGCGCCCGGGGTGGCATCACAGCTGCCGATCGCCTGTTCAGCAGCGTACTGGCTGTTTCGACGTTTGGCGTATTCGTCACACTGGGGGCCACGTTCCGCAAGCAGGGGGAGATCCACAGAAGGTTCATGCTCCTCGCGACCATCGCCGTGATCGGGCCCGGCGTGACGCGGGCCGTTGTCCTGCTCGCCGGGCACCCGATACGGGATTCCCATGTTGCAGTGATGTTCTTGCTCGTCTCGTCGGCGTTATTCAACGACTGGCGGACACGAAGCCGCATTCATCCGGTCCTGCTGGGCGGAGGGTTGTTTCTCATCGCCTCACAACTGACGAGGCGCATAGCCGGCGCGACGGAGGTCTGGGCTCACATCGGAAACTGGATGATTTACTGAGTTGCTCTGCCTGTGCAAGACATCATGCATTTCGCGATCGACTGCAGCGTCCGGATGAGGTCTGCCGCTTGGAGCGAGCCGCACTTTCACGCGCGCCTTCAAGTTGCCGGTTTTGACGGCGGGGGAGGCGCGGCTCCGCCCGGGCCCATAACGCGTCCGTTCGGCAGCGTGAGTCGAACCAGGCTTCCGCTGGGTGCTCCGTTCTTCTGCGGATGGATGACAGCCGTGACCTTGTCGTTTGGCCTCAGCATGCTGCTCTTCCACCCTGTTCGGGTCAGCATTCCAGGTGTACCGGCCTCCAGACTCCACTCCGTTGTAGCCCCCTTGCTGTCAGGAACCAGGATCTGGATCCACACATGAGGGTTAGTCCATTGAAACTCCTTGACCACGCCCACGAGCGTTGCCTCCTTGTCGAGGTCGAACATTGCGAAGGAGTGGTGGCCCCAGGCAGAGGCGCCGACCAACACGATCACGGAAAGCGCCAGGATTTTCCTCACGGCTCTCATGGCTTGCTCCCAACGCGACCCTCAGCGTCGTTTCGAGTGTTGTCGTCGCAGAAGAATTCGAGCACCTCAAGATCCGGACGTCGCTGCCAATAGTGCCGGACGGTAAACGGGCGGGTGTAAGTCTTCAGATCGTCGATCGTGATCTCATCCTCGAGGTACTCGCCGCCGCCCACGAGTCGGATGCGCTCGACCATGTGCAGTTGGTCGCTGACCGGCAGGCGCGGCGCATTGTCGGTCGGTGAGTCCGCCGCGCCGGACCTGTAATTATTCAATGGCCTGCTCCTGCCATTCGTGCCAACCGTATCCACGACCAGCGTATCTGCCTCCCAGTGGCCCACTGAATGCCCGAGCCATGTGGGATCAAGCTCCACCGGATGCTTGCGTCCGTCGGTGTAGATCCGCCGCGGAACGGGACTGGGTTCGAACAACAGCACCAGCCCCTTGGTGGCCCTGGCGATCTCCAGGGGAAACAGGCTCGTGCCGGCCATGACAGACATCAGCCCGCCCGGCTTGCAATAGTCGGACGTGTCGGGCGTGCTGATTCTTTTCGACTCTGCGGCACCCCAAGGCGTGAATTCGACTCTAGGCCAAGGCGTGTTGCGATACCGGGGATCGACATCCGGGTAGCCGCCCGTGCCCAGCCAGACGCCCCAGATATTGGGTGTTCCCGGAAGCAGATCCGGTTCAGCCGCACAGCTGAAGGAACTCGCGACAAAGATCGTCAGGAGCGACGCGACCCTCAGAACACCCTGGATTGTGCGGCAGGAAACGCGATGAGCACCGGCCATGTTGTGTCCCCCTGAACGGTCGGGTCGGTGGAGTCAGGCGGAGCTGCCCGTGCCCTCAACCGACATCCAGATTACTCGCCTTCTTCGGCTAGAACCGGCGGAGAGTTTCCATTCGGAGTAGACGTATAGGAGCCGCGACGTTCTCGAAGGCGTCAACTTCTTGATCTGCCAAGAGAAACTAACTCAGTGCGTCCAGTCCATCGTTCATAGAAGAGGCCTGGATTTGCCGTCGACGCAGCCGCTCAAGAGCCAGTCCGGCGCCGGACAGGATCAGCAAGACGAATTCCGCGGCGAGTACTGTCCGGCTCTCCACCAGAGTGCCATCCTGATAGATGCCGAAGGCTCTCACGAGGAGTACCACGCCGATTACGATAATGACAAAGCGCAGGCCCGCCACACGGCGCGCGCTCGACAGCAGACAGACCACGATGAAGATCGCGCACGCCAGCGGAAACGCGCCGAAGCTGGCCCGCATGTTCGTAACAGCGAGCGGCGACTGAAGCGCCATATCGGAAGCCGCCGCGGCCCCCACAGGATTGGCGATGAACTTCACTCCGATCATGGTGAGGATGAATGCCGCGAGTACCAAAACCACGCGACTGAACCAGGAGGCAAAATGCGGCATGCGATCCCACCACACAGGGGCCTGAAGCCCAAAGCCCATCCGGCGAATGAGCCCATCCTTGAGTACAACGCTGTGGTACAGGACCGCGAGTAGATGCAGCGCGATGAGAGCCATCAGGAAGCGCGACAGGAAATAGTGCACGCTGCGAAGGGGCCACGCCCAGAAGTCGTGCGGAATGCCAGGGTGAGCACCCACCAGCACTCCGATCACCCCAGCTTGCATGGCCATGAACAGCCCACTTGCCGCCATCAACATGACGGCAGAGTAGAACGTTCCGTGCGACAACCACGCCAGACGGTCAAGCCAGGGATTGCCCGCTGAGGCCGCCGGCGGATGCGCCGTAAGGGAACGCACTAACAGCCGCACTCCCGTCAGCAAGAGGATCGTCAAACCGGCGGTCATATGAGCACGAAGCGCTTCGACCTTCTGCGGCGACGCATTTGGAATGTGCACCATCTTCAGGGCGCCGAAAAACAGAGCGCCACCGATCAGAAAGGCGAGCCCCCAGTGCAGCGCAACGAGCATGGGGTGGTAGCGCGTAACCGCGTTCATGATGCTCCTCCAGGAAACGAACCACACGCGCCCAGCCCATACTGCAATGGCCGAGCGAAAACACAGTCGCCTGTCTCAGGCACCGTGATCGGCTCGCGACGACGGCAAGGGCGGCAAGTGTGCAAGCTTCTCGGGATTGGTCACGATATAGATATGGCGAACCCGTCCCGCGCTCAGGTCCAGCGAGACCACTGAGTAGGGATGCTCGGCCAAATAACTGACAACGCCCAGCTCGCCGTTGATCTCGGTGATACGGTTGACGAGATGCGGAGGCACGAACTTCTTTCTTGCCCCGATGAGTCCGCGAGCTACTTTGTCAGCGCCATGGATTTGCTTCGGCAGTGCCGGCGCTTGCCCTCCCCCGTCAGAGTGAAGCACCGCGTCCTCCGCGAGAAGCGCGATCAATTCTTCGAGATCACCATCGGCAGTTGCGCGCAGAAACTCGCGCAATAGAGCCTCGCGCTGCTGCGGAGAACTATCGAAGCGTGGGCGGTCCGCGGCGATGTGCTGCCGCGCCCGCCGCAGAACCTGTCGGCAGTTGGGCACGTTGTGCCCCACGATCCGCGCAATGTCGCAGTAGTCGTAATCAAACACATCCCGCAGCACGAATACTGCCCGCTCCGTCGGCGTCAAACGCTCCAGCAGCAGCAGGAATGCCATCGAGAGGGACTCATCGACTGCCGATTGCGCATCGCTGCTTCCTTCGGCTCCGGTAAGCAGGGGCTCAGGAAGCCACTGGCCGACGTACTGCTCACGGCGGACCCGCGCCGACTGCAAATGATTGATGCAAAGACGGCTGATCACCGTAACAAGGAACGCCTGCGGTGATTTAACTTCGACGTCCGAGCACTGCTGCCAGCGGATAAAGGTCTCCTGCAGCATGTCCTCGGCATCGGCAACGCTGCCGAGCATACGGTATGCAATCGAGAACAAGACGGCGCGGTGTCGCTGAAACATGGCCAGCCGCGGCAGGGAACGCGCTTCGGTGACGCCCTCTATCGAGCGACCGAGCTTGGTGAAGTCGGGATCTTTGGGATCGGATCTGGCCATCCACAATCGCCCTTACATGCGGTGTGACGCTGTCGTTAGACCGGCCAACTCACGGTTTGTGACAATCCGGCGTGCTCGTCGATGGTGCAGGCGATTGCAGCTGAGGCTCATGCCGTTCGGAGGCGCTGCGCCATCCGGCTTTCTGGAGCGCCTCGTTTGCCTGGTCCCAGGATACTCGTCGCGCACCGGGCCAAAAGAAGGACCCAGGACGCTTGCGTTCGAGTTTCAGTATATGGCAGACGAGCCACACGAAGAAATTACGAATGTGGCGCGCGGTCCCGCCTTGAACGATAAACAGCGTCTGCCTGTCATCCGGATAGCTGAAGAAGCCAACGCCGCGGCGCCCAATTGCGATGCCTTGTCCGAACGTTGAGAAGCTGAAGGGCGGCAGCGTCCGCTTGCCCTTCCGCTCCAGAATGACATCCGCGGCGTAGGCCCCTGAGACCAATGCGGTGTATGCCGACAATCGATAGGGTGCACCGGTCGGCGCGATCGGGCGGGCGGCATCGCCGACCGCGAGGACATGCGGGTGAGAAATAGATCGCAGGCTGGCGTCAACCCAGACTCGGCCGAGTTGGTCGGTCGCCAGGCCCGCCCGGCGGGCAAGTGGTGCGGAGCGCAGCCCGCTCGACCAAACACAGAGGTCGCAGGCCAGGGTTCTACCCGACTCAGTAACCACCTCGCCGTCGCGGACCGCAATGACGGTCTCGCCATCGATCAGTCTCACCCCTAAGCGGATGAGCTCGGCGCGCACGGCGTTTGTTACGCGCATTCCTCTGAAGTCTCCACATCGTGATCGACTGACCATAACGATCCCAGCGTTCGGCCAAGCGGTTTTGATTTCCGCTGCGGCCTCGATCGCGGTCTCGGCGCCACCGACTACGACGACGCAGATCGGTCGATCTCCACTCTCCCGCAACCTGAAACGCAGCGCCGCTGCGGAACGTGGACCCTCGCCCGCGTCGAGGCGATAGGCGTGCTCGGTGACGCCCGGAATTTGGTCCACGTCGGTACTCGAGCCCAGCGCATAGATCGCCTGGCTAAATTCGATTTCGCGCTCGCGAGTGTCGGTTTCGATCCGAACGCATCGCCGGCCCGTATCCAGAGACGTGATGTTGCCTCGGATGAATTCGATCGTGGTGCCCGACAGGAAGGCTGCGATTGAGGCGATGCGCGGGTTAACCATGGCCACGATACTTTCCTGGAGCCTGACGCGTTCCAGGAACTGATCGCGAGCGCTGACCAGGGCGATGCGCATGGGCCATCTCGACCGAGCAAGGCGCAGAGCGGCCATGAGCCCGGCATAGCCGGCGCCCAGGACGACAATATCGAAAGCACCCGGGATTCCTTCCGCCGGCATCGCTCTCATACTTACCTCTACCCGTCGGCTCGTGCACAGCAAGACAAACCAGGCGGTGAAAACGTGACAACGCGAACGCGTCATGTCCAGAGGTTACGGACAGATGGCGGGGTCCAGTCATCGGACGATGGACGAGTGTCGCTCACTGACGAACGAGAATGATCGTCTTGCCCTTGCGTCGCTCGGTCGGGTTTAGGGCGGCGACGGCATCGTCGAGGGTCGAGACGTTGCCGATGTTCGTCCGCAGTCGTCCGTCCCGCACCCGCTGGACGATCTCACTCAGTTGGGCGCGATCGGACTCGACAACGAAGTCGATCGCCAGCCCGGCGGCCGGCCGCTTCTCGGGCGGCCCGACGATGGACACCAGTGTTCCGCCAGCTCGAATCAGGCCTGCGGACCGCTTCCCGATGTCGCCGCCGATGACATCGAACACCAGATCGACTTCGCCGATGTCTTCCAGGCCGTCGTTGTCGAGGTCGACGAACTCCTTCGCCCCGAAGTCGAGCACTGTCCGACGGTCGGCGGCGCGTCCGGTGCCGATGACGTAGGCGCCGGCCTCTCGTGCGAGTTGTGTCACCATCGACCCCACTGCTCCGGCCGCGCCGTGCACGAGGACGCTCTGCCCCGCATGAAGTCGGCCGTGCTCGAACAGTCCCTGCCACGCGGTCAGGCCCGAGATCGGCAGGCTCGCGCCCACCGTGAAGTCGACGTCGCCCGGCAGCGGCGCGAGGTTGCGCGCCTCGACGGCCACGTACTCCGCCAGGGTGCCGTCGCGATACCAGTCCGTGAGGCCGAACACCCGCTGTCCCATCCACAGACCCGTCGTGCCATAGCCAAGGCCGGTGATCACTCCGGCCAGCTCGTGCCCGGGGATCGAGGGTGTTCGGTCACGGTCGAGGCGATCGGTCCAGGTCGAGGGCCATGCCAACTCGGTCGGGACGAATCCCGAAGCATGAACCTGGACGACGACGTCGTTTATCGCTGCCTGCGGTTCGGGCCGCTCCACCAGCTTCATCCCTGCAGTTCCTGCAGCTTGATCCGTCACCATGATCGCCTTCATTGGAATGGTCTCCTTGGTCAGTTAGCAGCTGCTTTGCGCACACCATTGGCCACCTGCTCGAAGACAACCGGCGGCTGGAGACATTCACGGGAAGCCATCGCGCCGACGCGTACTCAATAGCCGCGCCGCTTTTTCTCCTGCGCTTCCTGCTCGCGACGATCCGCATCGCGTTTCTTCTGGGCGGCTATGTCGTCCAGTCTGCGCTGCTCCACCGCCCGGTCCTGCCAATCGGGAATCTTGTTCTTGTTGAGGTCCCAGTTGAGATCCGGAATGGCCGCGCCGGGCTGACAGATGTCCGGTACGCCGTCGTTGTTGAGATCGCTGGAATCACGAAAGTCCTGCCTGCATTTTCCGAGGTAGTACGCGGCGGCGGTTCCCTGCGCACCGGAGGGAGTCGTGGCGCTTCGGGAACCCAACGGTGTACTCAACTCGGGCGATGTCGTGCGCGGAGCCTCGGAAGGGGCAGGCACCTCTATCGGGGGCGGCGGCAAGTCATCGAGAGTTCTGTCCAATACCCACGTCGAGCCGTTCCAGTAGTACCACGCATTGTTGCGGATGACATAATCGATTCGGCCGACGTCGTCGTGCCAGATCCCGTTGTTATCCACGAAATCGAGAAAGCCGTCCGGGCCGACCCGTGCACAACCCGTTCGGTAAGTCGTCGAGTAGCCTGGCTGGCCGGGAAGAAGCGCGGTGTTCACCACTGTTGTGTAATAGCAGCCGTCGCTCGCCGGAGCTCCGCGCGCTGGTGAGATGCCGGCGTGGCTCGGTGAGGCCAACGCGAGCAGCGGCGCGAGAAACAAAACCGGGTGATTCAGAGATCGATTGCAATTTGGCACGCGGGCAACCCTCGGGTAGTAACGACAAAACCGCAAACAACTAACCGGCGCTCTGTACGATGTTTGCGGCGGGTTGCGCTTATCTTGCGCGTTGGGACCCGACTGGGGTGATGTATGTCATCAGTCCGATGAAATGGCAAGCGCTCGCTGCCGATTGTTTGTTATGTCCCCGGCAAGCGCCACCTGAGCAGCGAGACTTGCCGCTTCGGCGCAAAACTTAAGCGTGACTAAAGACCTCGCACCGTCTCCGCGGTGTTAACCAGGAGCTCGTGGGCCATAACATCCGTTCATCGCTGATTGCGCGTGGGCAGGGCTTCCAGCGTCTTGCCATCGGGCGACGTGACGCGCACATAGAACCCGCCCGGCCGGCCGTCCTTGAGCGGATAGTAGACGACAGCCACCTTGTCGCCGGCGTTGAGTGAGTGCAGGCTCCAGCCCCGCCGCCCGAGCCAACTCGGACTCATGCCCTCCAGGCCCCACTCCTGCATTTTCCCTTGCCTGCCGGGCACCGAGATCCAGATGAACGTGTGCGGCTGCGTCCATTCGTACCTCTCGATCGTGCCACTCAACGTCTTCTCCGTGCCCCATTCGAACATGGCGGTCGAATGATGGGCGCGCGCGGAGTGTCCAAGGATGAGGCTCGCCACGCAAAGCCCGGTAATCAGTGACCAGTTTCTGAGCTTCACGACCTACTCTCCGGGTTTGTGCTTCAGGCTGAAGGCGGGGTTGCCGTTCGCATCCAGCGCATCGTGATTGTTCTGCTCACACACGTACTCCATGATCTTCCAATCGCGGTGTCGCTTGTAGTACACGTTCGTCGTGTAAGGCTCGACGAATACGGCTGGATCGTTACGTGTCGTCGTGATCTCCAGGGTGTCCGGATCCGCCAGGTGAATTCGCTCGGTGATGTGCAGCTTGTCACTGTGGCCATTGATGCCATTGACGGGGCTGGTTTCCGGCAGGATCGCGGAAGTCTCGACCACCAGCGTGTCATTCTCCCAGTG
>Ga0070681_10007326_pt1 | contig 10775 bp, 5 predicted proteins | sample KBSC83BmetaG_FD_65650 | JGI IMG/M metagenome (GOLD analysis project Ga0070681, IMG submission 65650) | Corn rhizosphere microbial communities from Kellogg Biological Station, Michigan, USA - KBS C8-3B metaG | ecosystem: Host-associated > Plants > Roots > Rhizosphere | place: USA: Michigan...
CCGGAAGGCAAAACCGTTGGCACGCTCGATGAGGATTTTGCGGTCGAGAGTTTGGCAGGCGACATATTTCTGCTCGGAACCACCTCATGGCGCATCCGGCGCGTGGAGGCCGGGCGCGTGCGGGTGGAAGATGCGCACGGCGCAGCGCCCTCAATTCCTTTCTGGCGCGGCGAAGCGCCGGGACGCACCGAAGAGCTTTCGCGCGAAGTATCGCGGCTGCGGGACGATATTGGTGCGCGCCCGCGCGCCGAAGCCATCGAATTTTTGATGCGCGAATGCGGACTCGACCTCCGCGGCGCTGAGCAAGCTACAGATTATGTTCTGGCGGGAAAAGCATCGCTCGGGGCGATGCCCATGCACTCGACGGTAGTGGCTGAGCGGTTCTTCGATGAGTCCGGAGGTATGCAACTGGTGTTGCACGCTCCGTTTGGCGCGCGTATTAACCGCGCCTGGGGCTTAGCATTACGCAAGCGATTCTGCCGCTCGTTTAACTTCGAATTGCAAGCCGCCGCCACCGATAACGGCATCGTTATCTCGCTGAGCGAGCAACACTCGTTCCCGCTGGATATCGTCTTCGGATTTTTGAAGTCGGCAACCGTCGAGGATGTCCTTACACAAGCGTTGCTCGACGCTCCCATGTTCACCGCGCGCTGGCGTTGGAACATTACGAGAGCGCTGGCAGTGCTGCGCTTCCGCGGTGGCATCAAGATTCCGGCGCCGATCCAACGCATGCGCTCCGACGATCTGCTGGCGGCGGTTTTTCCAGATCAGGCGGCCTGCGGTGAGAACCTCGTAGGTGAGATCCGCATACCAGATCACCCGCTGGTCAACGAGACGATCGCCAATTGCCTGCACGAGGCCATGGATCTCCATGGCCTCAAGCGCGTGCTGGATGGCTTCGCCGACGGCACGATACGCACGGTTGCCGTGGAGACGCCCGAGGCATCGCCCTTCTCCCATGAAATCCTGAACGCGAACCCGTACGCATACCTGGATGATGCGCCGCTCGAGGAGCGCCGCGCGCGCGCCGTCCAGATGCGCCGCACGCTTCCGGATCTGGCTGAAGGTGTGGGAGCGCTCGATGCCGCCGCAATCGAACAGGTGGCGTCGGAATCGTGGCCCGACGTCCGCGATGCCGATGAATTGCATGACGCGCTGCTCACCTTGATTACGCTGCCACCGGTTCCCGAGTGGCAGCATTGGTTCGATGAACTGGCCGCAACCCGGCGAGTCGTCACCATCCGCAATGGCGGAGCCGTCCTCTGGGCCGCCGCTGAGCGGGCCGGCATGGCGCATGCCGCTCGCTCGGGAACGGACGACGAACAACAGACGGCAGTCACCGAAATTCTACGCGGCTGGCTCGAATCGAGCGGGCCCATCACCGCGGCCGAACTCGCCGAACGGCTTTCGCTCCTCCGCGAACTGGTGGATGCCGGTCTCGCCCGGCTCGAAACGGAAGGACAAGTTCTCCGCGGCAGGTTCAGTCCCCGCCGTGAAGCGGGCGAGGTCGAATGGTGTAATCGCCGCGTACTGGCGCGCATTCATCGCCTGACTATCGGACGGCTGCGCCGCGAGATCGAACCCGTCTCAATAGCAGACTTTATACGGTTCCTCTTCCGCTGGCAGCATCTCGCCCCCGGTAGCCAGTTGCATGGTTTGGATGGTGCGGTTCACGTGCTTCGCCAGTTACAGGGCTACGAGATGTCCGCCGCTGCCTGGGAATCGCAGATCCTGCCACGAAGAATCGCACGATATTCACCCGACCTGCTAGATCAACTTTGCCTCTCGGGCGAAGTAATGTGGGGACGACTCTCGCCCCATCCTGCATTTGAGCGTCCTGAGCCCGGGCGCGTCCGTCCCACGCGCGTTGCGCCGATCACCATTTTCCTGCGCGAGGATTCCGGCTGGCTGCTCGCGGCGGCTCACCACGAAATCGCTTCCGTTGAAGAATCACTGTCGCATGCCGCGCGCGAGGTGCTGGCACGGCTGCGGCAACACGGCGCTTCCTTCTTCCCGGATCTCACGCGCGCAACCGGCAGACTTTCGAGCGAAGTGGAAGACGCGCTCTGGGAACTGGTCGCCGCCGGGCTGGTGAGCGCCGACGGCTTCGAGAATTTGCGTTCTCTCGTAGACCCCAAGCGCAGGCGAGGCGAGGGACGAGGCCGTAACGCGCGTCCCAGACACGCGGCAGGCCGCTGGGCGTTGTTGCGGACCGACGATGAGCACGCGCTTCCGTCCAATGAAGCCTTCGCAAATCAACTACTGCTGCGCTGGGGCGTGGTTTTTCGCGATCTGCTGGCACGCGAAACACTGGCGCCGGCGTGGCGCGATTTGCTCGTTGTGCTGCGAAAACTCGAAGCGCGCGGCGAGATCCGCGGCGGACGCTTCGTCGGCGGCCCAATCGGCGAGCAATTTGCACGGCCTGAAGCCATCGAACTATTGCGCGCCATGCGGCGGTCAAACGACGCGCCAAACAGTGTTAGCGTTGCGGCGGCCGATCCGCTGAATCTCGCCGGCATCATTCTTCCCGGACCGCGCGTCAGCGCCCTGACCGGCGAAGCCGTCGAGTTGATCGGCTCCCCGGAACTCGTCGCCTCCGGCATGTAAAATAGGCATTCTTGCCGGTCCTACACATGCGACGCATACTCTTTGTTCTCCTGTCCGCCTTGACTCTCACCGCCGCCGATTACAAGGCTGGCATCGGCCGCATCATCATCACGCCGGAAAAGCCGATCTACATGTCCGGTTATGGCGGCCGCGATCACCCATCGGAAGGCGTGATTCATGATTTGTGGGCCAAAGCGCTTGCCATCGAAGATCGTAAAGGCGCCCGCGTGGTCATCGTGTCCACCGATCTGATCGGCCTGCCGCGCAGTATTTCCGATATCGTCGCGGCCCGCGTCCAGAAGGAGTACGGGATCGACCGCGCGCATCTCGTCCTGAATTCTTCACACACACACACCGGCCCGCTCATCCGGCGCAATCTCGAAATGCTTTTCGAACTCGGCCCCGAGGACAACCAGGTCGTGTCCGATTACTCCAACAAGCTGACAGAAAATCTGGTGGCCGTGGTCGGTGCCGCGCTGAAGGATCTCGAGCCTGCGGACCTCTCTTTCGGGAACGGGCGCGCTACATTCGCCATCAATCGCCGGCAGAGCACCCCGGCCGGCATGAAGATCGGCGAGAACCCCCAGGGTCCGGGTGATCCAGACGTCCCCATCCTGAAAATCACCGCGCCGGGTGGCAAACTGCGGGGCGTACTCTTCGGTTACGCCTGCCATAACACGACGCTGACCGGCCAGTTTTATAAAATCAGCGGAGATTACTCGGGGTTTGCGCAAATCGCCATCGAGAAAGCAAATCCCGGCGCGACTGCCATGTTCCTGATGCTGTGCGGCGCGGACCAGAACCCGTACCCGCGTAGCAAGCTCGAGCTGGCCGAAGAGCACGGCGCAACTTTGGCCGCTGAAGTGAACCGCGTGCTCGCAGAAAAGCTCCAGCGCGTTCGCGGTCCGGTGCGCCCGGCGTTTCAGATCGTCGAGATCAACTTTGCCCCAAAATCGCGCGAGACGTTTGAAGCGCGGTTGAACGAATCGAATGTGTACCGCGTGCGTCACGCCAAAGCCATGCTCCGGCTTTATGATGAGCGGAATCCCATAGTCCGCTATCCGTATCCGGTGCAGGCCATTCAGTTCGGAAAAGATCTTACGTTGGTAGCACTGGGCGGCGAGGTGGTGGTTGATTACGATTTGCGCATCAAACGCGAGTTCGGCGGTAAAGGAATCATCGTGGCTGGGTATTCCAATGACGTCATGTCTTACATCCCGTCACTGCGCGTGCTCAAAGAAGGCGGTTACGAAGCCGACGATAGCATGATTTACTACGGCCTCCCGGGACCGTATGACGAGCAGGTGGAAGACCGCATCATGACCACTGTCCGGCAGGTCATGAAACGGGTCGGGCGGCGCTCACAGCCGGCGGTGCAATAGGATAGGAATATGGACGTGACCACGCTGGTTTCTGTCGAAGAATACCTGCGCACGAGCTATCCCGTTGCGGATCGCGAATATATCGACGGCCGAATTGTGGAGCGAAACGTGGGAGAAGTCGATCACTGCGATTTGCAGACTGCCGTCGCGCATTACTTGCGAACGCAGTATGTGAGGCGCGTCTGGGTCGGCGTTGCAGTTCGGGTTCAGGTCAGGAAAACGCGTTTCCGTGTACCGGACGTCACAGTGGTGTTCGGATCCAAACCCGCGGAACGAATCATCCAAACGCCACCACTCATTGCCGTTGAAGTGTTCTCGCCGGATGATCGCGCGGGTGACTTGGAAGAAAAGATCGCCGATTATCTGGCCTTCGGTGTACAGTATGTCTGGGCTATTAACCCCGATACGCGCCGCGCTTATAGCCACACGCCAACCGGCATCAAAGAAGCTAAAGATGGCGTGCTTCGGGCCGAAAGCGCCAACATCGAAATCCCGCTCTCCGAGATTTTTCAATAAGGTCACAGCCGCAGCCGCAGTAGACTGAAAGCATGCGACTGCTCGCGGCAGTTTCCGTTTCACTGTTTTTCTACGCGGCCGCAGGACGGGCGGATGTTACGCCGGATTTTCGCGATGCCGGTCTAGATTCCGGCGAATGCTATCGGGTCCACGACCTTCAGATCAATAAAGATGACCTCCATTTCTATTTGACCGACGGCTACCTGATCTTCGGAAAACCGGTCGGCGGCTTCCGGACGACGGCGGTATTTACGACTGACGTCGAGGCCGGCGATGCCGAGTTACTTTTGCTGCCGCCGGACCGAAGCGAGCGTCGTTCTCTGGCAGCCTATACCGGCAGCCCCAACCTGAATGAGCACTTCAGCGCCGCCGTTCTTTTGTTCGGCGATGATACCTATGACAACCTCATGAAGCAGATCCACGCCAGCGAGTTCAACCGGCGCAGGCCGGAGGTGGGCGCGGCAATGGCGGAAGACTGGAACTCGGTCGTGAAGAACCTGTCATCCAGCTTTGAAGCGCGGGTGTTGCTGGACTTGCTCTCACCGCATCAACGCGAGCGAGGCTGTTTCATTGCCGCCGTAAACGGCAAAAGACTCGGCAACTTCGACGTAATATATGAGCCACGTGTGGCGGAGCAGATCTCCGTTGGCCAGGTGGCATCGCGAAATGGCCTTACATTTTTCGATGTCTGGACCAGCTTCGAAGCCGGTCCTACGCGGAAAGGGCTGCGCAGCCGCCCGGCGCCTGAATTCAGCGTGAAGGACTACCGGATCCAGGCCACGCTCGCTCCGAATCTATCGCTCCGAGTCATTACTAAAGTCAAGATCGCGCCAGCGGAGAATGGGAAACGGGTGTTGCCTTTCGACATCACTCGCCGCATGCACGTCTTGTCGGCGACCATCGACGGCGCCCCCGCGGAAGTATTGCAGCCCGAAGCTTTGCGGTCAAATCTAATGCGGAATGACGGCAATGAGCTGTTTTTGCTGGTAGCGCCGCATCCGCTCGAAGCCGGCCGCGATCATGAGGTCGAGTTTCGTCACGAGGGTGCGGTAGTCGAAGACACCGGGCACCAAGTCTACTTTGTTGGCCCGCGTGGCACGTGGTATCCAAATTCCGGCACGCAATTTGCTCGTTTCGATCTGACGTTCTGGTACCCGAAGAATTTAGATCTGGTGACTCCGGGCGTCGTGGTTTCCGATAAAACCGAAGAGGACTGGCGGATCACCCGGCGCATCACCGAAGCACCCATTCGTTTTGCGGGGTTCAACCTTGGAGTCTACGAACGCGCGCGCGTGACTCGGGACAGCTACACCGTCGAAGTTTGCGCCAATCGTGAACTGGAAGACGCGTTGCGACCGCGGCCACAAACGCCTGCTGGGGTGCCGGATGCTCGCGCCCCCGGCAGGCGGCCGGGAGCCGTGCGGGTCACACCGTCTGCGCCGGAGCCTCAGGCGCCTCGGCTCCAGGAACTGGCCGGCGAGGTGGCGTCCGCCTTCGAGTTCATGGCTTCACGCTTTGGCCCACCGCCGCTTAAGAGTCTCGAAGTTTCTCCTATCCCCGGGGGCTTCGGTCAAGGGTTTCCGGGCTTGGTTTATCTCTCCACTATGTCGTACCTGCGACGGCAGGATCAGCCGATGGCCAACCTTGATTCGCGCCAGCAGACGTTTTTCATCGATCTATTGCAGGCCCACGAGACAGCCCACCAGTGGTGGGGAAACGTAGTGGTCGGCGCCGGCTATCACGATGACTGGCTGATGGAATCGCTGGCAAATTACTCAGCACTATTATTTCTCGAGAAGAGGCAGGGAAAACAGGTTGTCGATGCCATTCTGGACGCCTATCGCACACAACTCGTGGCGAAGAGCGAGGCGGGCCAGACCATCGATTCCATCGGCCCGATTGTGCTAGGCACGCGTCTTCAAACGTCGCAGGCGCCCGTCGCGTGGCATAGCATCACTTACGGGAAGGGTTCCTGGGTTATGCACATGCTCCGCGCTCGCATGGGCGAGGAGCGCTTCATCTCCATGCTCGCCGAACTGCGCCGGCGATACGAGTGGAAACCAATTTCGACAGATCAGTTTCGCCAACTCGCAGCCGAATTCCTGCCGCCGCATTCGGCCGATGCGAAGCTCGAAGCCTTCTTCGATCAGTGGGTCTACGGCACGGGCATTCCATCATTGAAACTCGACTACTCCGTGCGCGGGCGCCCACCCGCGGTAAAACTAACAGGCGCCATTTCACAAACCGACGTGGATTCCGAATTCACCACGGAGGTTCCCGTTGAAATTCAAATTGGAAAAAACACACAGTTGAAATGGGTGCGAACATCCAGCTCGCCCGTCCCTTTTGATGTTGTCCTGCGGCAGATGCCGACGAAAGTTTCGCTGGATACGTCGAACATCCTCGCTGTGCAAAGATGAAATAACCGGCTCATATGCAAGCACTCGAATTTTGGAAGGCCGTTACGATGGACCACGCTAATCTGCTCGAATCGCTGATTCAGTTATTGAACGAGCAGAAGGTGAAGTATTGCGTGATTGGGGGCCAGGCAGTCAATGCATATGCCGAACCGCTCGTCAGTTTAGATCTGGACTTAGTGGTGGCCGTCGACGATCTCAAGCGGTTGGAGCCCATATTTGATCAACGGTTCAAAGTCGATCGCTTTCCCCACAGCTTGAATATCTCTTTGCCCAATTCTGACCTGCGGGTGCAGATTCAAACCGATTCCAGATATCTTGATTTTCCGGCGAGAGCCGTTGCCCGATTGGTGCTAGGCCTGACATTGCCGATCGCGGCGTTGGACGATTTGCTCAAGGGAAAGATCTGGGCCGCGAGCGATCCGCTACGCCGGCCGACGAAGCGGAAAAAGGACTTGCTGGATATTGCGCGGTTGGTTGAGAAGTTTCCGGAGCTGCGAAGTATGGTTCCGCCGGAGCTCCTCTAGCACGCGTGCTTCTTCGCCGTCATCAACTCTTCGATATTCACTAATTCAGTAGGATAATCGCCCGTATAGCAGGCGTAGCAGTATTCGTGCTTGCGGTCGTCCTGTACGGCCTTGCGCAGCGAAGCGAGCGAGAGATACGCGAGCGAGTCGGCTTCGATGAAGCGCCGGATCTCCTCGACCGTATTATTCGCGCCTATCAGCTCATTTTTCGTCGGGGTATCCACGCCGTAGAAGCAGGGCGAGATGGTTGGCGGGCACGAAACGCGGACGTGTACTTCGCGCGCGCCCGCCTGGCGCACCATTCGCACGATCTTGCGTGACGTGGTGCCGCGTACGATGGAATCATCAACCAGCACCACGCGCTTGCCTTCAAGCAGCGCGCGCACAGGATTCAGTTTCAGCTTGACCCCAAAATCGCGAATTGCCTGGGAAGGCTCAATGAACGTCCGGCCCACATAGTGATTGCGTATCAAGGCCTGCCGGTACGGCAATCCCGATTCCGCCGCGTAGCCGATAGCGGCGGTCACTCCGGAGTCCGGCACGGGCACTACAAGGTCCGCATCCGCCGGCGCCTCGCGGGCCAACAATCGACCCAGCATCTCGCGCGATTCCTGCACCGGCCGCTCGAACACGATCGAATCGGGCCGCGAAAAATATACATGCTCGAACACGCAATGCGAGCGCGGCTGTTCCGGTGCGTACCGCTCGCGCGTGACGCCTTCCGGTCCCACGATCACCATCTCGCCGGGCACCACATCATTCAGATAGACCGCGCCCATCAGGTCGAACGCGCACGTCTCGGACGCGAATACATGAGCGATTTTTCCGCCTGAAAATTCCATTTGTCCGGTCGCCAGCGGACGGAACCCATGCGGATCTCGCGCCACGATGATGCGATCTTCAGCCAAAAATACGAGTGAAAACGCGCCCTCGAGCTGCAGCAGCGCATCGCGCAACGCAGCCGATAGCGTCCGCTCGCGTGAGTGCGCCACCAGATGCAAGATGACTTCGGTGTCACTATTCGATTGGAAGATGGATCCCTGCCGCTCCAGTTCCCGGCGCAGATCCCCCGCGTTGGTGATGTTGCCATTGTGCGCCACTGCAATCCGGCCCTTGTTGCAGGCCACCGAAAACGGCTGCGCATTGAGCAGCGCGGTGTCACCCGCGGTGGAGTAGCGCGTATGTCCGATGGCCAACTCGCCCGGCAGGGTCTCGAGTACCGGCGGAGTGAAAATATCCGCCACATGGCCCATGGATTTCTTGCAGCGGATATCCGTGCCGTCGCTCGCGCAAATGCCCGCACTCTCCTGCCCGCGATGCTGCAGCGCATAAAGGCCCAGATATGTCATTTTGGCCGCTTCCGGATGGCCGAAAATGGCGAAAACTCCGCACTCGTCGTGGAATTTATCAAACATACGTCACCCCCGCAGTTTGCTTTCCAGTGCTTTTTCGAAAATGATTCGCAACGATTCGACCCGAGCCCTGATCAAAGTGGCGCAGGCGTTCTCGCCTGTGCGCTTCTTGACCACCACCTCTTCTTTAATTGTAGCCCCCACTCGCGGCGCCTCTATCCCGTGCCGCGCCGCAATCTCAGCCACGCGCCCAGGATCCTCGGTCGAAATCAGCACCCGCGACGGCCCTTCATGAAATAGCAGCAGCTCCGGCTGGAGCCTTGATTCGATTTCTATCTCCGCGCCGACACCCGCCGGGCCAAACGAACATTCCGCGAGGGCAACCGCCAGCCCGCCATCGCTCAAGTCATGCGCCGATTCCGCCAGCCCTGTACGCGCGATTTCACGCACCGCCGACTGCACGCGCTTTTCGTAGTCCAGATCCAAAGCCGGCGGCAATCCCCATAAATCGTGCAAGACCCCTTTGGCATATTGCGTTCCACCGAATCGCACTGGATCGCAATCACCAACGCCTCCCACCAGCATCACCGCACGGCCCACCGCTTTAAAATGAATTCCGACTGGCGCGCCGGTCTTCATGACCCCGAGTACACCCATAACCGGGGTCGGCCAGATACCATCGCCCAGCGTCTCGTTATAGAGGCTCACGTTGCCGCCCGTGATCGGCACATCGAAATGACGGCAGGCGTCGGCGATGCCTTCGATCGCTTCCACCAACTGCGCCATGATCTCGGGCCGTTCAGGATTCCCGAAATTCAGATTATTGGTCGCGCCCACGGGCTCCGCACCCACTACCGCCAGATTCCTGCAGCATTCGGCCACAATCAGCTGAGCGCCTTCGCGCGACGAAAGATAGCAGTAGCGGCTGTTGCCGTCGAGCGCCATCGCCAGCGCCGCTCCCGTCTCCTTTACGCGCAATATGGCGGCGTCGGCGCCTGGCCCGGATAACGTGTTGGTCCGGACCTGGTAATCGTACTGTTCCCAGATCCAACGTTTGGAACAGATATCGCCAGACGCCAACAGCGTTTCAAGGTCACGCGTCAGATCCTGGCTAGCGAATACCGGCGCTTCCATTGGCACAGTGCGCAAGGGCTTGGTGTGCGGGCGGTCATAAAGCGGCGCGTTATCGGCCAGCGGCTGATTCGGAATTTCCGCCACAACCTTGCCGTGCTGCCGCACGCGCAGCAGACCATCGCCAGTGACCTGCCCTACCGTCACCGCATCCAGTCCCCATTTCCTAAAAACGCGGAAAACTTCCTCTTCGCGGCCCTTCTCTGCGACCAGCAGCATCCGTTCCTGCGATTCCGAGAGCATGATTTCATAAGCCGTCATACCGGTTTCGCGCTGCGGTACCCTGTCCAGCTCGATCTCGATTCCCGTGCCGCCGCGGCTGCCCATTTCACACGTCGAGCAAGTCAGCCCGGCCGCGCCCATGTCCTGGATGCCCACAATCGCGCCCGTCTGCATCGCCTCCAAGCAGGCCTCGAGCAGCAGTTTCTCGAGAAATGGATCGCCCACCTGCACGTTGGGCCGCTTCTGCTTCGATTCCTCCGTAAACTCAGCCGACGCCATCGACGCGCCATGAATGCCGTCGCGACCGGTCTTGGCCCCTACGTAAATTACCGGGTTCCCGATGCCTGCCGCCTTGGCGTAAAAAATCTCGTCTTTCTTGGCGACGCCCAGGGCGAATACGTTGATCAACGGATTCCCGTTATAGCAGGCCTCGAAAACGCACTCGCCGCCTACAGTGGGAACGCCGAAACAATTGCCGTAATGCGCGATGCCCGCAACCACACCTTCGAGAATGCGGCGGTTGCGCGCGCCGTTCAGCGGGTCGTCCGGAGGGCCGAAGCGTAGCGCATCCATCACCGCGATAGGCCGCGCGCCCATGGTGAAAATGTCGCGCAGAATGCC
>Ga0070681_10007327_pt1 | contig 10774 bp, 13 predicted proteins | sample KBSC83BmetaG_FD_65650 | JGI IMG/M metagenome (GOLD analysis project Ga0070681, IMG submission 65650) | Corn rhizosphere microbial communities from Kellogg Biological Station, Michigan, USA - KBS C8-3B metaG | ecosystem: Host-associated > Plants > Roots > Rhizosphere | place: USA: Michigan...
GATGCTGGCGGAGTTGCGGCAGTTGCGGCAGGATTTGCAAACTGCAACGGCTACCATTCAGCGGGTGCAGATCGTGATGTTCCGGCTGCAGGCGCAGGGCACGCTGGTGGAATCGGCGAGGCAACGGCTGGAGACGGCGCAATCCATCTGTAGTCAGGCGCCGCTGGGACGGCAAATGACGGCGATGCAAATCGAACGGACCGAAGCCCAAAGACGCAGCGCGCAGAACCCGGCGGAGCAAAGGCAGGCTGAAGAAATGCTCGCGCAGCTTCGCTCCCAAATGGAATTCGCGGCGAAACGGGAGCAGGAGTGCCAGGCGCCCCAAGCCGAGGCCGAGACGGAGTTTCGCAACGAGGAAGCGAAGATGAATGAACTGCAGGAGCGGTTGGAGCGGCTCGATAAAACCCTCGCCGACTATGGCAGGAAATAGGCTCCTGCGGTCTTTACAACTTCTTCGCGCTGTAAAAAATATCGCGACGTTGACGAAATAGTAGGCGGGGTACTGGCCACCACCTTAATACTAGTACCGTAACGAGCGGGCTATTTACTCAACTGGGGGGCGCCTATAAGCTTGGGGCGACGGCAAGAAAGGAGCTCCGGATGAATCTGGTATTGGCGGCGATTGTCGTTGCGGAAGTTTGCCTGGGCATATGTGCCTGGCAGTCGGCTGGGTGTTTGCGGTGGCTGGCGGCTCATTTGCTTACCAAGGCGGATGTGCTTGATCTTTCTAAAGCTGCAACGGAACGGCGGATGCGGTTTTGGAGCCTCGAACTGGGCGTGGATCGGCCTGGGTTGACTAGGGAATCGAACAGCGCGAGGGACTCGGAGAACGGGTTGGCGCGGCCGCGAGCAATCAGCTAGGCGGGATGCTGGGTTCGGGATTTAAGCGCCAAGTGCCCCAGCAAGTGGGTCATGGATTCGCCTAGACGGGTTTTGGGGCGGCTGCTTTGTTGAAGGGTCAGTTGCGGTGCGGGGCCCTGCGGCTGGCGGGCCTGGTAGTGATTGAGAAGCTCGGTTTCGCTGAAGCCTATCGCACGGGCGTATTGGCGGATATAGCTGGTAGCGTAGACGCCTCCGGGGAGCTTGTTAAATTCTTCCGTTTCAATTGCCTGCAGGTAACGTGGGACGATGCGTGTGGATTGTGCGATCTCTTCTAAGGTGAGGCCTCTGCGTTTCCTTGCTAAGGCGAGGTTTAACGGCAAAGAAGGGAGGCTCTCGATGGCCACGCTGGTGGTGGGGGTCGACATAGTTGAATAATGCCCTCCTCCGCACTGATCGGCATTGAGTGTCAGGAAGATTAGCGGCGCGGGGGCCTGCGCGAAACCATACAATTAAGTCAGTCCACGATGCGTAACGGGTCCGCTGACAAGAGGCTCGCGTTTGGCTTTTTGCTGCTGCTGACGGCGGCGGCGCTTTACTTGAGCTATTTGATTGCCCGGCCGTTTCTGGGGGCGATCATTACGGCGACGCTGCTGGCGGTGGCGGTCTACCCGCTGTACACGCTGCTGCTGCGCTCCCTGCGGAGGCGCAGCGCGGCGGCTCTGCTGAGCACGGTGGCTGTATTTGGCATGCTGCTGGTGCCGGCGGTGTTCCTGGTGAATACGCTGGCCTATGAGACCAAGGCGCTGTATGGGTGGCTGAACGAGCAGAGTTCGGGAGACGCGGGGTGGGGAGAATACTTTGCGCGCGTGAGCGACCGGCCGCTGGCCTGGATCGAAGGGAAAACCGGGGTGTCGCGGGAACAACTGAGAAGCACCGCCCTCGAGCGACTGCAGGATGCCAGCGCTGAACTGCTGAATTGGGCGAAGTCGCTGGTGGTGAATATCACCGGTACCATCGCGAATACCTTCGTCATGTTGTTCACGCTCTTCTTTCTGTTGCGCGACGGGGAGGCGATTCTGCGGCGAGTGGGCTCCTTGCTGCCGCTGAAACCGCAGCGCTACGAGCAATTGCTGAAGACGGTCTTCGATTCGATTGTCGCCAATTTTTATGGGGTTCTGGCGGTGGCGCTCGCGCAGGGTGGTCTGGGAGCGCTGGGCTATTGGATTGCGGGGCTGCCCAACGTGATGTTGTGGACGGTGATGACGGCGCTGATGTCCACAGTTCCTCTGGTGGGGGCGACGATCGTGTGGGGAACGGGCGCTATTTATTTAGGCACCACCGGGCATTGGGGGAAGGCGTTGTTTATGGCGATTTATGGGGCCGGCGTGATCTCGATGGCCGATAATGTGGTACGGCCGCTGGTGCTGAGCGGCAGAGTCAAGCTGAACACTCTGCTGATCTTCTTTTCCCTGCTGGGCGGGGTACAGGCTTTTGGGTTCATTGGTTTGTTTGTGGGGCCCATCATTGTTTCGGTGGCGATGGCTCTGCTGACGATTCTGGCGGAGGAACGCGCGGAATGGGAAAGCGATAGGGCGGAGAGCGGTTGAGGACTGCGGACATCGGGATTACGCCTGCGGGCTATGGAAGTGCTAAACTAGGGGTGTCTCTGCCACTATCCGTTACGCCTGAGGGCCTTGCCAGCACTCCTGGCGCCAACGTTGGAAACTAAAGCAGTTATACGGAGACAGTCCGGCAAATTTAAAATCAGGAGCACGTTATGGCCGGTCGCGGACCGCAGTCTTTCAAAAAACGGCAGAAGGAACAACTGCGCAAGGAAAAGCAACAGGAAAAGAATGCCAAGCGGGCGGAGCGGCGCACCGCGGGTGGGGTTTCCCCGCTGGAAGAGGAAATTCCGCTGCTGGATGGACCGGTGATTTTCGAGGTTGATGAAGCTGACTTGCCGTGGGATGGAACTCCACGGGTCACCGAAAACGAGACTCATTGAGTCTACTTATGGACTTTGTTCTAACGGGATTCCGGCAGGAAGCCAACGTCCGGCGCTTCGCGTTTCAGCGCGTGGCGGGGGACCATAGCCGGACCGAGTTCACAGTGTCGGCCGACATGGGGCTGCTGGTGAAGCACAAGATCCCGTTGCAGGAATTGCCGCTGCTGTGCCGGGCGCTGCTGGAAGACCAGCAGCAGACTGGTCCGGCGAAGGCGGTCATTTTCACTGAGACGGATATGTTGGTGTACGTCAACCGGCGCAGCGCTGCTAAGGACGAAGCGGATCGTAAGCGCGCGCAGCACCGGTCGCCGTTTGTGAAGCGCGCTAAAACCACCTAGGGCGCGGCTCGGAAACAGCCCTGTTTTCGGGAGTATCATGTCAAACATGGTTACCCAATTTAGAAACGTAACGCTGGTGGTGTGCCTGGCCGGGGCGCTGGTGGCCGCTAACGTCGACCTTAACAATCCCACCGGCAAGACCGGCGTCATGATGGTGGACAAGCTCGGTGCGCACGTGCGGTTTTTCGATCCGGCGACGTGGAAGGAGACCGGGAACATCGAGATGGGGGTGAACCCGCATGATTTCGTGGTCACCGCCGATCACAAGACGGCTTACATTCCGATTTACGGGGACGGGGTTTACGGGAAGAATCCGCATCCGGGGCACGAGGTGGCGATCGTGGATCTGGCGGCGAAGAAACTGGTGGGCACCATCGACATTTCGCCGAATGTCGCGCCGCACGGGATTCAGATCGACTCCGCGGGGATGATTTACGTCACTTGCGACATCAGCCGCAAGGTGCTGGTGATCGATCCTAAGGCGCGGAAGATCGTGGATACCATCGACAACGAAGGCACCGGGCATTGGATCGGCATTTTGCCGGATGGCAGCAAGCTGTACGTCACCAATAAAAAAGACAAGCCTTACGTTAGCGTGATCGATTTGAAGTCACACAAGATTGTGGCGCGGGTTCCGACGCCGGGGGGCACGGAGGGCGTGGCGGTTTCGCCGGATGGCAAGCGGGTGGTGGTGATGGACTCTACGGAGCCGGTGATGATGGTGATCGATCCTGTGACCGATACGGTTATCGATCGCGTGACGTTGAAGGACAACACGGGGAGCGCTTACAAGGTGAAGTACAGTTTGGACGGCAGCAAGATCTTTACGATGACGCTACGGGGGGCGTTCGTTAACGAAGTGAGCGCGGCTGATTTGCATGGGGCGCAGAAGGTGTTGACGGTGGGCAAGGACCCGATGGGGTTTGCGTTTTCAGCGGACGGGAAGACGATGCTGGTGGCGAACCATGGGGATGGGTCGGTTTCGGTGGTGGATCTCAAGGAGTGGAAAGTGGTGAACACGTTCCACGCGGGGACTGGGATTGAGACGCTGACTTATTACTAGTAGCATTGGGAGATCGTGCGATACGTTCTCGCGCTTGCACTCTTGGCGGCCGGGGTTCCGGCGCAACAAGTTGCGGTAAATGAGAATCTGGCGGCGGTCAAGGGCGTGGTAACTAACGCCGTCACAGGGGAGCGTCTGCGGAAGGCGTTCGTAAGGATGGGTGCCGGGTCGGGTAACGCACAGCCCGCAACCACGGATGACCAGGGCCGGTTCTCCTATGAGAATCTGAAGCCCGGAACTTACAAGCTGGAAGCGGAACACGTGGGCTTTATCGCATCGCTGTTCACTGACGCGGCGGGAACGTCTATCGAACTGCACTTGACCGCGGGCGAAACGGCGGACGTGAACGTAAGGCTCATGCCGCAGGCGGCGATCAGCGGACGCTTGCTGGACTCGGATGGCGATCCTTGGGTGCATGGGTATGTAAACGTTAGCCGGTCGGTATTCAAGCAAGGCAAGAGACAACTTGAGAGTGCCGGCGACGGCGGCAACGTCGACGATCGCGGGGAGTTTCGTGTAGGGCAATTGGCTCCCGGAACGTACTACGTGAACGGCTTACCCGACGTCGGTTGGGAACTTCAAAACCCTTCGCCCGCGGGCGGATTGCAGTCTGCGTGGTATCCAAATTCGTTCGATATTCAAGATGCTACGCCCGTTATTGTTTCGCCCGGGCAGGAGCTTACTGGCCTGGAGATTCGCTTGCGAAGAAGCGCGACGTATCGCATTCGCGGGATCATTTCAGGGTTGGATACGATTCCGAAAGCTACCGGGCAGCCGGCGTATCGCAGGGTCTGGGCTTCCGCTGCGTCCAGCGTTGCGAGTAATGGGCACACTGGGAATCTGAAGGCGGATGGTACTTTCGAAATTGTGGGCGTTCCGTCCGGAGAGTACGACGTTGGACTCACACAGGGGATGCCGCCCATTGGCCTGGGACAAACTAAAGTTCGAGTGGATGACCGCGATGTGGACGGTGTGTCCCTAGAGGTGGCGCGGACATTCGCGCTGAAGGGTAGAGTCCAGTTCGAGGCTAACGAACAAGGCCGGATTTCAGGCTTGAATATTATGCTTACACCTCTTGATCGGACCGGAGCCCAGTATGTGTATACGCAAGAGGATGGCACCTTCACTTTTCCTGTCGTCTCAATGGGACGATATCGTGTGTTTCTACCGGGCACGTATGATGGGCAATATCACGTGAAACTGTTTCGTTACGGCGGTAAGGAGGTACGGGGCGAAATCATTTCGATAGCGGATGGCGACAGCCCGCTAGAATTGATTTTTAGTTCTCACGGCGCACGGATGGTGGTGGATGTGAAGCGGGGCGACGCGGCCGCTCCGGCTGGGCCGACGCAAGTGGTGCTAATACCGGATTGGGATAGTGGGGAGGAACGGGGATTCGGAACGCGGCCGGCAGTGCGGGACCAGAACGGCGTGTACAGCATCGCCAACATTCCGGCGGGTGCGTACCGCTTGTTCGCGTTTGAAAGCGTGCCTGACCAAGCTTGGGCGGATGCGGAATTCTGGAAAGAAATTCGCAGTAAGGGCGTGGAATTGCGCGTTAGCGAAGGGGAATCCAGGAACGCGGAGGTGCCGTTGGTGTTGAAGTCGGAAATTGCGGGGCTGCTGAGCAGGCTTGGGATGGAGTAGTCGTTCCGCTATTTTCTGGTTAGCGCGGCCACGCCGGGGAGTTCGACGCCGCCTAGGAATTCTAGAGAGGCGCCACCGCCGGTGGAGATGTGGGAGATTTTGTCGGCTACGCCGGCGGATTTTACTGCCTTCTCGGAGTCGCCGCCGCCTACTACGCTTACGGCTCCTGAGGCTGCTACGGCTTTTGCCAGTGCAACGGTGCCTTTGTCGAAGGGGGGCATTTCGAAGACGCCCATGGGGCCGTTCCAGATTATGGTCTTCGCGGACGAGATTACTTTGGAATACGCTTCTATGGTTTTGGGGCCGATGTCCAGGCCCATTTTGCCATCGGGGACGCGGTCGACCACTTCATTTTCCGCGCCGGCTTTCAACTCTGAAGCCACTACGTGGTCGACGGGGAGCATTAGCTTGTCTCCGCTGGCGGATAGCAGTTCCTTCGCTAATTCGATCTTGTCTTCTTCTACTAGGGACTTGCCGGTGGTCTCGCCTCTCGCGCGGAGGAAGGTGTAGGCCATGGCGCCTCCGATCAGGAGGCGGTCAACTACCTTCATTAGGTTTTGGATGACTTCGATTTTGTCGGAGACTTTGGCGCCGCCTAGAATCGCTACGCAGGGGTGTTCGGGGTTCTTCGTGACCTTGGTCAGGTATTCGAGTTCTTTGTCCATCAAGAGGCCGGCGGCTGCCTGCTTTACGAAGGCGATCATGCCGACTGTCGAGGCGTGGGCGCGGTGGGCGGAGCCGAAGGCGTCGTTGACGTAGACGTCGCAGAGCACGGCTAGCTGGCGGGAAAAGTTGGGATCGTTTTTTTCTTCTTCGGGGTGGAAGCGGAGGTTTTCTAGAAGGAGGACCTGGCCGGGGTTGGGGAGCATGGACTCTACTTGGGGACCGATGCAATCGGGGGCCATGGCTACGGGTTTGCCTAAAAGCGTCGAGAGGCGTTCGGCACAGGGGGCCAAGCTCATCTCGGGATTTGGTTTCCCCTTCGGGCGGCCCAGGTGGCTGGCTAGGATCAGCGCGGCTCCGTGGTCTAGCGCATATTGAATGCTGGGAAGTGAGGCTTTGATGCGTTTGTCGCTGGTGATTTCTTTGCCGCCGGGGGCTAGGGGGACGTTGAAATCTACGCGCATGAAGACGCGTTTGTTGTGGAGATCCAGGTCGCGGATGGAGAGGGTGCTCACTTTTTCAATATAGCGGGATTTCTGCTTTACATTCCGAAGAGGGTCCCGTATTTTTGCGGGAGTTTGGAGGGGCGAAAATCGCGGCCGCAGAAGATGTGTTTGGTGAAGCCGTGGGCTAGTTGCGTTGCGGATTGATTGAACAGTTCGTAGTCGAAGCGGATGAGGCGGGGAGTGGATTGGGTTAGAGTCGTTACGATGCGGACTTCGTCGTCGTAGCGGGCGGGGGCCAGGTAGCGGCAATTGGCTTCGGCTACTACTAATAGGATGCCGTCGGTTTCCTCCATATCGCGGTAGCGGATGCCTTGGGCGCGGCAGAATTCTACGCGGCCCACTTCCATCCAGATCAGGTAGTTGGCGTAGTAGACCACGCCCATCTGGTCGGTTTCGGCGTAGCGGACACGGACGGTTGTTTCAACGGGCTGCATCCCGCCGATTATAACGTTCGACGAAACCGGACTGAGCGCAAAGCAGTCTGTTACTATGTGCACAGTGCGCATTCGAGTCTTGTTTTTTGGGGTAATTCGTGACGTGGTGGGGCTCCGCGAGGACTCCTTGGACGTGCCGGACGGCGGGACGCTGGGGTCGGTTTTCGAACACTACGCCGGGCAGTTTCCGAGGTTGCGGGGGATGGCGGCCAGTACTGTGCTCGCTCTGAACCAGCAGTTTTCTGCGCCGGCGGCGCCGCTGGCGGAGGGCGATGAAGTGGCGCTGCTGCCTCCGGTGAGTGGGGGGTCGGGGTACACGCATCAGGTCTCCGATCCGGCCGGGAATTTCTTCGCGTTGACGCGGGATGCGATCGACGGGACGGCGCTGGCGCGGCAACTTCTGCGCGGCGAGGACGGGGCGTTCGTCAATTTTGAGGGCGTGGCGCGTAACAATACCAAAGGGCGGGCTACGCGGTTTTTGGAATACGAATGTTACGAGCCGATGGCGCTGCGCATGATGGCGGAGATCGGCGCGGAGATTGCGCGCGGGCATGAGATTGGGCGGATTGCTATGGTGCACCGGCTGGGGCGGCTGGAAATCAGCGAGACTAGCGTGGCGGTAGTGGTGACGTCGCCGCACCGGCGGGCTGCGTTCGAGGCGGCGCTCGAAGGGATCAACCGCCTAAAGAAAGTTGTGCCGGTGTGGAAGAAAGAGTATTTCGTCGATGGCGAGGTTTGGGTAGACGGCGAGTGGGATGATGCCGTGGTGAAGGCTCAGGCATGAGATTGGTGGCTTTGTTAACCCTAGTCTGCTCGGCCTTGCTGGGGCAGGATGCGAACTTCAAGATCGACGTGCAACTGGTGCGCCTGCTGGTGACGGTGAAAAACGCGGCCGGCGATCTGGTAGGTTCGCTCGATAAGCGGGATTTCACGGTGTTCGATAAAGACGTGCCGCAGGAGATTGCTCTTTTCGAGCATCAGACCACGCAGCCGCTGTCGGTCACGCTGCTGATCGACACCAGCGGCTCCACTGCCAAAGACTTGAAGTATGAAACGGTGTCGTTGGGGAAGTTTCTCAGTGCGCTGGTGAAGGAAGGCAACCCGGATGACGCGGCGTCGCTTTACAGTTTCAACGATCAGGTCACGCTGCTGAATTCATTCACGCGGCGGCTGGGGCGCCTCGAAGACAGCCTGCGGCCGTTGAAAGCGGACGCGGGGACGTCGCTCTACGATGCGATTTATCTTTCAAGTTCGGCGCTGCACGATCGCGACGGGCGGCATGTGATCGTGGTGGTGACGGACGGCGGGGACACCACCAGTACCAAGCGATATGCTGACGCGCTGGCGGCGGCACAGAAGGCGGACGCGGTATTTTATCCCATCGTGGTGGTGCCCATCACGAATCCGGCGGGGCGCAATACCGGCGGGGAGCACGCGCTGGAGACTCTGGCGCAGAGCACGGGCGGGCGCTCGTTTTATCCGACGGTGGGTGAGTTGGATCGCACTTTCGCGGATATTCTGCGTGAATTGCGCACGCAGTATTTGATCGGCTACTATCCGCGGGGGCCGGCGGCGGGCGACGGCAAATTCCACCGGGTGCGGCTGGAGCTTCCACAGCATCCGGATTTGCGCATTTCCACGCGCGCTGGCTACTATGGAGTTGTCTCCCGTTAGAGACGACTCGCCGTGGCCGGAAAAATCAGTCAGATCAAAGCTCCCGATCACACCCAGCAAGAGGTGCAGTACTTGCAGCGCTTAGTGGACGAGCGTATTCCGGTGCGCGTACGGCTGAGCGACAACCAGGAAGTGGAAGGGCTGGTCGAGTTTTACGACGCGACCTTTATCCGGCTGACGCGGGAGGGCGCTCCCAACCTGTTTCTCTACAAGCAGGATATGAAATACCTTTACGAATTGGCGCAGTCTTGAAAAGTTTTGTCGAGATTGCGGCGGAGATTGCGCGGGAGTCGGGCGCTGTTATTTCTGAATTTGCGCGGCGGCGCGTGGGTTTCGAGCTCAAGGGTGCTTACGATTTGGTGACGGAGGCGGATCGCGCGAGCGAACGGCTGGTGGTGGAGCGGCTGCAGCAGCATTTTCCTTCGCACGCGATTCTGGCGGAAGAGGGCGGCGCGCATGACGGTTCATCGGAGTACCGTTGGTATGTCGACCCGCTGGATGGCACTACGAATTTCGCGCACGGGTTTCCGTTCTATAACGTGACACTGGCGTTGGAGCGGGCGGGCGAAATGATCGCGGGCGTGATTTACGATCCTACGCGGGATGAGATGTTTCAAGCAGAGTTGGGGTCGGGGGCTTACTTGAATGGAGTCCCGATTCGCGTGACTCCTACGGCGCGGATCGAGGATTCTCTGTCGGCCACCGGCTTCCCTTCCCGCAAGCGGCATCAGAACGTCAACATTTATTTTTACTATCAACTGGCGATGCTGTCGCATGGCGTGCGGCGGGCGGGGGCGGCGGCGCTGGATCTGGCGTATGTGGCTTGCGGGCGGCTGGACTTTTTCTGGGAGTTTGCACTGAATCCCTGGGATATGGCGGCGGGGAGTCTACTGGTGCGAGAGGCGGGCGGGCTGTGCACGGACATGCTGGGTGCGCCGCTCAATCTGCGGGGCGCTCACATTCTGGCGGACAATACGGCGCTGCATGGCGAAGTCGTCGAACTCTTCGCAGATATTTTCGCGGGCAAGCAGCGCGTGGCGCTGCCGCAGTAGTCCTACTTTTTGGCCGCTGGGATCAGTTCGTAGAAGCCGCTCATCTTAAGGTGGATTACGGTCACGTGATCGGTCTGATTCTGGAAAAACCAGCCGTGGATTCCCGCGAAGGGCGCGATCAGCGAGCCGTTGCCTTCCTTGGCTTCCTGGGTCACGGTGTAACTGGTGGCGTTGCCGGGGTCTTTGTCGGATTCGCCGTGGAAGTCAATGTACAGGGGCTCGGCGCATTTCCAGGAATAAACTAGCGTTCCGCCGGGTTGCATGTGGACTTTGTATTCGAGCTCGCCGTCTTTGCCGAGGGGGATGGCGATTTCATCGGTGCGGAAGGGCACGGTATACGTGTGCGCGGCGGTGGTGTTCATCACCGGCGTCGGTGCCGTGGCGGGCGGCGCGGTCACGGTCTGTGACATCTTCACCAGGCCGGTTAGCTTGCCGAAGCCAGTGGGGTCGATCTGGTATTCGGCGGGCATTACGAACAGAAGCAGAATGACTACGGCTACTGCTAGCGCGCCTCCGAGACGCGCCAGCAGGCCGGAGGGAGAGGGCAGCATGACAGGGGTGGTGCTCATG
>Ga0070681_10007330_pt1 | contig 10774 bp, 9 predicted proteins | sample KBSC83BmetaG_FD_65650 | JGI IMG/M metagenome (GOLD analysis project Ga0070681, IMG submission 65650) | Corn rhizosphere microbial communities from Kellogg Biological Station, Michigan, USA - KBS C8-3B metaG | ecosystem: Host-associated > Plants > Roots > Rhizosphere | place: USA: Michigan...
TCGGTCTCGACGATCACCGCGGACAGTACGATAAGACGGCGGTCGCCGTCAGGGCGAAGGCCGGCGAGCGGCAAAGCGATCGCGTTCCATATGCGAGGTCCTGGCGGAACTGGTCGAGCCATGTCCATCCCCACTGATCGGCAGCCTCTTCCTGGAAACGCAGTATGCTTCCGAAGTGTTGCTGCCGGTCGGCGGGCATCATCTCGCAATGCGAGGCCATCTCTTCTTCCAACTCCTGCTGCAACCGCCGGCGATGGATCCAGGCGGAGAGACGGCGGAGGAACTTGCGCATCAGGCAGTCCTCAGAACCAGCATGGCGAGCGCCCCTGGAGGCATTGGTACCCTAGGCATTGGATATTTATATATGGAAGGCCTCGGCTCTGTCAACTCGCGCAGTGCCAGGGCGCAGCTCCGTCCGCCCTGTCCAAACGATGGTCCTGCGCCACGAGTGAAAGATCGAAAAGAAGGCTGTCGCGGCCATTTCGTATGGAATTATCCGGCAGTCATCCCGCGCCACCTAAATATTTAGTTGACAACTTCGTTCCCGAGGCGCATACTCCTAAGTGTTTAGGAGACAAGGTTGCCCAGACGAAAGAGTTCCGAGCAGACGCTAACACCGCTGGAGCTGGAGATCATGAACGTTTTGTGGGAGACGGGACCCGCCAACGTCCAGGCGGTCCAGGGCCGAATCCAGGGCCGCGAGCTCGCGTACACCACAGTGCAGACGATGCTGAACGTCTTGCACCGCAAGGGTAAGGTCAGACGTCAGTTGAAGGACCGCGCCTATGTGTACCGTCCCATCCTTACGCGACAGAAAGCCGTCACACAGGCGGTCGGCGACATGCTCGACCGTTTTTTTGGAGGTTCCGCCGATAGTCTGGTGCTGAACCTGGTGGAAACCCGACACTTGACCCCGGAGAAACTCGCGCAGATTCAAGAGCTGCTGGCGCGCCCGCGGGAGGAATAACATGGAAACGATTAGTCGCTCTTTGCTTACTTTTTTGCTCAATTCCCTTTGGCAGATCCCGATCACCGCCGGCGTGGCGGCGCTGGCCTGCCGGTTGATGCGTAATGGCCCGGCGAGCCACCGAAATGCCGTCTGGGTGGCCGCCTTGGCCGCCGCGATCCTTCTCCCCCTGGCCAGCGTCCGCACCACTCGACCAACGGCCGCACCGCAAATCGCCGTATCCCTGCCGGCGGGAGACGGCGCCACCGCGAAGTCTTCGCTGCAATGGCGCACCAAAGCGCCAAGCGCGTTTTCGCCGGCGGCGGCTTCGAGGACCGTCTCCTTCGCCGAGACCACCGGGGCCGTGTTGTTGGGCGTCTACTTTTTGTTTGTGGTCTTCCGCGTTGCCCGGCTCGCTTGGGCTTCCATCCGCACCGTCCAGATCCGCCGGGCAGCGCAAGAGGCGGCGGTTCCGGATTTGTTAAAGCGTGTGTGGATCCGCTGCCAGGAAGCCTATGGTCTGACCGGCGTGGAACTTCTTTTTTCCGCTGAGGTCTCCGGTCCGGTCACCGCCGGACAGACCATCATCCTTCCGCAAGCCCTGCTCGCCGAGCCTTCGAAAGACGTGCTCACTACCGCCATCGGCCACGAAATGGCGCACATCGCACGTCGTGACTTCGCCTGCAACCTGCTTTATGAGCTGCTCTATCTGCCTCTTAGCTTTCACCCAGCTGCCTGGCTGATCCGAGGCGGCATCGAGCGCACCCGCGAAATGGCTTGTGATGAACTGGTCACCGAGCGGCTGATCGACGCCCGCGTCTACGCCCGATCCATCATGAGCATGGCCAGCGGAATGACGGTGCTACCGCGACCCGGCTACACTCTTGGCGTATTCGATGCCGATATTCTCGAAGAGCGCATTCGGCGGCTGGTCGAGCGGCCGGCCGCCAACCTCAAGCGCGGACGCCTGCTGCTCGTTACGGGCCTTTCGGCGCTTGCAATCTGCGCCGTCATGACCTCCAGCTTGGCGCTCACCGCTCGCGCCCAGAGCGCCGCCCACGTCCTGATGAAACAGGCCGAGGCCGCTTACAATCGCGGCAATTATCAGGAGGCAATCCAGCATTTCGAAAACGCTGTCAGGCTCGAGCCGGGCAATGTGAAAGCCAGGCTTCTGCTGGCAAACGCCCTCTTACAGCAATACAGTCCCAATACGGACGCGGCAAGCCCACTCGTCGCCGGCGCCCGGGAGCAGTATCGCGAAGTCCTGAGGCGTGACCCGGGTAACAGGCAGGCCACCCAAGGCATGCTGGTTCTGCTGACGAACACCAAGCAATTCGCCGAAGCGCATGACTGGGCGCTGAAGGCCATCCAGGCTGACGCTACCGATAAGTTCGCCTATTACACGGCGGGCTTCCTCGACTGGGTGATGAGCTATCCCGACTACGCCAGCGCGCGGGAGGCTGCCGGCATGACGCCGGAGGATCAAGGCATCATCCCGGATGCAGATCTGCGCTTGAAGGTTCGCACGCAGCACATGGCCCAGATCGAGGACGGCTACCGCATGCTGCAGGTGGCGCTGCAACTCGATCCCGACTATTCCGATGCCATGGCGTACATGAATCTTTTGTTCCGCATCGAGGCCGGCATCGTCGATAACGAAACGCGGTCTACCGAACTCATTGGCAGAGCAGATCACTGGGTGGTGAAGACGCTGGCCGCCAAACGCAAGCAGGCGCAGAGTCCCCAGCCGGCGGCGCTGGCGTTGGATGTGGATGGACCGGTCGCCGCCTCCCCCTCCGCCCACAGCCGATGGGCGGCCCGCCGTGGCGATACCGCCCGGAGCCATTAGGGTTGAGGGAAGCGAGCAACAGGCGAAGCTGGTGACCCAGCCGCAGCCGTTGTATCCTCCGGAGGCCCGCCGGGCCGGAATCTCCGGCGCGGTGCATCTCAGTGTGCTGATCGCCAAGGACGGCACGGTGCAGAACATCGGAGTGCTAAGCGGCCATCCATCGCTGGTGTCCGCGGCGATTGATGCGGTCCGGAAATGGGTGTACCAGCAGACCCTGCTGAACGGCGAACCGGTGGAAGTGGCCACCTCGGTGACTGTAAATTTTCAGCTTGCCGAACAATAGGCACGCTCGATGAGCGCGGTTTGCGATGCCGCTGGCGGGAATGATCTCTCTTCATGTACCGTCGTATTATGAAGAAGCTTTTCGCCGCCGCCACGTTCGCGGCCATTCTCACTGTGCCGGCGCCGGCCGACGAAGGCATGTGGCTGTTCAATCGCCCGCCCAATGCGGTCTTGAAAAGCAAATATGGCTTCGAGGCCACGCACGATTGGCTCGAGCACGTCCAGCAATCCTCCATTCGTTTTAATAACGGCGGATCGGGCGAGTTTGTGTCCGCCGATGGTCTGGTCATGACCAACCATCACGTTGGGACCGATTGCATGCAAAAGCTCGGCAGCAGCGGTCGCGATTATCTCACCACGGGCTTCGCTGCGAGAAACCGTGACGAGGAACCCAAGTGCGTGGACCTCGAGTTGAATGTCCTGATGCAGATCGAGGATGTTACCGATCGTGTCAACGCCGCGGTAACTCCGCAGATGGACACCGGCGCAGCCGAGAAGGCGCGTCGAGCGATTACTAACACCATCGAGAAAGAATCACTCGACAAGACCGGCCTGCGCAGCGATGTCGTAGCCTTATATAACGGCGGCGAATATGATCTGTATCGCTATAAGAAATACACCGATGTCCGGCTGGTGTTCGCTCCCGAGAAAGACATCGCCTTTTTTGGCGGTGATCCCGATAATTTTGAGTACCCCCGATACGACCTCGACATCTGTTTCTTTCGCGTTTATGAGAACAATCAGCCGGCCCGGATTAAACACTACTTGAAATGGAGTCAGCAGGGCGCCAAGGACGGCGAACTTATTTTCGTCTCCGGGCACCCTGGCCGTACTGATCGTCTCGATACCGTGCGTCACCTGGAGTCGCTGCGTGATCAGACTTTTCCATATGTTTTGAACGTGCTGCGGCGGCGCGAAGTGTTGCTCCGGAACTACAGCGAGCGCAGCGCCGAAAATGGACGGCGCGCGCACGAGGATCTCTTTGGCATCCAGAACAGCCGGAAGGCAATTTTGGGCATGCTCGCCGGCCTCCAGGATCCTTCGATCATTTCGAAGAAAGCCGCCGATGAACAGGCGCTTCGTGCAGCCGTATCGAAAGACGCCAAGCTTGCACACCCTTATGGCGACGCCTGGGATCAAGTTGCGCGCTCCGTCCGGACCAGCGAGGAAATTTATCGGGATTATTCGCTGCTCGAAGGAGCACAAGCATTCGATACCACTCTGTTTGGGTACGCCCGCACACTTGTCCGATTGGCTGACGAAACCGTAAAACCGAATGCCGAGCGCCTGCGCGAGTACTCCGAGGGCGGTCTCGAGTCGTTAAAGATGGAGCTATTTTCTGCCGCTCCGATCTATGACGATCTGGAAACGATTAAGCTCGCGGATTCGTTAAGTCTGCTGGTCGAAGGTTTGGGCGCGAATAACGAAATCGTGCGCAAGATTTTGGCGGGAAGCTCGCCGAGGAGGCGAGCTGCGGCACTCGTCGAGGGGTGCACGCTCAAAGACGTCAATGCGCGCAAGCAAATTGCCGAAGGCGGCCGCAAAGGAATCGATGCATCCCAGGATCCGATGATCCAACTTGCAAAACTGGTCGATCCGGATGCGCGGCGCCTCCGGAAAATTCGCGACGAGCAGGTACGGGAAGTCCAGCGGCAGGCTTACGCGAAAATCGCCAAGGCCCGGTTTGCGGTTTTTGGCACCGGACTTTATCCAGATGCCACCTTTACGCTTCGGCTCGCATTCGGAGTCATTAAAGGATTCCAGGAAGGTACTGAGCAGTTGCCGTGGACAACCACTCTGGGCGGCGCTTACAAACATTCTGAAGACCACCAGAACCAGCCGCCCTTCGCCCTGCCGAAGAGTTGGTTCGAGCACCGGAACGATATCAATCCGAGCACGCCAATGAACTTTGTGAACACAGCGGACATCATTGGCGGAAATTCCGGCAGCCCGGTCATTAATAAAGATGCGGAACTCGTCGGGATTATCTTTGACGGAAACCTGGAAAGCCTAGTACTGGATTACATTTACACCGAGGACCAGGCTCGCGCGATTGCCGTGCATTCCTCCGGCATTCTTGAGGCCCTGCGAAAAATCTATCGGGCAGACACGCTGGTGAATGAGCTTACCCACGGCGCGGCTTTGTAGTGGCCGGGCATGCCCGGCCAGATTTTGACGCGTCGCACAAGCCGATTTCCACCACGACCGTAAACTGTGCAATATCGCGCTACGCTAAGAAAGGTGCGCCCTATACGCCGCTTTCCCTCCACTGTTGACCGTCGCACAATGCTCAAGAGCCTCTGCGCAGGCCTCGGCTTTGCACAAACTGCGACATCGCAGAGTACTGCTTTTCGTATTTGGGACGACCACTGCCATCTCGGCTCCGTTCCCGGCGATACTCCCGAGGAACGTATGACGGCCTTGGTCCGATGGGCGGATCGATTGGGAATCGAGCGGCTGCTGCTCTCCCAAGGTTATTCTGCCCAGTTCCATCCTACTCCCGACCAGTTTCGAGAGGAGAACGATCGCGTAATGCGTGCAGTGCGCCGCTTTCCCGATCGTTCCTATGGCTCGGTATATTTGAGCCCTGCCTACCCCGAATTCAGCGTGCAGGAATTCAATCGCTGCGTGCGCGACGGTCCCATGGTCAGCATCGGCGAGGTGGAAGGGGACAAGCCTTGCAGCGTTCCCGAGATGGATCTGATCGTCGAGCGGGCCGCCTCCATGAAGGTGCCCATCCTGCAACATACCTGGCTGAAGATCGGCGGCAATGAGCCCGGCGAGTCTACACCCTACGATGTGGTGGCGCTCGCGCGACGTCACCCTGATGTTCAGTTCGTTTGCGTCCACACGGGAGGAGACTGGGAACGCGGCATCCGCATCATTCGCGACACGAAGAATGTGTCAGCCGAGATTGCGGGATCGAACCCCACAGCAGGGTTCGTGGAAATGGCGGTGCGGGAACTGGGCGCCGAACGAGTGATCTATGGGAGCGATGTTGGAGGCCGGAGTTTCGCTTCACAACTCGGAAAGGTCCTGGGCGCCGAGATCCCGGATTCCGCCAAAGCCCTCATCCTGGGCGGAAACCTGCGCCGGCTGCTGACACCGGTACTGCGCGCGAAGGGATATCAGGCGTGAGTTTGCCAATGAAGAACATCATCATCGGGACTGCCGGCCACATCGACCACGGCAAGACAGCCCTGGTGAAGGCTCTCACGGGAATCGATGCAGACCGCCTTGAGGAGGAGAAGCGGCGCGGAATCACGATCGACATTGGCTTCGCACACCTGCAATTGACGCCCGAACTCCGGCTGGGTTTCGTCGACGTCCCGGGTCACGAGCGTTTTGTAAAAAACATGCTGGCCGGCGTGGGCGGCATCGATTTGGTGCTGTTCGTCGTGGCCGCAGACGAGTCGATCAAGCCGCAGACGCGTGAGCATTTCGACATTTGCCGTCTGCTCGGGATACAGCGGGGCATTGTTGTACTCACGAAAGCAGATCTCGTCGATAAAGATATCCTCGAGCTGGTACGGCTGGAGGTGGACGAGTTTGTCGCCGGCTCATTCCTCGAGGGAGCGCCCGTTGTTCCCGTCAGTTCGACTTCAGGCTCCGGCATCGATGAATTGCGGCGCGAACTCGAACGCGTCTCGATTGACGTCAAGGAGAAGAGCGCCGCCGGCCATTTCCGGCTGCCGATCGATCGGGTATTTTCCGCCAAAGGCTTCGGAACGGTCATCACCGGCACCTTGATCTCGGGTTCGGTAAGCCGCGATCAGGAAGTAGAACTGTATCCAACCGGCCGCCGCCTTCGGGTCCGGGGCGTGCAGGTTCACGGAGAGACCGCCGCTCGCGCTATGGCTGGCCAGCGCACCGCGCTGAATCTGGCTGACATCGAGCCGCACGATATCGCGCGCGGGATGGTGCTTTCGGCGCCCGGACGCTTCCGCGCGGTCAAGCTCCTGGATTGCGCGCTTGGGCTGCTGCCGTCCGCCAAGCCGCTCAAACATCGCGCGCCGGTACATTTCCACGCGGGAACCGCAGAGATCGAAGCAGAGGTGCGTTTGCTGGGACCTGCGGCTACTCTCGAACCCGGCGGGCGCACGTATGTGCGAATCGTCCTACGTGAGCCGGCTCTCCTCCTGCCCGGCGACACATTCATCATCCGGATGTTCTCGCCGGTCGTTACGATCGGCGGCGGTACGGTGCTGGACACCGGCGGCATTCGGTTCCGCAGAACGTCTACCGGCGCGGCGCGGCTGAATGTTCTCGCTGGGTCGGATGTTGCACCCAAAATCGCCCTACTCGTGCGCGAATCTAAACACGGCATGAGTTTTGACGACCTCGTGATGCGCATGGGCATTCTTGAGGGCGAACTCAACGCGGCGTCCAGCTCCGCACAATTTGTATTTCTTCGGCAGCCTCAGCCCTGGCTTGTCGACCGCGGTTGGTTTGACGGCGCACGGTTGAATATGATCGGGACGGTACGCGACTTCCATCGCGCGCACCCTCTGTTACCGGGGATCGCGAAACAGGATCTGCGCGGCCGCGAACTGGCTCACGCGCCGGCCTTTCTTTTCGATGCTCTCATCGCGCATACGAAAGAGCTTGTCGCTGACGGCGAAACGGTCCGGCTGCGGACCCACAATGTGGTGCTGAAGCAGGACGAAGAGCAAGCGCGCGCCGCCATAGAACAAGCCTTCGAGCGAGCCGCTCTGGCTGTTCCCGCTGTTTCCGAAGTGCTGGGCAAATCGGGCGTGGAAGCGGCGCGCGCAAGATCGCTATTGCAGATTCTGATTCGCGAAAAACGGCTGATTCGCATCAGCGAAGATCTGGTATTTCATCACTCCGCAATACACAATCTCCGGCATCTGCTCGCGGGCCGCAAATCGACACGATTCAATGTCGGCTCATTCAAAGACTGGACCGGGATCTCACGCAAATACGCGATCCCGCTGCTCGAATATTTGGATCGTGAGCACGTAACCCGCCGCGAAGGCGATGAGAGGTTGGTGCTCTAATGGCGGACGATTCAGTAACCGAACGGCTGATCGAGATCACGGAGAAGCTCGGTATCGGCCACGTCCACCGGCACATTTTTCTTTGCGCCGATCAAACCAATCCCAAGTGCTCGACGCGGGAAGATAGCCTGGCTTCCTGGGACTATCTTAAAAAGCGCTTGGTCGAAGCCGGTCTGACTCAGGGCGAAAGCTGCGTCTACCGGACGAAAGCCAACTGCCTGCGCATCTGCGAGCATGGGCCCATCGCGGTGGTTTATCCAGATGGCACGTGGTACCACTCGGTAACGCCGGCTGTGATCGAGCGGATTATCCAGGAGCACCTGATCGAGGGCCGCCCCGTGGCCGAGTATGTTTTCGCGACCCATCCCCTGGGCTGCGACTGACGGCATGAATCTTTTCTGTAACCAAATGTACGATTCGTACCGCCTTAACCTCCATCGACCTGGCTTACTTAGCTGTTTCAGTCCGACACCGCGCGCTCACCGGGCACGATGGGGCGCGTCCTGGGCAGGCGTCCCAATCGTGCAAGATTTCCGGCAAACGCCAGAATACCTACGAAGACCACGAGCTTGACCGCATCCGACGGCCTGCTTCGCGGCAGCAGCTTCCACATCAGGCCGAGCACGGGTTGCGCCAGGCAGACAGCCCATACGGAACCGTAGAAATACCGGCGCTCATGACCCTCCCCTTTAGTGGAGGCCTTGACTCGCGGCAACCGGCCGAGCGCACCGGCAATCCAGATGGCAAGCGCCAACGGGAGATATCCATAGAGGTAAATCTGCCGCAGATACCATTTGCCGGTAACCGTGGCGACTGCGAGCCCGGCGATGTTGAGCAGCGCGAAAACCGCCACCGCGCTCCAGGCAAAGGTATAGCAAACGCGCCGGTAGAGTGGATTGGGCTTGTCCTCGGTGAAACGCAAAATGTATGGTTTCGGCTCCACTCCGGGCAGCCTGCCACGCAATCCCGCGATGCCGGTCGCGAGCAGCACAAACGACAACCACGCACCAATACGCCAATCGAAACCGTGTGCAAAAAGATCGAAGGTCAGCGGGCCAGGCGCAATGAAAAACACCCAGATCCAGATAGGCCAGTGCGCCAGGCGATAACGGACCTTATTTCGTTCCCGAAACTTGCGCTCATTCGCAAACTCTACCTTTGCGGCCGGATTCAAAGCAACGGCCCTTTCTCCAGCACACAGACTCGTGGACCCGCCGTTTTGCGCTCGAATACGTCCGGTATACAATCTTGTAGTGTGAGTGGCCGCACTCTCATAGCGTGTTTGCAGTTGTTGTCCCAACAATCATGCGAAAAGAAGCTGAAGCTCCGCAATACCTCATTGCCAAAAGCGTCCTTTGTCTAGCGATCCTGTTTTTGGCCGCGATTTCTGGCCGGGCTCAAGTCAACGTCCTTACAGATAACTATGACATCTCGCGCACCAACGCCAATCTGAAAGAGACGATTCTCAACACGCTGAACGTCAGCGTCACGCAGTTCGGGAAATTATTCTCGCTCCCCGTGGACGGGTTTATCAACGCGCAGCCGCTATACGTTCAAAACGTGGCGATTGCCGGCAAGGGATCACACAACGTCGTGTACGTTGCCACCATGCATAACGAAGTCTATGCCTTTGATGCGGATACTCAGGGCGACAGCCTATGGCATGTAAATCTCGGGCCTTCGATACCCGGAGCGGATTACGGGTTTGTGGATGTCCCGCAGGATGGCATTCTCAGCACGCCGGTCATTGACATTGCCACGAATACGATTTACATAGTGGCGGCGACCAAAGAAAGCGGGAACTATTTCTACCGCTTGCATGCGCTCGACATCACTTCGGGCGATGAAAAATTCGGCGGTCCGGGAGTCATTGAGGCGACCGTGCGGGGAACCTACAGTCTCGATAGCCAGAATGGGCAGATTCCTTTCAATCCCATCCAACATCTTCAGCGCCCGGGGCTTCTGCTTTTGAATAACGTCGTGTATATCGGATTCGGCTCGCACGGCGATACGGGGGCTTTCCACGGCTGGCTTTTCGGTTACAACGCTGCCAATGTGCAGCAGCGGCTCTCCGTGTTGAACACAGCGCCGGATGGCTATGGAGCATCGATCTGGCAGGCGGGCCGCGCTCCGGCGGCCGATGAACAAGGCAATATCTATTTCATGACCGGCAACGGCACCTACGATGGCATGACCAACTTCGGCGAGAGCTTTGTCAAGCTGAATACGACGCTGCCGACCCCAGCCATCGCTGACTGGTTCACACCCGACGATTGGGCGAAGCTCGATGATCTGGATTATGACCTGGGCTCTTGCGGCCCGATCCTAACTTCATCAGGCATGGTGATTGGAGGCGGTAAGGAAGGAATTTTTTATGTCATGGACCGCCAGCAGATGGGCCATACACAAACCGGCAACGGTCAGATCCTGCAGAGCTTTCAAGCCATCGGCTTCGGCATTTTCAACATGGCATACTGGGAGAGGTCAGGGAGCCCTGTCGTTTACCTTCGGGCATATAACGATAGCGTCAAGGCGTTCCGGCTGATCAATGGGAAGTTCGAGACCACCCCGTTTTCGCAAAGCAAATTCACCGCTGGCCTGCCTTTTGACGGTATGGCTATCTCGGCCAACGGCAATGCGCCACATTCCGCCATCCTATGGATTACCACTACTGCCGGC
>Ga0070681_10007333_pt1 | contig 10772 bp, 8 predicted proteins | sample KBSC83BmetaG_FD_65650 | JGI IMG/M metagenome (GOLD analysis project Ga0070681, IMG submission 65650) | Corn rhizosphere microbial communities from Kellogg Biological Station, Michigan, USA - KBS C8-3B metaG | ecosystem: Host-associated > Plants > Roots > Rhizosphere | place: USA: Michigan...
TTCTACCGGATCGCCGAAACTGGGCTACGGCCGTCCGAGGCGGTGGACTGGGCCGCGGCCGCGCCGTGTTCTGATGAAACGCTGGACACGGTATCGGCGCGATCCTTGAGGTAGCTTCTACCAGAACGTCGATCTTCGACCCGGTGCTTCACGAGGCTGCTTATCGCTGATCCTGGCGACCCGTTTGTCGGCGAATCCGCGGACGGCGTCAGGCTTCGGGCGTCATCTGCACGATCTTGCTCCACGCCATTGCGGCAGACGGACGTCTAACGGCTCGACAAGACCGCCATCTATTGTGCGGCAACGCGCGGCGCGATTGCCTCCCGCCCATCCTCGCTCAAAAGGCGGTCGAAATAGTCGATGGTTCGCCGCAGGCCGTCGTCCAGGTTCACGGTCGGACGCCAGCCGAGCAGTTCCTCGGCACTGCTGATATCCGGCCGCCGCTGCCGGGGGTCATCCTGCGGCAATGGTCGATGCACGAGTTTGGATACCGAGCCGGTCATCGCGATGACCTTTTCCGCCAGTTCGACGATAGTGAATTCCTGCGGATTGCCGCAATTGATCGGGCCAGTGATGCTGTCATCGGTGTCCATCAGTGCGGCCATGCCGCGGACCAGATCGTCGACGTAGCAAAACGATCGTGTTTGCCGACCGTCTCCGTACACCGTGATGTCCTCGCCGAACAGCGCCTGCACGATGAAGTTCGACACCACCCGCCCGTCGTTCGGATGCATCAGTGGGCCGTAGGTGTTGAAGATGCGCAAGACCTTGATGCGCATGCCGTGCTGGCGCCGATAATCGAAGAACAGCGTCTCCGCGCAACGTTTGCCTTCGTCGTAGCACGACCGCGGCCCGATGGGATTGACGTGACCCCAATAAGACTCGCCCTGCGGATGAACCTCGGGATCGCCATAGACTTCCGACGTCGAGGCCTGCAAAACCTTAGCACGCAACCTCTTCGCAAGACCCAGCATGTTGATCGCGCCATGCACGCTGGTCTTCGTGGTCTGCACCGGATCCCATTGATAATGAATCGGTGAAGCCGGACAGGCAAGATTGTAGATTTCGTCCACCTCCACAAACAGCGGCAACGTCACGTCGTGACGCAATAGATCGAAACCTGGCCGGCCCATCAAATGCGCGATGTTACGTTTGGCTCCGGTGAAAAAATTATCGACGCAGAGCACCTCATGACCGGCGTCGAGCAACAATCCGCAAAGATGCGAACCGATGAAACCCGCCCCTCCGGTTACCAGAATACGGCGGCCGGCGCGCACAGATGTCGGTGTAAGCGGAACCGTAGCATGAGATCGGACGGTCATGGGCAACCCTTCCTCGGTTTCGTACGGCTGGCAAACGGCGATGCTCCCGACGACCGTGTCGGTCGGGGATGGTCACGAAAAATGCGCGGTTTGAGGCAATCCAAGACGGAGACGGCCGCGTTCGGCGGTCTTTGCTATCAGCCATGCCGGATTCCGACCGTTGAACCAGAGTTTGAGAAACGCACGCCAAACCCGCCGCTCCATCGGCCGGCGTGGGCCGAACTTGTCGCAGACCAACGTATTTTCCGCCAACGTGCGCACCCGGTTGGTGGCGCTGTTGTTGTGGCCGGTCTGTCGAAAACAAGAGATCGGGCGCGACAACCGCTGATATGGAGCGTGGCCAAGCGCCCGCGCAAAAAGATCATAGTCGCCGGAGTCGCGGAACGAGATATCGAAGCCACCCAACTCCGTGAAAAAATCGCGCGCTATATAAGTGCTCATGTGCATAATCGGGTTCCAGCCGAGACAGACATGCATTCTGCGCGTCATCCACACCGGCGGCGCGGCAAGCCCACCCATCGACGCACCGTTCTCATCGATCCAAAGAATGCCGCCGACAATCCAACGACGGCCACTGCGACGATAGGCGCTCACCACAGCGTCGAGCACGCCGTCAAGCATCACGTCGTCAGCGCCGAGAAATCCAAGTAGCTCGCCGGACGAATTGAACGAGCCCTTGTTGATGGCGTCGAAAATCCCACGGTCCTTGCCAGTGAGTACCTTCGCGCCATGTGCTGCCGCGATGTCCAGCGTCGCGTCAGTGCTTCCACCATCGACGACGACATGTTCGACCTCGACAAGCCGCGAGGCGTTGCGCTCGGTCGACCGCAAGCAATCATCGAGATAGCTCGCCGCGTTCAGCGTCGGCGTCACCACGGTCACGATCATGACCGCACCCTCACCGCAGGTTCCGATCCCGCCCCAGGCACATTCGGGCGGCGATGGCCGGATCGGCTGGCGCGTCGCGCCGCTAGTACGGTTTCGTACACCGCGCGCGCTGTCGTCGCGGCGTCATCCCACGTCATGAGTTGCGCGCCGCGCGCTGCGGCAGCAGTGGACATCGCATGCAAACGGGGACGATCGGCCGCCAGGCTCTCGATCGCGGAGGCCAGTGCGATCGAATTGCCTGGCGGCACGAGCACGCCACATCCCTCGTCGATTTGGTAAGGAATGCCGCCGACGCGGGAGGCGACGACCGGAAGGCCGGCAGCCAGCGCTTCGTACACCACGAGTGGCTGGGTATCGGCCAATGTCGGAAATACGAAAAGGTCGGCGCGCCGCATCAACACCGCGATTTCTTCATCGCGCAGTCGCCCCGTGACGATGACGCGTTGACCTTTCTTAAGCGAACGCGCGAACCCGTCGTAATCGATTCCGCTGCGCCGCTCCCCACCGACGATCAGAAGGAATGGAATTTCCAGCGAGGCGAATGTACGGAACAGCACCGGAAGCCCTTTGTTGGGCGTGTGATTGGCGAGAAACAGACAGGCCAGCTGTGCTGGATCGCGTTTGGTAACATCAAATTTCTGCAGAACCTCCGTTAGAACGCCCGGTGGAATCGGCGCAGGCGGCTCCGTTCCGTTCGACAGGATTGGCATAAGGTCGCCCCGAAATCCCATCCCGCGAACGATCGCGGCGTCGGCCGGCGTCAACAGCATCACGGCATCGGCATGGCGCACGACCTGCGCCACCGGCCGATAGATCAAGAAACGCCACAGCAGCCGACGCAGGATACCAAAGCCATAAACGTCGCCCCCGCCGGCGATTTCATTGAAACCGTGCGTCGAAATCACATAAGGGATCCCAGCGCGGCGGCATGCCGCCGCGATCCGCCGCAGCTCAAGCGCCGGCATTGGATTGTGCAGATGAACGATATCGTAAACGTCAGGCCGCACGTGAACCGCGATATCGGAGCGATAGAACGGCGTACGGTAGCGATTGGGGATGCACGACCACGGTGCGCCGAACGGCAACCTGGTGCGCACCGGCAAGTGACGAGCGCCGCGATCGTATGTGGCGGGCGACATCATGCTCGCCACCGTAATGTTGCAACGCGAGGCCAACGCCGCGCTGAGTCGCTCGGCCGCGCGGCCGGCCCCGCTGACCGATAGATGTGGTGGCGTGACGATGGCGGTGAGTACGTCGATCATCGGTAAGGCGCCATCAGGTTGTCGGATAAATCAGGATCGCGCCACAAGTCACTCAGAGCATCGTCAATGGTGCGCTGTGCGTGCCATCCAAATAGCGTTTGGATGCGAACGACGTCTGCCGCCAGCACCGGCCGATCGACCGCGCGCATGCGGCCGCTATCCTGCTGCAGCGTAAACGGCAACCCGCTGATCCGGCGGAGCTTGCGGGCAATATCGACAACCGAGTAGGCGTTGGAGGTTCCGAGATTGACGGTAACCACCTCGCCCGGCGCAATGGACCCGTCCAATGCCGCCGCAGCAAAACCGCTCGCCGCATCCTTGACGTGAATATAGTCACGCTTCGACGAAAGATTTCCGATGCTGATCCCGGTGCGGCCGGACTTGAGCTGCGCAATCATCTCAGGCAGCAGATGCGGATTGGTTTCACCAGGGCCCACCACATTGAACAGCCGGACAATCACCGCGGCGACGCCGCGTGGCCGCGCAAGCTGACGAACATACTGCTCGCCATGCAGCTTGCTCAGCCCATAGATGTCCGTCGGCTCGACCGAGGCGTCTGCTTCGGCATGCGGCCGCTGATCCGGCTTGTACACGGCACCGCTACTGGCATAGACGAAACGACAGCCCGGCGGGCAGGCACGTAGCACGTTTACGGTGCCGGATACGTTCGTCGCCACCGCAAGAACAGGGTTGGCCTCACACTCGGGGATATAGTGAATCGCCGCAAGATGGATCATCGCTTGCGGTCCGAATTCGAGAACAACGGCAACCATCGCTTCCGCGTCACGAACATCCGCCGTGAACATCCGCACGCGTCCCCGTTCTTCGGGAGAGAAGCGGTTCACGCCATAGCGCAACGTATCGACCACGCCGATCTCGTGACGGTCGTAAAGCTGACGGCACAGTTCGCGGCCAACATAGCCGTTGCCGCCGGTAATCATGATCTTCATCGCACAACTCCTTCACAGAGTTCAGCGAAGAACCTTACCGTAACAACTTCGGTGTAAATTGCCCGGACGCAGGAGGAGTACTTCCTTCTTCGTTCGGGATACCATCGCTCTCGTTTGCCCAAGCGGAAACGATCACGCCCCGGCGTCATCGCGAGACAGCCGGCGCACAATCGAAGGTGCGGGGTCGACGCACATCTCGGCCAGGCTGTTCAAGAGAACACGGATGGGCCAGCGGCCGGACAGGAGTCGACCAAGACCCGATACCGAAGCAACGTCGCCAATCGAGTAATAGCGCCCCCGTGCGCTCGGCTGGATGGACGGTGAAGTACCTGGCAGTCCGAGCTTGAGGAAATCGAGGCCACAGACGCGAGAGGCCGTCACCCGCATGAAGAAGCGCGGATTGCATTCGATCAGCCAGACCCGGCCCGATTCGTCGATCCGGGCATCGAAATTCGCCACGCCGTCGTACCGGGTTGCGACGGCGATCTTATTGATCATTCCGGCGAATTCCGGAATAGGCGCGAACTCGGTCGCATTGCGCGAACCACAGAAGAACGTGCTCAACACCTGTACCGTGCCGGCGCGTGCGAACAGACCGGCTCCCACATCCTGCCCCGGAATAAACCGCTGCACGATCATGCCGTCGAAGCGATAGGTCGGGTCGTTCATCAACGCCGCAAGCGCCTGCCGGTCGGCAACCAGCCGAAAGCCAATCGACGCCCATTGCGAGAGTGGCTTCACAACAGCCGGGAACCCCACATCACGTTCGATCCGGCCGGGATCGATATCCTGCCGGCGGGCGAAGAACAACGTCGGCGGAACATTGAGACCGAGGCCCTGGGCAAACCGGTAGAACGACCACTTGTCGTTCAACAGATCGAGCGTTGCGCTATCTGGCATCGGATATGTCGGAACCTGAAGGGACCCGCGCATCTTATGCAGCAGCCGGAGGCCCTCGACGTCCGCTGCCATCGCAATGTCGATGGGCTCGGCCCGGTCGCGCTCGTTGATAGCCCGGGCAATAGCTTCGGGTCGCGTCGCAAGATCTCCGGCGCACAGGATCGCACCCGCAAGTCTCGACGAACGAAGCGTTGTATACGCGCTCTTTCCGCATACGAGTAGCGCGCTCACTCGATTGGCCCGCAACGCTCGCAGCACCACCAGTGCCAGTTCGGCGTTGTGGCAGATCACGACAGCCCGCATGTCGTCCTTCGCAAAGTCGATGGCAACGGCGCGAGGTTAGGCCGCGCTCCCCTCGCGCCAGAAGTGCGCCGAGGAAGTATCACCCACGTTCGCCCCGATCGAAAGAAGTAGGCCATCTGGAGGCGTGACCTCCCCTCATGGCCCCGCACCACCGAACGAAAAGCCGTTACGTTCAAATTCTCATTGCCAAGCGGCACGTCGCGACATCCAACCATGAGAACAACACAGGAATCTGCCCATGTTGCCGAGCAATTTCGTTCCCGTTGCGATTGTAGGGGCCGGCCCCTACGGACTTTCGCTCGCCGCGTATCTGCGCCGCGCCGGCATCGCCCATCGAATTTTCGGTTCGGCCATGGGGAGTTGGCGCACGCAAATGCCAACAACGATGTTTCTCAAGTCCGAGGGCTTCGCCAGCAACCTCGCCCAACCTGACCGCGAAATGTCGCTGCGGGATTTCTGCGAAGAGAGCGGCTACGCTTATCGCGACTATGGCCTGCCGATCCCCCTGCACGTCTTTGTCAAATATGGCCTCGCTTTCCAGCGGCACTTCGCGCCGGACCTCGAAGACACTATGGTCAGCGAAGTCAGGCAGCACGATCGCGGTTTCACGCTACTCCTTGCCAGCGGCGAACAAATGCTGGCTCGAAACGTCGTGATTGCCACGGGTATCGATCCCTACCGCCACATTCCTGCGCCCCTCGCCGGCCTGCCGTCACAACTGTGTTCACACACGGCCGCCCATAACGACTATTCCGTGTTCCATGGGCAACGTGTTTGCGTGATTGGCGCCGGTGCCTCGGCCACCGATGCGGCCGCAACTCTCCACATGGCAGGCGCTCACGTTCAACTCATCACTCGATCCGAGCAACTTTCGTGGATGTCGCAGCGTACCAAACGCCCACTGATCGAGGCTTGGTTCAAACGCGACGTGCTAGGCGCTGGCCGGCTCGGTCAAGGACATGCCTATTCGGACGTTCCGCAGCTTTTCCGTTACCTGCCGGAAAAAACCCGGCTTCGCGTTGCCACGACCTTTCTCGGGCCACGCGGCGGCTGGCCTGTCCGCGACTGTGTTGAAAAGCTGCCAAATATCCATGGTTTTCTGCTCGATGACGCAAAGGTCCACGACTCCCGTATCGTGCTTCATCTCTCTTCAAAAGACGGCAAGAAACGCCGCGTTGATGCGGACCATCTGATCGCTGGGACGGGTTATCGTATCGATCTGCAGCGCCTGTCGTTCCTCAACCCCTCCTTGCGACTGGGGATCAAGACCTTGCGGGGAGCGCCTGTGCTCTCACCCCACTTCGAGTCCTCGATGCCGGGCCTTTACTTCACCGGCGTCAACGGACTCTACGACTTCGGGCCGTTGACACGCTTCGTCGCGGGCACACGCTTCGCCTCGAAACGAATATCCCGGCAGCTCGCCGAGGCAACCCGGGAGACTTCTCCGTTCGTCACCGGGCGATCTTTCGCCGCGGATCGGCTGGCTCCCCACAGCATTTGGCCGATGTCGCCGTCCGATAAAAGATAACCGAGCTCGGTCATGTCCGAGGGTATCGCAGCAAAATCGCATCCTGTGGAATGGGCGGCGACACCCGCCCTGTTCACCAACGGCTGCCTCGTGGAAACACAGCCTCTCACCGCTGCGCTGGCGCGCGAGTGGCACGGGCTTGAAATCCAATCGGCGAACGCCACGGTATTCCAGAGTTCTGCCTGGTGCAGGGCCTGGCTCAAGGCATCCGCCAAGGCTGGTTTCACGGAAGAAACACGTATCCTGATCGTCAGACGTGGCGGCCGTCCGGTCCTGCTCTGGCCCCTTGCCGTCCGGCGCGCCGGTCCGTGCCGCGTGCTGCATGCTCTGGGCGAGCCGGCAACGCAATATTGCGACGCCCTGGTCGCCAGAGAAGAGCACTGCGGCCGGCTGCTGGATGCCGCGTGGTCCGCCATCCGCTCGTGGCGCGACATTGACCTGATCGAAATGCGGCGTGTCCGCACCAACGCAACGATCGCGGCCTTACCGGCGTTGGCCAAAGTCAAAGCGGCGTGCGCGACAACCGCGCCTTTTGTTGACATCCGACTCGCCGCCGGAGGAGACGCCCATCGCAGCAGCCGCACGCGCAACGCGCTGAAGCGACATCGACGCAAGCTCGCCGAGCATGGTGAAGTATCGTTCGAGATCGTCCAAGACATCGAAGCCAAGATTCGCGTGGTGGACGAGGCGGTCGCGTTCAAACGCCGCTGGATGATCGAGCGCGGCCTCTGGAGCGACGGCTATGCCCATGTTGCCGCGGACGAATTTACTCGTACCCTGGCGGAAGAGCCCGGTTTCCGTGTCTCGCGGCTCACCGTGCGCGGCGAAACAGCCGCGGTCGAGGCCGGCTATGTGATGGGCGGCGCCTACTGGTCGCTGACGCAGAGCTACGATTCGCGCTTCGCCGAGCACGCACCCGGACGGCTTCTGACGTGGCAATTCATGGAATATTGCGCCGCCTCCGACGTCCACATGCTCGATTTCCTCGCGCCGGCTCATCAATACAAGCGCGAATGGTCTACCGGCGAAGTCGCCGTGTGTGATTATCTCATTCCATTGACGATCAAGGGTTCGCTGCTCGCAGCCGCACTGGGGCGGGCGCGGCCCGCGCTCAAACATCTTTATCGACGCATGCCGGCATCGGTCCGCTTTTACGCCATACGCCTCGCGGGCGCGCGGCAACGCCCTGTTCAATCGTATTGAGTGCGATCGTTCGCATCGCTACTTGGCGCCCCGCCCCTTGATGATCGCGGGCAGCGTCGCCACCAGAACATACAGGTCGAACCAAAGCGAATGATGGCGGATGTAAAAGCTGTCTTGCTCGCGCTGGACCGCGAGATCGCTATCGCTGCGGCCGGAAATCTGCCAAAAGCCGGTCAGGCCCGGCGGCACGCTCAACCGCTGCGCACGAAACTCCACATCGAAAGCGTTCAGATGATAGGCGGGAAACGGTCGTGGCCCGACCAGACTCATATCGCCGCGGATCACATTCCAGATTTGCGGCAACTCGTCGAGACTTGTTCGGCGAAGGAATCTCCCGATTCCGGGTAGAATGCGTGGATCGTTTTGCAACTTGAAATGATGCTGCCATTGCGCGCGAGCTTCAGGATCGGCCTCGAGCACATGTTGCAAGCGCTGCTCGGCGTCGCCGTGCATTGTACGCAGCTTGAGCACGCTGATCGGGCTGCCGCCGCGCCCAATCCGACGCTGCCGATAGAAGGCCGGGCCCGGGTCAGCCAGCACCACGATCAGCGCCAACAGCCCGATCAGCGGCGCACACAAGAACCCGAGCGGCAGCGCCACCGCCAGATCAACGCCACGTTTAATCATCGCGCTCGAGATGGGCGGCGCGCCGCCGATCTCAAGCGCGACGCAACCGTCGAAATGACGGACCTGCATGCCGAAAGTCGGAAACATCCCCGTCTTGGAGATCACAAGGATCTGCTCAATTCCCAGTCGATAGAGTATGGTCGGATCGGCCGGCAGGGCGCGCGCGTCGAGGACGATCAATACTTCGAAGCCGAGCGGCGTCGAGACCGCGCCAAGTGAACCGAACACCTGAAGCGCGGGGTCGTCGCCGGTTGCGAGATCGTTGGTTGCACGGTGCGGCAGCCGCCGACCCGTACCGATGATGGCGACTGGTTCTAGACCCCATTCCGCGTGGGAACGTATCGAGAGGGCGAATATGCGTGACGCGGTGACGTCGCCAAGGATGGCTGCCTTCGCGCACCACAGGCCGCGACGCGCGAGATACGCAATGACCCCATGCTCGAGCCATGTCCCAAGCACCAACGCGACGAGCACGCAGATAGGGACGATGATCGTGGCCGTCAGCAGGTTCTCTCGCAAAAAGAGCAACACGCCTGCGAGTAGAAAGAGGAGCAAGGCATTGGCCCGCAGGCGAAAGCGCTCGATCGGGTTCCGGACAGCGGCACGGCTCCGATAAAGGCCCGCGACGCAGCAGCTCCCGATCAACAGCAACTGCAGGATCGCAAAGTTGGACAACGGCCATTCGGCGATTCCCACCATTTTGGCGGTGCCGAAGACCGCTATAATTGCTGCGATCAGGCCACTGACAATGTCGGCCGCAAACAGCCAGGCGACAATCGTGCGTCGTCTGGCTGCATCCGACGCCCGTGCACCGCCGCGCGGAGCCCGGGGGAGCGTCCTGCCCGGAGGCGGCAGGACCGGGATGTGCAATCGGGCATCGGACATCGAAAACCGCCGACAACACGAATACGCGGAAAACGAATATCGGGCCGATCACCCGACGACGACAGCCGCACCGACAGCATCCTGATGGTGCGACTTTTCCTGCGACACCTCGGACGCAATCCACTTGTAGGTCGGCACCAGGCCCTTGCGCAGCGACGTTGTTGGCTCCCACTGCAGCACGCGGCGAAGCAACGTGTTGTCGCTGTTGCGCCCACGAACACCTTGGGGCTTGGTCCGGTCGTGCATAAGGGTCAGTGACTTGCCGGAGATGTCGATCACAAGCTTGACCAATTCGTCCACTCTGACCAGTTCGTCGGTGCCGAGATTCAGTGGCCTGACGAAACCCGATTTCATGAGACGATGGATGCCCTCGACGCAATCGTCGACATACATGAACGAGCGGGTCTGCTTGCCGTCACCCCACACCACGATTTGATCGCCGCTATAGGCACGCGCCACCTTGCGGCACATCGCGGCCGGCGCTTTCTCGCGCCCGCCGTCGTAAGTGCCTTGCGGGCCATAAACATTGTGGAACCGTACGACGCGCGTGGGGAGGCCGTGATCCTCGCGATAATACTGGCATAGTTTTTCCATATAAAGCTTCTCAAGGCCGTAGCCCTCTTCCGGCTCGGCCGGCCACGCATCTTCCTCGCGGAGCGGCGTGACATTCGGCGACGTCTGAAGATCCTGGCGATAGACACAGGCCGACGATGAGAACAGGAACGAATCCACGCCTTCCTGCCATGCAGCATCCAGCATATGGATATTCATCAGCGAATTGTTGCGCGCGATGTCGGCGTGCGAACCGGTAATATAGCCGATACCGCCCATGTCGGCGGCAAGGTGATAGACAGCATTCATGTGACGGGTCGCGGCGAGACAATTTGCCGGATCTCGCAGGTCG
>Ga0070681_10007335_pt1 | contig 10772 bp, 11 predicted proteins | sample KBSC83BmetaG_FD_65650 | JGI IMG/M metagenome (GOLD analysis project Ga0070681, IMG submission 65650) | Corn rhizosphere microbial communities from Kellogg Biological Station, Michigan, USA - KBS C8-3B metaG | ecosystem: Host-associated > Plants > Roots > Rhizosphere | place: USA: Michigan...
CGCGCACCACGGTTTAAGCCGATGATAGCGCAAGCCAGCATGGTGAGCGTCAGACGGATCGCGATGTCGGTCCAGCCTGGCGAGAGCGGCATGTTCATGACATCCTCGTGCGGGTGACGCTAAGCTAGTCCTTGCCTGGCAAAATCGTCTCCAGCACCTGCCGCGCAGCGCCTTTGATCACGCCAACCTCGTTCGGGTCGCCCTTGGCGAGAGCGATGGAGAAATTCTTCGCCTGTTGCAGCGTGATATGCGGCGGCAGCGGCGGCACCTCGGGATCTGTCTTGACTTCCAGCACGACCGGGATGTCGCTTGCCAGGGCCTGCTGCCAGGCCGATTGAAGCATGTCGGGTTTGTCGACATAGACGCCGCGCAGCCCGATCAGTTCGGCAAATCGCGAGTAGGAGACGTTCGGAATTTTCTGCGATGCATCGAACTTGGGATCACCGTTGATGATCCGCTGTTCCCATGTCACCTGGTTCAGGTCTTCGTTGTTGAAGACGCAGACGATCAAGCGATGATCGGGCCAGTCCCGCCAGTATTTGGCGATCGTGATCAACTCGGCCATGTTGTTCATCTGCATCGCGCCGTCGCCGACAAGCGCGATGACGGGACGATCCGGCTCCGCATATTTGGCGGCGATCGCATAGGGGACGGCGGCGCCCATCGAGGCGAGACCGCCGGACAGCGAGGCCTTCATGCCGCGGCGTATCTTGAGGTCGCGCGCGTACCAGTTGGCGCAAGAGCCGGAGTCGCTGGTGATCACCACGCGATCCGGCAGCAGGGGCGACAATTCCCAGGCCACGCGTTGCGGATTGACCGGCGTGGCCGGTTGCTTGGCGCGCTCCTCAAGGGTCTTCCACCACGCCCGAACATTATCTTCGATCGTGTTTCGCCATTCGCCCGCTTGTTTCTGTTGAAGTCGCGGCAACAAGGCGCGAAGCGTCTCCGCGGCATCGCCCACGAGTCCGACCTCCATGGGAAAGCGGATCGACAGCATGCTGGCGTCGATGTCGATCTGAACGCCGCGGGCGTTGCCTTCCTTGGGCAAAAACTCCGCATACGGGAAGGCCGAGCCCACCATTAACAGCGTATCGCATTCGTTCATCATCTTGTAGCTGGGCTCGGTGCCCAGTAGCCCGATCGAGCCCGTCACCCAAGCAAGATCATCGGGAAGCGCAGACTTGCCGAGCAAAGCCTTGGCGCAACCGGCTGACAGACGGTCCGCTACCGCGATTACCTCATCGGCTGCACCGAGTGCGCCGGCGCCAATCAGCATTGCGACCTTCCCACCGGCGTTCAGGATCGCCGCGGCCCGATCAAGCTCCGCATCGTGTGGCACGATCTTCGGCGGGGCATAGCCCACGCCGGACCTTAACGTGCCATGCGCGCGCGGTGGATCCTCGTATGCTTCGTCCTGGAGATCATTGGGAAGCACGATCGCGGTCACTGTTCGTCTCGACAGCGCGATCCGCGCAGCCCGATCGACGAGATGCCGGATCTGCGCCGGCAATGAAGCCTGCACGACATAGGCGCCGGCAACGTCCTTGAACATGGACACCAGATCGAGTTCCTGCTGGTATTGACCGCCCAACGCGTTACGCGCTTGCTGGCCCACGATGGCAAGCACCGGCTGGTGGTCCATCAGCGCGTCATAAAGACCGGTCGTCAGATGCGAGGCGCCCGGGCCAGATGTTGCGATACAGACGCCCAGGCGGCCTGAAAATTTGGCATAGGCGGAAGCCATGAAGGCCGCCATCTCCTCATGGCGTGCCTGGACAAACCTGATCTTGCCGTGCGCGCGGTTGAGCGCGCCGAAGACGCCGTTGATGCCGTCCCCGGGATACCCGAAGATGTGGCGGACGCCCCATTGCTGCAGGCGTCCGATCAGGAAGTCACCAACCGTCTGGGACATGGAACCGCTCACTGCTGACAGGACACGGAGTCAAACCGCGGGTCGGAGGGACGGTTCCAGAAAATAGATCCGGCTGCCGTTCGGATTATGCGGCCTCGGCATTGACCGCCGAGACCGCAATCTTGCTCAGTGTCTCATCAGTCTTCTTTTCTTCAGCGAGCGTCTGGTCGAGCAATTTTACCGCCTCCGTCAGGCTGAGCTTGTCCGCCCACGCCTTGAGGGTCCCGTAGCGCGAGATTTCATAATGCTCGACCGCTTGCGCCGCCGCGAGCAGTCCCGCATCGAGCGCCGGCGTGTCATCGTAGTCGTCCATGACCTCCTTGCCCTCGTCGAGGATGCCTTCGATCGCGTCGCACTTTTTGCCGCGGGCCGGTTTGCCGAGCAGTTCGAAAATCTGCTCCAGCCGTTCGATGTGGCCCTCCGTCTCGTCATGATGCTTTTCGAACGCGGCGCGCAGCTGATCGGACTGCGCGGCCTTGGCCATCTTGGGCAACGACTTGTAGATCTGCTTCTCGGCGTAATAGATATCCTTGAGGGTATCGAGAAAAAGCGCGTTGAGATCCTTGTCGGACATGTTTGTTCTCCTGTGGCAGGAAATCGTGTCGTCTTGCCAACACATGGCTGTGAGCCAGGTTCCTAATTCATTGCGAACGATGCCCCAGAATGACGCTCGATTCGGCGAACAAAAAAGAGCAGCCATGGATACGCAAAAAAAGAGGGCTCGCGGTCAGCGAGCCCTCAAGAATCCCTTTTGCGACCAGGTGCTTCCTACCACTTCTGCCGACCGTACCAGTCGTTGACTTCCCTTTGGGCCTGGTCCTTGGCGTAGCCATAGCGTTGCTGCAGCCGCCCCTCAAGCTGGTCCTGCTTGCCATCGATCACATCGAGATCGTCATCGGTCAGCTTGCCCCATTGCTCCTTCACCTTGCCCTTCACCTGCTTCCAATTTCCTTCGACCCTATTCCAATCCATGGCTGAGCTCCTCTCGTTTGTGAAATGGCTAACGAGTTGAGAAGTCGCGTGTTCCTATTGTCGGGTGTGACTGCGCGTCTCGTTTGAACCTTTAGACCGCTCCAATCACGGCGCCGGTTTCCACGTTAGGAACCTTCAGCAAACCGCCGTGTTCAGCATCAAACCCATGGAGACCCCAATGAAGACGACGATACTCGCTCTCGCCCTTGCCAGCGCTTTCGCTACCGCAGCATTCGCGCAATCTGTAGGCGAGAAAACCGGAGTGAATTCCGCCCTTGGAATTGCACCGAAGACGGAAGACTTCATCAAGGAAGCGGCGACCAGCGATATGCTCGAAATAGAGGCTGCAAAGATCGCGCAGCAAAAAGGCGACGCCGATGAAAAAAATTCGCTGAGCAAATGATTACGGACCACACCAAGACAAGCACCGAATTGAAGCAGATGGTGCCGCCGGAAATGTCATCTGCGGTCCCTGCCTCGCTCGACGACAGCTCCCAGAAGAAACTCGACAAGCTGCGCAACGCCAAGACGGACGATTTTGCCAGCGACTACGACCCGATGCAGGTGAGCGCGCACAAGGACGCGGTTTCGCTATTCGAGCGCTATGCCCAGGGTGGCGAGAATGCCAAGCTGATTGGGCGGGCAAGACCTTGCCAGCACTGCAACACCATCTGCAGATGGCCGAACAGATGGACAAGAGCCGTAAGTAAGGGTGTGAGCCGCGAAGGCATCGGTGCTTTCCGGCTCCTGGCCGCCGTGGTTAAGCGAATATCACCCGAAAGAAAAGAGCCGCCCGGTTTAGTCCGAACGGCTCGAAAGTCGCCCGCTTGGCACAAGCTGCCGGCGCCGGTGTACCGCCGTTACCTTGTTTGCGGCACCCCAACATCAATAGGCGATGCTCCGATGATTCGACTGTGACTTGGTCAACACACGGATGAAAAGACGCCGAAGCACGGCCCCGCCTTCGGGGGATAGGAAATGCGGCAAGGCCGTGCAGGCCGGCAGGTTTGTGGGACCGACCCACTCATTAAAATCGTTGTGAACCCTGTCGGTTCCTGGCGCTCATCCTAGGCTCTACAATCGGCGCGCGTATTGCGCAAATGACCGAGATTGAATCGCGCATCCCCGGAGGCGACTCATGGCGCCTCCCGCCTCGGATCTCTCCGAGGATCTCTCCGAGTTGGATCCGGAGCAGCGCAGTGCGGTCGTCCATGGCATTGCGCCAGACGACCACATTGGGCTCGCTCGCCTCTCCTTTAGGGAATGGGGCTTGCCGGTCTTTGCCAGGTATTTCGACGGCGGCCAAAGCGGTTCGAATGGCTCATCCAATTTGGCAGGGGCATCCCATCCCGGTGACGACCACCCGTCTCGGCTCCCGCCCAGCCTGCAGCGGCGCCAAGCAGGAGTGCCGTCGCAACCGAGAAGGCCAGAATGATCGTGCTGGCCCGCGTTCGCGAAATAGCCGTTCGAGCGTCCGCGATCACCGTATCCACGCGACGTTCGGCGTCCGGGCCGGCCAATCCGGTCGTGGTGGTCACGAGTTGGACGAGATAAGCCCGATCGTCCGAACTGACGCCGGTGTGACTGGAAGAGGTCAGGAGAATTCGGCCTGCCTCGGCACGCCCAGGAGCCAGATCGAGGTTCGGCGGACGCCGCGCAGCCCGAAAAAGATGATCGATTTCATAGCTGAGAACGGTCGGCTCGGTCGTCGAGGTTGGAGCGGTCAATCTCGTTGGCCGGTTTGCCGCCATGCCGATAAATGCCGCCAACAGCATGCCGAGAACCACTGCGAGAGCCCACGCCGCGACGCCATGCAGACCGTCCCGTCGTTCAACGTCCTCAACGTCGCCGGCCGCAATAGGTGCTCGCGTGCGGCCGGCAATATATCCGCCGCAGCCGAAACTGATCAGCGCCTGCAAGATCAAGTAGATGCCCGACAGCAACCACAAGGCTACCGAGGCATCGCGCCAAGTGGGCGCCGCCGAGCTAACGCCAAGGCCCACGGTAGCGGCGAAAGTGACAAGAATTGAGGATACCGCGGTCGCTGTCAGGGCGCCTGCGATTATCGGTGTCCACTGCAATGTCCAGGGTTCGTCGAGTCGTCTGGCAACCGGCGTCGCTTCCAGGGTCATCGTCAAAACTCCTAGCGCAAGCCGAAGAACGACAGGATGAACATGATGATGACGATGAGACCGACAAGGTAGATAATTCCGTCCATGGTTCTCCTCCTCCTCCAAGGTGTGGCCTGATAAGCGAGCCTGGAGATGAAGGTTCCAACTGCCGTAGCGAAAGAGGAACGCGGCTCGTTGCTGACCTACTGCAGTGCAAAACGACTGATGTCCTGCGCCGCGGGTTTGCGCTCACAGTCCGCCCGACCTCGCTGCCTGGGGAAGCGCGGCGCTGAAACCAATCTATCAAAGCCGGGTTAAGCCAGATCACAAGGGATTTGGACGTGACGCGGCTGCTGACGATCGCATTAGCTGCGATGGCTTTGAGCTATGGCTCTTTCGTCCGTGCGGCTGTCACCCAGCGTGATCTGAATGAAGTAGGCGCAGTGCCGCCGGCTCACGCGACCCTACCTCTGAATCTGCTACTGCAGGGCGAGGATGGCGACCGGAAGCCGGTGCAGTACTGGCTGGGAGCCAAGCCCGGTGTTTGGGTGCTGGCGGACTACACCTGCGAGACGCTGTGTGGGCCGGTGATCTCAGTCGTCTCCGACGCCCTCGCCCGGAGTGGATTGCGTCCAGGTATCGATTTCCACCTGGTTGTGGTCGGGTTGGACCCCAAAGATACCGCCGCCGATGCCGCTCGCATGAAGCAAGCCCAAATCGGCATGGACGGAGATGGTTCTGCTGCATCTTATTTCCTGAGGGGCGATGCGATCGCTATCGATGCTCTGACGAAGGCGCTCGGTTTCCGGTCCGTCTATGATCGCGCCCATGACCAGTTCGCGCACCCGGCGGCTGCGTTCGTCGTCGCACCCGACGGCCGGCTTGTGCGCGCCCTGCCCGGCCTTGCCGTCGATCCTTTAACCCTTCGGCTCGCGATTATCGACGCCGGCAACGGGGTCGTCGGAACGTGGACCGATCACATCCGCCTGCTGTGCTACGGCTACGATCCTGCAAGCGGCACCTACTCCGTCGCGATCGGACGGCTGTTGGCGGCGTCCGGCGGGGTGACCATCGCCGTGCTGGCTTTGCTCATCGGGCTTCTGCTTCGGCGTGAGCACGCCGCCCGAGAGAGCGGAACAAATAACCATCGTTTGACAGTGCAATCCCGCTCGCCCACCACAGAATGATCGCGATAAAAGCCAGCGCCGCCGGCAGCATAAGGGTCACCATCACCGGCGCGGTTTGAGGAATAGCCGGCAATATCAGGATGCTCGCCTCCCAGCACCGCATCAAGAGTGTCAGGCCGCACAGGGCAAGCAGCCACCGTCGATCGCTCCTGACCCGCGAATTGAGCAACGCAAAAAACGGGAAGACGAATTGCCCCAGCACGACAAAAGCCAGGACGAATTGCCAGTCATTCGACGATCGCTTCAGATACCACACAGCCTCGTCCGGGATGTTGCCTGCCCAGATCACGATGTACTGCATGGCGTGAAGATAGGACCAAAGCAGGATGATCGAGAGAAGTAACGCGCTGTATCCCTTGGTGGCGCCGATCCGGCGTCCGCAGACAAGCCCCACTCCGATCCCGAAGGCAACACCGTCGAGCAACGTGAAGCAAAGGTAAAGCAACCCGTAGATCGAGGAATGGAAATCAGGCTCTAACGATTCGATCCAGTCGATGCCGGCAAACGACACGAGCAATGCGTAGAGGATCAACCCGGCAGATGCCGAGCGAATCATGCGATCTGTGCGCCATGATGATCGTTGCCAACGCACGAGCAGCCATAACGCCACAAAATAGATCACCGTCCGCAAAACGAAGAACCACGGTGCGAGATAGACGGACTTGAAAGCCGGCAACGGGTGGGCGTGCGATGCCGCCGGGTAGATTACTTTCATTCCAACCAGGACAGGCAGAAACAGCGCGGCGACAATCGGCAATACGGACGTCGCCGCGACCAGGATCGCATGGAGCGCTTCTGTCCAGGCCCGACGCACCAGGTAGGTCGTCATCAACAGGCCCAAAGCTCCAATCGGGACCGCACCGATAGCGATCCAAGCCACGAGATAAGCGGCCAGTGTCGACCGCGAATCGATCGCGACGCCGATGACCAAAAGTAGGCCGGATGCGCTGATCGTGACGACCTTCAAATAGCTCCTCATGGCGTCTCCGACAGCTTTTCGCGCTGCTCCTGCGGAACGTTATCGATCGACGCATGCCGGCTCAGCTGAAGGGCGCGGATATATGCGACGATGGCCCAGCGATCCTGTGGCTGCACCCGCGAGGCATAGGGGTACATTGCGCCGTACCCGTTCGTGATCACGTCGAAGAAGTGCTGATCGTCGGCCGCGCGAAGGCGATCGTCATGATAGCCGGTCGGCCGCGGCATACCGCGCTGGACGATGATTCCATTGCCGTCACCGCCGGCGCCGTGACAGGGCGAACAAAAGATAGCAAACCGCTCTCGGCCGCGGTCGAGTAATTCTGCTGTCAGCGCCGGCCGATTCGTGACGGCTTTGTCGCGAGCGGCAGCGTCCCTTGAAACGCTCCCTGCCGGCGGATCACGCAACGACGCCCCCCGAAATAGCGGCGCCCGCGAATACTCACGATAATCCGGCTGGACGTCCATGTTCTGGTCGCACGCAGCCAACGAAATAGCCGCCAGCATCAGGATCGGGATGGTCCTGCTCATCGCGGCACGAGCTCCACCGAGGAGGCGCCAACCTGCCGAAGAAAGGTCGACGTCCGATCCTCGTCAAACTCGCCGTCGGCGGCGCCGATGCAAAGAAAGAAGCGGTCCTTGCTTGCGAGGTGGAAACGCCTCGCTCCGAACAAGGGATGGTTCAGCCGCGGCAAGCCGTTCTGCCACAACATCACGCCGATCATCGACAGGGCAGAGAACAGGATCGTGAGCTCGAACATCACGACTGCAAAGGCGGAAATCGCATAGAGCGGCCTGCCGCCGACATTGATCGGAAAGTCGTAATTTACATAACACTGCATGAGCAGCGCAACGCTGCCGCCGACAAGGCCGCCGATCAAACCCACCCAGGAAATATTGGGTCTTGGTAATCGCAGAAGGCGCTCCAATCCTTCGACGGGGAATGGCGTAAAGGCATCGAGCCGCCGGTATCCGGCTTCGCGCGCCTTTCTCACCGCCGTCTTTAGCGTCTCTGGACTGTCGAACTCGGCCAGCATTCCATAAGCATGGTCAGCCATGCGTCTCCTCCTCTTCCGCGTGAAGGAGTTCCTCGGTCTCGAAGATGGAGATCAGAGGAATGACGCGAATGGCGATCAGGAATGGCACCAGGAACAGCCCGATGGTGCCGAAATAAGTCGACCAATCCCAGAAGGTCGGTGTGAACTTGCTCCACGATGACACCAGGAAGTCGCGATAAAGGCTGGTGACCAGGATCATGTAGCGCTCCAGCCACATGCCGATCGCAACCGCGATCGAAATCAGCATCAGCGACCAGCCGGTCCGCCGTACGCTACGCCACCATAACGCCTGCAGTGGAATAAAATTGAAGGCGATCGCGCCCCAGTAGGTCCAGGCATAGGCGCCGGTCAGCCGATCGGTCAGTGTTTGCAGCTCGTGGGCATCGCCCGAATACAGCGCATCGAACACTTCAAAGACATAGCCATAGGCCGTCATAAGACCGGTCGCCAAAAGCACCATGCCAAGCAGGTCAAGATGATCGTCGGTGACGAGGTTGTTGAGACCAAACCAGGAGCGCAGTGAGATCGCTATGATCGAGACCACGGCGAAGCCGGAGAAGGCCGCGCCCAGCACGAAATAAGGCGGGAAGATCGTCGAGTGCCAGCCCGGAATTTGCCCGGCGGCAAATAGCAACGAGACCTCGCTATGCACGGAGACAACCAGCGGAACGGCCAATCCGGCCGTCAGCCGGTAGGCTTGCGACCAGCGCAACCAATGCGCGGCCGAACCGCGCCAGCCGAGTGACGTAATGCCGAAGAAGATCTGCCAGCCTCGTTTGGTGGCACGGTCGCGCGCTGCCGCCAGGTCCGGAATGAGGCCGGTGTACCAGAAGGCCAGAGATACCGTGAGATAGGTCAGGACCGCCCAGATGTCCCATTCCAGGGGACTGCGGAATTGCGGCCACACCTCCATGGTCGCCGGATAAGGAAACATCCAGTAGAGATACCAGGGTCGGCCTAGATGCAGCACCGGATAGATTCCGGCGCAGACCACTGCAAACAGCGTCATGGTCTCGGCAAACCGGTTGAGCGAGTTGCGCCACTCGCTCTGCGTCAGCAGCAACAGGGCGGATATCAGCGTGCCCGCATGGCCGATGCCGAGCCACCAGACATAATTATGGATCGCAAAGGCCCAATTGACGGGGATGTTGATGCCCCAGATTCCGACGCCGCGGGTAAACAGCTCGACCACTGAGACCAGGAACAGCAGGAGCAGCAATGAGGCGAACAGCATTGCGATCAGCCACCGCCGCTCGGCCGGAAAGTGCAGCGGAATGCCCGTGAGCTGATCGGAAACGCCGCCAATGCTCTGATTGACAGGCAGGATATCGGCCGAGCGATCGGTCATCCCTCGCCCCTAGAATGGTCGCGCCAACGTGCAAGATAAGTGGTGCGCGGTCGCGTACCGAGCTCTTCCAGCAGCACGTAGTGACGACCGTCGCGCCGCAGGCGTGAGACTTCGGAATTGGCATCATTGATGTCGCCGAAGACGATCGCCCTGGTCGGACACGCGGACTGACAGGCTGTCACCACATCGCCCTCTCGGAGCGGCCGGTTCTCCTTGTCAGCCGCTGCGTGCGCAGCCTCGATCCGCTGCGTGCAATAGGTGCATTTCTCCATGACGCCGCGCGAACGCACGGTGACATCCGGATTCTGCGCTGCTTGTTCCGGTGATTCCGGCGGAGTACGATAATCGTAGAAATTGAAGCGCCGCACCTTGTAGGGACAAAAACTGGAGCAGGTTCGGGTCCCGATGCAGCGGTTATAAACCATCTGGTTGACGCCTTCCGGGCTATGGGTCGTAGCATGCACGGGACAGCCCATCTCGCAGGGTGCCTGCTCACAATGCATGCAGGGCACCGGCTGGAAGTAGCTGCGCGGCGTCTCAGGTTCCCCCTCGTAGTAGCGCGCAATTCGCAGCCAGTGCATTTCGCGGCCGACGGTGACCTGGTCCTTGCCTACGACAGGGACGTTGTTCTCGGCGGTACAGGCCGCGACACAGGCGTTGCATCCGATGCAGGAATCGAGATCGATCACCATGCCCCATGCGTTCTTCGACGACGGCCACGGCGGATACAGGCTGGGCAGCGTTTCCGGCTTGGGCAGCGTTGGATGCTCCGCGCTGACTTCGCGGACGAAATCGAAGCCTTCCATGCGATGATGCAGTTGCGTGACGGCCAACGTTTCGCTGCTGCCGGTCTTGCGCAAGCTGCCTTTCGCGAACCAGGGTTGATCGACAGGCCTCACACCGTAGGCGTCGTAGCCGAGGTCATTGCCGACACGCCCTGCGCGCCTCCGGCCATAACCTAGATCGAGCGCAACGGTGTTCTCGGCCTGGCCCGGCATGATCCAGGCCGGCCCGATGACAGTGCCTTTGCTGATCATGACTTCGACGTGGTCGCCGTTTGCGATCTCCAATCGTTTGGCCAGAGCCGGGCCGATGGTGACGACATTGCCCCAAGTCAAAGTCGTTAGCGGTTTTGGCAGTTCCTGCAGCCAACCTACATTGGAAAACCGTCCGTCCCAGATGGTCGGGTCGGGCCGGAAGACGATG
>Ga0070681_10007337_pt1 | contig 10770 bp, 10 predicted proteins | sample KBSC83BmetaG_FD_65650 | JGI IMG/M metagenome (GOLD analysis project Ga0070681, IMG submission 65650) | Corn rhizosphere microbial communities from Kellogg Biological Station, Michigan, USA - KBS C8-3B metaG | ecosystem: Host-associated > Plants > Roots > Rhizosphere | place: USA: Michigan...
CGCCGCCGGCGCTTTTGGCAGCGCGGCGCCTGCCCCGTACAATGACCGCCTCCCGCATCACACAAGCGCGCGCCGCGTGCGCGCGCCACCGAGCCCTGTCCCATGGAAAAGAGTTTCGAGCCAGCCCAGATTGAAGCGAAATGGTACGCACGCTGGGAAGCCAGCGGCGCGTTCCAGCCGGCGGGCCAGGGCCAACCCTATTGCATCTTGCTGCCCCCGCCGAACGTCACCGGCACGCTGCACATGGGACACGCGTTTCAGCAGACGGTGATGGACATGCTGACGCGCTACCAGCGCATGCGCGGCATGCGCACGCTGTGGCAGGTCGGCACCGATCACGCCGGCATCGCTACCCAGAAGATCGTGGAAAACCAGCTGGCTGCCGAAGGCAAGACACGGCACGACCTGGGGCGTGACGCCTTCATCGCACGCGTATGGCAGTGGAAGCAGGAGTCCGGCTCCACCATCACCAACCAGATGCGCCGACTGGGCGTCACCGCGGACTGGTCGCGCGAACGCTTCACCATGGACGCCGGGCTCTCCGCGGCGGTACACAAGGTATTCATCGACTGGTATCGCGCGGGCCTGATCTACCGCGGCAACCGCCTGGTCAACTGGGACCCGGCACTGGGCACGGCGGTGTCGGATCTGGAAGTGAACAACGTCGAGCGCGATGGCCACATGTGGTCAATCCGCTACCCGACCGTCGACGGCAAGGACAGCCTGGTGGTCGCCACCACACGCCCGGAAACCATGCTGGGCGACGTCGCCGTGGCGGTGCATCCGGACGACGCACGTTATGCGCAGCTGGTCGGCAAGACGCTGAAACTGCCGCTGACCGAGCGCGAAATTCCGGTCATTGCCGATGAGTACGTCGATCGCGAATTCGGCACCGGCTGCGTGAAGATCACCCCGGCGCACGATTTCAATGACTACGCGGTCGGCCAGCGCCACAAGCTGCCACTGATCGAGATATTCACGCTGGAGGCAAAGGTCAACCACAACGCACCCGAGCGCTACCGCGGCCTCGATCGTTACGAGGCGCGCAAGTTGGTGCTGGCCGACCTCGAAGCCGCCGGCCTGCTGGTCGAAACCAAACCCCACAAGTTGCAGGTACCGGTGAGTCAGCGTTCGGACGCAGTGATCGAACCAATGCTGACCGACCAGTGGTTTGTCGACCTGACGTCGGAGCAGCAGGCGGACGGTCGTCCCGGTGGCCGCAAGGCGATCACCGAGCCGGCGCTGGACGCGGTGCGCAACGGCGACATCAAGTTCGTGCCGGAGAACTGGGCCAACACCTACACGCAATGGCTGGACAACATCCAGGACTGGTGCATCAGCCGCCAGTTGTGGTGGGGCCATCGCATCCCGGCGTGGTACGACGAGGCCGGCAACATTCTGGTGGGCGAAGACGAGGCCGATGCCCGCGCGCACGCCAGCACGCCACCAGTAGGCGCACTGCGTCAGGACAACGACGTGCTCGACACGTGGTTTTCGTCCGCGCTGTGGCCGTTTTCCACCCTGGGTTGGCCGGCCACCGGCCCGGTGCAAAACGAGCGCGGCGAGACGGTCGCCAACTGGGCACAGGACAAGATTTTCCTGCCCACTGCGGTGCTGGTCACCGGCTTCGACATCATCTTCTTCTGGGTCGCGCGGATGGTGATGACGACCAGGTACTTCACCGGCCAGATTCCGTTTCGCGAGGTCTACATCAACGCCATCGTGCGCGACGCCGAAGGCAAGAAGATGTCCAAGTCCAAGGGCAACACGCTGGACCCGCTGGACTTGATTGATGGCATCGAGCTGGAGCCCCTGGTTGCCAAGTCCACGAAGTCGCTGCTGATCCCGCAGGTGCGCGCCAAAGTCGAAAAACGCATCCGCAAGGATTATCCAGACGGCATCCCGGCGATCGGCACCGACGCGCTGCGCTTTACCTTCACCGCACTGGCCAGCTACAGTCGCACCATCAACTTCGACATCAAGCGGGCCGAAGGCTACAAGGCGTTTTGCAACAAGCTGTGGAATGCCGCGCGGTTCGTGTTGATGAATCTGCCGGAAGGCGAGATCACGGCGCCTGCCGGTGCACCGGCCACCGAGGCCGAGCGCTGGATCCTCACGCGACTGAAGCAAACGCTGGCGGAAGTCGAACAGCACTTTGCCACCTACCGCTTCGACCACCTGGCACAGACGCTGTACGAGTTCGTCTGGAATGAATATTGCGACTGGTTTCTGGAGCTGTCCAAGCCGGCCTTGAACGGTGACGATGCAGCGGCGGCCGCTTCGACTCGCCACACGCTGTTGGTGGTGCTGGAAACCGTGCTGCGTGCGTTGCACCCGGTCATTCCATTCATCACCGAAGAAATCTGGCAGACGGCGGGACCGAAGCTTGCCCTGCACGAGCAAACCTTGTTGCAGCGGCCATGGCCAAACGCCGCCGGAATCCCGGAAGACAACGCCGCCAGCAGTGAAATCGAGTGGTTCAAGAACGTCCTCAGCGGTATCCGCAAGATTCGGTCGGAGATGAACATCTCGCCAGCCAAGGTGATCCCGCTGCTGCTGGCCGACGGCGACGCCGGAGATCGCGCGCGGGTGACGAAATTCGCCGCACAGATCGCCTTTCTCGCTCGTACCGAAGCACCGCAGTGGATCGCCAGCGGAGCGGCGGAAACGGCGTCAGCGGCTGCCGTGGTCGGTACCTTGCGTGTCATGATTCCACTGGCCGGCTTGATTGACCTCGATGCGGAAAAGACCCGTCTCGGCAAGGAAATCGCACGCATCGAAATCGAGATCGGGAAGTGCGAGGGCAAGCTGGGCAATGCCAACTTCATCGCCCACGCCCCGGCCGTGGTCGTCGCCCAGGAACGCCAGCGCATCGTCGACTGGAATAAAACGCTCGTCGCCTTGCGCGAGCAGGAGCAGAAGCTGGGTTGATCGTCCAGGCGGACGCAATCTTGCGCTGACCACGTGTGGACGGCGCTTCTTCCCGCACCGCCAACGATCAAGGACCCGGTACCTATTTCTCGAGATTGCCCGTGGCAATCTCGAGGGCCATCACGATCGCATCCTCGCGACCATCGCGCGCCGGGTAATAACGCAGGCGACGACCAATCTCGTGAAAACCCACTGATGTGTACAAGGCGATGGCGTGGGGATTGGATGGTCGCACTTCGAGAAACAACCGTGCGGCGTGATTCCAGCCGGCGATGCCGATCAACCGCAGCAGCAAATGGCGCCCAAGGCCCTGGCCGCGCCGCGTTGGATCGATGCAGAGGTTCAATACGTGAGCTTCCCCCGCCCCCACGGACAAAATGCCGTAGCCGACGGTAACCGCGTCCACCGCCAACACCCAACACGAATGGCCGGCCTTCAGGCAATCACCGAAAATGCCGGCCGACCACGGAAACTCATAGGAAGCCGCTTCCATCGCGCTGATCGTGGCCAGGTCCCCGGGGCACATGGCGCGCACTCTGATCTGCGGCTTGACCACGGCAGCCATGACGTTCAGCCGCTCGCCGCTGCCAGGGTCTGACGCAACCTGCGCAGCGCGCCCCACAAGCGGCGCTTGGCGCCGGCGTCGGTCAGCACCTGCGCCAACTCGTCGACCAGCACGATCTGCGCGCGTTGCATCACGGCGACTGGCAAGCCGCGTCCCAGCGCATGCGCCTGCGCCTCGCCAAATACCAGATAGGCCGACGCCGCGGGAACCTCGTGCAACTGACCGGCATTTACCGTGACGCGCGGGGCGCGCGCCAGCGCAGCGCCACAGGCATTCAGCGCCCGGCCCAGCAAATCCAGCTCACGCGTACTGTTGCCTGCCCCCAGCACCACAACGCACGCGCTGCCGGCTGCCGCCGCCTCCATCGGCTCGGCAGCGTTGTCCAGGCCAACCTTGCTCGCCGCGTTTCCGGCCAGCGCGCGCCGCGTCCACGGCGTGATCCCCAACGCCCGCAGCAGGCGAACGCGATGGGCGGCACTGATGCACTGGCGCGCGGGCAGATTCATGGCGTGTTGCGTCGCGCCCGCCGACGCGTGGCCAATCCCGACACCGTCCACAGCGGCCCGGACAGGAGATACAAGGTAAAGCCGACCAACAGCACGCGCGCCGGGTCCAGCACCAGCAATGCCAGCAGCAGCACCGCGCCAACCATCCACACGAACGGTACGCGCTGGCGCTCACCGACCGGCAGTGACTTGAAACTGAAATAGCGGAAGCGACTGACCATCAGCAAGCCGACAATCACCGCGATCCACGGCGTGACGAAACACAACGCGCTGCCCGGGTAGCCAAACTTGTCCATGCTCCACACAAACGACATGCACACCGCCGCCGCCGCCGGACTGGCCAGCCCCTGGAAATAGCGCTTGTCGGCGACCCCGACCTGGGTATTGAAACGCGCCAGACGCAGTGCCGCACAAGCGGCATAGATAAACGCGGCGGCGTACCCAAGTTTGCCCCACAGCGGGCCGTACTCAGCCAGCGCCGACAGCGACCAGGTGTACATCACCAACCCCGGTGCCAAGCCGAAACTGACCAGATCCGACAGCGAGTCGTATTGCACGCCAAACTCCGTCTGGGTGCCGGTCAGGCGCGCCACGCGCCCGTCCATGCCATCGAGCAACGCTGCCACGAAAACCGCAATCGCCGCCTCGGTGAAACGGCCATCGATACTGGCAATGATCGCGTAAAAACCGGCAAACATGGCCCCGGTGGTGAACAGGTTGGGCAGCAGATAAATGCCCCTGTGCCGCGGCGGCCGGACTGGCGCTGAATCGCTCATGTAGCTATCCGTGATCTAATGCACGCAGTGTAAACCATCGATCACTTGAGTCCGGCGTGCCGGGATGCTAACAAGACGATCTGTCGACTGCCGTTCGGAGAACACCATGCGTCGTTTGCTCCTTGTCGCGGTTCTGCTGTTGCTGACCCCGTTGGCGTTTGCGCAGGTCTACAAGTGGACAGACGCCAGCGGTACCGTGCATTACTCCGAAACCCCGCCCCCATCCGGCACCAATTACAAACAGATCAAGACCAACGGCAGCGTCGATCCTATCGCCACCCCGGCACCCGCGACCAACGACAAGCCCGACGAACCTGCGGCAACGGCAGCGGCCGAGCCGATGGCCGATACCCCGGAAAACCGCAGCAAGCTGTGCACCTCACTCAAGGCCAATCTTGCCGCGCTGCAAGGCAGCGCTCCGGTGGTAATGCAACAGGAAGGCAAGGATGTGGCGCTGGACGACAGCCAGCGCAAGGTGCATACCGCAACGGCGCAGGCACAGTACGAGCAATATTGCCAGACGAAGTAAGCTCGCCGGCAGCACTGTGCCCTGCGCTGGGTAGCCACTGCCTGTCGCGCCCAATTGCTTGTCCATCGGCATCTCCAACGCGTACACGTCCCACCCGCACCATGCAGGGTGGCACTGCCTGCCCTACGGATTGGCTGCGACGCCTGGCACGCGGCTCACGCCAGTGCTGACCCGATGGGATACCACGAGCCGCGCCCGCCAAATCCTGACCTCCCGCCAGGCGCGCCAGTACAATGGTGGCTTTCATCACGCCGGAATCCAAGCGTATGCGTCTCAGCCAATTCCACCTGGCCACCGTCAAGGAGGTTCCGGCTGACGCCGAGATCGCCAGTCATCGTCTGATGTTGCGCGCGGGCATGATCCGCAAACTCGCTTCCGGGCTGTACACCTGGTCACCGCTCGGTTTGCGCGTGTTGCGCAAGGTCGAGGCGGTGGTGCGCGAGGAAATGGACCGTGCCGGCGCCATTGAAATGCTGATGCCGTCCATCCAGCCCCGCGAGCTGTGGGATGAAACCGGCCGCTGGGAAAAATTCGGCGGCCAACTGCTGAAGATCAAGGATCGCAAGCAGCAGGAATTCTGCTACGGACCCACGCATGAAGAGGTCATTACCGACTTTGCGCGCAACGAGCTGAAAAGCTACAAGCAGTTGCCGATCACGTTTTACCAGATTCAAACCAAATTCCGCGACGAAATCCGCCCGCGCTTTGGGGTGATGCGCGCACGCGAATTCCTGATGAAGGACGCGTATTCCTTTCATCTCACCGCCGAGTCGCTGGCGGCTACCTATGCGACGATGTACGCGGCGTACACGCGCATCTTTACCCGCCTGGGGCTGACCTTTCGCGCGGTACAAGCCGATACCGGCGCGATTGGCGGCAACGCCAGTCACGAGTTCCAGGTACTGGCCGACTCCGGCGAAGATGCCATCGCATTTTCCGACGGCTCCGATTATGCCGCCAACATCGAGAAGGCCGAGGCGCAGGTGCCGACCAGCCCGCGGCCCACGCCCACTGCAACACTGCAGACAGTGGACACCCCGACGCAGCGGACCATTGACGAGGTGGCGGGCCTCCTTGGCGTAACGCCGGGCCAGTGCGTAAAGACCTTGCTGGTGCGCGGCCGCACTGGCGTCGTGGCGTTATGTCTGCGCGGTGATCACACCCTCAACGAGGTGAAAGCGGTCAAGCTCGACGAATTGCCCGACGAACTGGTGCTGGCCAGCGAAGAAGAAATCATGGCCATCACCGGGACGCAACCGGGCTTTATCGGACCGGTTGGCTTGCCGGTCACAACGCCGGTGATTATCGACCGCGACGTCGCGGTGCTGGCCGATTTTGTCTGCGGTGCAAACACCGACGGCAAACACTACGTGGGCGCGAATTGGGAGCGCGATGCACGGGTCACCCGCATTGCCGACCTGCGCAACGTCACCGAAGGTGATCTTTCGCCCGACGGACACGGTGTGCTGCACCTCGCTCGCGGCATCGAGGTCGGGCATATCTTCCAGTTGGGTCAGAAGTACGCGCAGGCCTTGAATGCCGTGGTGCTGAATGACCAGGGCAAGAATCAAGTGATGACCATGGGCTGCTATGGCATCGGCATCAGCCGCATCGTCGCTGCCGCCATCGAGCAATGCCACGACGACGCGGGCATTGTCTGGCCGCAAGCGATGGCGCCATGGCAAGTAGTGGTGTGCGTCATCAACTCCAAACATCTGCCGGCGGTGACCGAGGCGGCCGAAGCGCTTTATCAGGCACTGCGCAAACGTGGCGTGGACGTACTGCTGGACGACCGCGGTCTGCGTCCCGGCAGCATGTTTGCCGACATGGAATTGATCGGCATCCCGCACCGCGTGGTGGTCAGTGAACGCGGGGAAGCTGCCGGCACACTGGAATACCGCGCCCGCAATGAAAACGAAAGTCGTGCCATCAACCAGAATGAATTGTTCGCGCTGCTGGGTTGAAATATTCCGCCCGTGATAATCGGGACAGCTACCGGAGGCGGCCATTTGCGTATTCGGAGTTGAATGGCGACTGGTCAATCGAGCATGCCCACAGGTAACCAGAGCGACGTCTGAGCCAGTTGGAAACACGCGGCGAGCCTTTACAATGATTCCGGGAATAGGCGAGAATTCACACGTTGGTGTTTCATGGGTAAGGAGCACCCGAGATCCGTCGCATATTTGTCACTTTGTCATTTAATGACAACATTCAGTGGAGAATCCGGCATGGCCGTTGATATCAAAAGCCTCAACAACAATCAGCTGAACGATTTGATCAGCAAGGCACAGTTGCGCCAGGTGGAGTTGCGCAAGGAAAAGGTCGTCAAGCTGCGCGAGAAAGTACATGCACTGCTCAAGGCTGAAGGCTATACGTTCGATGACATCTTTGGCCATGGCCGTGGCAAGGGCAAGCGCGCTGGCACGCCGGTGCCCCCGAAGTATCGCAACCCGGCCGACCCGGCGCAGACCTGGTCAGGCCGTGGCAAGCGTCCGCGCTGGTTCAACGATGCATTGAAGGCTGGCAAGAAGGAAAAGGATTTGGCGATCTGATCGTCGCGCTCTCTGGAATACAGAAACGCCGGCTCACTGCCGGCGTTTCTGTATTCCGGCAACACCATTGCGGCGTATGCCGCAGGCTGCAACTCACAACGAGCGGCGTGCGGCAACCAGCAAGTCGCCAAACATCAAGCCGGCGACAATGGAAACCAGCAGCGTCAGCAACAGCAATGCGGTGTCCATCCCCAGGGGCGCATCGCGCTCCAGCAGAAACGACATGCTGCGAAAACCGACGCTGCCGGGTACCAGCAGCAGGATGCCGGGTTCACGAATCACCGCGCCGGGCCGGTGCGCATAGCGCGCATACAAATTGGCCAAGGCACCCACCAGCAGCGCCCCCAGAAACACGCCAAATGGCGCAGCCGGCATCGAGCCGGATATCTCGCCACCCCAGCGCGTAGCGAGATAACCCACGATCACCGCGCCCATCACCACCAGCCAGTCGCGCCGCGCCGCGCGAAACAGCATGGCAAACGCCACTGCACCCACCAGCAAGGCCGGATAGTCGGTCCACGGCGGCAGTGGCGGCAACACATAATCGCGCGCGTGGATACCCACTGCCGCGCACAACTGCGCTGCGGCCACGGTGCCAAACACCAACTTGAACAAGGTCGACATGGCCCCACCCATGCGCGCCATGCCGGACACCAGATGCTGGCTGGAAATCTCGCGTACCGCCGTGGTCAGCGACATGCCGGGGATCAGGATGATCAGGCTGGCCAGCACCACCGACTTGATCGCCAGCGGCACCACGAACGCGCTGACCACGGTCGCCACCGTGGTGGCCACCAGCGCACAGATCAGATCGCTGGCCACCGCCAGCCGTGGCCGACTGCCGGCGAGCACGGTGATCCAGCCAATGATCAAGCCGATACCGCCGGCCACCACCAGATCCACCCAGGCGCTGTGCAGAAACAACGCCGCAATGCTTGCGCCGGAAAGTCCGTAACTGAGGATCGTGCCAGCCTGGGCGCACCGGGTATCGGGCGCGCCCAACGCCCGCAGCCGGCGAAAGCCTTCGCGCAGATCGAGCTTGCCCTCGATCACCCGGTCGGCAATGGCATCGGCGGCACACAGGCGCGCCAGGTTCACGTCGCCGGGCGCCAGCCGCATCACCTGGGTACTCTGGGCGATGCCCTCTTCGCCCTGCGCCGCATCGGCCGCCGAAATGATGATGGCGGTGGGGCTGGACCACACATCGGCGGCCAGCCCGAGGCGTCGTGCCGCCCCGGCCACGGCCATTTCCAGGCGGGGCGCGGTGGTGCCGTATTGATGCAGACGCCGCGCGAGCTCCAGCAAAAATGCGATGCGCGTTTGCAGCTCGGCGACAGTCAGTGGCTGGCCACCAGGCACGCCCACGTTCATGCGGCTGCGCGTACCTGCAGTGTGGTGCCGTTGACGGCCACCACTTCCACCGTGGCGCCCAACGGCAGGTCCGGTCCGCTGACCAGCCACTGGCCGTCGCCCACGCGGGCCTTGCCGCGACCGTTGACGATCGGCTCGATCAACTCGAAGCGCTGGCCAACCATCTGCTCACCGCGCCGATTCAGGCGGTCGTCGCCGGCGGCGCGGCGTTCCACGCGTGGTCGCAACCAGCGCGCGTAGGCAAAGCAGAACGCAAACGCCAGCAGCGCAAACCACAGTGCCTGGGCCAACAGCCCGAGTGTCGGCACTGCCCACAGCACCACACCCATGGCGGCGGCGGCCAGGCCGATCCACAGCAGGAAATAGCCGGGTGCCATGACTTCGCCGGCAATCAGCAGCAGCGCGAGGATCCACCACAGATAGTGCGTCGAAAGTTCCCACATGATCCGTACCTCAGCGCAGCGGTGGTAGCGGCGGCTGGAGCGGCGACCGCTGTTGACCCAGCGATTCCTTGGCCAGCTCGCCAATGCCGGCCAGCGCCCCGATGACGCCGGTGGCCTCGATCGGCAACAGCAGCATCTTCTGGTTTGGCGATCGCGCCATCTCCTTCAGCGCTTCCACATAATTGTTGGCGACAAAGTAGTTCAGCGCATTGACGTTGCCGCCTTCAATCGCATCAGACACCATCGTGGTGGCCTTGGCTTCGGCCTCGGCGGTGCGCTCGCGTGCCTCGGCAGCGCGGAACGCGGCTTCCTTCTCGCCTTCGGCCGCCAGAATCACCGATTGTTTTTCACCCTCGGCCTTCAGAATGGCAGCCTGGCGAAAACCCTCGGCATCCAGAATGTTCGCGCGCTTCTCGCGCTCGGCTTTCATCTGTCGCGCCATGGCATCGATCAAATCGCGCGGCGGCGCTATATCCTTGATCTCGATCCGGTTGACCTTGACCCCCCACGGATGCGTGGCCACATCGACCACATGCAGCAGCTTGGCGTTGATCGCGTCGCGCTGGCTCAGGCTTTCATCCAGGTCCATCGAGCCCAGCACGGTACGGATATTGGTCATGACCAGCGCCAGCGAAGCCTGCTCCAGATCCGCCACCTCATAGGCCGCCTTGGAGGCATCGAGCACTTGGTAGAACACCACGCCGTCAACGCGCACGACCGCGTTGTCCTTGGTGATGACGTCCTGGCTGGGCACGTCAAGCACCTGTTCCATCATGTTGATCTTGCGCCCCACCGACTGGTAGACCGGAATCAGGAAATGCAGCCCCGGTTCCAGCGTGCGCGTGTATTTGCCGAAGGTTTCGACCGTCCATTCGTAACCCTGCGGCACGATGCGCACCAGCTTGATCAGCACGATGACCACGACCACCACAAATACCAACGCCAGAATTCCACTCATGCCCTGATCCTTTCCCCATGCAGAGCGTCGAGTATACCGAGGGTGTGCAGCAATCAGGGACGCACGCAGCCGCGACCGAAAACCGGGTGACGTCTACGGCAATGACACGCCGTACCTGCTGTCATCGTCGCGTAACATG
>Ga0070681_10007339_pt1 | contig 10769 bp, 6 predicted proteins | sample KBSC83BmetaG_FD_65650 | JGI IMG/M metagenome (GOLD analysis project Ga0070681, IMG submission 65650) | Corn rhizosphere microbial communities from Kellogg Biological Station, Michigan, USA - KBS C8-3B metaG | ecosystem: Host-associated > Plants > Roots > Rhizosphere | place: USA: Michigan...
GATGTGCAGGATGTCGTTGATGAAGAAGCCGAGCAGCGGCTTCGCCGGGATCGTCTCGCCGAACGGCACGAGGTGGTGCTTGCGATAGATCTGCGAGCGGCTCGCGCCGACCGTGACGACACTGTTGTGGATGCCCGGATCCTCGCCCGGCGCAGCCGGCGGCGACAGCGTGAAGATGCCGACCAGCGCATCGCCGTCGCGCGCATCCGCGGCGCGGCCGATCCGCTCGAAGATCGCGTCGGGCACCTCGTGCGCGAATACCGGCATCGCGCTTTCGGGGAACACGATGAGCCGGCCGCGGCTCTGCTCGGCCAAGAGCGCGTAGAGCTCGAAGTTGCGGTCGCGGTACGCGGGATCGAACTTGTCGCGGAGCGCGACGTTGCCCTGGATCAGCGATACCGCGAGCGTGCGGCCGGTCGGCGCCGTCCAGGACACCCGCCAGAGGAGCGCGCCGGCGACGAACAGCGCGACGATCGCGCCCGCCGTCGCGAACACGCGCCGTGGCAGGCGCGCCGCCGCGGCGTCGATGCCGAGCGCGGCGAGCGCTGCGACCAGCGCGACCGCCAGCGAGACGAGCGTCGTGCCGCCGAGCGGCGCGAAGCCCGCGAGCGTGCTGCCGGGTAGCTGCGAACTGCCGAGCGCGAGCCAGGGAAAGCCGGTGAGGCCGCGCACCCACTCGGCGATCGCGAATGCGCCGGCAATGGCCGCGGCGCGCGCGAGCGTGCCGGGCTCCGTGAGGCGCACCGCGACGTAGCCCGCCAGCGCCGGCCACAGCGCCAGCCACGCGACAAACAGCGCGGTGCCGAGTGCTGCGAGCACGGGCGGCATCCCGCCGAACGTGCCGATCGCGACGTAGACCCACGACGCGCCGGCGCCGAAGAGGCCCACGCCGAACGCGTAGCCCGCTTGCGCGGCGTCGCGCGCGCGCGGCGCGCCGAGCCACAGCGCGAACAGCGCCATCGTGCAGGCGATCGCGAGCAGCGGCAGTGCGAACGGCGCGAACCCGAGCACGGCGATGACGCCGAGCGCGAGCGCCGCCACGTTCGCGAGCGCCGGGTGGCGGGAGGTCGTGCCGGGCGAGTCGGCCACGCGGTCAGCCGGCGTCGGCCGGCGGCGCGGCCGGCGCGACGCGCTCGACGTTGAGCGTGTGGATGCGCCGGCTGTCGGCGCGCACGACGCGGAAGCGCAGGCCGTCGATCACCACGGTCTCGCCGCGCTTCGGCAGGCGCCCGAACGCGCGCAGCACGATGCCGCCGACGGTGTCGACGTCGTCGTCGTCGTAGCTCGTGCCGAATTGCGCGTTGAAGTCGTCGATCTCGGTCTGCGCCTTGACGCGAAAGCGGCCGTTGCCCTCGGCGATGATGTTGTCCTCGCTCTCGTCGAAGTCGTACTCGTCCTCGATGTCGCCGACGATCTGCTCCAGCACGTCCTCGATCGTCACGAGGCCGGACACGCCGCCGTACTCGTCGACGACGATCGCGATGTGGTTGCGGTTGGCGCGGAACTCGCGCAAGAGCACGTTGAGGCGCTTCGACTCCGGCACGAACACCGCGGGGCGCAGCCGGTCGCGCAGGTTGAACGCCTCGGGCTCGGCGTAGTAGTTGAGGAGCTCCTTGGCGAGCAGGATGCCGATGACGTCGTCCTTGTTCTCGCCGATCACCGGGAAGCGGGAGTGATTGGTCTCCAGCACCAGCGGCATGAAGTCGGCGGGGTCGTCGTCGATCGACACGCAGTCCATCTGCGCGCGCGGGATCACGATGTCGCGCACCGTCGACTCCGACACCGACAGCACGCCCTCGATCATCGCCAGCGCGTCGGCGTCGATGAGCTTGCGGTCGAAGGCGCCGCGCAACTGCTCGCGCAGCTCGTCGCGACTCTCGGGCTCGCGCGTCAGGAGCGCCGCGAGGCGCTCGAACAGGCCCGGCTTGTCGTCGTCTCGACCGTTGTCGTCAGTCACGGCGCGTACGGGTTCGCGAAGCCCAGCGCCGCGAGCAGCGCGGCCTCGCGCCGCTCCATGCGAGCGGCGTCGGCGTCGCGCTCGTGATCGTGGCCCTGCAGGTGCAGGAAGCCGTGCACCAACAGGTGCGTGCAATGCGCGATCACGCTTTTTCCCTGCGATTTCGCCTCGCGACGCAGGACCGGCACGCACAGCACCAGGTCCCCCGTCAATCCCCCGCCGTCATCGTACACGAACGTCAGCACGTTGGTCGGGTGGTCCTTGCCGCGGAAGCGCGCGTTGAGCGCACGGCCTTCGCGCGTGCCGACGAAGCGCACGGTGGCGGCGAACGCGCGCGCGGCGGCCAGCGTGGCGATGCGGCGCACGCGCGTCGCCGACGGCAGGCCGCGCCGGGAGACGGCGTATTGCACGCGGACCTGCGGCGGCGGCACCGCGCGCGCGCGCGCCGTCATGGCGACGCGTCGCGGTCGTAGGCGTCGATGATCTTCTGCACCAGCGGGTGGCGCACGACGTCGGCGCTGGTGAATCGGCAGAACGCGATGCCGCGCACGTGGCGCAGCACGCGCTCGGCCTCGATGAGCCCGCTCTTCTGGCCGCGCGCGAGGTCGATCTGCGTGACGTCGCCGGTGACCACCGCCTTGCTCGAAAAGCCGATCCGCGTGAGGAACATCTTCATCTGCTCGGGCGTGGTGTTCTGCGCCTCGTCGAGGATGATGAAGCTGTGGTTGAGCGTGCGGCCGCGCATGTACGCGAGCGGCGCCAATTCGATTGTCTGGCGCTCGAGGAGCCTAGCCGCCTTGTCGAAGCCCATCAGGTCGTAGAGCGCGTCGTACAGCGGCCGCAGGTACGGGTCGACCTTCTGCGCGAGGTCGCCCGGCAAAAAGCCGAGGCGCTCGCCCGCCTCGACGGCCGGGCGCACGAGCACGATGCGCTTGACCGCGTCGCGCTCCAGCGCGTCGACGGCGCAGGCGACCGCGAGGTAGGTCTTGCCGGTGCCGGCGGGGCCGATGCCGAACGTGATGTCGTGCGCGACGATGCCTTTCAGGTACGCGACCTGATTGGGTGTGCGGCCGTGAAGGTCGCTGCGGCGCGTATGCAGCACCGGCGGCTCGTTGCCGGTATCGGCGTCCGCCGCCGTGAGCGCCGAAGGGCCGCCCTGTTTGCCAACTGGGGGCGCTCGCCCCCCCGAGGGGGGGCGCGCGCGAAGCGCGCTTCGGGGGGAGTCCTTCTGCCGCGCCACCTCGACGAGGCCGAGCTGGATGTCCTCGACCGACAGCGGCGCCTTCGCCTCGCCGTAGAAGCGCTCGATCGCCGTGGCCGCGTGTGCCGCGTTGCGCGCGGTGCCCTCGATGTCGAACGTGCCGCCGCGGCGCGCGATCGTGACGTCGAGCGCGGCCTCGATCTGGCGCAGGTTGGCGTCGAGGGGCCCTGTAAGGTTGGCGAGCGCGCGGTTGTCGAGCGGCGCGAGCGTCACCTGGCGATGCGTCGTCATCGCGCGCCGGGCCCGCGATGGCGTCGCGGCGTCATGGCGCGCGTCACAGCGTTCCGCGCACCAGCGGTGCCTTGAGCGCCTCGTCGAGGGTCTCGATCGACTCGGCCAGGTGGGCGCGCGCTTCCGCCGAGTAGCCGGGCCTGCCCATCGCCGCCGCCATCTCGCGGCGCAGGCTCTTCGCGTCGGCACGTGCGATCGCGCGCGCGTCGGCCGGCATCCCGAGCACCGGCCGCAGGACCTGGCGCGTGATGTGCGCGATGTACTCGCGCTGCAGGTTTCGGCGCAGCAGCGGGATGTCGTGTCCCGTCTTCAGTTCGCTGAAGATCGCCGCGTGCAGCGAGGCGTACACCTCGGACAGCTTGAGCGCCTCGGCCGGCCGGTCGACCGCCGACTCGCTGTCGAGCAGGCGCTGCGCGACGCTGTCCGACAGCACCTGGTTCAGTACTGCGCGCTGCACGATCAAGACCTGCGAGGGCAGCGAGTAGTCGAAGCCGGGCGTCGTCAGGCCGACGTCGTACGAGTCGTTGCGGTCGAGCCAGTCGGTCGACAGCTTGCGCAGGAACGCCGGGTGGAACTTGAAGCTGTCGGCGCTGAAGACGCCCTTCTCGATCAGCTTCAGCGCGTCGCGCTGGCGCTGCGGCGGCACCGGGTTGAGCGGCGTGCGGCCGGACCCGGCCGTATCGCGCAGCATCGACACGCCGCCGACGTAGCGCGCCGCGGCGAGGCCCGCGATGCGCATCGACGCGAGCCCGCGCGTCATGTTGCGCCGGTAGCGAGACAGGCTGTCGCCGGCGGGAAGGTCGCGCTCCTGCCAGCGCTCCCAGAGCTCGTCGGCGAGCTCGATGCGGCGGTGCGCGAACGCGAGCGGGTCGCTCGACAGGTCGCCGACGGCGGCGTCGGGATCGACGCCGAGCGACGATTCCTCGTCGAACGCGTAGGCGAGCAAGGGCTCGGTGCTGCGCGACGCGATCTTCTCGAGCGTCGCCTTCTCGTCGGCGACGGGGACCTCGCGGTAGCCGTACTCGATCGCCCAGTAGTCGTAGGGCCCCAGCGTGGTCATCGAGTAAGCGCCCTGGTGCTCGCCCGGCAGCGCGAGGTTGATCGCGTTGTATTCCATCACCGACCCGGCGATGCCGTGCGTGCGGGTGAACTCGGCGTCGTCGAGCTCGGCCTGCGTGTACACCGTCGACGCGCGGAAGTTGTGGGTGAGGCCGAGCGCATGGCCGACCTCGTGCATGACGACGTCCTTCAGGTCGGCGAGGATGAACTTCTGCTCGGCGGGGCTGCCCGGCTCGATGTCGCCGCGCGCCTCGAGGAGGTCGAGCGCGAAGCCCTCCTCCTGCTCGGCGAACGCCTGGCGCGCGCACAGCCACTGCGGGAACATCGTGTCGGCCTGCGGCGTGACGTCGTCGCGCAGAAGGTCGGCATGCGCGGCGCGGCGATTGCGGATGCGCACCGGGTCGATCGAGATGTCGGCGTCGAGGATCTCGCCGGTGCGCGGGTCGACCTGCGAGGGGCCGATGCCGCCGAAGATCGGCCGCGCGGTGGCGATCCAGCGGATCGACGCGTGGCGGGCGTCCATCGTGTCGAAGTCGGCGTCGTCGGGCTGGACCTTCGCCTCGACGGCGTTCCTGAAGCCGATCTTCTCGAACGCCTTGTTCCATTCGAGCACGCCGGCGATCACCGTGTCGCGGTACTCCACCGGGATGTTGCGGTCGAGCCAGAACACGATCGGCTTCTTCGGCTCCGACAGCGCCGCGGACGGGTCCTTCTTCTCGAGGCGCCAGCGCTTGACGTAGTTCTGGCGCGGCGTCAGCGGGTTGTCGTTCGAATAGTCGTAGCGCGTCGTCGTGAAGTAGCCGATCCGCGGGTCGGCCATGCGCGGATGCATCGGCTCGTCGGGGAGCTTGGCGAAGTTGTAGTAGTAGCCGAGAAAGAGGCTGCGGATGTCCGGCAGCGTCGCTGGCGGCGGCGTGTAGTGCGCGGTCGACGGCGGCGGCGGCGGCTGCACGACACGCGCGAGCGCGTAGTGCGCGTCGACCGCGACGCTGACCTGGTCCTCGGTGTCGTGCGTCGCCGTGACCGACGAGTTGCGGGCGTCGAACGCGTATGGCTGGCGATACGTGCGCTCGAGGAAGCCGTTCGCGCCGGGGATGTCGTTCAAGAGGAGCGTCGACAGCTCGATAAGCACGCCCTTGGTCTCGGGATCGGGCAGCGAGGCGATCGGCGTCGCCGCGAGCAGGCTGTCCGAGAACGAGTCGGCGACCGCGCGCGCCTCCGGTGTCAGCGGCTTGGCGAAATAGCGCTCGTTGAGCGCGACGAGCTGCACGTTGTGCCCCGACTTGTGGAACGCGACGATCTGCGATTGCCCGACGAAGCCGCCGAAGCCCATCATGCCGCCGAACAGGAAGTTCTCGCCGAGGCCCTTCGCCAGGTTCGCGCTGAAGAAGAGCGGGCGGTCGAAGTCGGCGGGCGCAAGCTCGAGCCACACCTTGTCGTCCTTCGTGTAGAGCGTGAAGAGGCCGCGGTGCACGGCCGCGCCCTTGATCACGTCGGCGAAAGGTTTCGTCGCGGCCGCCGCCGCGGCGGCCGCGGCGCCGGCTGCGGCAGCCGACGCGGCCGCGGTGCCGCCCGGCGCGCCGGGCGCCGTCGCCACGGGCGGCGCATGGCTCGCGGCGTTCGCCGCGGCTGTCGCGGCGGCGGCGACGGCATTCGGATCGGCGGGCTTGGCGGCTGCGTTGGCGGCCTGCGACGATGCCGGCGCGACGCTCGCGCAACCGTTACAGAGGACGAGCGCGGCGACCGCGATGGCGGTGGACGTGCGGACGAGGATGCGGGCTGGCATGGCGAAGGGCGATCCTTGAGCGCGCGGGTGCGCGTCGTGCGCGGGTTAGCGCAGGGCGTCGGCGCGCAGCGAATGCGGCAGCGCGTGCGTGACGACGACGTCGACGTAGGTGCCGATGAGCGATGCGTCGCCGGCGAAGTTGACGACGCGGTTATTGTCGGTGCGCGCGGCGAGCTCGCGTCGGTCCCTGGCGGCATGGCCGGTGACGAGCACGCGCTGGCGGCTGCCGACCATCGCCTGGCTCGCTGCCGCGTACTGCGCGTCGAGCCGTGCCTGCAGGCGCGCGAGCCGCGCCTTCTTGACGTCGTCCGGCACGGCGCCGGGCAGGTCCGCGGCGGGCGTGCCCGGCCGCGCGCTGTAGAGGAAGCTGAAGCTGCCGTCGAAGCCGACGTCGTCGACGAGCTTCAGCGTCGCCTCGAAATCGGCGTCGGTCTCGCCGGGAAAGCCCACGATGAAGTCCGACGACAGCGAAAGCCCCGGGCGCGCCGCGCGCAGCCGCCGCACGATCGACTTGTACTCGAGCGCCGTGTAGCCGCGCTTCATCGCCGCCAAAACCCGGTCGCTGCCCGACTGCACCGGCAGGTGCAGCTGCGACACGAGCTTCGGCACGCGCCGGTACGCGTCGACGAGCCGCGCGCTCATCTCCTTCGGATGCGACGTCGTGTAGCGGATGCGCTCGAGGCCCGGCACCTCGGCGACGTAGTCGAGCAGCATCGCGAAGTCGGCGATGCCGCTCGCGTCGTCCTCGGCGCTGCACGCGCCGCGGTACGCGTTGACGTTCTGGCCGAGCAGCGTCAGTTCGCGCACGCCCTGGTCGGCGAGGTCGGCGACCTCGGTCAGCACGTCGTCGAGCGGGCGGCTCACCTCCTCGCCGCGCGTGTATGGGACGACGCAGAACGAGCAATACTTGCTGCAGCCTTCCATGATCGACACGAACGCCGCGGCGCCCTCGACGCGCGGCGGCGGCAGGTGGTCGAACTTCTCGATCGCGGGGAACGTGATGTCGACCTGCGGCGCGCCGCTCTCGCGCCGCGCGCGGATCAGCGCCGGCAGCCGGTGCAGCGTCTGCGGGCCGAACACGACGTCGACGTACGGCGCGCGCGCGACGATCGCCGCGCCTTCCTGCGACGCCACGCAGCCGCCGACGCCGATGATGACGTCGGGCCGCGCGGCTTTCAGCGCGCGCGCGCGGCCCAGGTCGTGGAACACGCGCTCCTGCGCCTTTTCGCGCACCGAGCAGGTGTTGAACAGGATGACGTCGGCGTCGTCGGGTGTGTCGGTCAGCGCGAGGCCGTCGCTGGCGGCGAGCACGTCGGCCATCTTGTCCGAGTCGTACTCGTTCATCTGGCATCCGAATGTCCGGATGTAGAGCTTCTGCGTCACTTCGAATCGCCTTGCCCCGGGGCCGCTGGTCATTCGGTGGGGGCGCCGCGCATTGCCGGAAGGGCGCGAATTATAGCAGCGGCCCCTCGTGCACGCCCCCTCGCGGGGCCGCGTGGCCGCCCGTCGCGGCGAGGCGGTGTTGGCGCGCGGTAGAATCGAGGCGCAGGTGTTCGCCGCGCGCTCGAATCGCGGCGGATGAAACGGGAATGCGGTGACGCGCGCCTTCGAGCGCGCCATGCCGCGGCTGCCCCCGCAACGGTAGGCCGGTGCGGATCGCTCGATATCGCCACTGTCGTCAGACGGGAAGGCGAGCGATCAAGACCGGCGAGCCCGGAGACCGGCCTGCGCAAGCTGGCGCGCCTCGCTCGAGGCACGCCGGCGCCAAGCGCGGTGCGGGAGGCGTCGCGGCGGACGCCGTCGTCGCCCGACCGTGCCCGTCGTTCACCTTGCGTGCCGCATTTCGTCGAAGGCACGGCCATGCGGGTCGGCATGGCAGGAAAGGAACGACGCGATGTCCCCTCGTCACAAAGCCGCGCGCGCGTGGAGCGTTGCCGCGCGCCCCCTCGCTTGCGCGTCACTGGCACTCGTCGCCGCTCGCGTGTACGCCGCACCCGGCGCCACCGAGGCGCGCGACGTCACCGTCGCGATGCCGCCGATGTTCGTCACCGCGGCGCGTGCGCCGCAGCCGTTCGCCACGTTGCTCGCCGATGTCACGGTGGTCGACGCCGATACGATCGCGCGCAGCGGCGCCGACAGCCTGGCCGAGCTCTTGCAGCGCCAGCCCGGCATCGAGATCACGCAGAACGGTGGCCCGGGCGCGACGTCGGGCCTCTTCATGCGCGGCACCAACACCAACCAGGTGGTGGTGCTGGTCGACGGCCTGCGGGTGTCGGCATCGAGCTCGGGCACGACGGCGATCGAGGCCATCCCTCTCGCCGACATCGATCACATCGAGATCCTGCGCGGACCGGCATCGTCGATCTACGGCAGCGACGCAATCGGCGGCGTCGTGCAGGTGTTCACCCGCAAGGGCGGCGACGGCACTCACGCCAACGCGAGCGCGGGCTATGGTCGCTACGACACCGTCAACGCGAGCGCCGGCGTGTCGGGCGGCGGCGCGCATTGGCGCGCGGCGTTGCAGGTCGAGGGCGCGCGCAGCAACGGCTTCAATGCGATCGACAACCCGGCCAATTTCAGCTACGACCCTGATCGCGACGGCTATCGCAGCGGCAGCGCCAGCGCCAACGGCAGCGTCGACTGGGCGAAGGGCCAGACGTTGTCCGGCCAGTATTTCCGCAGCCGGATGAACGCCAAGTTCGACGGCGGCGACGCGTTCGACGACCGCACGATCACCACGCTCGAGAGCTACGGCGTCACCAGCGTCAATGCGCTCGCGCCGTGGTGGACGTCGCGGCTCGTCGCCGGCCTCGGCAGCGACGACTCGCTATCGAAGCTCGGCTCGGGTGACTTCCCGTTTCGCACCCGCCAGCGCCAGTACACGTGGCAGAACGAATTCGACGTGCATGCGCCGCTCGCGTCACTGGGCGTGACGCGTGCCGTGGCGACGCTCGGCGTCGAGCGTCGCGAGGAGGACGTCGATACCGACGAGGCCTTCGCCGTGACTTCGCGCGACACCAACGCGGTGTTCGGCGCCTGGCAGATGGCGCTCGGTGGCCATGCGCTGCAGGCGAACCTGCGCCACGACGACTCGACGCAGTTCGGCAGCCGCACCACCGGCGCGATCGCGTGGGGCTACCGCTTCACGCCGGCATGGCGCGCGACCGCGAGCTACGGCACGGCGTTCAAGGCGCCGTCGTTCAACGACCTCTATTTCCCCGGCTTCTCGAACCCGGATCTGGAGCCGGAGCGCTCGCGCAACGTGGAGGGCGGCGTCTACTGGAACGGCGCATGGGGCGGCGCCACGCTGGACGCGAGCCTCGTGGCGTACCGCAATCGCATCGACGACCTGATCCTGTTCGCCTGCGACGCGAGCTTCAACTGCGCGCCGCAGAACCTCGAGCGCGCGACGATCACCGGCGCCACGCTGACCGGCAGCGCCGCGTTCGGCGGAACCACGCTGAAAGCGGCGCTCGACATGGCCTCGCCGCGCGACGACGACACCGGCAACCTGTTGCCGCGGCGCGCCCACACGCACGCGAGCGTGTCCGCGCTGCACAGGATCGGCGCCTGGCAGCTCGGCGCCGAAGTCGTCGCGTCGACCCATCGCTTCGACGACGCCGCCAACATGGCGCGCATGGGCGGCTACGCGGTTGTCAACCTCACCGCCGAATGGACGCTCGCGCACGGCATGACGCTGGCGCTGCGCGCCAACAACGTGCTCGACAAGCATTACGAGCTCGTCGCCGATTACGCGACGGGCGGCGCGCAATGGTTCGCCGGGCTGCGCTGGGCGATCTGATGCGCACGGCGCGTGCGCTCATCGTCGTGAGCGTGGCGCTCGCGACGACGCTTGCGGCCGCCGCCGCGTGCGCGGAGGTGGCAGTCGTCGACGATGCCGGCGCGCGCGTCACGCTCGCCGCGCCGGCGCGCCGGATCGTTTCGCTCGCGCCACACGCCACCGAGCTCCTGTTCGCGGCGGGCGCGGGTGCGCAGGTCGTCGGCGTCGTCGCCGGCTCGAACTTCCCGCCGCAGGCCGCGCGCCTGCCGAGCGTCGGCGACGTCAACGCGATCGACCTCGAGCGGCTCGTCGCGCTCGCGCCCGACCTCGTCGTCACGTGGCCGTACACGACGTCGGCGCAGCTCGCGGCGATCCGCCGCCGCGGCATCGCGATCTTCACCTCCGACGCGAAAACGATCGACGACATCGCCGTCGACCTCGAGCGGCTGGGCGTGCTGGCCGGCACGACGCCCGTGGCGGCGCGCGCCGCGCGCGCATTCCGCGACGCGATCGCCGCCGCGCACCCACGCCCCGCAAAGCAGGGAGAGGGCAGCGTAGCGCGTGTCGCGACTCCTGCACCGGATTCCGCATCACCACGACCCGCCCCCACGCGCGTGTTCTACGAAATCTGGGGAGAGCCGATCTTCACGATCGGCGGCGGCCATCTGATCAGCCAGGCGATCGCGCTGTGCGG
>Ga0070681_10007340_pt1 | contig 10769 bp, 8 predicted proteins | sample KBSC83BmetaG_FD_65650 | JGI IMG/M metagenome (GOLD analysis project Ga0070681, IMG submission 65650) | Corn rhizosphere microbial communities from Kellogg Biological Station, Michigan, USA - KBS C8-3B metaG | ecosystem: Host-associated > Plants > Roots > Rhizosphere | place: USA: Michigan...
GTTCGCCTGCGGGTCCGCATCGACGAGAAGCACCTTTTTGCCGCCCAGCGCAAGACTCGCGGCCAAATTGACCGCCGTCGTTGTCTTACCAACTCCGCCTTTTTGATTAGCAATAGCGATTATTTTGGCCATCGAGAGGATCGTAAGCCCTAACTTAACATATCCGCGGCGCGAACGCGAAAATGTGGTACGTACCACATTCTGGGCTTCAAATAGGAATGTGGTACGTACCACATCAGGTTAACCCTTTATTTCTGAATAGTTTGAGATGCAGACTTGGCGGTCAGATGCACAAGAACTGTAGACAGTGCGGCTGGCGTCAGCCCATTTACGCGGCGAACCTGCCCAAAATTTCGCGGCTGCGCCCGTTCGAGCCGTTCCACCATCTCGTGCGAAAGCCCGCTGATCGAGCTGAACTGGAAGCTTTCGGGGACATTAAGCGAGTCGTGGTGGTTGACACGTTCTGTTGCGAGCTTCTGTTTTTCGACATAACCGCTGTAAAGCGAATCGGCCAGCGCCGTATCCAGATCGGCTGAACGGATCTCCGATCGAAGGCTGTCAGGAAGCAGCCTTGACAGGAGTTCGCGGTCCACGTCCTGCCTCATTGCCAGTTGTGAAAGCGTGAACGCGTCGCCAAGATCTGTTCCCAATTTGCCCGCCACGGCTGCGTATTCGATCGACGAGCGCCGGAAGCGTGTTAGGTCCAGAGCATTCCTCAGCCGCGCGAGCCGATCACGCCGTTGGCTGAATCGCTCCCAATCCGTGTCCGCAAGCAGGCCTACTTCCCGACCAAGAGGGGACAAGCGTTGGTCGGCATTATCGTGTCTCAGCGTAAGCCGCGCCTCAGCCCTTGACGTAAACAACCGATACGGTTCATCCACTCCATGCCGAATAAGGTCATCAACCAGCACGCCGACGTACGCCTGATCTCGCTGTAAAATAAAGGGCTTACGCCGCTGGACGAATCCCGCGGCGTTGATCCCGGCCATAAGGCCCTGGCAGGCCGCCTCTTCGTAGCCCGTCGTCCCGTTGATCTGTCCGGCAAGGAACAGACCGCGCATGCGGGTCGTTTCCATGGTCGGCCGAAGCTCGCGAGGATTGACAAAATCGTACTCGATGGCGTAACCGGGACGAATTATCCGAACATTTTCGAAACCGTTTATCATTCGCAGCAACTCGAGTTGAAGTTGTGACGGCAGACTAGTCGAAAATCCATTGAGGTAGACCTCGTTGGTGTTATGGCCCTCGGGCTCGAGGAAGAGCTGATGGCGGTTCTTGTCGGCAAATTTTACGACCTTGTCCTCGATCGACGGGCAATATCGCGGGCCGATACCTTTGATCTTTCCCGAGTAAAGCGGCGATTGATGCAGGTTATCGCGAATAGCCTGATGTAGGCGATTATCCGTATGCCCAACAAAACATTGGATTTGCGGCTGTTCGATCTTTTCAGTAGCGAACGAAAAGGCGACGGGCTTTTCATCGGCCGGCTGCGGTTCGAACGCATCCCAATCGATCGTTCGGCCATCGAGTCTCGGCGGAGTACCGGTCTTTAATCGGCCTACGGGAAAGCCGTGGCGCTTAAGACTCTCGGCCAGTTCGATCGACGCCGGTTCGCCGGCACGGCCCGCCGAGAAAGTCTCGCGGCCTGTGTGAATTGTGCCGTTGAGGAAAGTGCCGGTCGCGACAACGACGGCGCTTGCGCCGAACCGTCGAGTATCCTGCATCTCGGCACCGATAACCTGATTGTTCTCAATAATTAAATCGATGACAACGCCTTGTCGTAGATGCAGGTTAGGGGTCGCTTCGAGCACACGCCGCATCTCGGTGCGGTATAGGCTCCGGTCGGCTTGCGCGCGAGGCGATTGGACCGCCGGACCGCGAGAACGATTTAGCAAACGAAATTGAATGCCCGTTCGATCGATGACGCGTCCCATGATGCCGCCAAGGGCGTCAATCTCTCGGACGACATGGCCTTTCGCAATGCCGCCGACCGCCGGATTGCAGGACATTTGACCGATCAGGTCGAGATTTATCGTGACGAGAGCGGTCTCGCAGCCAAGGCGGGCTGACGCGGATGCGGCTTCACAGCCCGCATGGCCTGCCCCAATCACTATCACATCAAACGTCTCGTCGAACATCGCTAGAAGCAGAATAGCGGGATCTCCCGCTATTTATGCAGAAACGTTAGATTTTAATTCAGTTCCAGCCGTTTGCCAATATCGGCTGACCTCAGCTCCACCTTCCTTTCAACCCTTTGACTGGGTCCGAGATCGCTTGGAATCGCGCCAGCTTCACGTGGTCTGTGTTCTTGTAAGACACCAAAGGCATCAGGCCGTGATCCATCAATTTCTCGCATCCGGTTTGTGTCAGCAGCACTTCGGCGCAGGGTTGATAGACCGTTTCGCCATCGTTTTCGTAGACAAACATCGGCAGCCGCTCGACGTCCTGCATGAATCGCTGATTCATTTCCCAACCGAGCTCGGTGTAGGTCTGGGCCATCAGCAGTCCGGCAATAAAACAGGTATTCGCCCACAGAAACTTGTCGTGCTCGGGCGCACCGCTGAATTCTTCAAACTGAAAGGTTTCAAGCGGCTCGGTCTCGCTTCCGTAAGGCAGCCGCGCAAGAAATCTCGGCATCGTCATGCCGAGATAGCCTGCTTCGGGAATGCCGCGCAGGACCGCCCAGAGCCGTCCCTCATTCGAATTTGTCGAAAGGTCCCATTCGGACGCGTCGCGATGCTCTGCCAGCGAGCGAACGCCGATCACATCGGGCCGCACATGCGAAATGAACGGTGCATTTGCCGCTGCGGCGACCTTTGCGATCCGCATAAGCGCCGCGACGTCGTCCTTGACGGGCTGAAATGCATAATTCCCAATCACGACCGCCCATGGATCGGCGCCAGGAGTATCGACGGCCTTGTCGACCAGAATTTCGTAAACGTAAGAATCGCTGAGATCGCTGACACCCTTGAGGTCATCAGACAATTCCGTATGTGAAATATCAAGGACGAAAATTTTCAGGCCGGTATCCGTCTCGGTTCTCCGCACGAGCAGGTAAAGACCCCTCCATGCGGCCTCGAGAGCCTGGAAACGATGGTCATGAAGAATCAGTTGCATCAACTCGCTTGTGGCTGCGTCAACCGCCGCAAGCAATGCCGATTGCTCATTTTCATCGACCGAAACGAGATGCGGTCGAACAAGGCCGCTGACCAGTTCCGCGATCTCACTCGATACGCCCGCGGCCTTAGGTGCGGGCGCCGCCGCGGTCGAACCCGACAAAATAGCGTCGAGCAGATTGTCGGACTCTACGGGAGTAGCGGCAGCCTCCGCCGTAGCTGTTTCTGCCGTCTCTTTTCGCTCAGAGATCTTGAGCCAAGACCTGACCTCACCCGCGGCAGAATTAAAATCGTCAGAAGACAGCAGTCCCTTTCTCAGATCGCGGAGCCGCGTAAACATCGGCAGCTGCTCAAAAATATGATCGGGATGAAAATCATCGAGGCTTCCAAATTCGAGAGTGATCGGATCGGCATTTTCCTGCGTGAGCACAAGCCGGGGCGCGAACTTAGCCAAAACGTTATCAAAATTATCGCGATCGATCGCGATCGGCCGCCTGTCGGCAAGCGGTTTTTTATCCGCGTCGCCGCTCCAGTCGCCGAGAGCCAAAAGTTGAAACGGCGGCGCCTCGACCGCGCCGCCACGCTCGCTCTCTAACGTAAACCTAGCTTCCAATGCATCGTCCGAATCGATCACTTCGATAAACCTCCAAACGCTTTTGAGATGTTGTAAATATTTACCCGTTAGGCCGGAATGTCAACATCAAACGCAAAAAGGCCTCCGAGACAACACGTCCGGAGGCCTTTTCAGACAAATTGGGTCAAATTGTCGCTAGACCGAAGCGGGTTCCAAATATCCCGCGAGATCGGAGCGGACCTCGTCGGTCAGCTCGCCGAAAGCTATGCCGAACCCAAAACCGTCGAGAATGTAGGCGATCGTCCCCGAGACTTCGATCGGGTGATCTGAATTCACGCCTAACCTGAGCTCGACGTCCTCGCCGACGCGGGCAGTAACTATCGTGTCGACAAAGCAGCCGCCAAGGCTCAGGTCGCTGATCCGCGCTTCGCGTCTGCCCGAGGCCGATGTTAGCTCGATCTCTGTCAGGATCGCCGTTCTTTCGTGTGTTCGTGCGTCCATGTATGAAATTAAACGACGATTCTGCCTGTTTTCCCAAATTATATGATCGAGAAGGACTTTTTGGGTGGTTACGCGGATGCGAAATTGCTACATCCGGACATTCAAAACCGCGGCTCCGCGAATGGCATCATGCTTTAGCGCGATCAGCGCGTCGTTGGCCTGGTCAGGTGAAAATTCCTGCACCGATGTTCTGACCGGTATCGAAGCGGCCTCTGCAAGAAATTCACGGCCGTCCTCGCGCGTATTGTTTGCTACGCTTCGTATCAGGCGCTCACCATAAAGCAGATCGTAGTCGAACTCCGGTATCGGACTCATATGTATGCCGCCGAGCACGAGCGAACCACCCTTATCGAGTGCCGACAATGCCGCTGGAACAATCTCACCGGCCGGTGCAAAAATGATCGAAGCGTCAAGCTTCACGGGCGGCACATCGAATGTGTCGCCCACCCACGCGGCGCCTAATTCTTCAGCTAATGATTGATGCTTTTCCCGATCTCGCGTCGCGACGTAAACGTCCGCGCCGCGCGCTCTTGCTACCTGTATGCAGACGTGACCGGCCGCGCCGAAACCGTAAATACCCAGACGTGCGCCGTTCCAGTCATTGACACCGCACAGCCGCAGCGCGCGGTATCCGATGATTCCGGCACAAAGCAGCGGCGCGGCTTGTATATCGTCAAAGTCGTCAGGGATCGGGTAAATAAAATCCTTTGCAGCGACGACATACTCGGCAAAACCGCCGTTGCGCGTCCAGCCGGTAAACTCCGCGTTTTCGCAAAGGTTCTCGCGTCCGCTCGTGCAAAAGCGGCAAGTACCGTCCGTGCTGTGAAGCCAGGCGACACCGACGCGTTCACCGGTACCTTCGACGGTGCCGACGGTCTGATGTCCCGGAATAACCGGCCGCAGTCGAAGCGGCAGATCGCCTTCGGTTACGTGCAGGTCGGTCCTGCAGACGCCGCACGCCAAACCGCGAATGAGCACTTCGTTTTCGCCCGGATCGGGGATCGGCATATCGACCAATTTGAGCGGCCGGCTCTCAACCGGCCCTTGCCGTTCGACAATTGCTGCGCGCATGTTACTCGATATTATCCGCAACCGATCGCCGATCGGCTAGACGCCGAACGGAAACGTCTCCGCCGGTTCGCCGCGTTCCCACTCAGTCGTTCGCTCCAGCGGCTCGACGGCCCGGGTCTCGTCAATATGGATGACTGCGTTGAACTGATCGGACAAACGTGTCTCAAAATAATGGCTTTGCCGTTCGGTCTCCGGCCGATAGATGACGCCGATGGCGCGTTCGAGCATCGGTCTGCGAAGAGCCTTTTGCAATTGCTCGTTACCCGCAAACGTGAGGTAAAAGCGATCTTGTCCGACACGATGAAACAGATCTTCAACGCTGCCGCTGAGAGCACTCCGAACTCGTTTTCGTTCGGCCGAATCGCCCCAGTTGGTTGCGGCCGTAACCGTTCCGTCATACGTTGTGAATCCTACAAGATACGATGCGTCCGCGTAGATCTCTCGGACCAACTGGCCGACGTTCCATTCACCGCGCCGGCTCATTTCTGTGGCGCGAGCGTCGCCGAGGTGCGAGTTGTGCTCCCAGAGAACGATCTTAGAATCGGCGCCGAGATGCTTTTCAAGCATGACGAGCGTTTCGACCATGTGGCGGTCGCGCAGATTCCACGACGACACATCGCTGCGGTACATCACTCTGTAATACTCTTCCGCATTTTTGACAAGACGCGCGTTTTGCTCGGCCATGAAATAATCATCTTCCGCAACGCGTCCATCGCGATGGGCCAGCTCGCTGGCTCGTCGATTAAGCTCCGACAGCTGTTCGACGACGTCCCTCTCGCATGATTCGGAAATACCAAACGCGGTTGCGTACCCATAGGCCTGCGTATCTTCGCCAAAGTGTTCGAAGCAGGAATAACGATCTCGGGCGCGGGTCGCGGCATCCGGGTCGACCTTGTCAAGATAACTAAGAACCGCCTCGATCGAGCTATACAGACTGTAGAGGTCGAGTCCGTAGAAGCCCACCCTGTCCGAGCTAGTCGATAAGCGGTCGTTGTACGAGCGCAGCCATCCGACAAAATCCAGTACGTCAGCATTGCGCCACATCCACGCTGGAAATCTTTTGAACCCGCCAAGAGCTGCGATGGCACCCCCGTCGTTACTTGTTCCGCGCACGTACCTGTTGACCCGATAAGCATCCGGAAAATCTGCCTCGACGGCTACGGCCGAAAAGCCCTTCTCCGCGATCAAGCGTTTCGTTATCTCGGCGCGCTCACGATAAAACTGATGCGTTCCATGCGAAGCTTCGCCGATAAGCACAAACCTCGCGTCGCCGATCGACTCAAATAATTCGTCATAGTCAGTCGTCTCATCCGCACGCAACGTCTGCGCGCTTCTGATAACCTCGTCCCTGATCAGATCAAAATCACCGTCCTTCATCGATATCCCCTTTGCTCGCTTAGGCCGAATGAGCATGCGCAAATGTCTGACGCGAGGCTGCTAAGAGTTCCTGCACTTCCTCGTCAGATGTTTGCAAAAAATCCCTATACCACATACCTACACCGTAAAACGGTTCGGGTGTGTACGCCGCGATACAGCGAACTCCGGTCTGGTCACTAAGCTCTTGAAGCGCCTGGACGGATGAGACCGGCACCGCGACCACGATCTTGTTCGTCTTCATTTTTTGTAACGCAGTTATTGCCGCTGCCATTGATGCGCCCGTCGCGAGCCCGTCATCGATGACGATGGCTGCTTTTTCGTCAATTTCCAAGGCCGGATATCCCTCGCGATAGAGATTCTCGCGCCGCATTAGCTCCTTCTGCTCTTCCTCGATCACCTTGTCAATGACCGCTTCAGGCATGCCGGTTAGGCGAAGAATGCTCTCGTTATACACCACGGTTCCACCGCTTGCGATCGCGCCAAAGGCAAGTTCCTTCTGACCCGGCACTCCCAGCTTTCTAACAATGAAAATATCGAGCGGAGCTTCAAGAGCCTTTGCCGCCTCATATCCGACCGGCACTCCGCCTCGCGGCAACGCCAGGACGACTACGTCGTCGCGTCCGGCAAACTCGGTCAACCAGCGGGCCAGCTTTCGACCGGCATCGCGACGGTCCTTAAAAATAGGTTCAGTCCACATATTGCAAATGCCTCCGTAAAAACCGCGGGCACGCCACATGGGGATCTACTTATGAACTATTTCGCGCGCAAACGCCGTTCCTTAGACAGCGCTGAGATCGCTAACTTGTTAATTTTCTTGATCGGGCAGGAATTATTTCTAGCAGACATTTTATGACATGTAGGAGGTTGATACGATGATCGAGGTTGGAGCGCGCGGTGACAGCGCGATCGGATGGAGGCAGATTTCAGAGATGGATAAGGATGATCGGGTGTAGCTCAAAGCCGCGCGAGCGCCGTGCGAACAGATGCGACTGTCTGAGCAAGGTCCTCTTTTTTATGCTCGATCGAGACAAAACACGCCTCAAACTGCGACGGCGGCAAATAGATCCCGCTCTCCAGCATCGAGCTAAAGTAAACGGCAAACTTTCCGGTGTCCGAGGTTTTGGCCGAGTCGAAATCGGTAACGGCTGAGTCGGTAAGAAATAGAGTGAACATCGAACCGACACGATTCAGCGTATAGTTGACGCCAAACTCACCCATCGCATCGCGAATGCCGCGTTCCAGCTCACTGCTGATCTCTTCCAGGCGCTCATAAAAATCCTGCTGCTCGTCGATGATCTTTAGCGTCTCGATACCGGCCGTCATGGCCAGCGGATTTCCGGACAAAGTGCCCGCCTGATAGACAGGCCCTGACGGAGCGATCATCTGCATGATCTCCTGGCGGCCGCCGTACACCCCAACGGGTAAGCCACCTCCGATGACCTTTCCAAAAGTCGAAAGATCCGGCGCGATGTTGTATAGCTCCTGTGCCCCACCCTTAGCGACGCGAAATCCGCTCATAACTTCGTCAAAGATCAGCAGGACGCCTTCAGCCGTGCAGAGCTCGCGTAGCCGACGAAGAAAATCCGCATCGGCCGGCACGCAGCCCATGTTTCCCGCGACCGGCTCGATAAAGATCGCAGCGATCTCGCCTTTATTTTGCTCGATAAGCTGCTCGACAGACGCGATGTCGTTATAACGAGCGTTGAGAGTGTCTTTGGCGGTAGACTTGGTGACGCCCGGGCTGTCCGGCAAACCAAGCGTCGCGACACCCGAGCCCGCCTTGCTCAAAAATGAATCGCCGTGACCGTGATAGCAGCCTTCGAATTTGATGATCTTGTCGCGGCCGGTATATCCGCGAGCCAGGCGCATCGCGCTCATCGTCGCCTCGGTGCCGGAATTCACAAACCGCACAAGCTCGACGCTCGGAACAAATTTTTTAACGAGCCTCGCTAATTCGATCTCTTTCTCCGAGCTTGCGCCAAAGCTCGTGCTGTTTTCCGCGGCGTCCTTGATCGCATTGATCACGCGCTCATTCGCGTGGCCGAGGATCATCGGGCCCCATGAGCCGATGTAGTCGACGTACTCGTTTCCGTCGGCGTCATAGATCTTTGACCCTTTCGCACGGCTGATAAAAAGCGGGTCGCGGCCAACCGATTTAAACGCGCGGACAGGCGAATTAACGCCGCCTGGCATGTGTTGCTGCGCTTCTTGAAAAAGCTCCGAGCTTCGGCTTGTTTTCATTTCCCCTAAAATAGTTACTTTCGCAATAACGCGGCCGCTTCTTTCGCAAAATATGTGATGATCACATCCGCACCCGCGCGCTTTATCGATGTAAGAACTTCCATCGTCACCTTCTCACCGTCGAGCCACCCGTTTCGCGCCGCGGCCTTTACCATCGAATACTCCCCGCTGACGTTGTACGCGCAGATCGGAATATTGAAATTATCCTTTGCGCGGCGGATCACATCGAGATACGAGAGCGCGGGCTTGACCATGACGATGTCGGCGCCTTCCTGTATGTCGAGCACGATCTCACGCATCGCTTCGTCCGAATTGCCAAAGTCCATCTGGTAGGTCTTGCGGTCGCCGAACTGAGGCGTCGACTCAGCGGCCTCGCGAAACGGGCCGTAGAAACCGGAAGAGTATTTTGCCGAGTAAGCCATGATCGGCGTATCGCTAAATCCGTTCCCATCGAGAGCCGTTCTGATCGCACCGATGCGGCCGTCCATCATATCGCTTGGCGCGATGATGTCCGCGCCGCTTTGCGCGTGAGAGACAGCTTCTTTTGCCAGCAGCTCAAGCGTTTTGTCATTATCAACGTAGCCGTTTTCAACAACACCGCAATGCCCGTGCGAAGTGTATTCGCAAAGGCATACGTCCGTGACGACGATCATTTCGGGAAAGCGCTCCTTGATGGCGCGCGTCGCTTTTTGAATGATGCCGTCATCAGCGTACGCCCCCGTGCCGACCTCATCCTTTTCGTTCGGAATGCCAAAGAGGATGACCGAATTTACGTTTAGTTTTGTGAGCTCCTCACACTCTCGCAATACATTGTCGATCGACAGTTGATACTGATCCGGCATCGACGAGATCTCTTTTTTTACATTCTCACCCTCGACGATAAAAAGCGGATAAATAAAGTCCGCCGCGGACAGCGATGTCTCGCGAAACATATCGCGAAGCGCGGCGGTCTTGCGAAGGCGGCGAAGTCGCGTAATAGGAAAATTCGGTTGGGTGCTCATTACGGTTTATTTAGAACTAACCACTATTCACCTAACAATATCCACTGAAGCATTAATTTTTTATCCAGTGAATAGTAACAAGTGAGTAGTCTGATATACGGCTTAAATAGAAAATTTTATGATCCTTGGTTTAGATACTTTTCAACGTCCGTCGCAGTCTGAAACGCGTTCTTAACGCAATCGCCCATCGAGATCCCGCGATAAAAATTGCTGCAAAAATAGAGCCCGGGATTTTGTCTTTCAAATCGCGAGCATGCGTCGGTCACGTCCTCGTATCCTACCCGATATTGCGGTATCGCGCGTGCCCAGCGTTTGAGGCAAAACAGCTCGGGCTCGCCGTTCACGCCGAGCAATTCACGCAGCTGTTTCGTCACAAGTGACTTTACTTCGTCGTCAGTGAGTTTGTCCAAATTACCTTTGTCGCGGACGCCGCCGATGAACGTCATTAATAGCTGGCATCCTTCGGGCGCTCGCTCCGGAAAAACAGCCGAATGAAAAAGCGTGCCGAGAATAGGTCGCTTTTCTCTGCTCGGAATCAGGAATCCAAAGCCGTCGAGCTTTTTGCCGATGTCTTCAGTTTTAAATGCTGTGACCGCGACCGTAACCCGCGGATAATTAACCTCAGCTAGTGTCGAGGCAAGCTCCGGGTCTCTGTCTCTTATGAGGTCGGCGGCGACCCATGCAGGCGTCGATAAAACGACCGCATCGAATTCGTGTTCATTGACGCGGAAACGCCCGTCATCCACGCTCTCTATTTTTTCAACCGCGCTTGATGTGCGAATTCCGTCGCCGACCTCATCTGCGAGTTTCTGTATCAACGTCTTTAGTCCGCCGCGGAACGAGAATGTTCTGGGAAAATTCGGATCTGGCTTTTCGGTCTTGCGGCGA
>Ga0070681_10007341_pt1 | contig 10768 bp, 11 predicted proteins | sample KBSC83BmetaG_FD_65650 | JGI IMG/M metagenome (GOLD analysis project Ga0070681, IMG submission 65650) | Corn rhizosphere microbial communities from Kellogg Biological Station, Michigan, USA - KBS C8-3B metaG | ecosystem: Host-associated > Plants > Roots > Rhizosphere | place: USA: Michigan...
CGCATACTGGTGGGAGCGGACTCCGGCTGATTCAATCCAGCACGACACCGTCGACCAGCTCGGACAGTATCGGGGAACGAAACCTCACGATCGTCACGCTCCCGTTCTTCGACTCGATCCGTAGCCCTACGTGCGCCCCTTCTTCCGTCGCGATCAACGATACGCGAGTGGGTGCCTTGATGATGCGAGTGATATCGTTGTGGGGTCTTTCGCGCGCAATAATCGAAATGATGTCTTCATCTTGATCGTCTAGCTCGGCGCTAATACGCAACAGCGCCTTTGCGCTTGGTTCCGCCTGCGCGCAACGAGCGGCTCCGAGCTCTTCGATCGTGCTCAACCAACCATCGTGTTCGCGGCTGAAACTTTCGAAGAATGCGACCCACGAGTGACGTGGAATTTCTTGCGCGGGCATGCTGGTATCTTCAGCTCATACACCGGAAGGAAACGTTTCGGGGACTTCGCCGTCTGTACTCGTAACGCGATCAAGCGGCTCTACGGCGCGCGTCTCGTCCAGATGGAGCACGGCGTCGAATTGATCTGAGAGCCGCGCGTGGAAGTAGTGGCTCACGCGTTCCGTTTCCGGAAGGTAAACGACCCCGATCGCCCGCTCCAGGCGCGGCTCGCGCAGCCCGCTTGCGGCTGAACTGCGATCGCGCAGCGTAAGCAAAAATCGTGGAATGCCGACCTCATGGAACAACGCTTCATAACTGCCTGCGAGTCCTGCCGTCACGCGCTTGCGCTGCGCGGGAGCATCCCAGTCGGACGCTGCCGTTACCGTGCCGTGATCGGTGGTAAATCCGATCAGCACTGCGTCGCGGCCATAACGCTCGCGCGCGAGCTGACCGACATTGAGCTCTCCGCCTTCGCCTATTTCAGTTGCGCGCGCGTCACCGAGATGCGAATTATGCTCCCACACGGCGACTTTGGCGTTTTGCCGCTCGCGGCTCAGGTGCGAAACGAGCGCGGCGAGGGTGTCGGCCATATGGCTATCGCGTTTGTTCCAGGATTCGACCCGGCCGCGGAACATCGAGCGGTAGTACTCTTCCGCATTTTTTACGAGCCGCGCGTTTTGCTCCGCGAAGAAAAATTCGTCGTCCGCGACGCTGCCGTCGCGGCTCGCATAAACCCCGGCGCGCTGGCGCAGCTCGATGAGCTGGCCGAGGGCTTCCTCTTCACATGACGCGTTCAGATCGAAACTGGCAGCATAGCCGTAGGCCTGCGTGTCCTCGCCAAAATGGTCGAAGCACGAGTAGCGATAGCGCGCACGTTGCGCAGCCTGCGGATCAATTTTGGAAAGATAACCGAGCACTGCCTCCATCGACGTATGCAAACTGTAGAGGTCGAGCCCATAAAAGCCGGCCTTCAGCGCGTCCGTGGCTATGCCGTCGTTGTGCTTGTGCAGCCATTCGACAAAGTCGAGCACGTCCGAATTGCGCCACATCCATGTGGGAAATCGCTTGAAGCCTGCCAGTGCTTCATCGGCGGTCGCATCCTCGCCCGCGCCTCGCACGTGGCGGTTGACGCGGTAGGCGTCCGGCCAATCGGCTTCGACGGCGACCGCCGTAAATCCTTTCTCTTCGATCAAGCGCTTAGTGATCTGGGCGCGCATGTGATAGAAATCGTGTGTCCCATGCGATGCCTCGCCGAGCAGGACAAAGCGCGCGTCGCCAATCAGCTCCATCAGGGGATCGTAATCGGCGCGCGTGCCCTCCAGCGGGTGAGCGGCTTCGCGCAGCGTCTTAATCAGCGCGCCGTGTGCCGTATTCGTCATCAATGACATCGCAGATCCCTAGCCTGCTATCGTCGCGCGCCGCGCTGCTAATGCCACGCTTGCTCGAGCAGGCGGTGTACTTCTTCATCCGACGTCTGCGAAAAGTCGTGATACCAGCGGCCCACGCCCAGGAACGGTTCGGGCGTCTCGCCGCAGACGATCTCGTCGACCTCCGTCTTGAACTCTTTGCAGGTCTGCGACGCAGCGACGGGAACGGCGACGATGAGTCGCGCGGGCTGTTGCTTGCGCAGCGCAGCCGCCGCGGCACGCATCGTAGAGCCTGTTGCAAGACCATCGTCGACCAGGATCACGGTACGCCCGCGTACGTCAGGCGCAGGGCGCACGCCGCGATAGGCGCGTTCGCGCCGTGTCAGCTCCTTTTCCTCTCTCGCCGCGACCGCATCGATGACGGCACCGGGAAGACCCAGGTGATTCATCACATCGTCATTGATTACGCGTACGCCGCCGCTCGCGATCGCGCCCATCGCAAGCTCCTCGTGGCCGGGGACGCCGAGCTTGCGCACCACAAAAATATCAAGCGGCGCGTTCAACGCCTTGGCCACTTCGAAAGCGACTGGCACGCCGCCGCGCGGCAGAGCGAGAACTGTCACATCCGAACGATTGGCATAAGCGGTCAGGCGCCGGGCGAGTGCGCGGCCGGCTTCAGTTCGGTCTCGAAACAGCATCTGTTCCTCCAGGACCTTAATAACTCGCGCCGAAATTCGACCGTGCAAGCTTAAGGGCAGCGATCATTTATGCGGCGCGATAGCCCGCATCGCCGCCGGAATCCGCGTTCAGATACGAGCGAAACCAGCCAGCCGCAAGCTTGGCAACTTCTTCGAGTGTCCCGGCCTCTTCAAACAAATGCGTCGCGTGCGGCACGATACGCAGTTCTTTTTTGCACGTCAGGCGCGCGAAGGCAAGCTCGTTCAGCTGGATCACCGCAACATCGAGCCCTCCGACTATCAGGAGCGTCGGCGACCTGACGCGCGGTAATGCGTCCGCGGCGAGATCGGGCCGCCCGCCGCGCGAAACTACTGCGCCGATCTCTTCACCAAGCTCGGCCGCCGCGACCAAGGCAGCGCCGCCACCCGTGCTTGCGCCGAAGTAGCCGACTTTCAAGCGTGCGGTAGGCGCCGTTCGCGCCTTGATCGTGCGCGTCGCGTCGGCGAGCCTGCAGGCGAGCAACCCGATGTCAAAGCGCAAATGGCGGGTGCGAGCTTCGAGGGCCTCTTCTTCACGCGTGAGCAGATCGAATAGCAGCGTTGCCACGCCTGCTTCGCGAATCGCTCGCGCAACCTGCTGGTTGCGCGGGCTGTGCCGGCTGCTTCCCGATCCGTGCGCAAACAGCACGATGCCGTGTGCGGCGTCGGGTACGATTAGTTCACCCTCGAGCGCTGCCGATCCCGAATGGATCTGCAGGAACTGAACTTGCTCGCTTTGCATGCGCGCTTGCATGTCGTCCGGCCTCCGCAAACCGGCAATCCGGTTCGTTATTTCAATTCCCGCACCGATAACAGCGCGGGCGATTACGCCGTTGGCCCGCGGTGATGGCGCGCACGCGTACGTGCCGCTTTTTTCCCCGCTTCGCGCAAGCCTGTCGTGCCTTTCGTCCGCACCGCTTTCATCGCCGCCTGATGCAGGCTCGAGTGCCCCCGTTTTACCGCGCTCGCGTGCGTTTGGCGCGCAAGCGCTGAGTGGCTGACGGTCGACGTTGGTTCATGGCGCAGCGCCCGCAGCGTGGCCCTCGAGCGCGACGGGGATGGGTGTGTCGAATGATGGCTCGGGGCGGGCGACTTGCCATCGCCTTTTCTGGGAGGCAGTTTCACTCCCGCCCTGCGCGCCTTGGATAAGCCGATCGCAATCGCCTGTTTGGCGGATCGCGCGCCGTGCTTGCCTTCTCTGATATGGTGAATTTCCTCGCGGACGAATTCGCCGGCCTGGGTCGAAGCCGATTTTCCTTGGCGCGCTTCTTTTCGCGCACGATTAAGGGTTGCTTTTTCGGGCATATTTCCTCCTATGGTTACCACGGCTCTTACTAGGAACTACTTTCGCTCCCAACAATGTAAGCATCCGTCTTTTGCGGCGTAATGCAACCGGAGATCTGCGCCAGTTGGTGTAGGAAATATCTGTCACTACGTACACGCGACCGCCGCGCCGCATGGCTAATTGTCTTTACAGACTAATCTGACGGTTCAATCAGACAGCGCCGACAACGCAGGTATTCGGTAAGGTCACATAATGTGCTGCCCCGCATCGATGAAGGGGCGAGACTTGGTGGATGTGGCGTCTGCTGGCATTTTCAATTTCTTACCAAAGGAGAGCAGAAAATGAATAAGGTGGCGAGAATTTCCGGAAGATTATCGACCGCTATTGTAGTGGCGGCCGTTTTTGGATTAGCAGCAGCTGCAGAAATGTCGGGGACCAAAGTGACGTTAAGCGGTGCCCAGGAAGTACCCCCGGTCACAACTACAGCGTCCGGAAGCGGAAACATTGTCGTGGGTGCAGACAAGTCAGTCAGCGGCAGTGTTACGACTTCGGGCATTGCAGGCACCGCAGCGCATATACACGAAGCGGCAGCGGGATCCAATGGACCCGTGATCATTCCGCTCGCCAAATCCTCCGATAATGTGTGGTCGGTGCCGGCGGGTTCAAAATTGAGCGACGCCCAGTACGACAACTACAAAGCCGGCAAACTTTACGTCAACGTGCACAGCGCCGCACACAAAGACGGAGAGATTCGCGGCCAGATCAAACAGTAATCGTCAGCGGACGGGACGCACGAGATGCGTCCCACCGCTCTTCGCGCGCACCGTTTTCATGGTGTCGCACGAGATAATCACGCAAATGGAGGTCTGCCATGCCCTATTCGAAAATCGCTGATCTGCCCAAAGCGCAAGTCGATCAGTACACGCACCACCAGAAAGAAGCATTCCTGAAAGCCTTTAACAATGCGTACGAAGAGTACGCGCACGATGAAAGCAAGGCTTTTGCCGTCGCGCACCATGCAGCGAAGCAGACGGGCGAGAAAAAGGCCAAAGCCTGATGAATCCGCAAAGCCGCGATCATTCCCGGTTTTCGAAAAGCGGCTGTGTCATCAGCCAAGGTGAAAATGGCCGCACGTGCTGCCAGGTATGTTCGTTAGCGTACGGTCCAACGGCGATTTGCGTTCTTGCATGAGGTATATAAAAATAATCTAAATACCGACGGCATATCGTATGGAGCAACTGATTTTCATTTGAACCCAGCGCTGAGGTGACCACATGTTTCTCGAGAATCGCTTTGAAAAGCTGATCGATCGCGTCTCGGCCAGTGCAACCATTCCCCTGCGGGTGGAGTTGTGGAATGGCCAGCAGTTTTGTCTCTCGCCCAAACCCACAGTCACGGTTGTCGTGCCAAAACCTTCGGCGCTCAGGTATTTCATTCCGCCCGATCTCAATAAGCTCGGCGAAGCGTTCGTCGAGGGCCATATCCGCGCCGAAGGGTCGATCCATGAGCTGTTTCGGGTGGCCGAAAGTTTGGCGCGCAGCGTCGCCGCGACCACACGTGCAGGGTTCGGACGCATCAGGCGCCACAGCCATAGCCACAGCCAGGACCGCAAGGCGATCGAATATCACTACGACGTCTCGAATGAATTCTATTCGCTGTTCCTCGACCGCAACATGGTTTATTCGTGCGCGTATTACCGCAGCGAAAATGACTCGCTCGAGACGGCGCAGGAACAGAAGCTCGACCATATTCTGAACAAGCTGATGCTTAAGCCCGGCGAGCGTTTCCTCGACATCGGCTGCGGCTGGGGGGCGTTGATCGTGCGCGCGGTGAAACAGTACGGCGCCATCGCAACGGGAATCACGCTATCGAAAAATCAGTTCGAGTACGCCCAGGAACGGATTCGGGCGGAAGGCCTGCAGGATCGCTGTACGGTCGAGCTGCGCGACTACCGGGACCTGCCGCAGGTTGGAGTATTCGACAAGATCGCGAGCGTTGGCATGTTCGAGCACGTGGGTTTGAAGAATCTTGCGACGTATTTCAGCAAGATTTGCACGCTCCTGAAGGACGACGGCCTGGTGTTGAACCACGGCATCACGAATACGGATGAGAATGGCCTGGGCGCTGGCGAATTCATCGACCGTTATGTGTTTCCGGATTCGGAGTTACCGCATATTACTTTCGCGTTACAGGAAATGTCGGCCGCCGGCCTCGAGATCACCGATGTCGAATCGCTGCGTCGTCATTACGCGCGCACCTGCCACGAGTGGGCCAATCGTCTCGAATCGAACCGCGAGCGCGCAACCGCGATCGCGGGGGACCGGCGGCTTAGGATCTGGGAAATTTATCTCGCCGGCGTCGCCTATGGATTCGCCCACGGATGGATGAACGTCTATCAGGTCCTCGCGTGCAAGGCTAAAAACAAGGAAGCCAGGCCGCTGCCGCTCACGCGCGACTACATGTATCGCACCTAAGCGAGTACGATCCGCTTTGGGATTACATCAGCCTGCTAGTTCGGGCGCGTGAACTCGAGGATGTTGAAACCGGGTCCGCGATCGACGAGATAGATTATCCCGCGCTGGTCGACGTCGACATCGTTGGTTTGCGGGCCGGCTTGTCCCGATGCCGGTTCGGGGATGAAATGTCCCACTTCACGCGGCGCGGCCGGATCGGCGACATCCACGATGCGCAGACCACCGGCAAACCACGTGCAGTAGACGAGCGTGTCGTCATCCATGCGTTCGTGAAACTGATGCGCGCCGAAGCGCCCAGGCGCGGCACGGCTATATGGTGAGTCGAGCTCGCTGACCTGGAAGATCGCGAGCGGCTTGATTTTCGCCACGTCGCCGACGTCGAACACCCACAGGCAGCCGTGAGGCCGGCCGCGGCGCCGTTCCATTTCCTCCGGGCTTGCCGCATGATCTTCCTCGTCGATCGCGAGCGCGATCTGCCTGCCGCCGATCGGGAACGGCACGCCCATGAAGGTATGCGACGGTTCCACAAACGGCGGATGGTAGTTGTATTCGCCGATGGTGCGCGGCTTGCGGATATCGGAAACGTCGATCACGCGCACGCCGCCGTGCCAGCAGCCCGCCCATAAGCGGTCGCCGATGCGCAGTGCGTGATGCAGGCGGTGCTGGCGTCCGGGCCACGCAGGCTTCTCGCCGCCGGCGATATGCTGTCCCGGCAGCCACCAGCGCGAGACCTCTTCGGGTCGGGAGGGATTGCGAATGTCGTAAATCACCAGAATGTTGCCGATATAACCCGGCATTTCCGTCGATATATAGGCGAAGTTTTCATCCATGTCGAAACGGTGCACGCCGATGCCGTGAGTCTTGTGGAACGTGATCAACCTCGGTTTGGCACGGTCTGATACGTCGTAAATCTTGAAGCCGCCCATGTTGTAAGGCTTGCGCTCGGCTTCCTCGACAGCCGGTATAGCGGCGACATCGACGCCGAGCCCCGCGGCAATTTCGGCGTGGTTGGGATCGCGTCCGAGTGTTTCGCGCAACTGCGTTCGGAGCTTTGGCAATTCGTCGGTTTTGCGTCCGATCTTTGTCATGTTGCGCTCGCTGTTGACGATCATGATGTCGCCGATCACGCGCGCCTTGTGGCTATGTGAGGTCGGATCGCCGAGATCGATCTGCGACACGACGCGCGGCTTGCGCGGGTCGGAAATATCGATGATGCTGGTGCCCAGTCCCTGCTTGTTGGGCAGATGGCCGAGGTACGCATAATTGCCGTTGACGTATACCTGACCGGCGCCCGGCAGATCGAGATGTGCTAAGCGTTTGACGTTGCGGGCAAGCTGCGGGGCGCCATCCATCATTATTTCTCCAGTCTATGTGTTGATAGATCGTACGCGCAGGCCATGCTCAGACCGCCGGCGCGGATGCGCGAATTATACAGGTGTTATTTTGCCGGGCTTTTTGGCAGAATCGAAGGCAGCGCAGCGCGAGACCTTGCAATCGCGGCTGCAACGCGCATCATCGTGCAAAAATAACACACTTTAATCGGGGGAACTGTAAAGATGGTGAGATTCGGATTTGTTTTTGCCGCGCTGCTGATCGCGGGCGCTGCACCGGCACAGGATTATCCGAGCAAGACCGTCAGAATGATCGTTCCGTTTGCTCCAGGCGGCTCGACCGACGTGCTTGCGCGCATCGTCAGCCAGAAGCTGTACGATAAGTGGGGACAGATCGTGATCGCGGATAACCGCGTCGGCGCGAGCGGCAACATCGGCGCGGAGGCCGTGGTCAAAGCCGCGCCTGACGGATATACGCTGCTGATGGCCGGCGCCCCGCATGCCATCAACATGAGTCTGTTCCATAACCTGCGTTACGATCTTGCGAAAGACCTGACGCCGCTGTCGTCGGTTGCCACTTTCCCGAGCCTGATTGCCGTGCATCCCTCGGTCCCCGTCAAATCGGTGAAGGAACTGATTGCACTCGCGCGCGCACGTCCGGGCGAACTCAACTTCGGTTCGGCCGGCAACGGTTCGCCGAATCACCTGTCGATGGAACTATTCAAAACCATGGCAAAGGTGAACATGACGCACATTCCGTACAAAGGCGGCTCGGGGCAAATGGTGAGCGATCTGCTCGCCGGGCAGGTGCAGCTCGCCTCGATGGGATTGCCACCGGCGATGCCCTACGTCAAATCCGGGAGATTGCGCGTGATTGCCGTGACGAGCATCAAGCGCTCGCCTTTGCTGTCCGACGTGCCGACGGTCAGTGAATCGGGCCTGGCAGGTTTCGACGTATCTTCGTGGTACGGCGTATTCGCGCCTGCGGGGCTGAACAAGGATCTGGTCGCGAAGCTGAACGCAGATATCGTCGCGGTTCTGGGCGCTGCGGACTTGAAGGAGCGGCTCGCATCGCTCGGCGCCGAGCCGATGCCGATGGCATCGGAGGACTTCGGCCGCTACGTGCGCGAAGATATCGCCAAGTGGGCGAAGGTAGTCAAGGAATCCGGAGCCAAAGTTGACTGATACGCGAATGCGGGCTTCACCTGCATGAATTTTTATTGAAATTGCGCCCATGACTCTCGAGCTTCCGCAGCACGGCCGTTACGATTACTCGCCGATTACCGAGCGTGCGAATTACGATTGGCCCGGCGGCAGGCGCCTCGCGTTCTGCGTCACCACCAACATCGCGGTGCATGCGTTCGGCAAAGGCCGCGGTCACGACAATGCCAAGCACGGCGAGCCGCAGACCAACCGCAATTATTCGTGGCGCGACTACGGCAACCGCATCGGCATCTGGCGGCTGTTCGACCTTGCCGACGAGCTCGATATCCCGCTCGTACACAACGTGAACAGCATGCTCTACGGCGAGGCTCCGCAGATCTTCGAGCGCATTCGCAGCCGCGGTGACGAAATCATTGCGCATGGGCGCGTCAATTCCGAGAACTTCAACGATTTCCGCTGGGAAGCCGACGAGGCGCGCATCATCCAGGAAGTGACTGCGACTTTCACGCGCAACGAGGGCAGACCGCCGAAGGGCTGGCTTTCCGGCGGGTCGTACGAACACACGTGGACGCCCGACCTGCTGAAGGAGGCGGGATATATTTATTTTTCGGATTGGCCGTGCGACGACCAGCCGATGTGGCTCAAAACGCGCGCGGGTCCAATCCTGTCGGTGCCGTATCCGGTTGAGCTCAACGATTCGCCACAGATCATCCATCGCCAGCACACCGCGCGTGAGTTTTGCGACATGCTCGTCGATCAGTTCGAAGAGATGATCGAGCAGAGCGCGAAGCACCCGCTCGTTTTCAACATCTCGATCCACCCGCACGTCTTCGGTTATCCATTCCGGCTGCGCCCGCTGCGCAAAGCGCTGCAGCACTGCTTTGCCAATCCGCATCGCGAGCGCGTATGGAAATGCCGACCCGGCGAGATAGCCGATTATTGCCTCACGCTCAAGCCCGGCATCGTTCCCGGCAGCTAGCCTTGTTCATGCGAACAACAATGACACCCACTGAGTTTTCGAATGAAAGCGCACTATGAATGATCAATCAGCCGTCTGCGTCGAGCGCAGTTCCGCCGCGACGCTTTCCGGACAGCTCGCGTACCATGCAGCCGGCACGCACTTTGATGCGATTCCGCCGGCCGCGCTCGATGCAGCGAAGCTTTTCATGCTCGACACGCTGGCGGTGGCGTGGGCGGGCTCGGACGCGCCCGGCTGTCGCGAGACGCACGCGCTGTTGGTGGACGAAGGCGGGCGCGCTGACGGTACCGCATGGGTGTACGGCGGCCGGCTTCCTGCGACCTCGGCTGCCTTCATCAATGGCATGTCGGCGTCCGCGCTCGATTTCGATTCGATCGGGCAGGGCGCCGCAGTACATATCAATATCGCAGTGCTGCCCGCGGCGCTCGCTATCGCACAGAAAGAGCACGCGTGCGGCCGGGATTTTCTGGCTGCGCTGGTGATCGGCTCGGACATCGTTTACCGGCTTGGAGTGGCCGCCAAGTACCCCAATCGGGGATTTCACTACACCGGCACCTTCGGAGTTTTCGGCGCCGCGGCGGCGGCGGGACGCTTGCTCGGTCTTGATGCCGAGGCGATGCAGCATGCGCTGGGGCTTGGCTTCTTCCAGGCCGCGGGTACACAGCAGGCTAACATTCAGCCGTCGCTCGCGAAGCGCATGTTGTCGGCATTCGCCGCGCGTTCAGGCGTGTATGCAGCGCTGCTTGCGCAGCGCGGGCTCACCGCACCGAGCGAAGTGCTCGAAGGCAAATTCGGCTTCTACGCGCTGTACCAGGAGGGCGATCCTGACCGGCTCACGGAAGCGCTCGGTCGCCGCTTCGACGGCGTCAATGTCAGCCTCAAGAAATATCCGAGCTGCGGCTGCAACCACACGACCATCGAAGCGATGTTGAATCTGATTCGGCGCTACGATTTGAGGCCCGACGACGTGCAATCGGTCGAAGTTACGGTGACACCCTACATCGATCGCATCGTCGGCGGCCGCTACGATCCGAGCCACGACCCGCAGGTGGCTGCACAA
>Ga0070681_10007342_pt1 | contig 10768 bp, 10 predicted proteins | sample KBSC83BmetaG_FD_65650 | JGI IMG/M metagenome (GOLD analysis project Ga0070681, IMG submission 65650) | Corn rhizosphere microbial communities from Kellogg Biological Station, Michigan, USA - KBS C8-3B metaG | ecosystem: Host-associated > Plants > Roots > Rhizosphere | place: USA: Michigan...
GGGAGGCTCGCCCTACCGCTCTTCCCTCTGTTGAAATTGGGCCTCGAGCTGAGCAAAAAAGCGGCACAAAGCGGCGGCGGATGCGAAGGCTTTCTTCAGATCGCTGCGCTCGCCAAAGTGCACGATGTCTTGCGGGGAATAACGGAGACGGATCCGGTCGGCGGCGCAATGCGCGCTTAACAGCTCAATCCTGGCGGCGGCAATATCGGCCTTGAGTCGTGCGACGTCAACGGGATTCTTACTTCCAGACTGCATCTACAGCTCCTTGCTTTTTGAAAATATCGCAGGCTGGATTCCGGGCGTTGTTGGGGAGGACTGCTGCCGTGTGGCGCGCGGAACCCCTCCTGCGGTCCCAACTTTGGTTGTCAGTGGAACATTCATTATACAATGTTAGTTAAACGCTGTGCAAGGAACTAATTCGATTTAGTCGCGTCTTCGAGGAGGAATATTGCCACGCCGTCCCGATCCCGACGTTGAACAGCGCATCCTGGCCGCAGCTTCGCGTTTGTGGGCTCGCGGCGGAGAACGGTCGCTCACTATGCGGGCCGTAGCCAAGGCGGCCGGAACTACGACGCCCACGGTGTACGAGCGCTTCCGCGACCGGCAAGATATTTTGAAGGGCTTGCGCTTGAGAACCCGGCGCGAGTTGTTCGCCACACTCAGGCGCACCCGCAGTTTGCGCGATGCCATCCAGCGGCAGTTGCAGTTTGCGCTCGACAACAGCCACGCTTACGAAGTGTTGTTCGATGGCGTGGGGCGGCCTCCGTCATTGCATGAGCCCTGGCCATCGTTCAACCTCATGCGGGAACGGCTGGCGCAGGAACTTGGCGGGACGGCGCGTGAGCATAACCGGCTGATGCTGGCGCTGTGGTGTCTGATGCACGGCACCGCCATGCTGATCATCCGCGGCGGCTTCGAAGGAGCATTGCGGACCCAGGCCATCCATGCCTGCCTCGACACGGTGGATACCGTCATGGATTGCGCGAGAAACAGAAGCTTGCTGCAATCGGGTCCGAAATGGCCGACTACCCTGATCCTGGGCGAAGCCGAGCAGAGCTCTATCGGCAACCCGGATGATGGCGGCAGTAGTGTTAAGGCGAAGAAGTTGCGGCGTTGAGTGCCTCTGCGTAATTGCCTACTTCGCTGCTTTCTCCGCCCTGGTTTTCAAGCGCTCAATTGCTTTTTTAGCGTTCTCCGCCTCCGGACCATGGGGCAGGATCGTCAAGTAGCTCTCGTACTCCTCGCGAGCCTCGCCTGGGCGATCAAGCTTTTCCAGGCACAAGGCTAGATGATAGACGGCAATCGCGTCGTTATCTTTGTAATACAAGGCTTCGCGATAGCGGCTTTCGGCGGCCGCGTAGTTTTTCTTTTTGAAATAGAAATCGCCGACCTCAATGTCCTTTGCCGCTTTGTGAGGGTCCCAGGGATGGGTATCGGCGGCTTCGGCGCTGCCCTCATCCATCAGAATGTCCGAGCTCTTGGGATGTGCTTTGGCATCGTCGGCAGGCGGAGTCAGATCAATCTGGGTGGATTTGCTGGAACTCTGTCCATCGTCGGGTAAAGTGCTCGCGTCCACGCGGTCGGAGCGCGGCGGGGCGAGATTGGGACTCCGGGCCGGAGTGGATTGCGAAGACTCTTTCGATTTCGAAGAGGTCGAATCCGGTGCACTGGAATTCTGCGCGCACACCGCCACGCTGCCGCTAATCAAGAGGGCCAGCAACACAGTTCGCATGCCTCTATTTTATGTCAGGCGTGCGTGGAGCGGAATGCCTCCAGGCAGCGCCGGGCGGTCTCCAGCTCGGGAAATCGGCTGCCTTCCTGTTCGATCAGATAGAACTCGATTCCGCCATGGCTTTCCGCCGCCTGGAAAATTGCTTTCCAATCGGCTTTCCCTTCGCCAAACAAAGTCTTGTAACCGATGTTCGGATCGGGCGACCAGTCTTTGCAATGGATAGAGCGAATGCGTCCGGGGTTGGAGTTGATCCATGCAGCCGGGTCCGCGCCGGCTTCGAGACAAGTTCCAACATCGAGTTGCAGCATGACCGAGGGCTTGGTGTTGGTCGCGATTACTTCGATAGGGCGCTTCCCTTCCACCGGCTTCCATTCGGCATCATGATTGTGATATCCCACTTTGAGTCCCGCGGGTGCGAGTTTCTCGGCCGCATTATTTAGAGTCTCCGCAACCTTTTTCCAGCCGTCGAGATTGGGCTTGGGATCGCTCCACGCCAGCACCATGTATCTCGATCCAAGGATTTTGTTCAGGTCACGCGCCTTCTGGATCTTGCTGTCGCTGAAAAAGTCTTCGTCGTTATGCGTGGAGTAGCAATGGATCCCGAGTTCGTCAAGCAACTTCCGCATCTCTTTCGCTTGAGCTTCGGACCACTCCAAATAAGGGGCGTAGAATTCGACATCCTGATAGCCCATTTTCGCGACCGCCTGAACGGTGCCTTGAGGGTCCTTCTGCAACTGATCGCGCACGGAATAAAGTTCCAGCCCTACAGGAATTGTCCTCGAGGGTGCAAGACCAGAGGCCACGCCACGGAAGGCCCAGGGCAGGGTCGCGGAAAGGGCGAGAAAAGAGCGGCGAGAGAATTTGGAATATGGCATGGCAGCCATATTACGCCAGCGAGGCAAGCACTTTACCTCGATCCGCACCGCTGGCGTATGGCCTACTTCTGAGCCGCTGCTGCTGCTGATTCTTTCTGGTATGCGGCGGTCAGCGTTCCTTTCGATTTCGCCAGCGGTAACAGCGTGGGGTAGAACTGAACGAATGTCGTGTCAACCGCTCCGTGCTCCGCGTGGCAACTGTAGCAACTCGCTGTGGTGGGAGTCATTTTGGCAGTCTTACCCCCGTCGAAACCGAAGAAGGCCCACTTCCCCGGAAAGCGCGCCTCGTCTTTCACGTGAACTTCCAGTCCCATGACTTCAGTTCCCTGAAAGTTGCCCTTCTGGTTGATCGAGCCCTTTCCCTCGGCCTTTCGCACTTCGAGCACCATCATGGTTTTGTCGGGCCACGTGCCATTCTGCAGGAACGACTGGTAGGCCTCCGGATTGACAAAGACGTTGTCGAACATGTGATGGTCCATGGACATCAGACCGGGGTTGTAGCTCATGTCGAAACCGGTCGTGAGATAGACCCACTGCCGGTAGTTCTCGGGTAGTTTCATCTGGCCGTCGTCGGTGTATTCGGGAGCTGCCGCAGACGGGCTTTGCGCCGCAACGAGGACGAACGCAACAATGGAGACCAGCAGGGTGAGCAGAACGGCCTTCAATGGGCTTCTCATGAGCGGCAGTATCCCGTGCCGCTGCGAAAAAGGCCAGACCGTTCCCTGCGTGGCTGCAGCCATCTGCTGCATTCCCGGCTCTGGCTCCTGATGTGCAAAACATTTGCCTCGGGTTATGTGTACCGCTGGCTGCAGTGGAAGGCTCACTGGCTGCATTTGTTGGCCGCTGCAGGAACCCTTAGAATACGATGCACCGTATGGCTTCATTGCGTACTCAGGAGAGCCTCTCAGCTTCTCTGTCGCCACGGTGGTTTTGGATTGCAGCATTCTGGTTGGGGATCGGCTTGTTCGACGCCAGCCAGACGGTGTTCGTGATGCGCGCCGAAGGCATGCACCATGCCTGGACTTCACTATTCATCACGTCCGTGCTGTCATGGCTGCCGTGGGCAATGGCAACGCCGTTGGTGTTCCGGCTTGCCGCGAAGTATCCCGCCGCCCAGTGGCGACAACACGGCTTCTGGGCCCGGCACTCAGCCGCGTGCGCCGCGGTCGGCCTCGTATATGCCGCGTGGGTCGCGATGTGGGAAGAGTTGTTGAACCCGTGGTCCGCGGCAACGGTAAACCCTTTCCTGCATCTTTGGCCGCAAAAATTTTTCTCCGGACTTCTATCCTTTGTGATTCTCTACGGGATCATTCTTCTGGTGGCCTCGATGCTGGACTCGCGAGAGAGGCTGGCTTATCAGGAGACCGAAACCGCGAGACTCAATGAGCAACTTTCCAGGGCGCAACTGCACGCGCTCCGGCGGCAGATCGAGCCACACTTCCTTTTTAATACGCTGAACTCGATCGCGGGCCTGGTTCGCGAGAGAAGAAACGATGCTGCGGTCACCATGATTGCCGAGTTGAGCGATTTCTTGCGCAGGGTCATTGATGATTCCAGCCGGCAGCAGGTTCCCCTGGGAGAAGAGCTCGAGTTCGCGCTCAAATACCTGGACATCCAAAAGGTGCGCTTTGCGGAGCGGTTGCAGGTCAGCGTGAGCGTTCCGAGTGAACTGTTCTCGACGGCCGTTCCCAGCCTGATCTTACAGCCGATGGTGGAGAATGCGGTGAGACACGGCATCGCCAAGCGCGTTCAGGGAGGCGTCATCCGGATCAGGGCTTTTCCCACGGAAGATAGGGTGACGCTCAGCGTTTACAACGATGGCCCGCTGCTGCCACAGGGATGGGAACAACAAGCGAGCGGAATCGGGCTGGCCAATGTTCGCACGCGGCTGCAAGGCCTCTACGGCGAGCAGTTCGAAGTGAACATACAAAATCAGGAGCCGGGCGGAGTCGAAGTGTCCATATCTGTGCCGCTGGAGCAACCGGTTGAGCACAGCTAAGATACGCGCCGTTATCGTCGATGATGAACCGCTGGCGCGCAGCAATCTCCTCGTGCTCTCGGGCCGCGATCCACAGATTGAAGTTGTGGCGCAGTGCGGGTCGGGCGCGGAGGCCGTGGAAGCAATCCGGCGATTGCGGCCTGATTTGCTGTTTCTCGACGTGCAGATGCCGGAATGCGATGGCTTCGACGTGCTGGAAATGCTGGGAAAGGATTTGCCGCGCACAACTATTTTCGTGACTGCCTACGACCAGTATGCGTTGCGGGCTTTCGAAGCGGGAGCACTCGACTATTTGCTCAAGCCTTTCGACAACGCCAGGTTTGAATTGGCCCTCAACCGGGCGAAGCAGAGAATCAGGACGGTTGAGAATCGTCAGCCCCTTGCTCCCCCGAGCCTCGAGCGCATCGTAGTCAGGAGCGCTGGAGAAGTTTGCTTCCTGAAGACTTCCGAGATCGATTGGATCGAAGCCGCCGATTACTACGCTTGCCTGCACGTTGGAGCAAAAACTCATCTGCTGCGCCGAAGCATGGCCGAACTGGAGGAGGATTTGGATCCGAACCTGTTCTGCCGCGTGCATCGATCGAGCATCGTGAACCTTGAGCGCGTGCAGGGGCTCAAACTCGCCGAGGATGGCGAATACGAAATCATGCTGGACAATGGCACCAGAGTTCGGTTGAGCCGAAGATATCGCAAGCACCTGGAAGCAAGACTCGGCGGTCGGGGGGGTACCGCGACGCAGGGCGCCGCGACTTAGGCTGAGCTAGACACAACAACCTGCGTTTCTACGACGACGACGACAGCGAAAGTCACTGGGGGTGCTGGTTCTTCCTTCGGCATTCTTCGCAAACCCCGTAGATCTGGAAGGTGTGACGCGTGGTCATGTAGTGGTATTTGCGCCCGATCTCCTGCTCAAGCTGGTCCACCTCAGGCGAGAAGAATTCAACCGAACTGCCACAATTCGTGCACACCATGTGATGATGGCTGCGGCGATTGTATTGGTGCTCGTAGCGCGCAATACCGTCGTGAAAAGCAACTTCGCTGGCCAAGCCGCACTCGGCTAAAAGCTTCAGAGTGCGATACACGGTGGTATAGCCGATGTGGGCGTCTTTTTTCTGAACCAGACGATGAAGTTCGTCCGTGGAGAGGTGGTCGCGGGTCTCAAGAAAAGTCCGCAGAATGGTATCCCGCTGGGCAGTCTGCTTCAGGCCCACTCCCTTGAGATGCCGATGCAGAATATCCTCGGCTTCTCGCACCATCTGGCGCGAGAGGCTGGGTTGATCGTCGATGCGCTTCTGCAGCATGGAGTGTGGTCGTCCGGGAGATTGGTTCCGGGGCCGCTCGTTGCGCTTCGCGGGACGAGTCCCCACTTAGGCGCAAATGGCGGGCAGGAAGAGTCAGAATACCACTCCGATCTTGAAAATGAAATTCATTTTCAGGACGCCAGCCCTCCGTCCTGGACTACAATCGAGGTTCTTCATGAGTTCCCTGGCCGAAGTTCCGATCTCCAGCGTGCGACGTTCTCTACTGCCACGCATCCTTCTGTGGCTCGCTGCCGTCCTGCTCCTGATCGTCCTGGGGTTGGGGGGATATGCGTTTTATGTTGCAGAAGGCGCGCTCCCGCGGATGGACGGCCACTTGCAAGTCCGAGGCCTGACTGCCCGGGTAACCGTGACCCGCGATAACCACGGTGTGCCCACCATCGATGCCGCGTCTCTTCCGGATCTCTTCTTCGCGCAGGGCTACGTCACCGCACAGGACCGCCTTTGGCAGATGGATATCATGCGCCGCTATGGGGCCGGTGAACTGTCGGAGATTCTTGGCGAAGACACGCTCAAGATTGACCTTGAACAGCGAATCCTCGGGCTGCGTGACGCAGCCACAAAATCCCTTGAGATCGCCACTCCGCGGGAGCACAGTTTTTTTGAGGCATACGCCAGCGGGGTGAACGCCTACATCGAAGCTTCTCGAGGGCATCTCCCCATTGAATTCCGCATTCTGCGGTACGCCCCGAAGGCATGGACTCCTGAAGATTCCGTGGTCATCGCTAACCAAATGGTGAAGGACCTGAACTTTCACTACTTTTACGACGCGCTGGCACGGGAAAAAATTCTGGCCAGATTGGGACCGGAATTGACCTCGGACTTGTATGTGAACCGGTCGTGGCACGACCGTCCTCCCACGGTGATGCGCGAGGACTTGTCACACCCCGACAGCAGTTCCAACGACTCCGACGAGGACGATGATGAGGAGTCCCCGGACAATGAGGTGACGCAAAGCCACCCCGCCAATTTCTCCGAAGCTCAGCCGGTGAATGGATCCAATGATTGGGTGATCTCCGGCGCGCACACCGTGACCGGCAAGCCGCTGCTCTCCAACGACATGCACCTCGGACATCAGATGCCGAACCTGTGGTACGAAGCGCACCTGCGTTCGGGCAGCGTTGATGTCGCCGGCGTGACGCTACCCGGGATGCCGTACGTCATCGTCGGACACAATCAGCGCATCGCGTGGGGCTTTACCAACGTTGGTCCCACCGTGACCGATGTTTACATCGAAAACTTCAACGCCCATGGCGAGTACCAGACTCCAAGTGGATGGGCTCAGCCGGAGCACCGCCAGGAACTGATTCACATCAAGGGAAAGCCCGATGTAAATGTGGACGTGAAGATCACCCGGCACGGGCCCATCATCGCGGAACTGGTCCCCGGCGAGACTCGCAACATTGCGCTTCGCTGGACTCTCTATGACGGCCTGCACATCCCATTCTTCGACGTCGATGTCGCACAGAACTGGGAGGAGTTCACGAAAGCCTTCTCACAATTAGACGCACCGGGGCAAAACGTCGTTTACGCCGACGTGGACGGCAACATTGGATATCACGCAACCGGCAAAGTGCCCATCCGCGCGACCGGCGACGGCAGTCTGCCCGTCAGTGGCGCCGATAATGCGCACGAGTGGGTTTCTTACATTCCGTTCGATAGGCTTCCCAACATTTACAATCCGCCCTCGGGGATCATCGCAACCGCCAACGGTAGAATCACGCCGGATAAATATCCGAATTCGATCAGCATGGAATGGGAGGCGCCGTGGCGCACGGCTCGCATTTACCACGTGCTCGAATCCGGCAAACAATTTTCTGCCGCTGACATGCTCGCGCTGCAAACCGACATTCAGTCGGAGGCAGACCTGTTCGCGGCCGAACGGTTTGTGTATGCCGTGGATCACGCGGCCAAACCTTCGGCGCGCGCGAGGCAAGCTGCCGATGTGATGCGCAGTTGGGACGGGCGCATGCTGGCCGCCTCCGCCGCGCCCACCATCACCGAAAAATCCATTCAGGAGCTGCGCTGGATGTTGCTGGAGCCCAAATTGGGTGCCGCGCCCGCCGATCCGGCCAAAGCCGAAGAGGTACTGAGCTGGAAAACTTATAGTTGGGAAATGTCGTCCGTGTGGCTCGAAAATATTCTGCTGCATCACCCCAAGCGGTGGCTGCCGGAAAAATATGCCAACTATGACGAGTTGCTGGCCGCCGCGGTTGAGGCTGCGGTGAATGATCCGCAGGTGCCGAAGGACCTTGCCTCCTGGCATTGGGGCGTCCAGAATGCAGTTCACATCCAGCATATGATCCTGGGCAGGATTCCCATCCTGAGGCGGTGGTCTGGTCCGGGAGTGCAGGAGCAGTCGGGCAGCGGATACACGGTGAAGGCGGTGAGCGCCCATCACGGCCCATCCGAGCGGTTCACCGCCAATCTGGCGGACCTCGATCTCTCGACGCTGAATATCGTCACCGGGCAGGCGGGAAACTTCTTGAGCCCTTACTACATGGATCAATGGAAAGCATGGTACGAGGGGACCACGTTCCCGCTACCGTTCAGCGCACCGGCAGTGCAAGCCGCGAAAGCTCACACCCTGCAACTCGATCCCGCAAAGTAGCTCTCTGCCGGAGTGTTTATGTGGGGGCAGCCGCGACGGCTGTCCAGCCGGGCCGCAGCCTGGCGGTTATCTCGCGGCTGTCACTAGAAAAAATCGATGGCCTTCACATCGCCAACATAGCCGACGACGTTAATGGTGCCCTGTGGCAGGAAATTGTTGATCAGCAATACATCTCGAGTCGTGTCATAGACGCGCAACGCTCCACCCTCAGCGACGTACTCCACGTTACGACTAATGAATCCCTGCAGCCCGTCGACGTTGCCGTTGTCAGGTGGAATCACGACCGAACCGTCGGATGTGTGATAGATCGACAAGCAGCCGCGCACCTCGCCGCTGCCCGGGTTATTCACGTTTCCTACGTTGGTGCAATCGCGCGCACCAATAAACAACTGGCCATCGCTGGTCAGATCCATGCGCTGATGATAGCCATCCGTAATGACTGCGCTTGCCGTCACCGTTCCCGAACCGGTGTCGATCACAGCTAGGCGCCCGCAGATCGTTGCCGCGGTCGTCTGTCCGGTGCAGGCATGATTCGTGGGTGGGGTGCCTGCCACATATAACGTCGATCCACTCAATAACGCCCAGGTAGCAGCTTGAACCGGGATCGTATTCGTGATGGTCAGGGTCCCCAGGTCAAACACAGCGATACTTGCCTGCATCCCGCCGCACTGAGGACCGCAGTTCAAAACGTACGCGGTGCTTCCATCGATGACCGCGTACACCGGACGATCGAACCCCGGAACCACCGTGCAAACCCCGTTGCCCGGAGTGTTGTAGCAACTGGTATCGACCGGCGGGACCGCCGCCGTAGGGCTTAGCACCGTGATGGAATCGGAGTCGCCGCTGAATACCAACAACTTGGAGCCGGTCGTGTCGGATACTACGGTCTGGGCGTTATTTACCGCAATGCTGGTGAAGCTCCCAGAGGAAAAATTCATGACTTCGACTGCCCCGAGAAAAGCAAATCCGTTAATGCTCGCGGTGGGAACTGCGGCATATGCGATTGGGCTCGCCGTCGGGATCACCACGCTGGTGGTGGGGCCGGGAACACGCACGTTGCCGATGGTAGTTTCTTTGACGGTGTCCACCGAATACACGGTATTTGTAGCCGAGTCGAAGGTCGCCAGAATACTCCGGGTCGGAGAAAGCACCATCAGCCCCGGAGAAGTTCCCGCGTGCAGCGGGGAGACCCGCGGCAATGTGTCGTTCAGTCCGTTGACGAAGACAAGGGAGCCGAAACTGAACGACGCAGTCACGCCCTGAGACGCAAGAACCCGTTCGGTCAAACCGCTGGAAGTCGCGGTTTTCTTACCTCCGCCGCAAGAAAGAAAACTGAGGATAGCTGCCAGTCCCACCAGCAGAGCGAGGATGCGGTTCTTCAAACGGCAGGCTCCTAAGAAGCTGAAAAAGGAAGATTTAATTGTGAAATCGTCGATTATAGCAGAGTGGGCGCGGTGCCTTCGGCTGGCCGTAACCCGCCCTGAGGCACCTCTCCTCACGCGTGCCTCGCCGATGCGAGATGCGCAATCCCGCTTTGATCCTGTATTCTCAGCAAATATATGGCGGCTGACTTTCTTGCCCGAATTAAGCATTCTCCCGTGCTATGCGATGGCGCCATGGGCACGTTGCTCTATGCCAAAGGCATTTTTATCAACCGGTCTTATGACGAACTGAATCTGTCGCAGCCTGACCTGATTCGCGGCATTCACCACGACTATCTCCAGGCCGGCGCGGAGATCATTGAAACCAACACCTTCGGTGCCAATTCGTTCCGGCTGGCTCGACACAGCGTCGCCGACAAAGTCCGGGACATCAACCGGGCGGGTGTTCGCCTGGCTCGCGAAGCCGCCAAAAGCTTCGATGTGTGGGTCGCCGGATCGGTTGGCCCACTGGGGACCAGAATCGAACCTTTGGGCAAGACTTCGTATCAGGAAGCGCGCGACGCCTTCCGCGAGCAGATTCAAGCGCTAGTGGAAAGTGGAGTCGATCTGCTGATCCTCGAAACTTTCGGATATCTGGAAGAAATTCATCAAGCCATGCTCGCGGCGCGGGACGTCCATTCATCGATTCCGCTCGTGGCGCAGGTCACCATCGACGAAGACGGCAACTGCCTGGACGGTTCCGATCCGCAGACCTTCACTCCCAAATTAGCAGAATGGGGTGCGGACGTAATTGGCTGCAATTGCAGTGTGGGACCCGTCGCCATGCTGGATGCCATGGAACGCGTGCGTG
>Ga0070681_10007343_pt1 | contig 10767 bp, 6 predicted proteins | sample KBSC83BmetaG_FD_65650 | JGI IMG/M metagenome (GOLD analysis project Ga0070681, IMG submission 65650) | Corn rhizosphere microbial communities from Kellogg Biological Station, Michigan, USA - KBS C8-3B metaG | ecosystem: Host-associated > Plants > Roots > Rhizosphere | place: USA: Michigan...
GCGTCTTCAAGTCTGTCGACGCCGGCAAGACGTGGAAGTATGCCGGACTGCGCAACACACATACGATCAGCTCGATCGTCGTGGCTCCAGACGATCCGAATATCGTCTACGCCGCGTCGATGGGACACGTGTTCGCGCCGAATGCCGAGCGGGGTGTCTTCAAATCCACGGACGGCGGCAAGAACTGGCACAAGATACTTTTCGTCGATGACAAGACGGGCGCCATCGACCTCGTGATGGACCCACATGACTCCAACGTTCTTTACGCGGCGATGTGGCAGGCGCAACGCACGCCATGGTCGCTCGATGACGGCGGGCCGGGCAGCGGCTTGTACAAGAGCACGGACGGCGGCGAGCACTGGTCGAACATCTCGCGCAATCCAGGATTGCCGCGCAATGTCCTCGGCCGCATCGGGGTCGCCGTCGCCGGGAGCGATTCCCAGGTGGTGTACGCGATCATTCAGGCGAAGGGCGGCGGCGTATTCCGCTCCGCGGACGCCGGCGCCACCTGGCGGCGCGTGAACGCGAACTGGAGCCTGCGCCAGCGGGCGTTCTATTACATGAGCGTTTACGTCGACCCGACGAATCCGCAAACACTATATGCCCCGAACGTCGACGGGGTTTGGGTGTCGCACAATGGCGGCAAGGCGTTCTCATTGCTGCATATGCCCCATGGCGACGATCACACCGTCTGGATCAACCCCACCGATCCCAAGGTTCTGCTCGTCGGCAATGACGGCGGAGCGACCGTCTCCACCGACGGCGGGGAGACCTGGAGCCCCGAGCACAACCAGCCGACCGGCCAGTTCTATCACGTTGCGCTCGACGACCAGTTCCCGTTCCACGTCTATGGCGCCCAACAGGACGAGGGCTCGTTCGAAGGCCCCAGCGCAGAGCCCGGCGGCGCCATAACGAATGCGGCCTGGCATCAGGTCGCACTGGGTGAGAGCACCTTCGTAGCGCCAGCGCCCAACGACGCGGATGTCACGTACGGCAGCGACTATTACACGATGATGCAGCGGTACAACTGGGTCACGGGCGCACGCAGGTCGGTCAGCCCATCGCCGGAGTACCTCGACGGCGTGTCCGCGGCGGAAATGAAATACCGCTTCGGCTGGACGCACCCGATTTTCTTCTCGCCGAGCGACCCGAACAAGCTTTTCCTGGCGTCACAGTACGTGATGACGAGTGATGACGACGGCCGCACCTGGAACATCATCAGCCCGGACCTGACGCGCAACGACCCGGCGACCGAGAAGCCGAGCGGGGGCCCGATCGATCTGGACCAGACCGCCGCGGAAGTATTTCCCGATATCTCGGCGCTCGCGACTTCAACGGTCAACCCGCAAGTGATCTGGGCTGGCTCGCAGGATGGCCTCGTCCATGTGACGGTCGATAATGGCCGCCACTGGCAGGCAGTCACGCCGCCACAATTGACGCAATGGGCGGAGATCACCTCGATAGAGCCTTCGCACGCCGCAGCTGGAACCGCTTACCTGACCGCGTCGCGCTACATGTGGGACGACTACCGCCCGTACGTGTTCAAGACGGCGGATTTCGGCAAGCACTGGACTGTTTTGACGAACGGGTTGCCTGACGATCAGTCCGTATTCGTCGTAAAGGAGGATCCGGACGATACTTCGCTCGTGTTCCTCGGCAACGCGAACAGCGTCTACGCCAGCTTCAATGGGGGCGCGCAGTGGAAGCCGCTCGGCATGGGTCTGCCGCACGCGGAGGTACGCGACATCGCGATCGATACGCGGGAGGGCGAAGTGGTGGCGGCAACACATGGCCGCTCCTTCTGGATCCTCGACGATCTGTCGCTGCTGGAGCAGTGGTCGCGCGATCCCGATCCGGCCGCGGATGCGACCCGGCTCTATGCCCCGCAGACCGCCTGGCTCACGCACGCCTACGGCAGGAGTGAGAGAGCGAAATATCGCGAGCCGATCGGTGTGAACCCGGCCTACGGTGCGACCGTATTCTTCCACATACCGGCGACCTACGACGGCAAGACGCCTGCGAGCCTCGAGATTCTCGATGATCAGGGTCACGCGGTGCGGCATTACACCCTGCATCTGAAGAAGAAGCAGAAAAAACTGGCGCGGACCGTGGAAGACAACCTGCTGCCCTCGCAGCAGAAGCACAACGCCACCGAGAAGCTGACAGCCATCTCGCCGGGCATGAACAGTCTGCAGTGGAATCTGCGCTACGACGATGCGACTGACGTGAACGGGTTCGAACCGCCGGAGGAGACCGATGGCCTGACCGCCGATGCGAGCGGCCCGCTGGTCAATCCCGGCCGCTATACGGTCGTACTCCACTACGGCGGCGACTCGTACCGACAGGCGTTCCAGGTCTCCCTGGATCCCCGGCTGTACACGACGCCGGCGGCACTGAAGCAGCACCTTTCCCTGCAGCTCGAGCTGCACCAGACGATCGACACCCTGGATCGGATCATCAACACCGCAATCGAGACCCGCCAGCGCCTGGTGCGGGCGGTCGCCGGTCACAAGATCGACGCATCCACGGCAACGCCGGCTCTCGACGCACTTCATGAAGCAATCGACGACGTCGTGCAGCTGAACGTTCGCTCCAGTGAAGGCGACGTGCTGCACGAGATGCACCTGCGCAGCCTTCTCGCATACATGCAGTCGAACGTCAGTCTCGATTACGGGCCGCCCGACGCTTCGATGATCGCTGAATGCAAGAGGCTGGAGGCAGATGCGCGCAGCAGCGAAGCGAAGTTGCAGGCAGCGACGGCTGCGGGCCAGCGCTTGCTCTAGCGGGTACCGCCGGTCGGCAGGCCCGCAAAGCACCCTGGTACACTGGCGGCGTGACGCACGCCGCCAGTGTACCCGCCGGACCCATTTCCGCCCGCGCCACCACCGAAACCGCGGCCGCGCTGGCATGTGAGGAGTCTCTGGTCGAGGCTACTGTGTTGCTCGTGGCCCGGCACGGAACGGTGCATGTCCGTGCCGGCCCGCAATCAAACAGCCCGCCACTCAGTGAACCGGCGCCGCCCGGCCTCCGCCCGTGCCCGGCCGCACCCACAGGAGCAGCGGCAGCAGCGCCAGGAACACGACTCCCAGCAGCTTGAAGTCATCCAGGTACGACAGCAGCGTCGCCTGCTGCACCGCGCTCTGGTAGATGCTGGCCAATGTCGCGGGTGAGTCGGGCGTGCTGCCGATCGCGGCGGCGAGGTGATGGGCATAGTCGGTGTAGGCCGGGTTCATGCCCTGCAGGGACTCCACGATGCGGCTCTGATGGAACTGCTCCCGCCGGGTGAGCATGGTCGAGGCGAAAGAGATGCCGATGCTGCCGCCGAAGTTTCGCGCCAAGTTGATCAGCGCCGAGGCGTTGTCGGTCTTGCCGGCCGGGACATCGCGGAATGCCAGCGTGTTGATCGGGATGAAGAGGAACGCGAGCGAGGCCGCCTGCAGCATGCGGGCGAGCACCAGCCAGCCGAATGAGATACCGAGATAGAAGTTGGTCATCCAGAGCAGGCTCAAGCCGCCGACGGTCAGGCCCACCGCGACCAACAGGCGCAGATCGATCTTGTTGAGCGCACGGCCGACCAGCGGCAGGAGCGCGATCATGAGGAACCCGCCCGGCGTCAGGACCATTCCGGCATCCACCGCCCGGTAACCCATGAGACTCTGCGTGTAGGCGGGGATCAGGTACGTACTGCCGAGCAGCATGAACCCCAGCATGAGCATCAGGCCGAACGCCACGGCGAAGTTGCGATCGAGCAGCAGCCGCACGTCGACCAGCGGCTCGCGGGCGGCGAGCTCCCGCCGGATGAGCAGCACGAAGGAGACCGCCGAAACCAGCGCGAGCGCGATGATGAAGGGAGAGGAGAACCAATCAGCCTCCTGGCCGCGATCGAGGACGACCTGCAGGCAGCCCAGGCTCAGAGCCACGAAACCGAAGCCCGTCCAGTCCATCGGCGATTGCTTGCCGGAGTTGCGGCCGGGCGCGCGCTCATGGATCAAGCCGCTCACCAGGGCGAAGACCCCGAGGCCGACCGGAACGTTGATGAAGAAGATCCAGCGCCAATCGTAACTGTCAGTGATCCAACCGCCGAGCGTCGGACCGATTGTCGGAGCAACGACGGCGGCGATGCCGTAGATTGCCGTGGCCATGCCCCGTTTCTCGGGAGGAAAGCTGTCGGTGAGAATGGCCTGGCCGACCGGCTGCAGACCGCCGCCGAAGGCACCCTGCGCGGCGCGCAGCACCACGAGCGCCGCCAGGTTCGGCGCGAGCCCGCAGAGAAGCGACGCCACCGTGAAGCCCGAAATGCAGGCCAGGAAGAAGCGCTTGCGACCCAAGCGGGCGGAGAGCCAGCCCGAGATCGGCATGACCGCAGCGTTGGTGACGAGATAGCTCGTCAGCACCCACGTCGACTCGTCCTGACTCGAGGAGAGCGCGCCGGCGATATGCGGCAGTGACACATTGGCGATGGAGATATCCATGATCTCCATGAACGCGGCCAGCGCGACCACCGGCGCGATGATCCATGACCCCGCGCCAGCCGCCCGGGTCGCAGTGCTCACGGGCGGCTCCGGTCGGCAGCGCGTGCGTAGAGCGCCTCACCGGCGAGGTGCAGGTTTGCCGAGACGATCTCATCGATCATCCGGTCCGCGCCGGCATCCTGCTCCGTGTAGACGTCGGTACGCTGTGCAGCGGGCCAGGCAGGCACTCGCGACAGGGCTGATCCAGCGACATTGCGGACATTCACGTCGACATCCGCCGAGAGCCCGAGGAAGAGCGGGTGCCGCGCCAGCTCCGCGGGCTCCAGGCCGATGCGCACCGGCAGGCGCTGCACGATCTTGATCCAGTTACCCGAGGCGTTCTGCGTCGGCAGGACCGCGAGCGCGCTGCCGGTGCCGGCGGTGAGGCCCAGCACTTTGCCGTGGTACTGGACATGAGAGCCGTACATGTCCACCGAGACCTGCACGGGCTGCCCGATACGCAGGCTCCCCAGCTGGTTTTCCTTGAAGTTGGCGTCCACCCACATCGAGGTCACCGGCAGGAGCGCGAGCATCTGGGTCGCAGGCGCGACCTGCTCACCCAGCTGCACGGCGCGGCGGACCACGTACCCGGATACCGGTGCCAACACGCGCGTGCGGTCCAGCGCCAGCCATGCGGCGCGCAAGTTGGCCTCCGCCTGCAATACCCGGGGGTGGGTCGCCGGTGTGGTTCCGGTGATCTCCGCCTGGGTGCTGGCGAGTGCTGCCTGCGCCTGCTGCAGAGCGGCACGCGCGCTGCGCACCGCGTTCTCGTCGTGGTCCAGCGTTTCGCGGGAAACACCGTGGACCGCCTGCAGCGAGCGGTCGCGCTCGAGGTCCTGATCCGACTGCTTCAACTGAGTCTGCCCGGCGGCGACCCGCGCGGCATCGCGCCGCTCCTGGGCGAAGAGCTGCGCCACTTCGCGTACGGTCTCAGCGAGGCTGGCCTTCGCCTGCGCCAGCGCGATCTTCGCGTCGCGTGGATCGAGCTCGACCAACACCTGCCCGCGCCGCACGTACTGCGTCTCGTCGGTATTGATGGCGATCACAGTGCCGGCGATCTGCGGCGTCAGGCGCACGAGATTGCCGTTTACATAGGCGTCGTCCGTGGTGGCGTGGTACCTCATGAAGAGGACGTAGTAGCCTCCGACGAGGACGGCGGCCACGGCCACTGCCGATACGAGGAGTCCGCGCCGCAGTAGGCTGCGGCCTTTTGCGGGCGCGTTTGCGGATTGCTGCTCAGTCATGGCTGCTTCCTGATGAAGTCGGGTTATGGCGATCGGTGTTTGGAGCGGGGTCTACGCCTGCCGTGCTGCCGAGCAGCGCGCGATCACTGACATTCCACCAGCCGCCGCCAAGGGCGCGGAACAGGGCCGCGGTATCCGTGAAGCGCTGCACGTCGGCCTGCACCTGCGTGAGCGCGGCACTCTGGTATTGCTGCTCGGCGGTGAGGACCTGGAGCTCTGTGTACTTGCCCGCGCGGTACTCGGCGGCTGCCAGGTCCTGGTTCGCACTCGCGGCCTGGAGCGCACGGTTGTGCGCCGCGTAGCTGTCGGCATCGTGCTGCAAGGCCTGCAAGGCGTCCGCCACGTCCACGAAGGCGCCGATCACGGTGCCCCGATAGGCGAAGAGCGCTTGCGCGTAGCGTTGCTTGGCTTCGTCGGCGCGGGCCGCGAGGGTGCCACCGTGGAACAACGGCGCAGCCAGCCCGAGACCGACGGACCAGACGCCACCCGGCTGGGTGAAGAGCTCGCTGAGCCGGGTGGACTGCTGGGCGTACTGGGCGGACAGGCTGAGCTGCGGCAGTCGCGCCGCCTCGGCCACTCCGATCTCGGCACTGGCAGCATGCAAGCTCTCCTGCGCCGCGAGGACATCGGGACGCTGTTGCACCAGCGCGGAGGGCAGCGACACCGGCAGCGAAGTGGGCAGCGTGAAGTCGGCAAGCGTCAGCGCCGGCATCCTGAACTCATCCGGTGTCCGGCCGCTGAGCCGCGCAAGCGCATTGCGGTAGGCATCGCGCTGCTGCTCCAGGCCGGGCAGCGTCGCCCGCACGTTCTCGAGCTGCGTTTCCGCCTGCAGCGTGTCGCTGTGGATGATCTTCCCCGCGTTCTCGAGCTGCACGGTGAGATCGTATTGCGCCTGTAGCGCGCTCACGAGCGAGTGAGTGACTCTGATCTGCGCACGGACCGCTGCGTAGTCGAAGGCGGTGATGACGACCTGGTCGACGAGCGTCACGTAGGTATCGCGGAGTTGATCATCCACGGCGGCGGTCTGGGCCCGCTGCGACTCGATCGAGCGGCGCACACCCCCGAAAAGATCGAGGTTGTAGGCGAGCGCGGGGCCGATCTCGTAACGGCTGCCGGTCGCATCGAGTGTCTTCACCGGCGCGTAGAGCTCGCTGCCATTGATGTGGGCACGGCCGATCTGGCCCGCGGCATCGATCTGCGGCAGGGCGGAGCCCGATACGGCCCTGAGCTCATCCTGCGCGGCCGCGAGGCCGTGACGGGCACCCTCCAGGTCCGGGTTGTTCACCAATGCCTCACGCACCAAATGATCGAGCGCATCGGACCGGAACAACCGGTACCAGTCGCCCGCAACCCCCTCTCCATATGCGAAGCCCGGCGTGCCGTGCGCTTGCGGCAGCGAACGCGAATAAGCAGCCGGCGGTGGCTCGGGCCGCACGAAATCAGGACCCACGGTGCAGCCGGCGGTCAGCGCACCCGCCGCGCTCGCAATGATGATCTGTCGCCATGGGGACGCCGGAGGCCGTATCGCCTGGATTGCCGCTGCATGCCGGATGCCGCCTGTCGGCATGCGGTGGCGACGATGCCGATAGAGCCAGAGGCCGAGCGCGATCAATGATCCGCCCGGCAGAAGGAACTCCAGAAGCGCATAGGGTCCGAAGGTCTTCACCAGCGTCGAGCCCTTCGCGATCCATCCGGCTGTCATGGCTGAGAGATTGGCCGAGATCATGTCGCGTCTCCTTTTCTCGAGCGCCGCACCCGCCGCGGCCGCGCGGCGTCCGACTGCGAGCCGCTTCGTGTGCGCGGCGGCTCCTGCGACTGCAGTGCCGTCGTTCCTTCCGCTTCCTGCAGACGTCCCATCATCCGCTGCAAAAGCTCGATCAGAATCTCGACCTCCTGCCGTGAGAAAGGCGTGATCAGCGAATTCAGCAACTCGACGACGAGGCGCTTACCGGCCTGCAGTTGCTTGCGGCCGTCGGGTGTGAGCGTGATCTCCACGACACGGCGATCGCGCTGGCTGCGCTCACGCCGCACCAGCCTCGCCTCTTCGAGATCGTCGACGATTCGCGTCAGCGCACCCATGTCGTGGCAAGTCTCCGCGCTCAACGCCGTCGCGGTCAGATGCTCGAACCGGCCCAGGTTGGCGAGCACCATCCACTGCATGAACGACACCTGCTCGGTTGCGAAGCGCCGCTCTGCGATCTGGGACATCAGTCCACCGCAGCGCTTGATCAGGAAGCCGATGCTCTTGCCGGCTTCCAGCGTATCGACCGTGTAGAAAGGTTGCGGCATGCTTGCTCTCCCAATATTTGCCGCAACAATACTTGCTGCAGCAAATACTGTCAAGCGCTTCACCGGACGGGCGCGCCGACGCGCGCCCGCAGTCACCGCGAGCACCACGGCTCGCCGCGCTAACTTATTGATCTACTTTGTTTTTTTCTCGGGCGATCAGGAGAGTCCGCCGGGCATGCGCCGCGCCCGAGGAGGCGGCGCATGCCATCGGTCCGCTTACCTGCGGTTGAGCGCGATCAGTCGTGCATCACGGCTGACATCGTTGCAATCGATACCCGCGGATCGAGTGAGCTGCAGGCTGGCCGTCGCGCAGTCACTGTGTGCGACAACCGCCACCGACCGGGCGAACGCCATGGGTGCCGTGGCGAGAGCGGCGCCCACGATCGTGATGGCAAGGGCACTGACGGCAAAACCGGCTTTCTGGATGGCGTTCATGATGACTTCTCCCGTTCTCCTCTTCTCTCGCCCCCAGAACACCCTGAGCCGCCGGAAGTTACAGGGATCGCACCAGGGGCCGAGCCTCAGCTGCGGCCTGCGGCGGGTAGCGCGCATCGGTGTGCGCTAGAATTTGCCTCCAGGCCCTCCGGAGGTGCATGCCATGCGCGCCTTGCGAATCCTCGGCATCATCATCGGGTGCTTCGTCGCGGCGCTCGTCGTCGCGGTGATCGCGCTCTGGCTGATCGTCAATCCCAACGACTACAAGGGACGCATCGTGGCGGCCGTCAAGAGCTCGACCGGCCGGGATCTCTCCCTGCCCGGGGACATTCATCTGGCGATCTTTCCCTCGATCGCCCTGAAGCTCGGGCCCGCGAGCCTCGGGAACCCGCCCGGATTCAGCTCGTCCCAACCGTTCGCCTCACTCCAGCACGTGTCGCTGCGCGTGCGCGTACTTCCGCTTCTGCACCATCAGCTCGAAGTTGGACGGGTGGAGATCGACGGCCTCGACCTGCGCCTGCTGAAGAATGCCCAGGGTCAGGGTAACTGGGCGATGCCTGCCGCCAAGACGCCACCGCCGGCCGCACAAGAGTCAGGCGCCAGTCAAGTGACACTCGGTGGCATCGGAGGCGTCGTGGTCAGGAACAGCCGCGTCAGCTACCAGGATATGGTGGTGAGCGGTGTGAGTGTCGACATCGGCCGCGTGGCGACCGGCATTCCCGTCCCCGTGAAGTGGAATCTGGATCTGACGACGGGTTCCGGAGCGCGCCCCATCCCGTTGTCTGGAACCGCCACCCTCGAATACGACGCCAAGACCGCGCACCTCACCGGCCTCGAAGCGCGGATCGACGATTCGACGCTGCGCGGGAACGCCGCGGTCACCAACCTGACGACGGGGGCGATGAGCTTCGACCTGTCCATCGATCGCATCGACCTCGACCGCTATCTCGGCCCGGCAAACAAGTCAGCCCAGCCCGGCGCTGCGCCGGCGGGACAGGCCGCCGCAGGCCGGAGCGCCCGGCAAACCGAGCTGCCCACGAGCGCGTTGAAGACACTGCAGCTGAACGGCAAGCTCGCAATCGGCAACGCGACGATCTACGGCATGAAGCTCTCTCAGGTCAAAGTCGGCCTGGCCGCCGACGGCGGCCTGCTGCACATAGCGCCCGCGACGGCAATGTTGTACGGCGGTAATTCCAGGGGGACCGTGACGGTCGATGCCCGCGGGTCCGTCCCGATACTGCAACTCGACGAGAACCTTTCGAGCATCGATGTCCAGCACTTGCTCACGGATTTCGCCAAGATGAATCGTGTCTCAGGCCGCGGCAATGTCACGCTGAACATCACCGCGCACGGTAATACGACCGCCGCCCTGACGAGCTCGCTGGGCGGACATGCCGCCGCCAACCTCGCGAATGGCGCCATCCAGGGCATCGACCTCTGGTCCGCCATCAACAGCGCCGTCGCGCTCGCGCAGCGCCAGGCAATGCCCTCCAGAGGCGGCGGCAACAGCACGCGGTTCGATTCATTCAAAGCCTCCGCCGATCTGACCAACGGCGTCGCGACGACGAAGGATCTGGACATCTCCTCGGGCGATCTGCGGGTCACCGGTCAGGGCACGACCAATCTCGTCAGCGGCGCTATCGGCTACCACCTGAATGCGACCCTCCTGAAGGGGCCGGGGACCGGAGGCACGCTGGCCGACATTCCCCTGCTCGTCGGCGGAACCATGAAAAGTCCCAGTGTGCGTCCCGACACGCAGGCCCTGGTGAAGTCCGTGGCGCAGCAGCAGCTGCGCAAGCACAAGGGGGAAGTCGAGAACAAACTGCGGAGCGTCTTGAAGGGGCTGATCCACTGAGGGCGGTGAAGCCCGTCAGCGTGCTTTCGTACCCAGCTCAAGCCCGGCCTCGGCAAATCCGAGGTTGCCGGTTTTACCAATCCGCCTGTGCCGGGCGCAATCCGTGCTCCGGGCGTCTCGTGGCGACGATCCGCATCGGCATCTCCGGCTGGCGCTATGCGCCCTGGCGCGGCTCGTTCTATCCGGCGGATCTACCGCAGCGCGCCGAGCTCGAATATGCGTCGCACCGCTTCCCGACGATCGAGATCAACGGGTCGTTCTATTCCCTGCAGCGGCCCGAAAGCTACGCACAGTGGTACGCGGAGACGCCGGAGGGATTTATCTTCAGCCTCAAAGGCGGCCGCTACATCACGCACATGCTGCGGTTGCGGGAGATCGCCGAGCCGCTCGCGAACTTCTTCGCCTCCGGCATCCTCAACCTGCGCGAGAAGCT
>Ga0070681_10007345_pt1 | contig 10767 bp, 8 predicted proteins | sample KBSC83BmetaG_FD_65650 | JGI IMG/M metagenome (GOLD analysis project Ga0070681, IMG submission 65650) | Corn rhizosphere microbial communities from Kellogg Biological Station, Michigan, USA - KBS C8-3B metaG | ecosystem: Host-associated > Plants > Roots > Rhizosphere | place: USA: Michigan...
CGTTCTGCAATACACCCGCTGCCGCACCCACCGTCAGCAGGCTGCCTTCCGTCACGCTGTTGCTGTTGGCCACCGCCGTCGGACCATCGTCGTGGAAGCTGACTGCTGCACCGATATCGACGGCGTCGGTCGCGACATCGCCGTCGCCATCCGTCACGGTCACGACCGCATTGATCTTGCCCGCAAGGTCGACCGTCTCGTCGTTACTGTTCGGGTTCGGTTGATGCAGCGACAGATATTGCGCAACCGTCACTTCGCCGGCATCGTCGATCGAGAGAGCGAAGGCCACGTCATCCGTGCCAGCCACACGGCCCTCGATAACGCCGCCATTCAGGAACAGGTGTATCGCCTTGCCGTCGGTTGTGGTCAGGCCCGAATCAGCGCCATCCCCGCCAGCGATCGACAGCGTGATGTGGGTTGTGGCGCCTTCGCTATCCTGTCCGGTTTCGCTGCCCGCCGCCGATACCAGCGTCGCAGTTGCTGCGCCTAACAATGTACCGTAATGAGCGGCGGCGAACGGATCGGACGCCTCATCGCCGCTCGGCACCGTCTCGTCGACGCTGAGGCTTGTCTCCCCAACCGCCGTAATATGAGCCGTCGGCGCGTCGTCTCGAATCTGGAACACGCCCTGGCCCAGATCGATTGCCGCGGCCGCGCTGTCTCCGTTCGAATCGGTCACCGTCTGGACGACCTGCAGATCGCCTGGGTTCGCCAACGTTACTGTCGCGATGTCGTCCGGACTGTTCGGGTTCGAATGCCAGATGCTCGTCGACGACGCGGGAGTGAATGTTACAACACCCGTCGACGGATCGATGACGATCGTGAAATAGGTCGTTCCCTCCACCGAGCCGGTGATCGTGTTGCCGGACTGATTGAGAACGATTTCGCCGCCCTTGCCGCCGGTCGGGCCAAGCGCGAACATCCCAGATCCGACGTTCGTCCCGCTCAGCACAAGCGAAAAGGTCGTGGCGCCGGGACCGTCCGGGCCGAAGTCCGGAGCAGCAAAGTTATTCGCAAGGTTTTCCGTCACCAAGTGGATGCCATCGCCGGTCGCTGGCAGAGGGCTTTCGTCCAGGAGCGCCGCACCTGGCGTGCCATTCGCGACTCCCGCCGTGGGAAGACCGTTAGGAGGCGGGGGCGGGGGCGCCTCCTCCGGGATCGGCACAAAAACGTCCAGAATATTGTTTGCTCCGCTAGGCGGCGGGAGCGTGAAATGCGGCGGATCGAACGGGGGAGGCTGTGTAGTGAGGTTGATTGGAATGATGGGCGGAAGTCCGGAGGGCGGCGTGCTCGATCCGTTAGAGCCGTTGCCTGCGGGGCCCGATGGTCCCAATGCAAAGATGCGCAGCGCATTCGCTTGATCGTTTTGGTAACTCAACATCGTCGCGACGCTGTTCGTGACGTGGCTCTCGACGGTCGAGCTGCCAACGCTGCGCAGGACGACCGTTTCCCCCGGGTCATTTATAAGAATCGTGCGCCCATCAACCGTCGTCAGTTCGACGACGCCGTAGTCGCTCGTAAGATCCTTGAACCGTATGTTGCCGTCGTCGAGGAACGAGGTGTCGGAAGGTGCGGCATGGACCTGTTCCATGGCGGCGAAGAACAATGACGCGAGCGACAACATTCCGATGCCGCCGGTACGGGGACGGCCCCGAATTCTTCCAAACGGCGTCTCAATGTTGACTTGGCCAGCTTTCGCCATTTCGCCGGCGATGAAAGTGAAGGTGCCGTTGCTGATATCGAACTGCGCTGAAGGGGAAGCGGGTTGGCTGGCGAAATCTTTCACCACCATGCGGGCACTGTCGGACAAATCGAATACAGTGCCGTCGATAAACCGAATGCAGACTTTGCCGCCCGGCGAAGTCTCTATGATGTCACCTTGGCAGACCGTATCGCCATGTTTGATCTGAACAGGGCTGTCACCCGATCGCGCAAGGGTGCAAGAACCGATGACGACTTCGATTTTGCCAATAGAAAAGGCAGGCGTCGTCGCTGGCTCTGAAACCAAGCCAGCCGCGCCACCGCTCGCGGGTATAATGTGCCGATGACCGGGCACTGGCCCTGCCTCTCCGTCTTGGCGCCGGGCCTCGGCAGTTTTTTTCTCGAATTTTTGCTGCCAGCGCTCAAATTACTTAAGCTAAAATTATCGCTTCGAATAGAGTTTAAATCAACGGTTAGGCAATTTGTGGGTTCAAATTAATGGTTTATTTTGAAGGTTTTACGCCGATTTTAGGTTGCTGTGGCATTTTGGACCCCGCGCAATGGTTGAATCCGCCGGCGGTATCGCCGAAAAGAGGCAGGTAAAGTATGCCGGCCGAATTCGCTGTGGTCGTATTGCTGCGCCACGGCAATGCTGCTATCTGGGGGGCTGAGGGACACCCGCCCAGAGGGTAGGACGATGCGCGCGCATGCAATTGCCGTCTTCGTAACGGGTGCCATTTTGTCGGCAGCCAGCTTTCTTGTCGCGCCGGCGTTGGCACAGAACGATGTCTCGGTAAAACCCATTGGCAAAGTGGTAACTGCCACAGGCCTGGTCACGATCGAACATATCACTGCCGTCGTCGTCCAGGCGGCACTTGGCAATCAGCCCGGCCAGGCGAGAGTTGGTGATCCCATTTATCTCGGCGACGTCCTTTCAACGGGAGGCGACGGCCGCGTGGGCATTACCTTCACCGACGGCACGGCCTTTGATCTGTCCAGCAATGCCCGCATGGCGATGACCGAGTTCATTTACGATCCGAACAGCAAGTCCAATTCGAGTCTGCTGAGCCTGACCAAAGGAACGTTTACTTTCGTTGCCGGCAAAATCGCAAAGAGCGGCGACATGAAAGTCGACACCCCGGTTGCCACCATGGGCATTCGAGGAACGACGCCGCGCGTTGAGATTTCAGACGACGGTACTGTCAAATTCTCCACCCTCATCGAAGAGGGCAAAGATCAGGTTATGCAAAAATTCGGTGGAGGCGCCCCCAGGGCCGCGACCACGCCATCACCCATCATTGAAGAGCGCTCAAAGCCCAATCTCGACATCTGTCGTGGTTGCTGATGTTTAGGGGCAAGCTGTTATTGGTGTAATCGATGCCAACGCAGCGGATCTCTGATCATCGTTACCCGAGCGTCGCTGCCGGTGCGGCACTCATATTGTTGTTGGGCTTGCCAACAGGTTCATGGGCGGCGCCGGAAGCTACCCAATTTAAGGGCAAACTAAGAAACGTTGAGTTGTGCAACGGCGTTGATCGCAGTTCGACAGAACCGCAGATCAAGGGTTGCACGGCGCTCATCGAATCTGGAAAAGAAACGACGTTGGTTCTGTCGATTGCGCACACCAATCGCGGCAATGCGTATGCGGCAACGGGCGATTTTGACCGCGCTATAAGTGACTATGACCTCGCGATCAAATACAACCCGAGTTTCTCGAAACCATTCAACAACCGCGGCGTAGCTTTCCTGAAAACAGGAAACTACGACGGTGCGATTAAGGATTTCGATGAAGCGATTAAACTCACCCCTGATTACGCAAGAGCTTTTGCCAATCGCGCCGAAGCCAACCAAAAGCGTCACGACTATCAAAGCGCGGTGCGCGATTATGATAGCGCGATCCGTCTTGCGCCAGGTTTAGAGGCGGTATTGAACGGACGGTGCTGGAGCCGTGCCATCCTCGGCCAACTGCAGCCAGCACTCGCCGATTGCAACAAGGCGCTCAGCACACAACCCAATGATGCCGCGACGCTCGACTCTCGCGGATTGATTTACCTGAAAATGGGCCAATTCGATTCCGCCATCCAGGACTACAGTTCGGCGCTGCGCATCGAACCGAGATTGGCGAGCGCGCTCTATGGGCGCGGACTTGCCCGACTCAAAAAAGGGGATGCCGCCGGCGGCAATGCTGACGTCGAGGCGGCAAGGAAGCTCCAAACCAAGGTCGCCGACGATTTTTCGCAGTATGGCGTGCGCTGACGCGCCTCCAGAAAATTAAGCCATCATCAATCAATTAACGTTCGAGTAACTCTGGCCGGGAGTGCTGCTGACATCAGCAAACCGCAAAGCTTTTTGTCATATTTGCAGTAAGCGGCAACCGCTTTCAGAATCGGTTCACCCCAACTGCCAATAAGGTCGCGGGATACGCGGAACCTACACTCGACTGCAAAAGTTTAGGTGCAGAACGCCGATAAATCCGGAATGGGATCGGAAGACTCCGACCGACAGTCCGGAAACAGGGGCGTTCGGTCATGTCTGCTTTTGTCCGGGTAGGACGTATAGTCTTCTTGGTCGCCGTGTGCTGCAGCGCTGCTTTCGTCGATCTGCATCCGAGTCGCTCTGCTTCAGTGCCGGAGGCGAATGGAAGTAACGCAGCGGGCGTTCAGCTATTGCCTGAAAGCAAATCGGCCAATTTATCCGTTCCTCAGCTCGGCACGCTCGCCACAGAATTAGTGGCGCGCAGCAAGGATGTTTTGCCGTCGGGCAAGCTCAGCAATTCATCATCGATGACCTTTGCCGATATATCCGCGAAGTGGAGCGAGCTTCAGTCTCGTCTTCTCGCCGACGATGGAGCGGCGGCGGCCTGTCGCGCAGACCAGGCTGCGTGTTCCGAAGCCGCACGCCGCTATCTGGCTATTGTCGACGTTGGCCGCAAACGCGAGGGGCGCGTCCGCCTTGGGTGGATCAATCGAGCAGTCAACATGGCGGTCAGGCCGGTGAGCGACTGGGCGCAGTACGGCCTTGCCGATTTCTGGGCATCACCGCTTCAAACGCTGGCCAATGGAGCCGGCGACTGTGAAGATTATGCAATCCTGAAATACGTTGCGCTTCGCGAGCTGGGCATTCTTCCTGATGATCTGCGACTTGTCATCGTGCAAGACGATAAACACGAGGTAGGCCACGCGGTCGTGGCGGTTCGTTACGAGCAACGTTGGTTGATTCTGGACAATCGTACGATGGCGATCCTGAATGCTGAGGATGTTAGCCACTATCGGCCTTTGTTCGCCTTGGATCAGCAGGGGACCCGAACAGTCGCGACTGCGGCACTGGATCGGATTACAGATCGATAATCTGGCCTTCTCGCGCCGCGATTGTTCCGGCGCGGACGTCATTGGCATCGGCGGCCAGTTTGTCCATGAAATCGTCGTCATGCGACGGATCATGATGAAATAGGCAGAGGTGCTTGACCCCGGCTTCGTTGGCCATGCGCACACCGCGCTTCCATGTCGAATGACCCCAGCCGGTCTTGGATGTCATTTCACCCTCGGTGAACGTTGCATCATAAACCGCAAGGTCGGCTTCGCGGGCCAGCGAAAGCATTTCGGCATCGCGCTTGCCGGGAAAACCTTCAGTGTCGCAAAGAAGAGCGAAGGTCCGGCCACCGTGCTCAAGACGATAACCGTTGGTGCTGTCCGGATGATCGAGCAACGCCGTTCGCAGTGTAATACCGTCATGAGGCTTCAGAACATCGCCGGACTTGAAATCGCGGAATTCTATCTTCGCCTTGAAAATCTCGATTGGTACGGGAAACCAAGGCGAACTCATGAGCTTGCGCATGACGTGCTCGATGCTGTTTGACGGCATCAGATTGCCCGCCCAGACACGGACCCGATAGTCCTCGCGAAAAAATGGCGCGAAGAAAGGCAAGCCGGAAACGTGGTCGAGATGACAATGAGTAATGAATATGTCGACGTCGCGTATCTTTTTGTCTTTGAGAAGCTCGATGCCGAGCGATCTTAATCCCGTGCCGGCGTCAAAAATGAGAACGCGTTCGCCGCAACGGACCTCGATGCACGGCGTATTGCCGCCATAGCGCATCGTTGCCGGGCCAGGACAGGGAATACTTCCGCGGACTCCCCAAAACCGCACCCGCATAGAAGTCTTTAACATTCAGTGTGCCTGAAAATTTGCCCAGCAGTTTTATTTGGAATAAATGACAATGTCGAGCAGGTACGCAGATCGCGTATACACCGGAAGTTTCCCCGGTCAGTCTTTGCGCAGTGCAACTAAGCTGGTCGCTCGGGCATTGGAAACGAATTGCTTCTCAGAGATGTCCTGATTTGGAATCGGAGCGTCCGAACACTTTCTATTTGCCGCGCCGACAAGCTATCGAGATCCCGCGATAGAACAGATACACTTTGGTAAAAACGACAGCTTATGGTCTACAAACGACAAAACGACTTTAATCCTCATATTTAAGATACCTTGTTGCAATTGCACTTTACCTGCCGCGAACTTGCATTACTTTCGACGGTGTTCGTGCGGCGCAACGAGTCGAGCTCGCGTCTCTCCCGGAAAATCGGTTGGAGTACGACGACGGCGCAAAGTGTGCCTCGTGAAACTACCAACAGTAGTGGACAAAAAACAAACATCGAGATCTCACTTCCATGACCGTTCAACTGGGCCTCATTAAGAGCGATCCGAGCGCCGTTCCGGCACAAACGACGTGCGAAATTTGCCCGAGCATTGAGCTGAATATCTTCCAAGCAGTCTCTGGCGCGACACCAATCCCGGTTCACCAGTCCGACCATTTCACCCTTGCGCGGCGAATTATTTGCCGCGATGAAGATCTGCATGACGTGGTACCAGTCATCTGCGATGGATGGGCGGCGTCGATCGCCACCCTGTCCGACAGCAGCCGCCAGATCCTGTCGTTTCTTTTGCCCGGCGACATAGTATCGACGACCTTGTTGTTCGAGCCGCGAGGGCGACATCTGGTGGAGGCGATCACCGATGTTCGCTATCGCGTTTTCAGGCGGAGTGAGCTGAAGGCGGCAGTATTCACGCACCCCGATCTCCTGGAAAAGTTTTCGAAAGCGTGGATAGAAGAAAAGTATCGGGCCGATCAGCTGATAGTGGATCTCGGACGAAGAACCGCCGATGAACGCATTGCCCGGCTGGTTCTGAATCTCGTTGAGCGGCTTCTTAAACGAGGCATGACGCGTGGCGAGCCTGTCGAATTGGATTTTCCGTTACGGCAACGTCACATTGCAGATGCTACCGGGCTCACGCCCGTTCACGTCAGCAAAGTACTCTCTGAATTTCGTCGGAACGGATTGATCAGGCTCAGCGAGCGGTCGTTGACGATTCTTGATTTGACGGGTTTCCGACGCATCGCGAACATGCGCTGACCATCCTCGGTCGGCTTAGCGACGCGGACGTGCGGCAATCACCTGCTCGGCAGCGGCAACTCCCGTGATCCAGCCGCCATGGGCCGTTGAGAAGTCCCCGGACGAGCAAGCTTCGCCGGCAAAGAACAGGCGATTGTCAACGGGAGCGGCCAATGCCTTGCGGCAGTCCGCCATACCCGGCCGCGCATAAGAATACGAGCCGCGTGCAAAGGGATCGCTGCCCCACCGATGCACATGAATGGGCTTTACTCTTTGGGCAAAAGCGCTGCCCAACAGCCGCGTCAGTTCGGATAAGGCAAAATCGAAAAAGGCCCGCTCGCCGGCTGCTTCGAGCTCGGCCGCCAGACTTCCACCGAAATACACCTCGATTTGCGGTCGGCCAAAGGGTCTCAGATGATACGTTGCGGTAGCGGTCCGGTCGGTTGCGCCGAAGAGGCGGGTCTCCTTTTCGAACTCGTCCGCCTTTTCGAGGGACAGGAAAAGCTTGTCCGCCAGGCCCAGCGGCAGTCCTTGTGCGGCTTCGATCTTTCCCGGCAGTGCCGGCGTGAATAGCCGGCCACTCTCGGCGAGCACTGCGGTCGGCAGCGATATAATCGCCTGGTCAGCGGTAATGATGCCTTCCGGCGTTTCAATCCTGAGCCGTTTTGCGCTGTGATCGATCCGCTGCACAGGACACCCGAGCGCAAACGGAAGGGTTTCCCCACAAGCGGCAATCGTGGCGCCGTAACCGTCGGCGATACGCCAGTTCACGCCCGTATCGTCGAAGTTGTCAAAATCACGTGCCGAAACACGATCGAGTTCGGCGCCGCTGATGTAGGTGCCGACAGCGCTGATCAGATTGTTCCAGCGTCCTCCGGGGTCGAGCAGCGTGGCGGCTGCAACATCCGGTTCTTTCTGGGCTCGCTCGCTCACGCGCGCATTGAATTCTTCCTGCGCTTTAAGGAACTCGCGCTGATCACCCTCCGGAAATCCATTGGGCAGCGGGCGCCGCTTCCAGGGTGGCGGCGTTTTGTCGATCGTGCGGTGTTGCTCCTCAGCGATTGCCACCCAGGGATTGCGGTCGGCGGAATGCAGCCAGCCGCAGCCAAGATCAAGCGAAGATCCCGAGGGTCCCGCGACAGTCCAGGCGCGACCGCCGAGACGGGAACGTGCTTCGACGATGAGGCATTTGATCCCGGCGCGATGAAGGCGGCGGGCAGCCGCAATGCCGGCTGCGCCGCCGCCAACGATTACGGTTTCGACGTCGCTATTTGGCATGCCTGAAATTCTGTGGGCAACCGTGACAATACATATAGTGTCAGCCTCTCGGAATGCGAACGTCCTGCTGCAAACTGCGTGCGCAGCATCTGCACGCTAGCATAGCCTGCCAAATAGCCATTCTACCTTAGGAGCATCCGATGCCGGATCTCGCCACAATGATACAAGCCGCGCTGTCCGAACGTTTTGGCGAACGGCTGGAAGTCGACGCCGACCTATCTGGACTCGATGAAATCGCGCGGATCGCCGCGCACCGCGTGCATCGCCGGTACCTTGCGCGCGATATTGCACCTGACCTGATGCGATTATTGTGCGCCTGCGCCCTGTCAGCCCCGTCGAAGAGCGATCTTCAACAGGCCGATATCCTTGTTGTTCGGGACCAGATGAAAATTCATGCTATTGCCGATCTCCTTCCCGAAATGCCGTGGATCGGCGAAACACCGGTATTTCTTGTCTTTCTCGCCAATGGCCGCCGGCTGCCGCAAATCTCAAAAATCCGCGGCAAACAATTTCCGAATGATCATCTCGATCTGTTCTTCAATGCGACCGTCGATGCCGCCATCGTCATGACGACGCTGCTGCGCACGGCGGAGGCGGTTGGCCTCGGGTGTTGCCCGATCAGCGTCATCCGCGATCATGCTGCGACTATCAGCGAAATGTTTGCTCTACCCGAGAAAGTTATTCCCATTGCAGGTATGTGTGTTGGATGGCCTGCGGAGAAAGGCGGGATCACGCCTCGATTGTCGCTCAATACGACAGTGCACGAAGAACGCTTTGCTGAAAATTTTTCCGAGGTGGAAGCTTACGACCAGCGGCGCGCAGCCACGCGCCCTTATCGCAATCAACGCGAGCCCGAGCGATTTGGCCGCAGCGAATTTTACGGCTGGTCGGAGGACAAGGCACGGCAATATGCCGTGCCGCTGCGCGCCGACTTCGGCGCGTTCGTGCGCGCCAAAGGCTTCAAGCTCGATTAACTGTCAGACCTTGCGGATGCGGAAGGTGAGCACGCCGCTCTCCTCGCTCTTGCCCTCCAGGCTGTCACCGGTCTGTCGCAATAGATTCGGAATATCGATCGTGGTCAGCGGATCGGTGCACTCCGCCACAATCACATCTCCGGACTTGAGTGCGGACAATATTTTGCGCACCCGCAAGGCAGGCAGCGGGCATTTCAAACCACGCAGGTTCAATACGGTTTCGGTCATGCGCTAAGCGGCACCATCGACAGCTGCTTTTCGGTCGCCGGGATATGAGCTTCCTCGATTCCCAGTTCCTTGCGCACAATATTGGTGCCACGGGTAAGCGCCACCATCTTGTAGAACGCATGCATGCGACTCATTGACTGCCGGCCGAAACCGCAGTCGCTGGTGAGGATAAGCCGTTCCGGCTCGATATATTTCAACGCCATGCGGATGAGATCGGCAACTTCCTCCGGGCGCTCCACCTGTAGCGTCCGGTGGCTTATGACTCCAAGTGCGATTTTTTTGTCCTTCGAAATCATCTTGCCGACGTGCTCGAGATCCAGGCCGCGATTGAAGGCGCCTTCGACGGTGAGCACATCGACGTCGAGCCGGTCGAGATAGGGCAGCGCGGCTTTGTAAGACTGGTCCTTGCTCGCGACCCGCTGCGCCGCTGGACTGCCCCAGCAGGTGTGACACCATACCTCGCATTTGCTGCGCAAGCCTTTCACCTCGACGTTGAAGGCCTCGACCCATTGCTCCGGCTTGATCGGTTGCGTGGAGTCGGCAATCACCTGGTGGATTGCCGGTTCCTCGATCTGCATGAGCGGGGCGCCTGCATCGGCGAGTGCGTGATATTCCTTGTTGAGTGCAACCGACAGATCCATCAGCAAGTCGAACCGGTTTTTGTAGTGCTCATTCGTAAGCATCAGCGCCAGGATCTGCGCCGAGATCGAGCCAATCTTTACCGGTTTGTCGGTCATCGGCGCGATCGCTTTATAGGCGCGGTCAAGCTGCAATGTTGTCACGCCGATCTTGCCCGTCACGGGCGGTGTCATCCGCGTCTCGATCACTTCCCACATCAGATCGCCTGGGCCTTTATCGGCCATAAAGCCGGCAGGCGGGACCTCCACGCGTGGCGTGCCGATGCCGGCGACACGCTCGGTGACGTAACTCACCCACCCACGGCCGGCGACGTCATCATCGAGCCGCGCGTCGCCGTCAACGAAGATGTCGATACCTGCCCGGTGCTGGGCTGCCACATGGCAGGCGAGACAATCGAAATGTTGCTCGCGATAGGCGAGGCGGGAAAATCCGTGGGAGAGCGGAATGCCGCGGAGATTCTCCGTGTACCAGCTTGGACGGGGGAGCGCCCCGGTCGTCGTGGTGAGAAGAGCCCTGCCTTTTGTGGTTGTAAACACGCATCCTTCTCCCGATTTCACCAA
>Ga0070681_10007346_pt1 | contig 10766 bp, 11 predicted proteins | sample KBSC83BmetaG_FD_65650 | JGI IMG/M metagenome (GOLD analysis project Ga0070681, IMG submission 65650) | Corn rhizosphere microbial communities from Kellogg Biological Station, Michigan, USA - KBS C8-3B metaG | ecosystem: Host-associated > Plants > Roots > Rhizosphere | place: USA: Michigan...
CGAGTCGAGCGCGATGACGAGGCCGACGCTGCCCATGCGCGGGGCGAGCGCCTCGAGGTACGCGGGCAGGTCGTAGCTGCCGCTCTCCTCGCAGGTCTCGATCAGGCCCACGCAGCGCGGGCGGGGAACTCCCTGCACGTCCAGGGCCAGCACGGCCGAGAGCGCCGCGAAGATCGCGTAGCCGTCGTCGGCGCCGCCGCGCCCGTAGAGGCGCCCTTCCTCGATCACCGGCGTCCACGGGCCGAGGCCGGCGCGCCACCCGGTCATCTCGGGCTGCTTGTCGAGGTGGCCGTAGAGGAGCACGGTCTGGTCCGAGCTTCCGGCGGTGGCGGGAACGTCGAAGAAGATCACCGGCGTGCGGCCCTCGAGGCGCACGATCTCGAGCTCGAGGCCCGCGATCGGCTGGCGCAGCGCCCAGTCGCGCGCCTGGCGCACCGCCGCCTCGATGTGGCCGTTCTCGCGCCAGCGCGCGTCGAAGTGCGGGCTCTTGGCGGGAATGCGCACGTAGTCCACGAGCTGCGCCACGATCTCCTCGTCCCAGTGGCGCGCGATGCGGCCCTGGAGCTGGGCGGCGTTGTAGGGCGGGGCCAGGGGCTGGCGGGCGGTCATGGCGGCCTTCCGGTCGGGCTGTCGATCGATTGATTGTATCCTCCGGACATGGCAGCGCTCCCGTGGTTCCAGATCGTCGTCGCGATCTACCTGGGCTGGGTGATCGCGGCGGTGGTGACGCTGCTCCTCAACCGGCGCTCGCCCACCGCCACGCTCGCCTGGATCTTCGCCTTCGTGGCGCTGCCGTTCGTCTCGGGCCTGTACTACCTCGTATTCGGCCCGCGCCGCCTGCAGCGCCGCCGGCAGCGCTACGGCGTGGCGCGCTCGCTCGCGGGTACCGTCTCGGAGTACCTGCGGCGCACGTGCGGAGCGCGCCGCCCCGACCTGTCGGACGCCGCCGCCTCGCTCACCGGCGTGGGCAAGCGCCTCGGCCAGGGGGAGCCCACCTACGCCTCGGCGGTGCGCCTGTTCGACAACGGCGACGAGAAGCTCGCCGCGCTCGCCAAGGCCATCGAGTCCGCGGCCCACCACGTGCACCTCGAGTACTACATCTGGGAGCCCGACGGCGTCGGCACGCACTTCCGCGACCTGCTCACCGAGGCGGTGAAGCGCGGCGTGGAGGTGCGCGTGCTGGTCGACTCGGTCGGCTCGCCGGGGCTCACGCACGCGTTCTGGAAGCCGCTCGTCGAAGCCGGCGGCGAGGTGCTGCGCTTCAACCCGGTGCGGCTGTCGATCGCGAGCCTCAACTTCGCCAACTTCCGCACCCATCGCAAGATCGCGGTGATCGACGGCGCGGTGGGCTTCCTGGGCGGCGTGAACCTGCACGACCCGGCGAGCGCCACCCGCTCGGGCACCGAGGCCTGGCGCGACGAGCACGCGCGCATCGACGGCGAGCCGGTGCGCAAGATCCAGCGCCTGTTCCTCGAGAACTGGACCTACGCCGGCGGGCGCTTCCGCATGTCCCCGAAGAGCGTGCCGTCGTACTTCCCGCCGGTCGAGCCGTGCGCGCGCGGCGTGCCGGTGCAGATCCTCGCGTCGGGTCCCGACGACGAGACGGCGCCGCTGCTGCAGTTCTTCCTCGCCGCCCTCGCCACGGCGCGCAGCCGGGCGTGGATCGAGACGCCGTATCTCATCCCCGACGAGCCGCTCGAGGCGGCGCTGCGCGTGGCGGTGCTGCGCGGCGTGGACGTGCAGGTGATCGTGCCCAAGCGCGGGGACTCGAAGCTCGTCACCGCGGCCTCGCACACCTACTGCGAGGCGCTTTCGAAGGCCGGCATCGTGATGTTCGAGTACGGCCCGCCGATGCTGCACGCGAAGACCATCGTGGTCGACGACACCATGGCGCTGGTCGGCACGGCGAACCTGGACAACCGCAGCTTCCGGCTCAACTTCGAGATCGCCGCGGCGTTCTACGACCAGTCGGTGATCGACAAGCTCGCGCGGCGCTTCGAGCAGGACCGCGCGGTGAGCCGGCCGTTTTCCGCGCGCAAGCGCAACCCGCGCCTCACCGTGCTGCTGGAATCGATCGCGCGCCTCACTTCGCCGGTGCTCTGATCACGAGGGGCTTCGGGTAGGCCGCCACGGACACGTTGCCGTCGCGATCGTACGCCTGCACGCCGAACTGGTAGTCGTCCTTGAGGACGTCGGGGAGCGTGGCCTGGGTCACCAGCCCCACGTCGCGGGAATGCTGCCAGTCGGAGGCCGCCGTCTCGCGCCAGACGACGCGGTAGCCGGCCACGTCCGGCTCCGGATTGGCCTTCCAGCGCATCGTCGTCTCCACCTGGTAGGGCCTGACTTCCATCTCGACACCCGTGGGCGTGGCGGGGGCCAGCGCAAGTGCCGCGAGCGCCGCGCCGTTCACGCGCGCCACCTGCGCCACGAAGGCGAAGTCGACGAACTCGGGCAGGTCGCCGTACTGGATGCCGTTTTCCATGCGCACGTTCTGGTGCTGGTGGTTCCAGTTCTCGTTGGGCTCGGTGAAGCGCACCGCCGGATAGCCCGCCTCGAGGAACGAGAAATGGTCGCCGCCGCGGAAGTAGCGGTCGCGGCGCCAATGCACGTCCACCTTCATGCCGCCCACGTAGCGCTCGCCCGTCTCCTTCACGAAGCGCGCGAGCTGGCGCGTGGGGAGGTCGTTCTCGCCGCCGGTGCGCAGCGCCGTCACGACGTCGTCGCTGTTCTCCTTGTTCGCGGGAATCCCCTCGGCGAAGACGCGCAGGCGGTCGCGTTCGAGGCGCCCGTCGCGCGCGCGCGAGCCGCCCACGATGTCGTCGTCCAGCATGCCGGCGACCTGCAGTCCCTTCTTCTTCGCATCCTCGACCCAGAGGCGGGAGCCATAAAGGCCCTGCTCCTCGCCCGAGACCGTCATGAACACGAGCGTGGCGTCGAAGTGGTGGCGCGCCATCACGCACGCGAGCTCCATCGACACGGCGCTGCCCGAGGCGTCGTCGTTGGCGCCCGGCGCGTCGCTACTGCCGTCGACGGGATCGGTGGGCATCGAGTCGTAGTGGCCGCTCACCAGGTAGATGCGGTCGCGGCTCTCGGGCTGGTCGCCGGGGAGTGTCGCCACGACGTTCACGAAGTCCACGGCGCGGGGGATGCGCGGGCCCGATTCGACGTGGTGCGTGTCGAAGGCGACCTGCAGGCGCCCGCCGGCCGCGCGCGAGCATTCCTCCAGCTGCGACTTGATCCAGCGGCGCGCGGCCCCGATGCCGCGGGTGGCCGATTCGGTGTCCGAGAACGAGTTGCGCGTCCCGAACGAGGCGAGCTTGCGGATGGTGGCCTCGATGCGCGCGGGCGAGACCTCGGAGACCACGGCCGCGATCGCGGGGTTGGGATCGCCCGGCGCGGGGATCGCGGGAGCGGGAATGGCGGCGACGGCGGCGGCTATGAGGGGTACGAGGAGGTCGATTTTCATGGCGCGTGGCGGGAAGTCAGGCGCGTGAGTATGGTGACCGGGGCGCGTCTTGTCGAGTGCGCGCGACAAGGGTGCGAAGCGCCGCCACGCGCCGCTTCCGCTGCGCCGACATGCGCGCGCGGCATTGCGGCAATGAATCCCGGCCACCCCCGGTGTCCAATCCCCATGATCTTCGACAGCCACGTGCTCTTCGAGAACCGCGACGATGCCGCGTGCCAGCTCGCCCGCGCCCTGTTCCCGTTCAAGGGCACGGACCCCCTGGTGCTCGCCATCCCGCGCGGCGCGGTGCCCATGGGCCGCGTGGTCGCCGACCAGCTCGACGGCGACCTCGACGTCGTGCTCGTGCGCAAGCTGGGCTCCCCCTTCAATCCCGAGTTCGCGATCGGCGCCGTCGACGAATCGGGCGCCTTCGAGCTCGCCTCCGCATCCGATTTCAACACGGTGAGCCGCGAGTACCTCGACCGCGAGCGCGCGGCACAGCTCGCGCGCATCCGCGAGCAGCGCCGGCGCTGGAGCCATCGCTCGGCCCCGCTGGATCCCGCCGGGCGCGTCGTGATCGTGGTCGACGACGGCCTGGCGACAGGTTCGACGATGGCGGCGGCGCTGCGCTTCGTGCGCGCGCGCGGGGCGCGCCGCCTGGCGTGCGCGGTGCCAGTCGCTTCGCGCCAAGGCGTCGACAAGGTGCGGCCGCTCTGCGACGATGTGGTGGCGCTCGCCGTGCCGCGCGCGTTCGGCGCCGTGTCGCGCTTCTACCGCGAGTTCTCCCAGGTGGAGGACGGCGACGTGAGCGAGCTGCTCGCCGCGTAGGAATGCCATGCCGCATAGTCCGTCCGGCGCCTTCCGGGCCCCCATTGTTGCCGCGGTGCGACGCCCCATCGTCCGAAAGGCCCGGGAGCGGAATCTTTCGCGTGCGCGCCCGGGTCTACCGCAGCGACCCCGGTAGCCCCTGGCGACGCCCACATCCGACCCATCCCCGAAGAGACGCAGGAAGCGAGAACCCCATGACCACCAAGCTCAACTCCCCGTTCAAGCGCGAGCTCGAGGTGAACGGCGAGAAATACACGCTCACCGTGACGCCCGAGGGTTTCCGCCTGGTGCTCAAGGGCAAGCGCAAGGGCGTCGAGCTCACCTGGGCGTCCATCCTCGGCGGCGACGCGGCGCTCGCCACGGCCCTCAACGCGACCCTCTCGCACCGGGCCTTGTCCACGATGCCCGCGGTCAAGCACTAGTCAGATGAATCCCCGGCAGCTCGCCGCGCCGCAGCGGCAGGCGAGCCGCCCCTCGTGCTGGCACTCGCCGTAGTCGACGGTGAGCTCCTCGCCGCGCGCGATGGCGCGAAGCGCATAGAACTCGGCGCGCGTCGCGGTGCAGCGCATGAACGTGTTGGGATCGCACGAATGGTTGATGTAGCGGAAGCCGCGGCGCACCGAAGTGGCGTCGAGCGCGTGGCGCTCGAGCTCGACGATGGCGATGATCGCGCGGCCCCGGGCGCGGCGGCGCGCCTCGCGCAGGCCGATCCTCTCGCCCTCGAATTCCCCGATCTTGGCCCGCCGGGCGATCGGAACGCCCGCGTAGAGCCCGCGCCCGACCAGCCGGCTCGGCCGCACTTCCAGCGCCGCGTAGATCGCACGCCAATCCCGTCGCATCCGGTGCCTCCTTCCCGCGATCCCGCATAATCGCGGGCCGGAGGCATCCATGACAAGACTTTGGCGCGCGTGCGCGCTCGCCGCGGGCGCGGCGCTCGGCCTCGCCCACGGGCAGCCGCCCACGAAGTGCCCGGACGGGGCGCCCGACGACGCGAAGTGCTACGAAAGCACCGACGCCCACGGCGCGTTCGTGCTTTTCGTGGTCCCGGCGCGCTGGAATCGCGTGCTCGTCGTCCACGCCCACGACGGACCGGAGACGAAGGCGCCGAACCGGGAGCGCAACGCCGACGGCGTGAACCGCTGGAACGCGTTCGTGAAGGCGGGCTACGCGTGGGCCGGTACCTCATACCGCCGCGCGGCCTACGCCGTCGGCGAAGCGGCCGAGGACCTCGAGGACACGCGCCAGCTCTTCGCGTCGAGCCTGGGCGTCCCGCGCCGTACCGTCGTCCACGGCGAGGGCTGGGGCGCCCTGGTCGCGGCGCGCGCGATCGAGATCTACCCGACGAGCTACGACGGCGCCTTCCTCACGAGCGGCGAGCTCGCGGGTGCCACGCGCGGCGAGGACTACCGCCTCGACCTGCGCGTGATCTACCAGTACCTGTGCCGCAACCTGCCGCGCGCGGACGAGCCGCAATACCCGCCGTGGATGGGGCTCGCTCCCGGATCGAAGCTCACCTCCGCCGACGTGCGCGCGCGCTTCAACGAGTGCACGGGCTCGGACCTGCCGGCCTACCGGCGCACCGCGGCGCAGCGTGCCGCGCTGGCCGACCTCCTCGCCGCCTCGCGCGTGCCCGAGCGCACGCTGCCCACGCAGCTCGCGCGCTCCGCCCTGGTGATCTCGGGCCTGGTGAACGGCGTGCTCGGCGGGCGCAACCCGTTCTCCAACGCGGGCGTCGAGTACCGCGGCACGCGGGATGCCCGCGCGCTCAACGCGGGCGTGGCGCGCTTCTCGGCCGATCCCGCCGCGCGCGCCGCGCTCGCCGCCGATGCCGACCCCACCGGGCGCATCGCGGTGCCCGTGCTCTCCCTGCACGCCATCGGGGATCCGGTCGCTTTCGTCGAGCACGAGTCCGCCTACCGCGCGACGGTCGAGCGCGCCGGCGCGGCGGACCGGCTGGTGCAGGTGTATACGGACGAGAAGGAGCACCTCTCGCTCTCCACGTCCGAGTACCTGGCCGCGCTCGATGCGCTGCTCGCGTGGATCGACCAGGGACGCAAGCCCGCGCCCGCGGACATCCAGCGGGCTTGCGGTGCGTTCGTCGCACGCTTCGACGAGCCCTGCCGGGTGAAGCCCGACTATCGCCCCGACGCGTGGGGAACGCGCGTCTATCCTCGCAAGCCCTGAAGCGTCGTTTCGCGGCGACGCGCGCCGTGCATGAAGAATCAGCGGCGTAGCGCTCGCGGCGACGCGCGCCGTCGCCGTGCGGCGACGAAGCCGCGATCCGTCGCTGCTTCGCTCCCCTCTCATGGTCCGCTTGGCATGGTTCGCGCTTCCTGACTCCGGCTTGCATACAACGCAAACGGGAGGATGCAGATGCGCGCAACCACGAAGGCGATCGCCGTCGCCGCCCTGCTCGCCGCCGGCGGCTGGGCGTACGCAGCGGCGCCGGACACCGAGGCGGTCGAGTTCTACAACACGGCGCTCGGCCACTACTTCGTCACGGCGAGCGCCTCGGAAGCGCTCGGCATCGACGCGGGCGCGGCCGGGCCGGGATGGGTGCGCACGGGACGCTCGTTCCAGGCCTGGAGCACCCGGTCGGCGGCGCCGGCCGACGCACTCGGCGTCTGCCGCTTCTATTCGTCGGGCGCCAACTCGCACTTCTACACCGCGAGCGCCGACGAGTGCCTCCAGCTGCGCGGCATGGAAGCGGCCGAGCGCGCCCAGACCGGCGGCGTGAAGGGCTGGAGCTACGAGGGCACCGCATTCTTCATCGAGGGGCCCCGGTCCGGCCAGTGCCCCGCGGGGACCACGAAGGTCACGCGCGTGTACAACAACGGCTTCGCCAACGGCGAGGGCGCGAACCACCGCTTCGTCGACGATGCCGACCTGCAGGCGATGATGGTCGACCAGCAGTGGCTCGCGGAGGGCGCGGCATTCTGCGCGAAGAGCAAGCCGACCGGCACCGACGCCGACCTGCCGGCCACGACGACGAGCTTCGACTCCGTCGCCGGCACCTGGACGGGCAGCGCGGCGTGGAAGGCCGAGGCCGCGGGCGCCGAGACGCGCGCCCGGCACGACCTCTCGCTCACCATCGCCGCCGACGGCTCGCTCACCGGCACCGGCGACGGCTGCGCGTTCACGGGCCAGCTCACCACGGGCGACGGCTTCCGTGCGTTCTTCCGTGGCACGGCCACCGCCACCGCGTGCACGGACGCCCCGTTCGACGGCGACTATCCGAGGCTGCGGTTGCAGCGCTTCGGCGACGGGACGCTGATGGTGCGTTTCCAGCGCGAGGACGACGTCGACGGCGCGAGCACGATGAACGGCGACGGCAACGAAGTCTCCATCGACGGCCTGCTCACGAACGGCACGACGCCCGCGCCGCCCCCGACCCCGTCGCCCACCATCGCCGGCGACTGGGCCGGCACCGTCGCCTGGCTCGCGGTGCAGCACATGGCAAGCGGGAACATCTTCGAGCGCGTCTCGGCCAACCAGGCGCTGGCCCTCTCGATCTCCGCGGCGGGCGCGGTGACCGGCAGCGGGTTCGGCTGCACCGTGACGGGCACGCTCGCGATGCTGCCGAAGAAGGACGGGGGCGACGATGCCCGCAACGGCGCGGGCGCGTTCGGCGGCTCCATCACGCTCGCCGGCTGCGACCAGCCGCTCTTCGACGGCACTTTCGCCGCTGCGCGGGCCCGGTCCGCCGGCTCCGCGCGGCTCGTGATCGACTTCGAGCGCACCGCGACCGACGCGACCGGCAGCACGCGCGTCCAGATCGTGGGCACCCTGCAGGCCGCGGCCGCGCCGTAGGCCGCTCGTTCGCGATCCTCCTGGGCGATAATCGCTCCCGGGAGGATCGCGATGCATCACGAGAAGACACGCGCACGGGCGCTCGTCGCCCTGGCGCTCGGGACATTCCTGCTCGGCGCGGGGCCGGCCGCGGCCCAGATCGCCGCGCCCGACGACTGGCGCAAGGAATCGTTCACGTTTCCGCTGCCCTATGCGCCCACGCTGCCGTACGTGGGCGCCGAGCACGTGCGCTTCACGCCCGACTGGAAGAAGTTCGACCGCGCCGACGGCTTCAGCTACGTGTTCCTGTGGGACATCCAGCCCGCGCTCCTCGAGGGCGAGGCGCTCGAGCGCGCGATGAGCGTGTACTTCGACGGGCTGATGAACAACGTGGCCATCGCACGCGAGCTCGAGGCCATGGTGCCGCAGACCGCGGTGGTGCTGCATCCGCTCGACGCCCCGGACGGATGGCGGCTCGCCTATGCGGGCGCGATCCACACCTGGAACGGCTTCTCCCACGGCGAGGCCCTCGTGCTCAACGCCGAGATCACGCAGCGCGCGTGCGGTCCCGACCGGGTGCAGCTCTTCTTCGCGCTGTCCATGGCCGGGCGCACCGCGCCGGTCTGGAAAGAGCTGCGCGCGGTGCGCGAGGCGACCGGCTGCGGCACGGCCCCGCCGAAGCCGAGCGCGCCGAGCGCGCCCACCGAAGCGGCGAAGGGCACCGCGCCGGGCTGAGCGCTACTTGTCGGCGGGGATCATCCGCCAGAGCTTCACGTGGGCGAGCAGCGCCTCGGGGACCATCTCCAGCAGCGGCCAGTAGCGGGTGGTGAATTCGGCGTTGGTGCCGTCGGGCTGGATCAGCGTCTGCAGCGCGCGGATCACCGCGTCCAGCTCCTCGGCGCGGGCGCCGTCCTCGCCCGCCTCGGACCATTCGTCGAGCTCCGCGATGAGCGCGGAGAGCGCGCGGATCCACTTGAAGTCGGGATGCTGGACCACGAGCTGCAGCAGCTCGCCGCGCGAGGCCACGCGTCCATGCTCGCGCTCGTAGCGGATCTGCTGTGCGCGCAGGATCGCCTTGTGCAGCTCGAGCAGCGCGCCGCGCAGCTCGTCGAGGTTCACGTTCATGGCCGGTTTTGGAATTGTTCGCGTCCCCGGATGGAAAGTTAACACGGCGCGGCTACACGGGCGTGGGACGGGTCCTACGCGCGGCGGCGTGCGGCGTTGATATTGGAAACCGGGCGGCGCGCAGCGGGTCTGTCGTGTGAAGGAGGTGCGCCGATGTCCCGACTCGTCCCGATCCTCGCCGCCGCGCTCGCCGCTGCGCTCGCCGCCGCGCTACCCGCGATGGCGCAGCAGCAGCCTGGCGGCTTCTTTCCCCCCAAGCCCGATCCCGCGTTGAGCCGCACGCTGGCGCCGGAGGACTATCCCGATACCCGGCCCCCGGCCATCCAGCCCGCGGCTGCCCCGCCGGCGGCACCCGCCGCCACCCCGGCGGCGCCGGTCGCCGCGGCCCCGGTGCCGGCACCAGGCGCCGCGGTGCCGGCGAGCGTAGAGACCCCGATGGACCGGTCGGAAGCGGAAGCCCGCCGTGCGCAGGAAGACAGCGCCCGCGCCCCGCCGCGCATCAACGGCGCCTTCACGGGCTCGACCGACGAGCGCGACCGGTAGGCAAGGGTTGCGGCCGCGGCACGCGGCGGCGCAGACTGCCGCGCAGGCGGGCCACCCGCGGCCGCCTGCCCGAATGCGAACGCGATGGGAGGTTCCATGAGCACCTACATCATCCTGCACACCTTCACGGAACAGGGCATCCGCAGCATCCGCGATACGACCAAGCGCGCCGACGCGGTGCGCGACCTCGCGAAGAAGCTCGGCGTCCAGGTCCGCGACATCTACTGGACGCTCGGCAACGTGGACGTCGTCGGCATCTTCGAGGCGGCCGACGAGGCTTCCATCACCGCCTTCGCGCTCGCGCTGGGCTCGCAGGGCAACGTGCGCACCCAGGTCCTGAGGGCGATGAACCGCGACGAGATCACGGGCGTGCTGGGCAAGCTCGCCCACGCGAAGGTGGCCCTGCCCGCCTGAGCGGCGCGCGGGCCTTCCGCGCGCTGCCCCTTTTCGTCGCCCGCGGGCGACGCCGCAACCCCCCATAGCGCGCCCTACCGCTCGCGAGGACAAAACACGTCACCGCATTTCGACGATTTGTCGCTCGGGAGCTACAACGTAGGACCCGTCCGACCCGCGCGTCGGGCATCTCCTACAGCGAAATTGCGCCTAAACTACAAGGGCGTCGGAGCCGCGCTACAGCACGCCCCCGCCCGCGATCCTGAACAACATCACAAATAACTGATCTACAAGGGGAAAGCCGTGGTGGCATAGCGCTTGCAGAAGTCCGTCTCCTTCGTTGTTCCGAGGACCTGGACAGACATGCAAGCAATCCATAATCGGCGCGCACACATCCACCTCGCAGCCTCGTCGCTGCTCATCGGCCTCGCCTTCGCCGCTGCCAAGGCGCATGCCCTGGATTCCACCGGCACCCGCGCGGTGCCGACATACGAAGCGGTCGGCCTCTACTGGGCGAACCCCGGCGCCAACTCCGCCACCGGCTGCCAGGTGAAGTACCGCGTGGCGGGCTCCGCGTCGTGGTCCCAGGGCCTGGACATGTGGTTCGATGCGGGCAACGGCGAATGCCGCGGCTCGATCGTCA
>Ga0070681_10007348_pt1 | contig 10765 bp, 14 predicted proteins | sample KBSC83BmetaG_FD_65650 | JGI IMG/M metagenome (GOLD analysis project Ga0070681, IMG submission 65650) | Corn rhizosphere microbial communities from Kellogg Biological Station, Michigan, USA - KBS C8-3B metaG | ecosystem: Host-associated > Plants > Roots > Rhizosphere | place: USA: Michigan...
CAGCGAAGAAGTCGACGGCCAAGAAGTCGACGGCGAAGCGGAAGACGGCTGCGAAGAAGTCGACCGCCAAGCGGAAGACGGCTGCCAAGAAGAAGTCAACTGCCAAGCGGAAGACGGCTGCGAAGAAGTCGACCGCGAAGCGGAAGGCGGCACCCAAGCGGAAGACGGCTGCGAAGAAGTCGACCGCGAAGCGGAAGACCGCCGCCAAGAAGTCGACCGCCAAGCGCAAGGCCGCATCGCGGTCGCGCACCGGTCGGCGCTCCTCCCGCTAGACGCCAGGTGACGCTCGGGCTCCGCCTCAGGCGGAGCCCGGGTGTCCCGGCGGCAGCCGTGGCGCGGTCGCTAACGTCCGGCGCATGGAGCCCAGAACACTTGATCACGTCGCCTTCTGGGTGGCGGATCGCACACCGATCGTTGCCTTCAGTGAACGCCATCTCGGCATGCACGTGATCGCGGAGGAGGCGAACTTCACGCTCGTCGGCTCGAACGCGCGGCACGGGAAGCTGACGTTGTTCGATGCGGACGGCCCGCGGGAGCGGGGCCCGCTCAAGCACGTCGGGCTGCGTGTCTCCGATCTCGCCGCCGCGCGGGCCGAGCTGCCCGCCGGAGCGGGGGAGGTCTTCGACGTCGGCGAGGGGATCCTCGTGACGCTTGTCGAGGCGCCGACCGAGGTCGAATACGACCTGGATCACGTTGCCTTGTGGGCGGCTGACCCGACGGCGACCGCCGAGGAGTACCTGCGGTATGGATTCGAGGCGGCCGGCGCTGCTCGAGTCGAGGTCGGCGGGGCGTACCTCGAGCTTCACGAAGGCGACCCGTCGCAAGGAGACCGGCCGCTCCTCAATCACCTTGCCGTGCTCGTCGAGTCGGCGGACGAGATCGTCGCCGATGCGCGCGAGCTCGACATCGAGGTGGAGTCCGTGGTCGACGCCGCGAACACGTATGCGGCGTTCCTGTGGGGCCCCGATCGCGTTCGGATCGAATACGTCGAGCACAAGCCCACGTTCAGCCTGACGTGAGCGAGATCTCGGTCGCGGGCGCCGGCATGGCCGGGCTCGTTGCCGCCGCCCGGCTCCGCGAGCTCGGGTGTCCAGCCGTCGTGCGCGAGAAGGGAACGCGCGTCGGCGGTTCGATGCTGCTCTCGTCGTGCGTGGTCTTCCGGCATCGCGACTTCGAGGCGTTCCGCGAGGAGTGCCCTGGCGGCGACGAGGCCCTGCAGCGACTCGTGTGGGAGCGTCTCGACGACGCGATCGCGTGGCTCGTCTCGCGTGGCGCCCCGGTCGTGTGGGAGGAGACGGGCAACCCGCGGACAGTCGGCAAGCGGTTCGACCCACGCGGGCTCGTCGACGCACTCGTCGGGGAGGTCGAGCTCGGTGCCGACGGCCGCGTCGACGGTCCACTGATCCTCTGTACCGGCGGCTTCGCCGCGTCACCCGAGCTCGTCACGCGGTATGTCGCGCCGGCAGCACCGCTGCGCTTGCGCGCGAACCCGTGGTCGGCGGGTGACGGGCTCACGGTCGGTCTCGAGCGCGGTGCCGCGCTCACGGACGGCATGGCGGACTTCTACGGGCGCAACATGCCCGACGCACCGTGGGACGAGACGGAGCTCGTCGCGCTGTCGCAGCTGTACGGCCGGTTCGCGCGGATCTTCGACGAGGACGGTGTCGAGTTCTTCGCCGGCGATCAGGTGTCGTGGTCGGAGGCGAATGTCGTCGCCGCGACGGCGAGGCGGCCCGGCGCGAAGGCGTTCTATCTGCTGGACGAGACCGCGCTCGGTGAGCGCGTTCGCGATCGCACGGTGGCCGACATGGTCGCCGCAGCGCCGGCAGAGGCGCGTGTCCCGCTTGCCGGTCTGCCGTTCCGGCCGCCGGAGGGGGCGGTCGCCGCGGTGCGGGTGATCGCCTCGATCACGCACACGATCGGCGGTCTGCGGGTCGACGAGCGCACGCGTGTGCTGCGAGAGGACGGAAAGTCGGTCGGGGGGCTCTGGGCTGCGGGCGTCGACGCGGGCGGAGTCGCGACGGGCGGCTACGCGAGCGGGCTGGCGCAGGCGCTGGTGCTCGGCCTGGCGGCGGCGGAAGACGCAGCCGCACACGGTGTCTGACGCCTTCGGGTGTCAGACACCCCTAATCCTTGCCGACGGAAAAGGCGCAGGCGCGGTTGTCGCCCGGGAGCGGGGAGGCGCCGATCTTGTTCACGACCAGCATTCGCCCGTCGTCCTCGAACTCGTGCCCGGGCTGCGGTGGGAAGCCCTCCATCTCGCGGAGCGTGTAGCCCGCGGGCGACCAGACCATCAGGAGGTACCCGTCCCCGTTCACGTGCGGCAGCCTAGCGCCGCGAGGCGTACGCCGGCAGCGTCACCACGACGCGGGTTCCCGGCTCCTCGGCGTCGACGCGGATCGAGCCGTGGAGCTGCTTCACCCGCTCCTCGATGCCCTCCAGCGATCGCCGCCGCCGCTCCGGCTCAGCGTCGTCGGCGACGATCGTTTCGATCCCGCCGCCGTCGAGCGCCTTCATTCCGACCTCGATCCGGGTGAGGGGCCCGCGCTTGACTGCCTGGTCGAGGAGCTCGCGGACGATCGTGTACAGCGCGACCTGGGCTGTGCCGCCGACGCGATCGGAGTCACCGAGGTCGAGGTCGATGCGGATCTGGTTGGACGTGCCAATCTGCTCCGCGAGCGCCTCGAGCGCCGGGCCGAAGCCCTGGTCGCGGAGCACGACTGGCTCCAGTGCGAATGAGAGGTCGCGTAGCTCGCGAATCGTGCTGCGCTGGCGGTCGAGCGCCGAGCCGAGCACGTCGCGCGCGTCCTCGAGCTTGCCGGTCTCGATCGCGTGCAGCGCTGCGTCGAGCATCAGCGCAATCCCGGAGAGGTTCTGGACGGGGCCGTCGTGCAGGAAGAGCGCGATGCGTCGCCGCTCGTCCTGCTCCGCGGCGATCAGGCGGTCGAGCCCGTCGTCGCTCAATCGATGATCGCCTCACGCAGAGCGATCGCAACTGCGTGGGTGCGCGTGTCCGCTTCGAGCTTCGTGAGTATGTGGCGGACGTGGCTCTTGACCGTCTCCTGAGAGATGAAGAGCCGCCCGGCGACATCGGCGTTCGACATGCCGTCGGCGAGGAGCTGGAGGATCTCCCGCTCCCGCGTGGTGAGCATGTCCGTCTGGTCCTTGCCGGCAAGGAAGGCCGGCATCAGCGCCGGATCGACGTACCCCTCGCCCTGTGCGACCTTCTCGATCGCGCGCACGAGCGTCTGGTGCGGCGCCTCCTTGAGGATGTAGCCCTTGGCGCCGCTCTCGAGGCCGCGGCCGAGCAGTGAACGTTCCGAGTACGCGGTGAAGATGAGCACCTTCGACTCAGGCACCTTCTCCGTCATCAGCTTCGTCGCCTCGAGCCCGTCCATGCCGGGCATGCGGACGTCCATGATCACGACGTCCGGCTTGCGCCGTTCGGCCATCTCCACTGCGGAGGCGCCGTCGGCAGCCTCGCCGACGACTCTGATGTGAGGGGCGCGCGAGAGCGAGAGGCGAAGGCCTTCGCGCACGACCTCATGGTCGTCGACGATCAGGGTCGTGATCTCGTCTGTCATGTGGGCTGGATCCTATGCCGAAAGCAGGGAAAGCTGTTCGTTGCGCTCCGGCGGGCGGAGCTTGACAGTCCGGCGGTCGCGGACATCGTGCACCTTCGCCAGCCGACGCACTTCTTCCTTCGCGGGCCGTGCCTCGGCCTGGGGCAGGTAGGCGCTGCGGGCGTAGAGCCGCTCGTAGTCGGGCAGGAGCTCCGGCCAGTCGCGGGCGAGGCAACCGAGGAAGTGCTCGCGGGTGCCCGGGCGCAGGTAGAGGAGGTTTGCCCAGATGCCGCAGGCGCCGGCCTCGCGGGCCGCGACGATGACCCGCTCGAGCGAGCTCGGGTGATCCGAGAGGCCGGGGAGGAGGGGAGCCATCCCGACGGAGGCGCGAACACCGGCCTCGACGAGTGTCCTCAGCGCACGCAGGCGCTGGCGCGGCGGCGCCGTCCCCGGCTCGGTCGTTCGCCAGACGTCGTCGTCGACCGTCGGCACCGAGAACGTGACGGAGACCTCGGCGCGCTTCGCGGCCTCGGCCAGCAATTCGGTGTCACGGACGACCAGCGGGCCACGGGTGATGATGTCGAACGGGTTCGACGCGTCGCGCAGCACCTCGATGCATGCGCGCGTCAACCGATAGCGACCCTCGGCGGGCTGGTACGGATCGGTGGCTGCGCCGATCACGATGTGCCCGCCCTTCCAGCTCGCGCGCGCGAGCTCTGCCCGGAGGCGCTCCGCGACATTGACCTTCACACGAATGGACGTGCCGTACCGATGATCCGACGGACGATCGGCCCGCCGCTCGAACGCCCGCACATAACAGAAGGTGCATTGGTGGACGCAGCCCATGTAGGGGTTCAGCGACCAATCGAAGGGCATCCCCTTCACATGGTTCAGCGCGATCGTGCAAGGCTCTTCCCGGTACTCGACTCGCACCCGTCCATGATAGAACATATGTTCGTTCCGTCGTGCGCCCGGCTATACTCCTGCGACTGATTCGCGTGGACGACGATCTGCCGCCCAGTACGCGCGCGTCCACGGGACGCTCCCTATGACGTTCGCCTTCGAAATGCTCGCCCTTGTCGGGCTGATCGTCGCGAACGCGTTTTTCGTCGGGGCCGAGTATGGGCTCGTCACGTCGCGCCGCACGCGAATCCTCGAGCTCGAGCACGAGGGCAACCGCCGCGCGCGGCAGGTGATGAAGATCACCGGCGACCCGCCGCGCTTCATCGCTGCGATGCAGCTTGGTGTGACGATGACGAGCCTCGGGATCGGTGCGCTCGGCGAGCAGGTGCTCGCCCACAAGTTCGACTCTGTGATGGCGTCGGTGCTCGCGGTAATCGTGGCGCTGCTGATCGTCACCTACCTGCACGTCGTGATCGGCGAGCTCGTGCCGAAAGGGATCGCGCTCAGTCACCCGGAGCGCACGGCGCTGGCGGTCTCGGCGCCTGTGCGCGGGTTCTTCGTCCTCTTCCGGCCGCTCGTCTGGCTGCTGCAGGGTTCGTCGTCCGCGATCCTGCGCTCCCTCGGGCTCCAGCCGCCCGGCGCCGAGCACGAAGCCCACTCGGAGGCAGAGCTCCGCATGCTGCTCTCGTCGTCGGCCGAGCAGGGCGAGATCGAGCACGAGGAGCAGGAGATGCTCTACAAGGTCTTCGACTTCGCCGACAAGGAGGTCGCGGACGTGATGGTGCCGCGGCCCGAGGTGGTCGCGATCTCGATCGCCTTGCCGCCGGAGGAGGCGCTGCAAGCGGTGCTCGAATCGCCGTACACGCGCTATCCGATCTACCGCGAGTCGCTCGATGACATCGTGGGCGTCCTGCACATCCGCGACCTGATCGAGGCGCTCCACGACCGCGGGATCGTCTCGGTCGACATGGAGACGCTCGTTCGGCCCGCGTACATGGTCCCCGAGACCAAAGACCTCGGGGCGCTGCTGACCGAGTTCCGGCGGACGAACCAGCACCTGGCGATCGTGATCGACGAGTACGGCTCGATGGAAGGGATCGTCACCCTGGAGGACCTGCTCGAGGAGATCGTCGGTGAGATCGAGGACGAGTTCGATCTGCCGGACGAGACGATCGAGCGCATCGACGAGGACACGATCCGGATCGACGGGACGTTCCCGATCGACGATTTCAACGAGCAGTTCGACTGCGACCTGCCCGACGAGGACTACCACACCGTCGCCGGCTTCGTGTTCGGCGAGCTGGGTCGTACCGCGGAGCCCGGCGACGAGGTGCGGCACAAGGGCCTGCTCTTCGCCGTGGACTCCGTCGAGGGTCAGCGTATCGACCGGCTGCGCGTGACATTCCAACCCTGGCGCCGGCAGCCGGAGCAGCAGGAAGACAACGACGCAGCGGCGTAGGTTCTTCGCGCCCGGACGCGTCAACCTGATCGGCGAGTACACCGATCTCGTCGGCGGCCTCGCGCTGCCCGCCGCGATCGACCTCGGTGTAACGCTGACGATTGAGCCCGCGGACGACTTGTCGATCGTCTCGGACGCGGGAGATCTGTCGGGGTCGGTCTCGGCGGTGGTTGCAGAGCTCGGTGGGGCGGTCGAGCCGGGCCGCGGCGTCCTCACCTCGACGGTGCCGATCGGCGCCGGGCTGTCGTCGTCGGCGGCGGTGCACGTGGTGCTCGCCCTCGCGCTCGGCGATCTCGAAGGCATGGAGCTCGCGCTCGCCGCGCAACGCGCGGAGCATCGTGCGCTGGGGGTCCCGAGCGGGATCCTCGACCAGGCGGCATCGGTGCTCGGTCGCGACGGCCACGCCGTGCTGCTCGACTTCGACGTGCTCGCTTTCGAGCACGTTCCGGTCCCGACCGGTCTGGCGATCGTCGTCGTCGACTCCGGTGTCGCGCGGCGGAACGCCGAGACCGGCTACGCGGCGCGCAAGCGCGAGCTCGAAGAGGGAATGCCGTCTCGGCTCCGTCACATCGAGTCCGAAAACCGCCGCGTGCTCTCGGTCGCCACGGCGCTGCGCGAGGGTGACGTGGACGCACTCGGCGCGCTGTTCCGGGCAGGGCACGAAAGCCTACGGGACGACTTCGAGGTGACGACGCCGGAGCTCGACCGACTGGTCGAGCTCGCCTATGCAAACGGCGCCGTCGCTGCGCGGATGACGGGCGGTGGGTTCGGCGGCGCGATCGTCGCGCTCATCGACGAGCAAGATGCGGAACGTTTCAGGACGCACATGCCGGGCGCGTCGTGGGTCACGAAAGCGTCGGCCGGAGCGCGCGAGCTGTAAAAATGCCGAGCGTGGGTCCTCTCGAGTCGTACCTCGACAAGGTTCGGGCGCGTGCGTACTCGATCACCGATGCCGACATGCAGGCGGTGAAGGACGCCGGTGTGAGCGAGGACGAGATCTTCGAGCGCACGGTCGCCGTCGCCGTCGAAGAAGGGCGGCGCCGGCTCGCCGCGGCCGAGAAGGTCATCGGATGAGGCTCGAGATCCTGAACGGCGACCACGCGCCGCCCGAGGCGCTCGGTGTGATCAAGACGCTGCTCTACCGGCCCGACGTATTCGGCGCGTGGTTCTCCGACGAGCTCGACGGGGTCATGCGCGGCCCGTCCGAGTGGAGCGCGGGGGAGCGCGAGCTGTTCGCGGGCTTTGCGTCGCATCTCAACCAGTGCCTCTTCTGACTGAACTGCCACGGCGCGGTCGCGTCGTATGCGCTCGGCGAGGACGTCTGGAACCGGGTGAAGGAGGACTGGCGCACCGCGCCGGTCGACGAACGGCTGCGGGCGGCGCTCGGGTTCATCGAGAAGCAGACGCTGCATCCCGACGAGTTGACGGAAGCGGATGCCGAGGCCGCGTACGCGGCCGGGGTATCGCGTGAGGCGCTGCATGACGCAGCGCACGTCTCGGCGCTGTTCAACATGATCGTGCGTCTTGCCGACTCCTTCGGCTGGGAGGTCCCCGACTGGGACCGGCTGATGCAACGGGCACCCGCGATGCTCGAAGGCGGCTACGCGATGCGTGCGGTCGAAGAGCGCGTGGCGAAGTAGCTCTCCGGTGGGCGAAGCGCGGCTCGAGGACTTCGGATCGGGGCTCGCGCCCGTCACCGAGGGCTGGTTCGTCGTCAACGTGCGTGACGCCGAGTGGTGGTTCGCGGAAACGCGAGGAGCGAGGTGCGCCTTCGAGAACGAGTACGGCGCCGCGCCAGTCGAGTTCGCCCAGCTCGGCATCAACATCACGATCCTCGAGAGCGGGCAGGCGAGCCTCTACCACGCCGAAGCGAATCAGGAAGCGTTCCTCGTCGTCCAAGGGGAGTGCGTGTTGATCGTCGAGGACGAGGAGCGCCGCCTAGGCGCCTGGGACTTCTTTCACGTGCCTCCGTGGACGGAGCACGCGTTCGTCGGCGCCGGCGAGGGGCCGTGCGTGATCGTGATGGTCGGTTCGCGCTCAGACCCGGGAGTCCGGTACCCCGCGTCGGAGGTCGCGGCGCGCCACGGCGCGAGCGTTGCGAACGAGACTTCCGACTGGCGGGAGGCGTACGCGACGGTCGAGCTGTTCAGCCGGAAGCGGCCGCCGAACTGGGCGCGCCTGCCGTGGGTGCTCTAGAACTTCAGCGCGGGATACAGCGAACGAAATCGCCGGTACTGCTCGTCGTAGTTCCAGACCGGCTCGACGCGGGAGTGTGTTCGCACGCACCGCGCGACCGCCTCGCCCGCGTCCGCAAACGTCCCGGCCCGGATGCCCGCGAGCAGTGCTGCGCCGAAGGCGGATCCCTCCTCGGTCTCCGTGCGCTCGAGCGGCAGTTGCAACACGGACGCGACGATCTGTAGCCAGAGCTCGCTCCGCGCGCCTCCTCCCGAGACGCGTCCGACGGCAGGTTGTGCGCCGAGCTCACGCAGCAGCTCGAGCGAGTCGCGCAGGCCGAAGGCGACGCCTTCGAGCATCGCGCGCCACAGCGCGCCGCGGTCGTGGCGGAGCGACAACCCCGTGAATGCACCGCGCGCGTCGGGATCCGGGTACGGCGTGCGCTCACCGGCGAGATAGGGCGCGAACAGCAGGCCTTCAGCGCCCGGCTTCCACCGCTCCGCCTCCGCATCGAGCTCGGTGAACGGCGCGCCGAGCGCGTGGCGGAGCCACGCAGCCGAGCCGGCCGCGCTGAGCATTACGCCCATCGCATGCCAGGTCCCCGGTACCGCGTGGCAGAAGGTGTGCACGCGCGCTTGCGCGTCCGGCGCGTATGACGGCAGCGCGGTGAAGACGACGCCCGACGTCCCGAGGACGACCGACACCGGTCCGGGCGCGGCGATGCCGACGCCGAGCGCTGCGGCGGCCTGGTCGCCGGCACCCGCGATCGCCGTCGACTCGTGCGCCGGCGGCAGCCAGTCGAGCGAGATCTCGAGCGCATTGCAGACCTCGGCCGACCAGCGCCGGTGCGCGACGTCGAACAGGAGCGTCCCCGACGCGTCCGCGGCGTCGATCGCGTGCTCGCCGGTCAGCCGCAGCCGGACGTAGTCCTTCGGCAGGAGGATGCCGCGGATCTCCGCGTATGTCTCGGGCTCGTGGTGGCGGAGCCAGAGGAGCTTCGGCGCGGTGAAGCCGGTGAGCGCACGGTTGCCGGTCAGCTCGATGAGGCGCGCGAGCCCGACGCGCTCCTCGATCTCCGCGCACTCGGCACCGGTGCGCTGGTCGTTCCAGAGGATCGCGGGGCGGAGGACACGGTCGGCCGCATCGAGCACGACGAGTCCGTGCATCTGCCCGGAGAAGCCGACCGGGCCTTCGGGGAGCCGCGCGAGTACCGCCTGCGACGCGCGCCACCAATCCTCTGGATCCTGTTCGGCCCAGCCGGGGTGAGGCGTCGAGAGCGGGTAGCCCTCTTCCGCGACGGCGAGCACGGCGCCGTTCTCGTCGATCGCGATTCCCTTGACGCCGGACGTTCCGACGTCGAGCCCGATGAGCGTGCTCACGCCCCGAGGGCTGCGTACACGAGCTCGTACGCGCGGACCGCGTCCTTCGCCTGCTGGGCCTTGCGGAGCTCGGCCTCGTCGATGCGGGCGGCGACACCGTCGATGAACCGCCACTGGAGCACGGATCGCTTCACGGCGCCGACCGCGTCTTCGGTGTAGGGGTACAGGTCGAAGCCGAGCCGCTCGCCGTTGTCGCCATAACCTGCTCGACGGAGCTCGATCGCGAGCTCGAGCGTCTCCATGAACGCTGTCGCACCGACCATGTTGTCGTCGTCGAAGGTGCCCCAGCCCGAGTTCGCGTGCTGGTGGCCGAGAAGCCCTTCAGCCGCGAGCAGGGCGGCGTACTCGGCGAGGTTCTCGCCGTTCATGATCAGGTGCTGCCAGTCCATGTTGACCTTCACGTTGTCGATCCCGCGCGCGCGCAGCGTGTGGATCACGTGGAGAGTCATGCCGACGTTCCGCATGAAGATCTTCATCGCGGGCTCGGAGTTCTTGTGCTCGAGGAAGAGCGGAGTGCCGCTCTCGGCGCAGCGGCTTGCCACCTCGCCGACGCCGTCGATGAAGCGCGCCCACGACTCGGCGTACGGCGTCTGGAACGGGTAGTTGTAGCCCTCGACTCCCGGCCACAGGATCATCGTGGAGCCGAGCTCGCCGGCGAACGCCGCAGCGTCGAGCGCCTCGGCGAGCGCTGCGCTCCGCACCGCGTCGTCGGGGGAGGAGAGGCCGCCCTTCCCATAGCGTGGATTCAGGTGCGTTCCGGTCGCGACGGCGTAGATCCCGTGGCCGTCGAGCGCCTCGCGCACGGCGTCGACGTTGTCCTGTGAGAGCTCCTGCGGGAAGTGGAACTCGTAGTCGTCCATTAGGTCCCCGAGCCCTTCCACGGCCGTGCGGACCTTGTCGACCGTCGAAGCGCCGACCAGTTCCGGCTTGTAGCCGCCGGGGTTGAACCGGGTCGCCATCGCTCCGAACGCCCAAATGCCGAGGCTTGTCTTCATGTGACGACCCTATCTCAACGGATTTATGCCGGATCCGACTTGACGTGAACCGCTGAATCCGCGAGCGTTGAGGGCTCACGCGCCCCGTCAGCGAACGAAGGAGAGATTGACCTTGAGGAAGGTTTTCCGCAGGTCTACGGCGACCGTGCTGAGCGGTCTTGCCGTTTTGGGCCTCGCCGTGTTTGTCGTCGCGACTGCGACCGCGAGCACCAAGCACCGGACGGCGTCGGTTGACGTCTGCGTCCTGCTGCCGGACACGAAGTCGTCAGTCCGCTGGGTGCAGTTCGACGC
>Ga0070681_10007350_pt1 | contig 10764 bp, 8 predicted proteins | sample KBSC83BmetaG_FD_65650 | JGI IMG/M metagenome (GOLD analysis project Ga0070681, IMG submission 65650) | Corn rhizosphere microbial communities from Kellogg Biological Station, Michigan, USA - KBS C8-3B metaG | ecosystem: Host-associated > Plants > Roots > Rhizosphere | place: USA: Michigan...
TCGGGCTGTTTCATAAGCAGGGTTTCGAGATTATGCAAATAAGCAGGGTTGTCGAGAATCTTGCGAACGCCGTCGAGATAGGGTTGTATCTTGGCAAAAATCACCCAGCATTCGCCATTCGAATCGAGAAACATTCCCTCGTCAATAGCTCCGCGATTAACAAATCCGGCAGCCATGTCCCAATAGGTCGTTACCATCCGGAAGTAGCCGCTGCGCTGAGGGTCGATGAGTGTCTTCATTATGTCGTCGACGTTCTCGGGAAAGTACGAGATGAACCAGTTTCGGGCCTCGCGCATCGTCTCTTCGCGGCGAAGATCGTAGAGCCTCATTATCAGATCGGCGGATTCGGCTTCCTTGCTCATAAGTCAACTATTCGAGACTCGTCGTTATGTCCGTTGCGTCAGGTTGCCATACCTGTGGCGGAACGATCGTCTCGCCGACCTTGTCATCTTCAAGCGCAAATGCCAGTACCTCGTCGATGGTATCCACCACGTGTATCGTCAGATCGTCGCGGACCTCGTCCGGAATATCCGCGAGATCCTTTTCGTTCTCTTTGGAAAGGATAAGCGTTTTGAGTCCGAACCGATGCGCGGCTAGCAGCTTTTCCTTGACGCCGCCGATCGGCAAGACCTTTCCGCGGAGCGTTATCTCACCCGTCATCGCAACATCGTGACGAGCGCGTTTTCGCGTCATCGCCGAGACCATCGCCGTCGCCATGGTTATGCCGGCTGACGGGCCGTCTTTCGGGATCGCGCCCTCGGGCACGTGTATGTGAAGGTCCTTTTCACGAAAATCGTCCGGATCGATCCCGAGCGATTCGGCACGCGTGCGAACGCATGTCAGTGCCGCCCTTGCGGACTCTTGCATCACCTCGCCCAACTTGCCGGTCAACGTGACTTCGCCCTTTCCTCTTACAAGTGTCGCCTCGACCTGCAGAACGTCGCCGCCGACCTCGGTCCATGCCAGGCCATTGACGAGACCGATCTCGCTTTTTCGAGCGATATCCTGCTTTCGAAAGCGAATGGTGCCAAGCAATTCCTGCACCTTTTCAGCATCGATGACGACGCGAAAATCATCTTTCACATCAGAGATGACAAACCGGCGAGCGATCTTTCGCAGGCATGAGCCGATCTCGCGTTCCAGGTTTCTGACACCGGCCTCGCGCGTATAGTGGCGGATCGTCTCAAGTATTCCGTCATCAGTGAATTTCACCTTTTCAGAGTCGAGTCCGCTGTTTTCGCATTGCTTCGGTATCAGGTGCCGCTTGGCGATCTCGAGCTTTTCGCGTTCGGTGTAACCGGAGAGGTTCAATACCTCAAGTCTATCCTGCAGCGCGGGCGGAACGGTATGCAGAACATTCGCGGTCGCGATAAAAAAGACGTGCGACAGGTCATAATCTACATCGAGGTAATGGTCGCGGAATGTGCAGTTCTGTTCCGGATCCAAGACTTCAAGGAGAGCTGCGCTCGGGTCGCCGCGAAAATCGCGGCCGAGCTTGTCGACCTCATCGAGCAGGATCACAGGATTGACCGTGCCGGCACGTTTCATCAACTGAACGATCTGTCCCGGCAAAGCACCGATATAGGTCCGGCGGTGCCCGCGGATCTCAGCCTCGTCATGTACGCCGCCAAGCGCCAGACGCACAAACTTGCGGCCGGTCGCATTCGCTATCGATTTACCAAGTGAGGTTTTACCAACGCCCGGAGCACCGACAAAACATAGAATCGTGCCTTTCGGGTTCTGCACGAGCTGGCGGACGGCAAGAAATTCGAGAATGCGTTCCTTGATCTTCTCGAGACCGTAATGGTCCTCGTTCAAGGTTTTTTCGGCCTCGTGAAGATCGTCGATCTCCTCGGAGCGCTCTTTCCACGGCACACTTATAAGCCAATCGAGATAGGTCCGCGAAACCGTGCTCTCGGCCGACATCGGCGGCATGCCTTCGAGACGGGCGAATTCCTGCAGCGCCTTTTCTTTCGCCTCGTCGCTCATGCCGGCCTCTTCGATCTTTTTCTTGAGGTCATCGAGCTCCGCCTTTTCGTCTTTGCGGCCAAGTTCTTTTTGTATCGCCTTGATCTGCTCGTTCAAGTAATATTCCCGCTGGTGCTTGTCCATCTGCTTCTTTGTGCGCGAATGGATGGCTCGATCGAGCTGTCGTTTGTCGATCTCAGTCTCAAGGACTGTGATCAGTTTTTGCAGACGCTCTTGTACCGAAAATGTCTCAAGAAGGTCCTGCTTTTCCTCGACCGAGATGCGCAGATGCGACGACATCGAATCGGCGATCTGAGCGGCGGAAATACCGCGAAGCGAGGCATGAAGAGCATCAGTATAGGCATCAGGCGAGACGCGAAGAAACTGTTCTACGAGCGTGTGTATTTTTTGCAGCAGACCATCAGTCCGATAGCCCGACTCGTCGGTCGAGGCTATCTTTCGGACGTGGGCGAAGAACATGCCGTCATCCGTCTGTTCGACGCGCACCGATTGGCCGCGTTCGCGGCCTTCGACGACGACCTTGATCTGACCGTTGTCCTGCCGTTGTGCCTGGAGGATGCGGCCCAATGTACCGACCGTATAAACTTCGGTCGCCGACGGTTCGTCGACCGTCGCGTCGTGCTGAGTAGCGAGAAAGATGTCTCGATCGCCGGCCATTGCCTGCTCAAGTGCGCGGACCGAGCTCGGACGGCCGATCTTGAAAGCTACCTTTGTAAACGGAAAAATTACAACGTCACGTATGGGCACCATCGGATAACGCTTAATGTCCGAAGGCATTTGGTCGCTGAATTCTTGCATAAATTTGAGGACTCGCTAAAAACTCGGCCCGGGATCGGCATTGACAAGGGTACAGATATATTTACTCAAAACTGCGACGGAAAATCAATACTTTGCCTGGCGAGGCCGCTCATCGTTCCCGCCGCGCCCCCGTTAAAGAGTTTGGGCAGAATAAATAACTATTAGGCGCGGAATTCTAGATTTATCTGAAATTTTATGTGTCGAGAGTGAACGGGTTGAAGTCGGTATCGCGGTCAAAATAGTCCTCATGCTCGGCACGCTTGAGAAAATTCACCACAGCGTAGGTAAGCGGTGTTGACAACGCTTCCCACAAAACTTTTAGCATATAATTGCCGATCATCACGCTCACAACCTGGTCGTTCGACCACGTTCCGTAAAATGCGAGCGGGTAAAAGATAGTGCTGTCAACCGCTTCGCCGACCGCAGTCGAGCCGATCGTGCGCGTCCACAACCATTTGCCATTCGTCTTGACCTTCATCTTCGCGAGGACGAATGAATTCATAAATTCGCCCGCCCAAAACGCAAGCAGGGACGCCAGGACGATCCGCCAGGTCTGACCAAACATCATATTGACGGCGCCGTTTTGCTCGGGCGACATGGTGCGTGCGGCAGGCAGGCTCGTGATGATGTAAGACATCAGCGACGCAAAAGCCAACGCTGCAAATCCGGCCCAGATCACTCGCCGCGAACGCTTGTAGCCATAGACCTCGGTCAGTATATCGCCGAAGAAGTAGCTGATCGGAAAGAACAGGATGCCCGCGCCAAAGATGAATTCTCCCACAACCGGGAGGTGGATGAACGAAACTTTCTGAACGCCGATGATGTCCGAGCAGAGCAAGCAGGTGACAAATGCCGCCATGATCAGATCGAAGTACTTGTAGTTGCGGTGCTTTTCCATCTCGCAGGATTGTAGCAGAGTGTTTTGAATACCAGCGTCACCCGATTGAAGCCAGCTAAAGCTGGGACTCAAAACAAAAAAATCGGAAGCTGGTCAGATGAAAAACCAGCTTCCGAAAGGATAAAGGAGAAAACTTTGTAAGTTTTCGGCTTAGGGAATACACTACGCCAGTTCGCTGACGTGTTTTGTTAAACGCGATTTATAGCGGGCGGCGGTGTTCTTGTGAATAATACCCTTATTCACTGCTTTGTCAATCAGCGAAACGGTCGGCGCAAGCAATTCGCCGCTGGCCGATTTATCGTGCGCCGTGAGCGCCGAACGAAGGCTCTTGATCTGCGTGCGAAGCCGGCCGCGATTGCTCCGGTTGATCGCGTTTCGCTTAACGTTTTGTCTCGCTCGCTTTACAGCGGATTTATGATTTGCCATTGTTGCGTAACAAACGACCCGTCAAATACAGGCGAAACGATGAGTTTACGATGCTGAGAAGCCAATGTCAAACCCGAAAGGGCCGCCCAATCCGACGTATGAGCATATGAGATTGCGTCGCTCATACACGAACTATCAATCCCACCGAGAGACGAATGAGTGCATCAGATCGACCAAAAAGACGATGATCGGCGGGTAAAACAGAAATTCCGGCTTGAGCTCCGACGAGAACCAATGCGGCATCGAGAGCGCCATGAAATCGGTCTCGCGCCCGACGATATATCCTAAGAGGAAACAGGTGAGCGCCCCTCCGACGAGAAAGACGGTCGCCGCCCAGCGCGAATACGGTCGCGGCTTTGGCTCGTTGTCGTCAAAGATCGATTCGTGAAGCAGTTCCTCGTCGAAGGTGTACCGTTCGTAGCCATCCTTAAGCCGGCCCACGAGATGAATAACACCAACGATAAATAGCGAGACCACTATTGTCTTACCGATCATTGTCGTCTCGGCGAATATCTTTGGCTTTGTGACCGAGACGATGATCATAGAAACGAAAAGCGCCACTACCGGATAAACGATCCGTTGAAACGCGGTCGTCTCGCGACGCTCTTCCTCGATCATCCGGTCGATGATCTCGTTATAACGCTTCTCGATGACCATCTGCCGCCAGCGGCGGGCGTGAGGATTGTTTGAGGTGAAGAATGAGTTGCCGCCGGAGCTGACTGAGGCGTGAACCAGCTTTTTGTCATACCTAACGCGCTCGCGGCTGTTTCCAAGAACTTCGTATGCTTCGGCGATCTCCGCGAATTTTCTGGCGGTGTCGTCTGATCCGCTGTTCACGTCCGGGTGAAGCTTTCGCGCCAGGCGGCGATATGCTGATTTTATTTCAGCAGCCGATGCCTTTGGCGAGATCTTGAGAGTGTCGTAGTAATTTACCATCAACCGGGACGGAGAGTTAGGCAACGACGGGCGCCTGGCGAGGTTCTCGTGCCCGCGGGAATTATAGCATAGCGATGCGGTCCAAAATAAGCTGTTATGCGACCATTAGTCCAGATAATCGATCTGCAGCGCGAGAGGATCGCCGCCGGACTGTTTGACCGCATCAATGACTTTCACAACGCTGCCGTAACCGATATTTTTCGGGGCCTTGAGAAACACGACCTTCACGACGTTTCCGTGCTCGTCGATCATTCCGTTCTGCTCTCGTTGTCTGAAAACCGACCTCATTCGGGCGATAAGGGCATCGGGTGCGTCGACGGTTCCAAGGCCTTTCTCGTTGTTGAGTGATAGATCGAGTTCGCGACTGATGGTCACGACAAGTGTTCGGCCGTCCGGCATCGCCGGACTCGTGGGATCAGGCTCGCTCGGCACTTTTGCGCGAAAGCTGTTTGGCCGCAGCGGCGCGACGACCATAAAGATGATCAGTAGAACGAGCAAGACGTCTATGAGCGGTGTCACATTAATTTTCGGTGTGTTCATACGTAGCGCGGCCTCCTTTCCTGAAAGGTTAGACAGCGCTCGTCTCGAATTGTTCCCTTGCTCTTAAAGGCGTCTGGATATCGTCAACGGATGCGCCCAGCGCATCGAGAAGGGCTTTCGCCTTTAGCAGCGATTCGGCGTACTCGGCTTCAGGCTCGCTGTCGATGACAATGCCACCGCCGACATTAAACATCGCGGTTCCGTTTCGGATTACCATCGTGCGAATCGCCACACTGAGATCGAGAACCGAAGATAAACCAAATCCCTCGGGAATGTAGATCCCGATCGCGCCCATCGATAGACCGCGGGGGTCGGGTTCGATCTCGTCGATGATCTGCATTGTTCGTATCTTTGGCGCGCCCGTAATAGAACCACAGGGAAAAAGCGCCCGCAGGATCTCAGACGGTTTTGCGTCGTCGCGAAGCCGTCCTTCGACTGTCGAAACAAGATGGAACAGCGTCGGCAATGTCTGAAGAGCACAAAGCTCGCGGACCGAGACGCTGCCGTACTCACAGACGCGCCCGAGATCGTTTCGCATCAGATCGACGATCATGGTGTTTTCAGCGCGATCCTTTTCACTCTCAAGTAATTCGTGTTGCAGCGAATCGTCTTCAGTCGCCGTTTTCCCTCGCGGACGCGTGCCTTTTATCGGCGAGGCCTCGATGCCTCGGCCGCTGACACGAAAGAAGCGTTCCGGGGATATGGACACAACGGTGGAATTTGACCGCTCAATGTAGGCTGAAAATGGTGACGGATGGTTGCGGCGCAACCGAGCATAAACATCCGTCGTTGTGAGGCCGTCCGGCATCTCGACAGTTATCTGCTGCGTCAGATTGGTCTGATACGTGTCGCCGCGGCGAATATGCTCCCGTATCTTTTCAACGGATGCTATGTAATACTCACGGGAGAAATTGGACCGAACGGACCGTGCACGACGCTCGCATCCAACCGGCGCAACAGTAGCAGCTCGGAGGCGGTCAACCACCGCTTCCCCACTATTTCCTCTTCCGGCGATCCATGTTCGACGCTCGCGGTAATCGTGCACCAGCAGCGAATCAAATGTCGAGACAAACAGATCGGGCTCGGTTGTTTCGGCACCGTCATCACTGCCCTCCAGCTTGCGGCCCAGATCGTATGAGATCGTGAAAACGGCCGGCCTATCGCCCGCGAGGATCTCGTCAAAGCGACCTAGCGTCTCGTTCGGCTCGGCCGCTTCGATCGCAAGCGATTCCTCTGGAAGCACGCCGGCGTATAGTCGTTGCGACCCAGTGTGGTCGCCGCCGCAGCTATCGAGTATGCAAAGCCCATTTTTGCTAAAGCCTTGTAAAAGAGCGTTGACGAGCTCATCTGGTTTAAGTTCGATATTCATCCGTTGGGACAAGCCATTGTAATACGGAATGTCCAACGGAATTTATCTAGAAAAACACTTGTGCCGCATGATCCGGGCAAGGAAAGATCACACGTAGCAAGCCCAAACTTGCAGACGGTTTCTATTTGTCCTCAGATTATTCGACCGGATTTAGAAGCACCGTAAACATGACGCTGACCGCGCGCCAGCGTTCCGATTCGCCGCGCTCATCTCTGTCGAGCGTATGGCTTCCCATAATATCCATCCTTTCATATGGGATCCCGTATTCTGAAAGCATCCGAGCGACCGCGCGGGCCCGAGCTTCGGCGAGATGAAAGTTGTAGGTTTTGTCGCCGGTATTGCTGTGCGCGCCGATGACATAAATGTCATCGTTGTTCTGATTCACACTTTGCTCCAGCGCCATTTTACCCAGCCAGTTATAGCCGGTTCGATGCCCGTATTTCAGGTCAAAGGAGTCGATGTCGAAATTGTAAAAACGGATGATGCCCGTGGTGCCCCGCGGCGGAAAAACATTTTTCTCCCAAGGCGCCAGCAGCGAGCTCCAAAAATACTGAAAATCGTAATCAACTTTTCCCTCGCCTGTTTTATGCCTCATTAAAGTAACTAAAGTAACTTCAAAACTCGATCTTCGGCGGTCGATAATTCCAGGCTCAATAAGCGCTTGCGCGTACTCGCCGATCACTGGCTCAGTGACCCTTTTTTCTTTTTGGGTTTGTACCTTGCTGCGCCGTGCCGTTTTGTCCCGCTACATCCCAACGCCTTGAGGGGCAGATGTTGAGCCGGACGCCGCGGTATTACGCTGGCGACGTTCGCAATAGGACCGCTGGATCACACATTGCGATGTTGCTCCGGGCGTCTTAAGAATAATGCTTCTCTTAAGGCACGCCTGGTATTCGGCCAGGCAGGAATTGGGTCTCGTTTTGACCGCTACTGAACCGGTTGACCGTCGGATGACGGACTTAGTTCCCGTCGATCCGGTCGCGCTCGCCTTGTTGAGTTCTCCGGAGGGACGCGAATCTTTGACTGTTCCTGTTACAGGCTTGTCTTCCCGGCCGGTTTCGTTGGCAAATGACGGGTCTCCGCCCTCAACCCGGATCCTGTATTTTACGGGGGCCTCTAGTTCGAACGGCGAGGAGAAGACTCTTAACACCAACCTTTGCCTCTTGGGAATCGAGAAGTGTCCGACCAGTGTCTTATCTTCCCCAGGAAAGACTGCAATGTCCACAGACGTAGGGTCGGCCCGTCCCAGTCCTGCATCGAGGTTCGTGAAAGCCCTTCCGTACTGATCAGATAACTGACCTCCAACGAACGCAGTACCGGTGCTTAATTCCGAATTTGGCCGACCTGGAGAAAACGAAAAAGTTACAAACACCTCGCCAGGTCCGGCCGTAAAGCGAAGATAATGCGACGTGACCGCGCCCTTCGGGAAAGCCCCCTCGGCCGTGTTTGACGCCATTGGCGTCGGCTGGTCAAAACGTGCTGATTGTGCCGGGGACGAAAATGCCAAGGCCGTGATCAGAATTAGGAAAACAAGTATTAGCGTCGATATGCGAAATTTACATGCCAACATCGTGATTCTCCTATGAAACCTTGCCCAAAAACCGTTCGCCGCCGGATCCTTCTAATCGCGGCATTACCGTCGGAGAGTTTTTGCCTTTGCAATGTTCGAGTACGCGGAACTGCCAGCACTATTTACCGCGCGTATTCGATAAGCATAAGGCGATGCAGATAGCAGACCTGTATCCGAATAGCTCACGATGTTCTCTCCTGGCGAAGCGACTAGCACAAAGGTCTTGCATTTGCCCTTGCTATCGCAACGCTCAAGCTCGAAGTTGGACTCATTGTTTGAATTGTCCTGCCACATAAGGTTTATCTGCGTGCTCGAAACCGCCGTCGCCTTTAGATTGCTCGGAGCGGCGGGCGGCGCTGGAGGCGGCTGAATAACCGTGATCGAGTAGGATTGACTGCCCGAGCATCCGCTCGCGGAATCCGTTGCCGTAATCGTGAAATTCGCAACCTCTCCGGTCGTTGGCGTTCCCGAGACGACGCCTGTCGTAGCGTCGAGGGCTAATCCGGCGGGCAACGCACCAGCAGTTACTGCAAAGCTATACGGACCCGTTCCACCAGTTGCCGACACGGTCTGAGAATAGGCAACTCCGACCGTCCCGCTCGGAAGAGTCGCAGGAGAGAGCGTTATTGTCGCGCAAGGCGTAGGTGTAGGCGTAGGTGTCGGAGTCGGCGTGGGCGTCGGTGCCGCGAATTGTGCTAAGACAAAAGGCGAAAGAGATGAAACCTGACCGCAAACTTCTCTCGTCCCATCGGGGTTAGTTACGTGGCTTGTTGTAACGTCAACCAGTGCGCCATTTTCACCATGTAGCAAAGCAAGGGCGTTGAACGTCGCGGTGTCTATCGCCGCAGGCACGTCAATGCACACAGTTATCGGCGGAGTGTACGCAGCGGTTGTCGATATATCGTACGCCGGGCAGTTCGGACACAAAGTGTATCCAGACGGCACGGTTCCCGCCGTGTTCGGATCAATGGCCGTGAATGTTGTAAACCCGGCCGAGGTGACTTGCGAAAAGGTCGCTCTTGCATCTTTGGCAGTCGATCGCACGCTGACGTTGCTGCCGGCTGCGGTGTTAGTTGGCGCGTAAGCGAATGCAGTTACAGACCCGATATCTATCAAGCCGCCGACACTTGGCGCAATTGGCACTTGCAATGGAGTTGGGTTGACCTGGTTCGTGGTTCCATTTCCCATTTCTCCGGCCCCACCATTTCCCCACGTCCATATAGTGCCATCCGTTTTCCGAGCAATTACGGTATGGCTCGGTGGGGACGTTTTGATCGACGCGAAACCACCTATCAGGGACTGAGTCGGGCTCAGAACGGGAACGCCCGCGACGCCCGTGCCGGTTTCTCCATAGCCGTTTTGCCCCCACGCCCATACCGTACCGTCAGTTTTTAGGGCAATACTGAATTCGTAGCCTGCCGCGATCGCGACCACGCCCGAGATAGGCACCTGAATGGGACTGGGTGTCCCGTTTATCCCAGGCGGGTTTCTTGTACCGTTCCCCAACTCTCCATAAGAGTTATCGCCCCATACCCAAAGAGTTCCATCGGAGCGCAGCGCTAGACTGTGATCCGCTCCGGCGGCGACTGCGACAATATTTGTGAGTCCGGGAACCTGAGCCGGCACTGCGACGCCATCTGCGAAAGTTCCATTCCCAAGTTGGCCCTCATAATTGTCTCCCCAGGCCCAGACCGTTCCGTCCTCTTTTAACGCAAGCACATGCGCCCCACCGGCAGATACGGAGATCACGCCGCTCAGGCCCAAAACTGTCTGCACGGTAGGAATGCATTTACATTCATTTGGCAGTGTCGAGATTACACCGTTTCCTAACTGACCGCTGCCATTCGCTCCCCATAATCTTAGGGTGCCGTCAGCAAGGCGCGCCACATAAAAATCCCCAAGGCCGGCAAGGCCTCCCCCGGAAATTTGTCTGACATTCGCAAGGCTGGGCACTATAAGCGGAGTTGGATACACCACATTCGGCCAAATGCCGCCGACCGGAACCGAGGAGAAGCCCTGTCCCAACGATCCGAAATCGTTGTCTCCTGAAACCAGGACGGTTCCGTTCGTCGTTAGAAAGGCCGTGGAAATGCTAGCGCTTTCAATATCAGAAATGTTTGGAGGCAGGTAAATTGGAAGGGGTAACAATTGTAATTGGGAACTTTTGCCATTGCCGAATTGTCCGTAGGAGTTATATCCCCATGCCTGGAACGGAGACGTAAGATCTGGCACGAAAAA
>Ga0070681_10007354_pt1 | contig 10763 bp, 11 predicted proteins | sample KBSC83BmetaG_FD_65650 | JGI IMG/M metagenome (GOLD analysis project Ga0070681, IMG submission 65650) | Corn rhizosphere microbial communities from Kellogg Biological Station, Michigan, USA - KBS C8-3B metaG | ecosystem: Host-associated > Plants > Roots > Rhizosphere | place: USA: Michigan...
ATAGATCTTGAAGCAGTATCCCCGGCGATTTGGGACTGTAGATAAAAATGTAGCTGTCAGAAGCACTCTTCTTCAATCAATTTCAACAGGGCTCAACGCACTTCCGGATCGGCACCAGTGTGGTTTGCGCCGGGTGTTAGCTTCCGGGTAGACGGTGGAGGGGTTTTCTCGGCTGTTCATGCTCAGGAATTCACGCGACGATTTTGCGAAGCCAGAGTTTCTTGACCGAGGGCGGAACGTCATATCCCACGGTGCTAATGGCGGGCTTACGTGCGGGTCATGCAATTCTGGCGTCGTGGATCATCTCAATTTTCTGGAAACGGGCGTGAGCACCCACTGTGCAAAGTGCCATTGCCCAAACATCAAAATGAAATTTCGGCACACCAACGGATTTCCGAAAAACGCTCACTGTGTCGTAGCTGCCGGATTGCACTTCGGAGACGTCTAACAGGTTCACCAAACTCTGAGGCCGTTCAACTGGAAGCGCCGGATGGTTCATTTGCGTCAGCGGTAACACAATCTGCACGCCAACCTCTGACGCGTCTAATTCATTGATTTTAATGGTCGGGGCGGGGCGATTTGAACGCCCGACCCCCTGCGCCCAAGGCAGGTGCGCTACCAGGCTGCGCTACGCCCCGACAGGTGTTGCTCTCTTCATTCTAAAACACTTCTTGACTCGCCGCACTCCGCGACGAGGGCAAAAACTACCTAAAACAGGCTCGACCGTGGCAAAACCGTGACAAAACCCCATCAGTTAGGCCTCTCCGTGTCAAAACTCCGGCCGCCCTCATTGGCCTGCCGGTTCAGTTTCTGCAGCGCCTCCCGTTTCATCTGCAGCTTCATCTGTGAGTACTTCTTGAACACCTTGGCGTCTCCCTGCCGGAGCAGTTGAGTCACCCACTCGTCCGCCACGCCGCCGGCGCTCAGGCGCGTCGCGTACGTGGATCGGAGGTCGTAGATGCGAAAGTATGGCACCTTCGCTCTCCGCAAAGCGGCATGCCACACCGTCTTCAGAGTCTTCTGGTGTCCGCTCGGGTTTTCATCACTCGGAAACAGCCACGGACTCTTTCCAGCGAGGGTCCACTGATCCCGAAACGCTTTGACGGCGATCTCGGTCAGCGGAACCTCGGCGACCCCGTTTGCAGTCTTCGAGTCCGGAATCCACACGACAGCGTTTTCCAGGTTCACCTGATCCTTCTTCATCGGCATCAACTCCTTGTAGACCCGAAGGCCGGTCTCGCTGAGGATCCGGATGATATTTCGAAGGTACTCAGGAGCCTGGAACTCAATCTGCTGCTGCTCGGCCCAGCCCATGTAATGCGGCCGGAAAAGACCCTTCACCGCGACCGGGAACTCAACCCCGGCACACGGATTCGAAGGCAGCAACTTCTTTCGCACGGCCACATTCAGAACCCGGCGTAAGATCCGAAGGTCCTGATGAACCGTAGCTGGTTTCAGTTTCTCTCGTAGGACAACACCGGCGCCGGTTTTTATCCGGACTCGATCCTGGAGCCGCCGGAGCAGATACAACTCGATGTCGTCCGCTGAGACTTCCCCAAGTTTGCGAGCCCCGAAGGCTTTCTTTAAATGCAGACCGGCGCGCAAATTGGCCTCGTGTGTTTCTCGGCGCGGAGGGGCGGCTGGGAATAGTTTTCCAGGAAAAAATCCACCCACGTTGAAAATTGAAGTTGTTCTCCCTTCCGGACGATCTCGAGAAGCTTGTCGTCTCTGGCCTGAAGCCGCTCGCGGAGTTTGCGCTGAGCTTCCTGCCAGTCTTCGGTAAAGGTCGATTCTCGGATGCGCTTACCTTCCCGATTTCGGTAGGTAATCCAAAGAATCTTTCCGTCGTTCCGTTTGAATACAGCACCATCATGTTTACTAGGTCTTACCATAGCCCACCTCGTGACTGAAAGTTGCGCGGAAGGGCCCGAGTTCCGATTTCAAAAACCGGATGTTGCGACCCATCACGCGGAGGTGGGGAATCTGCTTTCGCTCAACCCAAAGATACACCGCTGCTCGATTTGAGGGGGAGGCTCTCGGAATTCATACCCTCTTATATGGCTTACTCTGATTTTTTTCAAACAGACCTGAGACGGCGCCGCACGATCATGCAAGCCGAGCAGTGCAATCGTTTTAGACGCAATCACTTCCCGTTCCCAGCACGGACAAGATCGTCGTAAATGAAGAGGGGCAGTATTCGTACCCGTTTTCTGGATACGTATACGTCACGTCCTATGGAAGACGAAGCACGTAGTAGAAAGTAGGCTGGCTTGGCCAAGAGGCCCTCCGATTGGCGGCAAAGAAGTAGTCGCGAATCACCGGGCACGGAATGTGGATGGCGTTGATGCCAAGTTGGCCTTCGGCAACCTGAACACGCACGAAAGGTTCTTCTCGCTTGTCCAGCTTCGGCAATGCAGCATAACCGGCTTTCACCTGGTAAACATCGGATCGCCGCAGCGAGGGCTTACGGATGTAGACCTCGGCGTCCGCGGTCGTGGTGCCGGTGGACGCAGGTACGAGGAGTTCGTCGCCAATCCGCACGTTCGAACCGACGAGTCGGGAGAGCTTTGCTTGAACGCCCCTTTGGCGCTGTTGGGAATCTCCTGGCCGGTCGACGGGTTGACATTGTTTTGGATCTGCTCGAAGGCCGTGGTGTAGATCCCGCCCGCCGCCCGGATACTTGTCTTGCCAGGGCCGCCGAACAGTTTGCCGAGAACCCCTCCGCTGAAACCCGGAGAAAACCCGCGGTTGCCGGCGCCCTGACTCAGGCGAGCACGCGTTCCGCTGCCGACAACGTGAAGTCGATATCCGCGTCGGTGTGGGCAGTAGAGATATACCAGCGGCCATCGTGCCGCGCTATGACATATTGCCTTCCGGGAGGTATCTGATTCCTCGACGCTTAGTTTTCCGAGGTGATCCCAACGAAATTCCTGCGGGCGTGATCGGCCTGGGGCTGATGGGCCACAGCATCATCGCTTGCCTGCTCGCCGCGGGTCACCCCGTCATCGGTCTGACACGCAAACTCGCCCGCCATCGCGGAACTCGCCGTCGGATCTTCACGCTCCTCCGCGAAATGCAGCGCGAACGCCTGCTCAATGCCGATCCGGCGCGGCTCATGAGCGGCCTGACCCTCTCCGAGGATGTCGGCGCGCTTTCCCGGTGCTCTATTGTTATCGAATCCATCATCGAAGATCTCGCGGTCAAGCGCGATACCTACCGCGCCGTGGAAGCCGTGATTCCGCGCCGGGCCATCATCGGTAGCAATACCTCAGCCATCCCTGTAAGCATTCTGCAGCGCGATGCCATTCATCCCGACCGTTTCGTGGGCATTCACTGGGATGAACCGGCCCACATTACTCGCTTCCTCGAGATTATCGCCGGCGATCGCACATCGAAAAAATCTACGCAGCAGGTGATGGCCCTGGCTCAGACTTGGGGCAAGGAGCCTTCGCTGGTCCGCCGCGACATCCGCGGATTCATAACCAATCGCGTTTCGTACGCTATGTTCCGGGAGGCTTGCTCGCTGGTCGATTCCGGCGTCGCTACGGTCGAAGACGTCGACCGCTCCTTGCGCAATGATATCGGCTGGTGGATACCCTTCGCCGGACCCTTCCGCTACATAGATTTGATGGGTGTGGAGGGCTACTACAACGTTATGAAGGAGTCCTTCCGGATTTGAATGCCAGTCCCCGGGTTCCGCCGTTGATGCGCAAAATCGTCGAGTCTGGAGGTCGCGGAATTTCGACCCGGCGTGGGTTTTACAAGTACACTCCCGCCCAGGCAAAACGATGGGAGAAGCTTTTCATCAAATTCAATTACGACGTGCGCCGGCTGGCCCTGAAATACCCCGCGGACATCGGCAACCGTACTGCCCGCACGCCCCGCCGCGCTTGAACCTATGCTACTGATTGACGCTCATCTCGATTTATCTCTGAATGCGGTTAACTGGAACCGCGACTTGACCCGGTCCGCCGCTGACATTCGCCGCTCGGAGCAGGGAATGCCTGGGCAAGGCCGCGGCACGAATACCGTGGCCCTTCCCGACATGCGCCGCGGCGAGGTCGCTATCTCCATCGCCACTGTGCTGGCCCGCTCGAATCCGCACGGATCCACGAACATCGATTTCAAAAACCAGGCCATTGCGTCCGCCATGGCTCAGGGGCAACTCGCCTATTACAATATTCTCGAGTCGCAGGGTCAGCTCCGGCAGTTGCGTACATGGCGCGACGTCGAGTCCCACCTGTGCGAGTGGAAAGCCGACCCCGATCGTTGCCCGCTGGGCTATATCCTCAGCATGGAAGGCGCCGACCCCATTCTCAATCATGCCCATGTCGCTTTCTGGTGGGATCGTGGTCTGCGCGCCGCGGGCATTTCGCACTTCGGTGTCGGCAGCTACGCTCACGGCACCGGCGCCCCCGGAGGCCTGACCCCTCGCGGCCCCGATTTACTCCGCGCGATGCGCGAGGCCGGCATGGCGCTCGACGTCACCCACCTCGCCGACGACGCCTTTTGGCAGGCTGTCGAAATTTTCGACGGTCCGCTCTGGGCCAGCCATAACAACTGCCGCGCCCTGGTTCCCGGAGACCGCCAGTTCTCGGATGACCAGCTCCGCTACCTGATCCAGCGTGACGCCGTCATCGGTGCGGTCCTCGATATCTGGATGCTTTATCCGAAATTCGTGACCGGCGCGACGCCCAATACTGTCGTCAGCCTGGAAGATGTGGTCAATCACATCGATCATATCTGCCAGTTGGCTGGTAACACGCGCCACGTCGCGGTGGGCAGCGATCTGGATGGAGAATTCGGCACCGAACAGACACCGCACGATGTAAACACCATTGCCGACCTCCAAAAGCTGCCGGCCATTCTCAAATCGCGCGGCTATTCGGAGTCGGATGTCGAGGGAATAATGCACGGCAACTGGTTGCGCATCTTCAAGCGCGCCCTGCCGGCCTGATAAAAATGGAAAAAGTCAGATTCGGACTGATTGGCACGGGAACGTGAGGAAATGTGCACGCCGAGACCTACTCTACTTATTACCGCGCCTCCCTGGCTGCCGTTTGCGATCTTGATGAAGTCCGCGCCCACAAGGCTGCGGACCTGTGGGGAGCCCGCAAGGTCTATACCGATTATCGCGAGATGCTGCGCGATCCGGAAATCGACGCTGTCGCCGTCGCCACGCCCGATTTCGCTCATCGCGAACCCATCGTCGCCGCGGCGCGTGCCGGTAAGCACGTCATTGTAGAAAAGCCGCTGGCTACCACTACCCAGGATCTCGACCAGATCGCCGAAGCCGTAACCCGGTCTGGCGTGAAGTTCATGGTCGACTTCCACTGTCGCTGGTGCCCGCCCCTGGTGGTCGCGAGAAATGACATCGAAAACGGCGTCATCGGCGACATCGTTTCCGCTTACCTGCGCCTCAACAACACTCTCTATGTGCCGTTGAAGATGCTTCCCTGGGCCTCAAAAAGCTCTATCCTTTGGTTCCTCGGCAGCCATACCGTCGACGCACTGCGTTTCTTGCTGCGCGATGAAGTAGCCCGTGTGTATTCGGTCTCGCGCTCTGGCGTCCTGCGCGGAAAAGGCGTGGATGTTCCCGATATTTATCAGACCATCCTCGAATTTGCTGGCGGACCCGTCGCCACCATCGAGAATCACTGGATTATGCCGGACACCAGCCCGTCGTACAACGATTTTAAAGTGAGCGTGGTTGGTAGCAAGGGCATGTTCAACATGGACCTCACGCACAATCAGTTGATTGAAAGGTATCTGGAGGACCGCTGCGACAACCCCGACGTTTTGGACGCCCCGCTCATCAGCGGCCGTCATGTGGGCTTTGTCTACGAGAGTATCCGCCACTTTGTCGGCGTGCAACCTGACACCGACGCGGTCGGCGGTGCCACTCGTTGGGCGATCCTTGCGCAAGCCGGCGCCCCGGGTCCAGCCGGGCAGAACGGGTCGCCTGGACAGCAGGGCCCGATCGGAGCACCAGGAGCCACCGGTCCGCAGGGTCCACCGATGTCCCTCCGCGGCGATTGGAGCAATGCAACCAACTATGGCGCAGGCGACGCGGTGTTCTTCAATAGTTCCAGCTACATCAGCCTGTCGAACGGGAACACGGGGAACACGCCGACGAACGGCAGCCCGTGGTCGGTGCTGGCTCAGCAGGGTGCGACGGGAACTGTGGGTCCCGCGGGAGCGACCGGCGCTACGGGTCCCGCGGGTCCGCAGGGCCTTCAGGGAATCCAAGGTCCGCAGGGACTCACCGGAGCTAGTGGCCCTACGGGCCCCGCAGGTCTTCAAGGACCCCCGGTTTCCTTTCAGGGAACTTGGAGTAATTTGACGACTTATGCGTTGGGAGACACCGTGTTCTTTAACGGGTCCAGCTATATCGGCTTATCGAACGGGAACGTGGGGAACACGCCGACGAACGGCGCGCCGTGGACACTGCTGGCACAGCAGGGAGCCACCGGACCAACGGGAGTGACAGGGCCTACCGGCTCCACGGGGCCTATGGGTCCGCAGGGCATCCAAGGGAATCAGGGTATCCAGGGTCCAACCGGACTCACCGGCGCCACCGGTCCCACGGGTTCTCAAGGCCCCCCGATTTCTTTTCAGGGAACTTGGAGTAATCTGACGACCTACGCCACGGGCGATGCCGTGTTCTTTAACGGATCGAGCTACATCAGCTTGTCGGCCGGGAACGGAGGGAACACGCCGACGAATGGCGCGCCTTGGGCACTGCTGGCACAGCAGGGGGGGACCGGGCCAACTGGGCCGGCAGGTCCCACGGGACCGACCGGTTCGGCCGGACCAGCCGGCCCGACGGGTTCAACAGGTCCCACCGGCCCCGCTGGGCCGACAGGTCCGGCAGGCTCAGGCGGCGGGTACGTGTTCGTCTCGCACAGCATCATGCCCGGGAACACGACGCCGTTCTACCTGAACATCAGTGGCGATTCGGCGCTCACCACCAACAGTCCACAATGGGCCGGCGGCGCCATGCCCGTCGCGTGCAGCTTCGGCAAGATCACGGTGACAGCATTCACCGTTTCCGGTACGGCCTCCACCGACACGATTACGGTGACGCTCTACAAGAATGGCTCTGCTACCAGCCTGACCACAAATGTTGCCAACGCAGCGGCAGGCACTTCCGTTACGAGCAGCTTCACGGCAATTACACCCGTCAGCGTGGCAATCGGGGACATCGTGGCAGTCCAGTATGCGCGAACCTCCAGTACACCGATCGTTCGCACGGGCGTCGGTCTTGTCTGCCAGTAGCGAACCCACTACGGGTAGGTTGGAAAGCCGGCGTAAACCCTGACTCACAACCACAAGCTGGGGCAAGATCGGAGCCTGTCGCCTCTTGGGATCGGGCGTGCGCCGATGTGTCAGCCCAAGAGACGACGCCGAACAAAAAAGCAAATTGCTCGGAGCGATGGTTCCCGGCCAGCTCGCAGTCGGAGCGTGTTAGGGCGGCGGGCTTCCGCTCGTCCGCCATCACATTAACGGTGATGTGCAGGATGCATTGCGCGGGCGATAGAATAGGTGTAATATCACCGTAAGCGTTTTATTTGGGACTGCAGGTTTCTGAAGCAGAAAATCCAGTTGAGCCACCTCCATCTCACAGAGTCCCGACGTGAGAAGCGATACCGCAGAGCCCCGGAAGGCTGAAACATTTCCGGCGGCGCGTGGCGGAATCAAAACCCCAATGTTTTGCAGGAGGAAAAAAGAATGTGTGATTACTCGTTGGCTGGAATTTTAAACCGGCTGGCAGTTGAGGGTGAGCAGCTGGAGGTCCACCGGTTTCCTACTGGTACCTTAGGCCTGGCTTCCCCGTGTCCGTCCGTTTCACGCTGGTCTTCCAAACAAACCCCCGCCGTTTGCGTACCGCCGGGTGCCCGGCTCCTGTTACTGGACATCCCCGACCACTTGCAGCGAGAGTTTGGTGTCGGTACGACTGAAGACGTGACATTTGTGCAGTTGAGTGCCGCACCATACCAGTATCGTGATGCGATTCGTTTTAACAACAGCCGAGAAGTTCGCTTGCAAGAGTTAAATGAAGGCCTGTCGGTTCGGGTACTGGACATGTCTTCGCGGGACTCTTCATTTGAACCCTTGAGGGAAGAGCGAGAGCTTGCCCGGATTTCCGTTGAAAGTTAGCTACTCTCGACCCTCATAAGGTGCGCGACCGCAGCTCCTTTCGCTATCGGTTTCTTGGAAACCGCATTAGCCAGCTACTCCCTGCGCTCACGACTTCCGGGCCACGAGCGCAGGTAGCGGAGCCGGGGGCGGCACGACAGCAGGCCGGGCCTAGGCTGGCTGAAACCTGTCGGTTAGCCACGCGAATAAGTACAGTCTGCTCTTCAGTAATCATTGATTTTTGGGCCCCTCGTTCATAGATCTGGGAAATGGTCGGGCATGCCTTTGTAGTGGCCGGGCTGCCCGGCCAGATTTTTGACGTGCGCGGCTCAGTAGATTCAGTGCGTTAAGGAGCGGTCTATTGACACTATTGACTCACACCTACCGAATCTCGACTGGCAGCTTTACGTCCACCGTCTTCGGCGGAAAGCACATGGTGTTGTTGCATGCCTGGTAACGCAGCTTGCCCGGCAATATCGTGATGCCGCCCGCAGCGTCTGCAGGAACTTTGAATTTCGTTGTGATATCGAAATTCCCTGTGAATACCGACAGCGGTTGATCGGGAGAAAACTGATACTTCTCGTCGTGCGCCTTGGGATACGTCACGGCTTCGACGGCGAGCGGCGCCGGCGTCCACGTCAGTTTCAACGGAATGAGATAAGACTCGTGCGGCGCATTGCTATTGGCGTGGTAGCCGTCGCCGAGCGAGATCGAAATCTTCGCCGTCACCTCCGCATTACGCCTGGCGACAACCTTTTGCGGCGGTGCGACCGTCAGGATCGGGCTACTTTGCCCGAACAAGCCCGGCAGAAACAGAAGTACTGGAATCCCGCAGCAGCGCTTGAATCTCATCTTCGAAATCACGTTTGCCCGATAACCCGACATGGACCGAGGCAATTCTCCCTTCGCGGTCGATCAGAAATGTAGTCGGCATCGCATCCACGCCGCCATACAGCGTTGCGATCGTATCATCCCCGATGACCAGTCGGTAATTGATACCGATGTATTTGGCAAAGGGCTTCACCACGTCCCACCCTTCTTCATCCATGGCTACGCCGATTACCGCGAAGCCTTTGTCTTTGTGCTGCCTTTCGAATTCCTGGAACCACGGAATCTCGATCTTGCACGGGCCGCACCAGGTCGCCCAGAAATCGAGCAACACGACTTTCCCGCGATAATCGGAAAGATGAACGGTCTGGCCATTGGCATCTTTTAGCGCGAACTCAGGCGCTTTTTTGCGGTCTTTGTGGTCCTTGACCGCGACCTTTGCCGTTCTGGACGACGAGCATCCGGTCGCTAACAGCAAAATGGCGGCAACAGCGAGGCTCAGGCGGGCAACGAACACAGATTCTCCCTCATGTCTAATTATATCGAGATTCCCGCATCCAACCCCGTGTGCTTGAACCACCGCCGGCGGCGTTCGCGCGCCTGGCTAGCCAGAGTGAACTCCGGATGGCGTCGAACTCCAGCGTAGAGCCACGCCGCCGTATCGCAGAAACTTTCGCAGCAGTACTCGCGCCACCGGCGCGTTCGTTCTCTAGCATGGCGTGGATTGAGCTTGCGTTTCCGCCATTGGGCCGACCAGCCCAGCTCCCCTCGAGCGCCGCGCTTCATTTCTCTCGCCAGAAGTTCTTCGTATGAAATGCGCTTCCCGTTGCTCAACCGCAGCCAGACGAAATGAAACAGTTCGTGTACGAAAATGCGTGCGAACTCCTCCGCATCGGCCATGAGCGCCTGTTCGATCACCATACGCCTCTTGCGCAGGTAGGTGGCCGCATGGGCCGGAGCGCCAAAAGCATCCAAAACCGTACTTCGAAATTCGATGCGCACCGGGCGCCCGGCTACGCGTGGGATGCTTGCCGGCCAGGGACCTCCGCTATTGTCGTAATTGAGCCAGTACACTCTTGGCCACCTTGGCCGATATGTTCACCTGCGGATCCACCAGCTCGGCGACTTCGTATCGAACGGAACTGCCCAGCACCAGCGCGACTTCGTTGGCATTCAGCTTGTAATCACGCTCGAGCCAGCGGGCCAGTTCCGTCGTCGCTATCTGCAAAGCTTCACCGGCCGAACCTGCAATCCCCAGGGCCATGATGAAATCGCTGTTCTCGACGCGCGGCATCCGGGTCGATTTGTCGCGCACAACGTCGACGGTGAATTCGACATCCATCGACGTTTCGAGGGCGTCGCCAGTCAACTCGCCATCGCCCTGGGCGGCGTGTCCGTCTCCTACAAACAGCAGCGCACCGGTATGAAATACGGGCAGATACACCGTAGAGCCTTCGCGAATCTGGTTGTAGTCCATATTTCCGCCGAAGCTGCCGAGCTGCCCCGAATGCAATGCCTGATCTCCGTCGGGCGCGACCCCTACACAGCCCAGCATGGGTTCGATCTTCACCGTGAAATTCTTGAGCCGGTCGGTGGGATGCGCCGGCATGGCCACACCCCGTTCCCGATCGAGACGCCACGTGCTGTCGAAGTTTTCCTGCTGTTTCGCATCCTTGTAATAATTGGGACCGATCAGCCTCGGTACGATCGAGTCGCCACTCTCGGCAGAATCACGATTCAGGCGGATGCGGTTGAAATGGACTACCAGTGTGTCACCCGGCAGGGCGCCTTCGATA
>Ga0070681_10007356_pt1 | contig 10760 bp, 17 predicted proteins | sample KBSC83BmetaG_FD_65650 | JGI IMG/M metagenome (GOLD analysis project Ga0070681, IMG submission 65650) | Corn rhizosphere microbial communities from Kellogg Biological Station, Michigan, USA - KBS C8-3B metaG | ecosystem: Host-associated > Plants > Roots > Rhizosphere | place: USA: Michigan...
GCAAAGACCAAGCGACTAAGAGCGGAACGGCTTGCAAGAATTGATGCGGAGCCCAAGAAGCCGACAAAAGTTTAGAGGCGTGCCGCGGATCGCCTCTGGACGGCATAAACGTGCGTACTCGGTACCGAAGTGAGTGCCAACAAGGGGCATCAACAAAAGTTCCTACAAAAAAACAGCCTTCGTGCGGATCGGGTAACCCGCGGTACTAATCTCATCCTCAAACAGGTGTGCTGAACTGTTCAGCTGACGGAGCGATCCGTTGCCTATCCAAACGATGCGTTTGATTGGAGCGGCAGATAAAGTCCCAATACTATGCAGGGATTTTTTCGTCATTTGGCGTGAGTGCCGCGGGCGTCTCATGTTGGTCGGCGTTGGAAAGAGCATCTACTGCGGCGACGACAAGGTCTGGACGTGCGTGGTGCGACATGTGACCGACACCTTCGAGTAACTGCAGTTCACAATCTTTCAGGTCGCGATTAAGACGTTCCGATTGTTCCTGAGTGGACACGACCTTATCGTTGACGCCCGCGATCAAGCGAACGGGGACATCAATCTCGCCATACCTCGAACAAATGTGACCAGCGGCTGTTGGCATCGTCACGGTATCATCCGCGAATGACTTGAGCTGACAGGGCCGCGTTGCCATCGGTACGGAATATGCGTTGCGAAAAGCCGATGGCACCTTGAGGGGCGAAAAGAGGAATTTGAAGGCGGCGGGTGCGCATAGTCGCGCGGCTAACGGCCATAAAGTATAACGCACAAGCTGTCCGATGACGGGAAGTGACGCGGGCGTTTGAATCGCGACGTCAAGGCGGGCTGTTGGGTAGTAATACCCGGACAGTAAAACGAGTCCTGTGACAGAAGCTGGATCCCGCAACGCCATGCTCAATGCTACCAGCGCCCCCCAAGAATGTCCGACCACCACAGATGTTTGGACGCCAAGCGTCTGTATGACCTCGGCAAGGAGATCGGCTTCACGTTCAGGTGTCCACGTTCCGCTATCGCGGCCACTTTCTCCGAAGCCTGGCCTATCAAATGCCACGACGCGATGATTTTCCGCGAGCCGGTCAATCAGACCAGTTGATGCAAAATCTTCGACCATTGATCCGTTGCCGTGGAGCAAAACTACACAAGGTCCTGTGCCGCGCTCCACTACGTGAACCGCTCGCCCTTGGACGCGTAAAATCTTGCCGAGTGGACGATGGGCCTTCTCCGCGCGTCTCGCCAGAACTTGCACCAGAGCTGCAGAGGCGAGCAGTCCACCGAGCGCGATAAAAGCGGCGCGTGAAGCGCCGGACTTGTAGCTTCTCATGAGGGTCTTTCTTAGTTGTGTACCAGAGTTCCGGCACGGGGGTCTTGCTGGGTTGGCTATTGTAAGCCGAATGGCATTGTTGCCGCAGACACCGACTGCGCCATTTAATTAAGGAACTGATCGGCGTTTTGCTTAGAGCGCGTAGTCGGACGAATATCGTGTCACGCTAATCTGCATCATGCCAACAGCCGAGCGAATTAAATGTTCCGCGCAACTTGCGCGAAGTTGCGCGTGCAGAAGTTGTGCACCAACCCGACCACCTCCGGTCCTCAAATGGGAACCTGACGTTGTGTCTCAGGTATCTTTTTTAGAATCTCGCTCTGGGGCTTCCAGTGCTCCGTTAAGAGCGCTGGTAAAGGTCTCCAGAATGATGGCCTGCTGCCGGGTGATCATCTGCAGCGGCGACAACTGATACATCAGCTGTGCGACTGCGACCTGGGAATTAAACAAGGCACCAACTAGTGACCCGTCGGCTTGAGGTGATCGTTGGCGCGGCCCTCGCTTGACGGGGTCATTCGATGCGGCGAGCGTCTTCGCGCTTGGGCGTTTGACGCGCGCTGTGGGACGTTTGACGCGCGCTGTGGGACGTTTGTTCGAACTAGGCTTTCTCATATGGAGGAAACCCGTGAAACGGCAGGCAGTTCCGTAACGCTCGCCGGAACCCGCCAGTTGTCGGGTTGGGAGCCTCTGTCGGCGAAAGGGGCGCGTCGTTACGTGGTCGAGATATGCGGAGGCGCGGTTATCAGCTGTTCCCCATATGCACATGGCCAGATGAAGCAAACGGAAGCCCTCATCGCCCGAACGACCGACGCAGGCATGTAGAAGCTAGCTAGCAAGATGTATGACGGGCGCTTGTCAGCGAGAAAACCGCCCGCCACTGGGCCGAGTCCTGATAGCGAGCACAAAGTAGTGTAACGAGTGAAAGCATAATCCGAGGGGCTGAATCAGGATCCTATTCGCAAAGTCCTTCGCTCCTAAGAAACGCTTTATTAATCGCAACGGCGGCCTTCGCGCCTTCGGCTATCGCTATTGCCACTAGAAGAACGTCACGCGACACGTCTCCAGCTACGTAGACGCCGGGCACGCTCGTCTCCTCGGTCGCTGGATCGGTAATAACGCCACCTTTTTCATCGCGCTTGCAGCCAAGGCGCTGCGAGAGATCTGAGGCCTGGTGGCAACCGGTGGCGAAGAAAATCGCGACACGATCCAGAAATGGCCCTCGCACGAACGTGATCCGTTTCAGATGTCTGCTCTCGCCTTCCAGGGAGGCGATCGGGTCCGTCCGGACGGGTATGTTGTGCGCTGCAAGCCTATCTGCTGCCCTCGCGCTAACCTCGTCACCGTCGGTACACAGAACAACGTCGGATATCCAGTGCTTCATCATGATTGCAAGATCAGCGCCCTTGTCCCCTTTGCCATACGCCGCGACAGGCCGGTCTTTGTATTCGAAGCCGTCGCAGTATAAACAGTGGTGGACTGAAACCCCGTAAAACTCATCTATCCGTGCAATCTCCGGACGTTCATCGACTAGACCCGTGGCGAGTAGAATTTTTTTGGCCGTGCCGCGCCTGCCGTTCTCGTACTCAAAGGCGAATTCGATGCCGCTGCGGCTAACGGCAGTCACGTTTGTGCTGCAGCGGCGAATGGAGGGATAGCGGCCGAGCTCACTTTGCGCAGCTTCAAGAAACGCGGTAGGAGATCGTCCGTCATGCCCGAGAAGGCCATGAATCGCATGCGAAAGCCTGTTGCGCTGCCTCGCGTTGTCGCAAAGCAGCACGCTACGATGGCAACGTCCTAGGACCAAAGCAGCGCTCAGTCCGGCAGGACCGCCGCCGGCGACCAATACATCAACATCCAACTCAGACATCCTTTCTGAACAGTCCGCCTAACTCCCGCCCGTGCCGTACCAATTCTGAACCATCACGGGAAGAAGTGGAAAGCCGATTTCAGGGGGCGGCTTTGGTCAACGCTGTGCTTCCAGCTACCTTCTTTCAGCGTCCAGCGGTGAAGGTCGCACGCGAATGGAATAGTCTGAACAACTATTCGGAACCGAACGGATTAAGACGGCGTTGGTGATATATGCCCAGCGAACCGCAGGATTGGTCAAAATTTCCCGGAGCTACTTTAGCGGAACTCTACACTCGGCTGCGGGATGAGTATGGCGCAAGCGTCTCCGGATTGGACCCGAATTCTCCTTTGCGAGCCCGTGTGGCCATGGCCGTGTTAACGGCTGCGCAGCTCGGTTCTGCCGATTTTAAAACCTTGGAAGTTACAGCGCGGGCATTAATGAAACCGAGTGTGGTTGTATTGTAAGATTGCAACGGCCGGATGAGCTATTATGGCCTCTGACAAATCCTTCAAAAAAGTCGCAGCCCAATCATCGTTACGAGGTCAAGAAAAGCGAAAGTATCTTGTGTCCGGCAAGCGGGTGTCGCTGCGCCTTTGGGAAAACGAACCGCCCCATTTCAAGGCGCCAACCAAACGTAGCTACGAGACGGTCGGATATGTAATTTCGGGACGGGCAGAGCTTAAGCTTGGGGGGCAAACAATCACACTGGAGCCCGGAGGCAGTTGGTTCGTTCCGGCAGACGCGGAACATACCTATCGGATCTTGGAAGCGTTCACTGCGATCGAAGCCACGTCGCCGCCAGCGCAACTACAGGGGCGAGACGAGGGCGGAACAGCTCCACAGGCATAGCACAAACTCTAATCCCTTGCGCTGCCCATCGAGGCCGCGCTGACAGCATGTGCGAGAGCCCGATCATTTCGTGGACGCCGGTGTTTTCACCGCGAAAGGCTAAGGCGACCAGCGGTGCCACAGTGCAAGCACTAGCGACGCGAGGGAACAACAGCTGCAGGTTACCATTTGATGCTGATCTACGCAAAATGCGGTCCCGAATGAAATTGGCCGGCCCGCGACCTTTGCAGTTACTATAAGGAGACCACGGCTCACGCTGTGATCTCCTAATCGACGCGCAGTCAGCATCGCCTTTAGCTGAAGTCACGGCAGAGATGATACCGGTCCCACCACAATGGATTTCCGGTTACGATTGCGCGTCGCTTGAGCCAATGGCAATTGCCGTAATAATACCCATCGCTGAAATAGAACCCTATGCCAGGACCCCAGTTGTATCTGTGTCCGCGGCGCACCCTATCCCAGTCCGCTGAGCGCCTCCAACTGCGATCACGTCCTCTATCGACAAAGCCTTCTTTGTTTCCGCGCGGCCGGTCGCCAACGTCGCGATCCACGTGACCTCGTCTCGCTTTGTCACCTCTCTCACCTCGTTCGGCTCTGTCACCTCTGTCGGCTCTAGCGCCCCTGTCGCCTTTATCAGCTCTATCGGCTCTATTGTCCCCTCTATCGGCAGTATCGCCCCTGTCGGCCCTATCGCTCGTTCCTCCTCGATCACCTCTCATGTCACCGCGATCAGGTTCTGCAACGCTGCCCAGGGAAGATAGGCTAAGCGCGGCAGCCGCTGAACCCGCGAGTATGGCGTGTCTCCAGTTCATTATAGTCTCCTTTTTCAAGCTATACGAAAAACTCGGAGGACCTAACTGGAGTTCCACTGGAGCTACCCGTCTCGCTGTGCGCCAAAAGTTTAGCCAATTGCATATTATCAGAGCTTGAGACATTTCCGTCAGTCTGGGAGACCCGCATCTCTCACATCGTTATCGACTAACCGAAGATGAGGGCCCGAACCTCGAGATGGATGCGGTCGATCTTCGGGAGCAATGAGCGGGATGCTATCCAAGACAACAATTATGGCGTCTAGCGCCTCACGTAACTTCATCAACTGATACCAGATCGCAGGCAAATCGGCAGAAGCGATTTGAATGTCGGCCCATTCTCTGACCCTGGAAAGTTCCTCTTTTGTCATGCTCGCAATCCCTACATCGAGTGAAGCTCCAACGCGTTTTATCTAGTCTCGGTTCCCGGGGCCTTGGGGCTTCCTCCAGCGCGGAGAATTAGAATTCCGTCCGGAACCGGACGCATAAATTTATCGTTCTACGAAGCAGGATAATGAGAAGAATGGCAGGATCCGTGCCCAATGTTCTTTCCGGCACATTTGCGCGCATGCTTGTTTTTGGTAGCCGCTTTGATTGGGACAGGAGCTGTCGCATCAAATGACTGTCCAATCGGTGAGATCCGATGCGCATCTGGAGTCACAGCATCCGGAGGGTGTTTCGACCCGGCCGTGTCACAGTGCCATGACGGTCTGATTTGTGCCGCCACGCTCGCGGTTTGCAGGCGCGGCTCTATCGGGCCCGGAGCGTGCTTTCGGTCCGATAGGTTTACCTGCGACTTGGGAAGGCTACGCTCTTCCTCATCTTATGCCCTGCACCGCATCGAAGCTGCCCGTTGACGCAAATTGATGTCGTTTCGTCTGCTCAGCAGGGCGTGGAATGCGTCCTGAACTCCACGAGGGATTTCCAACTCATAGGTGCCGAGACGAAGGCCGCATTGGCAGCAAGTCACTTGGATCGATACTAAATAAGCAAGAAGACCGCCCATTGATTGATGATTTGGCGCAGGACTGAGAACTTGTTTGTTTAGTTCAGCGGGGGCGAGGGCAGCAGCTCCCGCAATTTTGCGAGGAGTGTTTTGATGCGGATCGGCTTTCTAAAAGTAACTTCCACCGGCAATTGCTGTTGCGTGTCAACGTAGGCAGACAAGACGACCACTTTGATGTGTTGAGCTTGCGCTCGGACCGATCTTGCGAGCTCTGGCCCGAAGGATCTAACGGCGATGGCGCCGGCCAGTTTCAGTGATTCGCGTATTCAATTTTTTTAACCACGTCGAATCTGTTGCTTTCCGGCGGTAACCGTGAAGTGGCAAGCCGGCGACCAGTTCTCTGGGCGACTATTGCGAGCTCTCCGCCGGCGGCCCTGTTTCGCGCAAACCGGCGACTGCGCAACGCCGACGCATCAGGCATGTTGCTTCACCCAGGCGACGTACAAGTTCATCCAACTCCTGAAGGAACGGATGGCTCGCCGCACCAATGTTGCCGTCGGCGTCAAACGAACCCTCTTTGGCTTGGATGAAAGCTTCAGGCTGGACTAGCGTCGGCACATCAAGATAAGCCAATATATTTCGCAGGTGCTGCTGCGCGAGCGCAGTACCTGTCGCACCAACCGAAACGCCGACAAACGCCGGCTGGTTTGCCGACCCATGCGCTCTGCCCGTTACGGACGAGAAGCGTGGTCAATCGCATTTTTGAGGACGCCTGGTATCGAGCGATTATACTCGGGTGTGACAAACAGAAGACCATTTGCCGATTTGATTTCCGACTTTAGCCGTTGCACTTCGTTCGCGGGATTTCCGTCGTCGTCCTGATTGTAAAGCGGAAGGTCGCCTATCTCCGACTGCTTGAAAGCAAAATCGGTCGGCGCAAGTTTGACGAGGGCTCGGGCGAGCTGTGCGTTAAACGAGTCGCGGCGCAAGCTGCCGACGACGACAGCGACTTTGAAGCTCATGTTTCAATCCTCCTGCAATGGGACTTGTGATCCCGACGTCGTCCTTAATTGGCTTCGATCAGAAGTGCCTGAAGGTCGAGCGATGTCACGCCCATTGCGACTGTTCCATCGGCATTGCGGGGCCACTGGGATTGAGGCCGGTCATGGTAGAGTTCCACACCGTTGCCATCTGGATCCCGCAGATAAAGCGCTTCGCTGACGCCATGGTCGCTCGCGCCGTCGAGCGCCACGTTCGATGCGATCAGCCTCTTTAAGGCGTCGGCCAAGGCGGCCCGCGTCGGGTAGACTATGGCGAGATGGAAGAGGCCGGTCGTCCCCCGAGGCGGCTGCGTGCCGCCTTCGCTTTCCCAAGTATTGAGGCCGATATGATGGTGATAGTCGCCGGCTGCCACGAAGGCTGCTTCCCGACCGTAGCGCTGCTTGAGCTCGAATCCGAGCACGCCGCAGTAGAAGGCGAGCGCGCGGTCGAGGTCGGCGACTTTGAGATGCACGTGGCCGATCCGAGCACCGGGGTCGATCGGGCGCGGCGTCAACTCAGGTTCGATCGAAGGTAGAGCTGTTGTTCCTTGGCTCATCATAGGCCTCGATGATCAAAGCTTAGACCGAGCGTCGGTCCAGTGCGTTTCGGCAGCCCGGCTCGGAAGCAATGACAACCGTGGCCGGACACATAGATTCGTCTACGCGACCCTCAAGACCAGAGACGTCGTGTCCTAGCAGAGACGCTATCGCCGGATATCAGGCCGCTTTCGCCAAGATTCCATGGGGATCGAGGACGAACTTCATTGGCGCACCCTTATCGAAATCGGCGTAGCCTTTTGGTGCGTCTTCAAGCGATATAACCTGAGCATTGACGACGTCCGCAATCGGAATGCGATCATGTAATATCGCCTGCATTAGCTGACGATTGTAACGCAAGCATGGTGTTTGCCCGGTATGGAAGGACTGCGATTTCGACCAGCCCAGGCCGAAGTTGAGAGACAGGGCGCCTTTCGCGGATTGCTTGTCATGCGATCCGGGATCTTTGGTTACGTAGAGACCCGGAATACCAATTGCGCCTGCGTAACGTGTGACATCCATTGCCTGGTTGAGTACGACTGCCGGCTGTTCGGCGCCGCCATGGCCCTTCGCCTCGAATCCGACTGCGTCGATGAAACTATCGACGACGGGTTCACCGATGACGGCCTCGACGAGGTCGCCCAGTCGATCATGAGCATTGAGATCGATCGGTTCGAAGCCAACCTTCTTGGCGTGCGCCAAGCGGTCTTTGTTCATGTCGCCAATCATCACGACCGCCGCACCAAGAATGCGTGCGGAGGCCGCCGCAGCTAAACCGACCGGTCCACAGCCCGCCACGTAAACCGTGGAGCCGACGCCGACCTGCGCCCTAACCGCGGCGTGAAAGCCTGTCGGAAGGATGTCGCTCAGCATGGTCAGGTCACGTATTTTGGCGAGCGCCTGGTCCCTGTCGGGGAACTTCAACAGATTGAAATCCGCATAGGGTGTCATGACGTAGCGTGCCTGACCGCCAATCCAGCCGCCCATGTCCACATAACCATAAGCTCCGCCGGGCAGACCGGGATTCACCGTCATACAGACGCCCGTGTCTCCGGCGCGGCATGTGCGGCACCGCCCACACGCGACGTTGAAGGGCACTGAGACGATGTCGCCGATATCGAGGAATTCCACATCGACGCCCTTCTCGATGACCTCCCCGGTAATCTCATGGCCGAGTATCAAACCTGTAGGCGCTGCTGTGCGACCGCGAACCATGTGCTGGTCCGATCCGCAAATGTTGGTAGAGATGATCTTCAAGATCACGGCATGATTAATCTTGCGACCCTGCGGATCCTCGAACTTGGGATCGGCAATGTCATGCACTTCGACAAGGCCTGGCTTTATATAGACAACACCGCGATTTTTGCTCATGGGACCTCGGCCGGGTGTTCGAATACGGGGTACAATGCGAGCGGCAAAGTCATGTGAAATAAAATTGCAGTAGGAATCACACAAGCCGCTGGACAGACGTATTCATGTTTAGGAGTGGAAATCCTATTCGGCCGAACTGCACGCGGCACCGATTGGTTCCACGTTGAAGTTATTAAGCAGCGATATCTTTTCCGACTACTAGATTGAAAGGACTTAAGAGATCGAGTCCTGAACGTCGCGATTCACGTACAAATCGATCTCGCTGAACAACAATCTAATGTGCCCGTCCGCGTGTTTGCCAAACTCATAGGTTCATTTCGAATTGGACTTGATCGCGATGTGACTTCGCATAGCCATTTTCTGGCGTGAAGTAGTCCCGCACTACGTTGAAGATGCGAAAGCCCCGTCTGAGATAAAAAACGATATTGTTCAGTTCCCACGAACCTGTACGGACAACGAGCCGGCTAATCTGGTTCAGCCGGCAATAGTTGATGGCTTCTTCAATCAGTCTTCCGCCGATGCCCTGTCCTTGCCGTTCTGGAATGACTGCGAGACTGACGATTTCGATTGTCATGTCGTCTTTCACAACGTGCGCCATGCCAACGACTAAGTTCCCGTCGCATGCAACGAAAACGTCTCCCGTTTCGTAGTAGCTGAGGACTTGACTCTCGGACTCGTCCGCTAAGCGAAATAACGGCAGCAAGGTCGGCCTGCTACCTACGTAGGTTTGAATTTGCATACTGACCAATAGCTCCTCACAGCACCGCACTTTTGAGACATGTACGTCTGAGACGCTGCGGTCGTTTCCTCATAAGTATCGCGGTGTGTGGTGCCGGGACCACCGCCATGGAAACGCCGCGACACTCAATGACACCAAAGTCTGGAGAGCCTGATGAGGGGCAGTCATGGCGACAAAGACCAGCCACGAATTGACGTGGGAAGCGATTGAACAAGTTCTTCAAAAGGCGATCGACGCATACACGGTCGAAGATGCGCTTCGCTATAACAGTGAAATTTTGGATCTGCTTGCAATTGAGATGATGATCATCCGTAACAGCAGCAGAAGCCGTGAAAAAAAACAGTCGCTTTTACGAGAAGCCACCAGACGAGCTGAGCATCATCGCGATATAGTGGACGGCTTAACTGACATCAGCGAAACGGTCAGCTCGTACTGCAGTGGAGCTGAGGGCATTGCATTCAAAGGATTTATCACTCCCCAAAGCTCTGAGGTTCTTGGCCAGCTCCGGCGAGAGCGATAGGTTACGTGCGTAGAAGCGTTCCATCTGATTTGCCGACGTTCTTGGCGAGGTTGAATCTCAGGATCGCCTCGCGCGATCGGGTCATCGAGTACAGGTTACACATTGGGCAGATGTAGCCAGCTCGGGCGGCAAGACGGCGGGGAGCTGGACCAACCTTGGCCTCCCGACAGCAGCATTAAAAATTCGGCGATCGGACGCGTTGAGTGACCAGAAGATCGTCGGTATCTTTTTGGACCGTCGCGCGCGTTTTGTTATCATCATTTTATGACGACATCTGACCCGCTCGTGGCAGCTTGGATGGCCGCCAGCCTCGTCATCAAGGTTTGGCGGCCCGAAAATGGCCGGCTCGGGTGACAAGATCGATCATCTGGTTTGCTGCATGGATCGTCAGCGGATGATGGGTGAAGCCCGGTCTTGGTAAGATAAAAGCCGCCATTTCGCGAGCAAGATCAAGTTGCCGATCGGGTGCTTCCGCGAGCAACGAGATCACCAGATTCTCCAGCGCGATCACGCGGACGCGGAGCTGCACCAATTCAGCGTTTGTCAGGTCAGGAACTTCGGATTGCGCTTCCGCGGAAATCTGAGCCTTTTGCGGGCCGCAGGGTCCAGCGCCGCCCTCATTGTCCCACCTCGAAAGAGCCGCCTGGCGCTCCTGCGAAGGGTCTAACAAATCTGGTTTCCAATCCGACATAAGATGGGTTCCTGAGAACTTCGACACGCAGGTATAGTGGGATCAGTAGCCTATTGGGGATTTTCAAACAACGATGGGGCCCGCGATCGAACATGCG
>Ga0070681_10007357_pt1 | contig 10760 bp, 8 predicted proteins | sample KBSC83BmetaG_FD_65650 | JGI IMG/M metagenome (GOLD analysis project Ga0070681, IMG submission 65650) | Corn rhizosphere microbial communities from Kellogg Biological Station, Michigan, USA - KBS C8-3B metaG | ecosystem: Host-associated > Plants > Roots > Rhizosphere | place: USA: Michigan...
ATCGGGTCGCGCACGTAGAGCTGCCCGCCCTGAGCGTTGGGCGCGAGGAAAGTGCGCTCCAGACCTTTTAGTCGCTCCGGTCGATGGACCGTCACGCCCTCGCGCGCCACGCGCTCGGCCAGGGCATCGACCTGGCGCTCTATCCTGCTTGCCCACTCGGGATCGAGGTCGATCAAGCGTTGGCCGACGTGCTTGCGGCTGAACTCCGCTTCCTCCGGCAACTGCCAGCGCATCGACTCTTCGTGGAAGATCACGAAGTCCTCGGCCGGGGAGATGCCGATCACGACCTCGCGCAGCGTGCCCCATTCGTGGTGGGCGCCAAATCGCATCGCCATGCTCAGGCCTTCTTGTGACAGACGACGCAGATCTTGTTGCCGTCGGGATCGCGCAAATACGCGCCGTAGTAGTTGGGGTGATAGTGCGCGCGCAGGCCGGGCGCACCTTCGTCCGTGCCGCCCGCCGCGATGGCCGCGGCATGGCAGGCATCGACCGTGGCGCGGTCCGGCGCCTCCAGCCCGATCGTCACGCCATTGCCGGAACTGGCGGGCTTGTCGTCGAGCGGCTGCACGACCCAGATCTGCGCGCGTGCCCCGGCTTGGCCGTAGCCTGCTCCCTTCGGGTAGTCGGCGCGCCGGACCATCCCGAGCGGCCCCAGCAGCCTGTCGTAGAAGTCCTTGGCCTTCGGCAGGTCATTGCTGCCGACCGTGACATGGCTGAACATCGTTTCCTCCCGCGATCCACGCGCCGCTTCAACCCGGCGACGGCATGCCCAATGACGCCATCCGGTTCTTCCAGAGCTCCAGCGTCCCGTCGACCCAGGCCGTGAGCTGTTCCGGCGTCGAAGTCTGCACGTCGATGCCGACGTTGACGAGTTCGGCCGCCGTCTCCTTCTGGCCGAGCACGGCGCGGATCTGGAAGTTCCATTCCGCGACGACCTGTTCGGGCGTGCCCCGGCACGAGAAGAAGCCGTACCATTCGGTCGACGCGAGGTTCGGGCGGCCGATCTCGAATGCCGTCGGCAGGTCGGGTGCGAACGACAGCCGCTTCTCGGCCGACGTGATGACGATCTTCAGCTTCCCGCCGCGGTGGAATTCGAGGGCCGTCGGCAGGCTGAGGATACCGGAGGAGATCTTGTTGTCGCGCAGGTCGTTGATCAGCGGCCGGCCGCCGCGATACGCCACGCCCTGCAGCGTCACGCCGAGTTCGCGTCCCAGCAGCCGCGCATAGGTGTCGAGGTAGCCGTCGCTGCCGGTGATGCCGATGCGCGCGCGTGCGGGGTCGCCGCGCAGCCACTCGGCGTACTGGTTCAGGGTGGTGACACCGATCGTCGGCGAGACCGCGAGCACCATCGGATAGGTCCCGGCCAGCGACAGCGGCACCATGTCGGCGCGCGGATCGGTCGAGGGAGCACGCTCGGTGATGGCGGCGGCGACGGCGGTCGAGGGAACGCAGGCGATCAGCGACCCGTCCGGTGGGCCTTTCTTCAGCGATTCCATCACCAGCGAGCCGTTGGTGCCGGCGTGGTTCTCGACCTTGATGCGCCGGCCGATGCGGGACTCGACCCTCGGCGCCAGGACCCGCGCCAGCACGTCGATGCCGCCGCCGGGGCTGAAGCCGACCAGGATGGTGATGTTCTTGGGGGTGATGAAGTCGGCGCGAGCGAGCGACGGAACAAGGGCCGGGGCGGCGATTGACCCCAGCGTCAGCAGCGCACGACGCCGGGAGAGTCTATCGAGCATGAAGCGCAGATCCGGTCGAACGTCGGTTGATGGGCCCGAGGCCCAGGCTCTCCCTGCGAGTCTTTCACACTTCGTGGCGCGCCGCCATGCGTGCGGCGAACTCGTTCAGATCACGATGCCGCAGGGGCGTAGGCCGCCGCGAGCTGGCGCGAGACCAGCCGGGCGTAGAGCGATCCTTGCGCGAGCAGGGAGGCGTGGGTGCCGGTCTCGGCGATCCGGCCCTCGTCGAGCACCACGATCAGGTCGGCGTCGCGCACCGTCGACAGGCGGTGTGCGATCACGATCGTCGTGCGGTCGGCCTGCAGCAGGTCGAGCGCGCGGCGCACCGCCTGCTCGTTCACCGCGTCGAGGTGCGAGGTCGCCTCGTCGAGGATCAGGACCGGCGCGTCCTTCAGGAAGGCGCGGGCGATGGCCACCCTCTGGCGCTGGCCGCCGCTCAGGGACGTGCCGCGCTCGCCGACGGCCGAGTCGAGCCCGTCGGGCAGGCTGGCCACGAGTTCCGACAGCGAGGCGTGCCGGATCGCGGCCTGCAGCTCGGTATCGGTCGCCTCGGGGCGGGCGATCAGGATGTTGGCGCGCAGGGTGTCGTTGAACAGATAGGTGTCCTGGGCGACCAGCGCGATCATGCGGCGCAGTTCGTCGAGCTTGTAGTCCCTGAGGTCCGCGCCATTCAGCGTGATGCGGCCCTGGTCGGGATCCCAGAAACGCATCAGCAGTTGCGCCGTCGTGGTCTTGCCTGCGCCGGACGTGCCGACCAGCGCCACCGTCTTGCCGGCGGGAATGACGACCGAGACGTCGCTGAGCGCGCGCCGCGTCTGGCCGGGATAGGTGAAGCTCACGCCGTCCAGCGCGAGCGCCGCCGCGCCCTTGCGGGCCGGGGCGCCGGCGCCGTCGCGCACGGGGATCGGCTCGTTGGCCAATGCATAGACGCGCCGCGTGGCGCCCAGGGTGTCGGCGAGCTGGCGGCCGATCTGGGCGATTTCGGATACCGGCAGGAACGCCGCCATCGCCAGCACGGTGAACAACGGCAGCAGGCCGGGGTCGATCGCGCCTTTGGTCGAAAGCACCGCGCCGGTGACGACGACGGCGAGGCCGCCCAGGCCGGTCAGCACCTCGAGGATGGCATGCTGCATCGTCAGTTCGCGGAAGAACGGCAGGCGCAGCCCGATGTGGCGCTGCGACAGCGCGTCGAGCTTCGTGCCGCGCGACGTCTCCTGCTGGAAGGCCACGATCTCGCCCAGCCCCTGCACCGAATCGACGGCGAAGGCGCCGAGCTCGCCCGCCGCCTCGCGCGCCTGGCTGCCCAGTGTGTCGACCCGCTTGCGCATCATGAACGGGCTGAGGCCGACGGCGAGCAGGAACGGCACCAGCGCGAGCGCCAGCCACGGGCTGTTCGCGCCAAGCGCGATGATGACGGCCGCCGGCACCAGGATCGCCACGAACGCCGGCGCCACGGTGTGGGCAAAGAAATACTCGACCAGCTCGATGTCGTGCGTCGCCAATGCCATGAGATCGCCGGTGCGGCGACGCACGAGGTATGCCGGCGCCAACGCGTCGAGCTTGCGGAAGGCGTCGATGCGCATCTCGGCCAGCAGGCGGAAGGCCATGTCGTGCGCCAGCCAGGATTCGAACCAGTGCAGCACGCCCGACAGCGGCGCCACGACGATCAGCGCGATGGCGAGGTCGTGCCACGGCGTGCCGTTCTTCAGCGCCAGCACGATCAGCGCCGACAGCACGCCCACGCCGATGAAGGCGATCACGCGCAGCACGCCGAAGGTGAAGGTGGCGGCGAGCTTGCCCTTCCACGGCAGGATCACCTTCATCAACGTCGCCACGACCTGATACCAGGTCAGGCCCTCGGCCTTGATGATGCCTTCGGTCATCGGTTTGATCGCACCGCCGGGCGTGTCGGCCACGGACTCGACGCGTGCCGGCAGCGCGAAGACGTCGGCCGATGCCGGTGTGGCGGCCTCGCGCGCCTGTTCGGCCATCAGGCCGGCATAGACGCCGCCCTTCGACATCAGATCGGCGTGGCGGCCCTGTTCGGTCACCTTGCCGCCGTCGAGCACGAGGATGCGGTCGCAGTCGATCACGCTCGACAGGCGATGGGCGAGGATCAAGGTCGTGCGGCCGCGCATCAGCCGGTCGAGCGCCTCCTGGATCACGGCCTCGTTCTCGGCGTCGACGGCGCTCAGCGCCTCGTCGAGCACCAGGATCGGCGTGTCGCGCAGCAGCGCGCGGGCGATGGCCAGCCGCTGGCGCTGGCCGCCGGACAGCTTGATGCCCTTTTCGCCGACGATCGTGCGATAGCCCTGCGGCAGCGACACGATGAAGTCGTGGATGTTGGCCGCGCGCGCGGCGTCCTCGACGTCGCTGTGGGCGGCGTCGGGCCGGCCGAGGCGGATGTTCTCCTCGACCGTGCCGTGGAACAGGAACGTGTCCTGGTTGACGACCGAGATCAGCGAGCGGATCTGCGCGAAGGACAATGTCCGCAGATCGTGGCCGCCCAGGGTGATGCGGCCGCGGTCGGGATCGTAGAAGCGCAGCAGCAGCCGCACGATCGACGACTTGCCGCCGCCCGAGGGGCCGACGAGGCCCAGGCGTTCGCCGGCCTCGGCGCGGAAGGTGAGGCCGGCATGGACGGTCCGTCGGGTGCCCGGATAGGCGAAGGCCACGTCCTCGAAGGCGATGACGGGCGCCAATGCCTTGTCGAGCGGGGCGGGGAGGGAGTCGGCCACGGAGGGCGTCTCGTCGAGGATGCGGTAGATGCCCTGCGCCGCCGAGAGGCCGACCATGCCCTGGTGCAGCACCGAGCGCAGTTCGCGCATCGGCCGGAAGATCTCGACGCCCAGCATCATGATGACCAGCAGCGCCGGCAGCGCCATCGCGCCCGACTGCACGCGCGTGGCGCCATAGATCAGGGCGGTGGCGGCGCCGCCGGCGATCGCGGCGTCGGTGATGCCGCGCGCCAGCGAGTTGGTGCCCAGCACCCACATGGTGCGGCGGAACAGGTCGCGCGCCTCGACCTCGAGCTTGTCGGCGCGCGCCTTGCCCTGGCCGAAGGCCTTCAGCGTGGCCAGGCCCTGGATCGAGTCGAGGAACTCGGCGGCGAAGCTGGCATAGGATTTCTGCCGGTAGTGCGAGTTGCGCACGTCCCACTTGTGCCAGAGCGCGGGCGCAAAGAGGGCCACCAGCGCGAAGACCAGCATCACCGTGGCCACCGGCAGGTCGATGAAGGCCACGACGGCGAAGATCAGCAGCGGCGACAGCAGTGCGATCAGGAACTGCGGCAGGAACTGGCCGAAATAGGTCTCGAGCTGCTCGACGCCGTCGATCATCGACAGGGTGAGGCCGCCCGAACGCTGGCGGCCGACGGTGGCCGGGCCGAGGCTGGCGATCTTGTCGTAGAGGATGCGGCGCAGGTTCTTCTGCACGCGCGCCGCCGTCTCGTGCGCGGTGACCGCGCGCCAGTGCTCGGCGGTGCCGCGCAGCACCATCACCAGCGCGATCAGACCGATCGGCAGGGCGAGTTCGGCCGGGCTCCTGCCGGCGAAGACCTGGCCGATCAGCCAGCCCAGCAGGCCGAGGCGGGCGACGCCGAAGCCGACGGAGAGAAGGCCGAGACCGACGGCCGCCACGATGCGGCTGCGGACACCCTTGGTGAAGGCGAAAAGACGCGGTTCGATGTGCATGGGACGATGCTAGGCCCGAACGTCCACATTCGTCAGTCCACAAATTGGAAAACGCCCTGTACAATTCTGAACATGGACGCCAACTGGGACGATCTCCGGGTTTTCCTGACGCTGGCCCGCGCCGGCACGCTCACGACCGCGGCCAAGGCGCTGGGCGTCAGCCATCCCACGGTGGCGCGACGGGTGGCGGCGCTGGAGAAGCAGATCGGCGCGCGCCTGTTCGATCGGCTGCCCGACCGCTTCGTGCCGACCGCTGCCGGCGAGAAGCTGCTCGAGGACACCGGCGCGATGGAGCATGCGGCGCTCTCCATCAACCGCCGCACCGCCACCCTGGGCGACACGGTGAGCGGCGTGGTGCGCCTGTCGGCCGGCGAGGCGATGTCGGCTTTCCTGGCGCGGCACCTGCCGGCGCTGCGCCGGAGCCTGGTGCAGATCGAGTTCGAACTGTCGGCCAGTCACACGCTGGCCAACCTGTCGCGCCGCGAGGCCGACCTCATGATCCGCGAGGAGATGCCGGACGTCGCCACCATCGTCGCGCGCAAGCTCGGCCGTGTGGCCTATGCGATCTACGCCCATCCCGACCAGGCGGCGGGCCGGCGCTCGTTGCAGTCGCTGCGCGATCTGCCGTGGATCGGCTTCGACGACGACCACACCTATATGCCGGGCCAGCGCTGGCTGCAGGAGAAGCTGGCCGGCTCGCGGCCTGTCGTGCGCGGCAACAACTGGCTGGTGCTGCACCATGCTGTGCGCGGCGGCGCGGGCTTTGCCGTGCTGCCCTGTTACCTGGGCGACCCGGACGACCACTTGCAGAGGATCGGCGGCGTCATTCCCGAAGTCTTCGCCGACCAGTGGCTCTTGGTGCATCGCGACCTGCGCGCGCTGCCCCGGGTGCGCGCGGTCATGGATGCGGTCGTGGCGCTCTTCCAGAGCGAGCGTGCCCGGCTGGAAGGACGTATAGTCGGGCAACGAAACCGGGAGAGACGCGCATGAAGACATTGAAGCCTGTCCTGGCGATTGCCGCCCTCATTCTCGCGGCCGGCGCCGTGCAGGCGCAGACCAAGCCGCCGGCGCAGCAGCACGCGCACGCGGCGTCGCCGCTGGCGTTGCCGATGGCGGCCAAGCCCGAGGACGTCGGCCTGTCGTCGGCGCAGCTCAAGCGCCTTGAGACCATGACCAGGAAGCATATCGACGACGGGCTGATGCCGGGCGCGGTGATGCTGGTGGCGCGGCGCGGCAAGGTCGCGTGGCTGTCGGTGCAGGGCAAGCGCGCCCCCGACTCGGCCGATCCGATGAAGGCCGACTCGATCTTCCGCATCTATTCCATGACCAAGCCGCTGGTCAGCATCGCGGTCATGCAGCTCGTCGAGGAAGGCAGGCTGCAGGTCGGCGATCCGGTGGCCAACTACCTGCCCGAGATCGGCAAGATGAAGGTCGGCACCGAAGTGGCCGGCGCCGACGGCAAGCCCACGCTCGAGCTCAGCGACCCCAAGCGGGCGATGACGGTGCAGGACCTGTTGCGCCACACCTCGGGCCTGACCTACGGCAGCCGCGGCACATCGCTGGTGAATGCCGCCTATGCCGAGCAGAAGATCGGCGACCGCAGCCTCACCGTCGAGGAGATGGTGCAGCACCTCGCCAACGTGCCGCTCAAGTTCTCACCCGGCGAGCGCTGGGAGTACGGCGTCTCGGTCGACGTGCTGGGCCGCCTGGTCGAGGTGCTGACCGGCAAGAAGCTGTCGGCCGCCATCGACGAGCGCGTCGCCCGGCCGCTCGGCATGAAGGACACCTTCTTCCAGGCGCCGGCCGGCAAGGTCGCGCGCGCGGCCCAGCCCGGCCCGCGTCCCGGCGGCCAGCCGATGACGCCGCGCTTCAAGGTCGACGACGGCGCCAGGTACGAGTCGGGCGGCGGCGGCATGATGAGCACGGTCGAGGACTACCTGCGCTTCACCGCGGCGCTGGCCAACGGCGGCGCGTTCCACGGCACGCGCATCATCGGCAAGCAGACGCTGGCCTTCATGACCGCCGACCAGACGTTGAACCGTCCGGGCCGCCCGCCGGGCCTGGGTTTCGGCCTGGGCTTCGAGGTTCGCACGCGGATCGGCGACGCCGCCCTGCCGGGATCGGTCGGCGAGTACGGCTGGGCCGGCAACGCCGGCACGCTGTTCTGGATCGACCCCAAGGAGCAGCTGATCGCCATCTACATGGTCCAGGTGAGCGACCCGGACCGCGTGGCGCTGCGCAACCAGTTCCGCTCGATGGTGCAGGCCGCGATCGTCGACTGAGGCGCCTGAGCCTCAGTCGCCGGATCTTCTAGGCTTCGACCTGGGCGATGCCGCCGCGCGGCTGGCCGGCCTCGATGCTGCGCCACAGGATCTCGTGACCCTTGGGCAGCGGGCGGTTGTTGGCCATCGTGAGCCACAGCCGCAGCAGCAGCCGGTCGTTGCCGGTCGCGGCGTCGTCCTCGAACGGCGTGCGGCCATGGTAAGTGACGTGGCTGTTGATGAGCTGCAGGTCGCCGGGCTGGAGCACCATCTCGAAGCACAGCTCCTGCGCCGTCGCCATCAGCGCGTCGATCGCTTCCTTCTGCGCCGCCGTCATCTTCGGCACGTCGGGCGCCATCTGGGCCGCCTCGATGAAGGTGAGCGAATAGTGCGAGGTGAACTTGCCGTCGCGCACGCCGAAGATCGGCAGCGGATAGGCGGTCTCGAGGCGCGTTCCCCCCGTCACCCCCTCGCCATCCTTGGCCGTGCCTTCCTCTCCGAAGCGGCTGCGCCAATAGTCGGTGAACAGCGCGTCGAGCAGCTCCGGCCGCTTGGCCAGGATCGCGTTGTGGATGGCGGGCGTGCTCGCAAGCGTGCTGATGCCGCCGGCGCGCGCCTGGCGCACGCACAGGAGCCCCACCACGTCGGTGCGGTCGGTGTGGAAGCGCAGGCCGCCGTTGGTCAGGGTGCGCGCGTAAGAGGACAGGAACGTGCCGCCCTTGTGGTCCTTTGTCTCGCCGTAGGTGCGGCCGACGTGGGCGCCCTCGTCGCGGATCGCGCGCATCAGCTCGCCCGAGCGGTTCTGGAACACCGGCCGGCCGAGATGGGTGCCGAGGCCGAAGTACATCCGGCGCAGGTCGTCCTCGCTGTGATGGGCGACGGGGAAGCCCTTCAACTTCATGATGCCGCAGCCGTTCTCCAGCTCGTCGGCGATGTCGTCGAGCAGGTCGCCGAGCGTCGGCAGCGGGAAGTCCTCGCGCGTGATCTCCGACCACGGCATGTCCTTCACCGCCTTGAGCGCGGCCTCGAGCTCGGCGACCGCGTCGGGCGAGAGTTCGCGGATCCAGCGCGTGGAGTTCTTGATGTCGCTGCCCTGCCAGACGGAAGGGCCGGTAAGAGGTGTGCGTGCCATGGCCCGGACTTTATCTCATTTGAGGGGTTTGCGCATATTGATCGACGTCGGGTGATCAAAGCCGGGATGGGCGTCGCGCGAAATTTCGCGGTAGCCCAGCGACTTGAAGAGCTTCTGGTTGGCCGGAAGCGCAATGCGCACGCCCAGTCGCACGCCGGGCAGACCGCGTGCCCGGGCCTCGGCCTCGACCGCCTCGATCAGCCGGCCCGCCAGACCCAGGCCGCGCGCGGCGGGCAGGACCGCGAGGCGGCCGAGGTAGAGATCGCCGTCCTCCAGCCTGGTCATGACGCAGGCCACGATCGCGCCGTTCCGTTCCGCGACGATCGCACCGGCACCGCCCTTCGACAAATCATGGGCCAGTTCGTGGGCGATGCTGTCGGCGGTTTCGCCGAAGGCTCCCGACTCCGGCACCAGTTTGCCGCGATACTGCTCGAAGGCGGCGGCGATGGTGGCCGCCAGCACGGGCGCGTCGGCCGCCGTCGCGGCGCGCAGGACAAGTCTGTCGCTCATCCATTATTTCTCGCGTAGGCTTGGGGCAAAAGCGAGAGGAAATGCCGGCATGAAGGTCAAGGACAAGGTCTGCGTCGTCACCGGCGCGGCGGGCGGCATCGGCGAAGCGATCGCGCGGCGCTACGCCCGCGAAGGCGCCAAGGGCGTCGTCGTGGCCGACATGGACGCCGCGCGGCTCGACAAGGTCGCCAAGGATATCGGCGGGCTCGCCGTGGCCGGCGATGTCGGCCGCGAGTCCGAAGTGAAGCGCCTGATCGGCGAGGCCGAGAAGAAATACGGGCCGGTCGACGTCTTCTTCTCCAACGCCGGCATCGGCCGCGGCGGCCACGAGGACGCGACCGACAAGGACTGGGCCGACTCGTGGGCGATCCACGTCATGGCCCATGTCTATGCCGCGCGCGTTCTGGTGCCGCAGATGCTGGCGCGCGGCGAGGGCTATCTCCTCAACACCGCCAGTGCCGCGGGCCTGCTGGCGTCGATGGGCTCGGCGCCCTACGGCGTCACCAAGGCCGCGGGCGTCGCGTTGGCCGAACACCTGTCGATCCAGTACGGCGACAAGGGCATCCGGGTCTCGGTGCTGTGCCCGCAGGCGGTCGACACCAACATGCTGCGCATGGCGGGCGCCACCGCGGCGTCGGTCGACGGCGTGATCAACACCGATGCCGTGGCCCAGACCGTGATCGACGCCATGGACGCCGAGACCTTCCTGATCCTGCCGCATCCCGAGGTGGCCGAGTACATGGGCCGCAAGAACGACCGCGACCGCTGGCTGCGCGGCATGCGCCGGTTGCGCGAGAAGACGGGCGAGGGGCAGAAGCGGCGTTGATCGCGGCGTGATCCCCTACCTCCAGGCGCTGTTCGCCGGCACCGGCTTCTGGCTGCCGGTCGGCGTCACCTTCGTGGCCGGGCTGATGCGCGGCTTCGCCGGATTCGGCTCGGCCATGCTGATGGCGCCGATCTTCGCCATCCTGTTCGGCTCGGCGGAGATGGTCGTCACCATCGTGGCGATCGAGCTGGTGGTGTCGCTCCAGCTCTTCCCGCAGGTCCGCGGCCACGCCGACTGGAAGACGCTGACGCCAATGAGCATCGCGGCCTGCATCGCCATGCCGCTGGGCGTATGGCTGCTGGCCAGCGTCGACAAGAACACCATCGTGACGGCGGTGTCGGCCATCATCGTCGGCTTCGTCGTGCTGATGTGGAGCGGCTGGAAATACACCGGCGGGCGGTCGTCGATCGCGGCGGCGGCCGTGGGCGCGGTGTCGGGCGCGATGATGGCCACGACCAGCGTCGGCGGCCCGCCGGTGCTGCTCTATCTCCTGTCGGGCAACGACTCGCCGCGGGTCAACCGCGCCAACATCGTGACCTATTACTTCCTCACGCAGTTCCTGCTGGTGGTGATCGTGCTCGCGACCGGCGTGGCCGGTGT